>Ga0173483_10000295_pt1 | contig 13483 bp, 12 predicted proteins | sample NitcycUS178409R2_FD_122621 | JGI IMG/M metagenome (GOLD analysis project Ga0173483, IMG submission 122621) | Soil microbial communities from Arlington Agricultural Research Station in Wisconsin, USA - Nitrogen cycling UWRJ-S178-409R-2 (version... | ecosystem: Environmental > Terrestrial > Soil...
TGAGCCGTGTGGTCTAATTGCTCAATCATTGGTTCTCCAGTCATAGAACAATGTTTTTATATACATCACTCGATAATTTAATAGAAATGACCAGTTCGTTGCACAGGGTCGCGCCGCTAATTCTGTACTAGTCATAAAGAATGCTACTAAGATTGCAAAGACCTGACTCAGAGTCAGCTCGCAGAGTCAAATAAGGCATGAAAGTTTTCAAAGATAAGATTTCCAATTACGATCATGATTTTCGGTAATCGGTAATATGATTACATAGTATAGCATACTAATAATTAGTGTGCATACAGATGGCAACATATGAAATCAGCCCGCTGTATGGCTCCAACGTATATATCGGTTGACTTTGTTTCTCAATAATATGGAGATAAATCGCTGTATCTTTCCGGAAGGACTGTTATATGACACCGAGGGTCTTGTTTGGGTAAAAAATAATGACAAATTAATAACCATTGGAGTTACAACTATCTTAACAGCTATCGCTGGCAGATTATCTAAAGTAAAAATTAAGCAAATAGGAACAAAAATAGAAAGAGGAAAGAGTATTGGAACATTGGAGAGTGTGAAATATTTCGGGGTTGTGCAAAGTCCAATCACTGGTAAGGTCGTTGAAATTAACGATTCCATAATTATTCGGCCAAAGACAGTAAATGATTTTCCATACTCAGAGGGCTGGTTTGCGAAGTTGGAGCCTAATATGGAATCGGAGCTTGGAACGTTAAAGACGATTGAGAACTGCTATAATAAAATAAATTCTTTAATTCAACAGCTACATGTTAGGTGCTTTGTAGCATTCCCCGACCATGAGATGTTTGAAATAGGAGTCGAATGCGCTGCTACTCTTACAAAACTCGATGAGTTGTTGACAAAAATTCCCATAGGTGAAGTTGTACATCTCGTATCAGACGATCCTACTGCAGATCTCGAAATGATAAGGTGGTCAGAGCAGAACGGTCAATCTCTCCTGGAAACAAGATCTGAGGGAAACCTTTTCCATTTTATTGTGAAGAAAATAAAATAAGAAAAGTATATCTACACATCTATTTTATTTGTTCCTGCTTTAGTTATTATTCTTATAGTCTTTCATTTTTCTATCTGATTAGCAATCATATTTCCCCATTCCGTCCACGATCCATCATAATTCTTGACGTTAGGATAACCGAGGAGATATTTCAAAACGAACCAGGTATGAGACGATCTTTCTCCAATCCTACAATATGTAATGATTTCCTTATCGGGAATTATTCCCTTTGCATCATATAGCTTCTTCAACTCATCTACGGACTTGAATGTTCCATCATCGTTAACAGCTTGGCTCCAAGGTATGTTAGCTGCTCCGGGAATATGTCCCCCACGCTGCGCATGCTCAGTAGGATATTCTGGAGGAGCCAATATTTCGCCAGTGAATTCTTTGGGACTTCTGACATCAACTAATGCTTTATCCTTTTTCCCTAGCGTTTCCTTTACGTAATTCATAAAGACCCTGATATTATCGTCTGGCTCAGAGGCTTTAAAATTGCCCTTAGGATAATTTGGAACCTCCTTACTCAGTGGTCTGTCTTCTTCTAACCATTTCTTTCTACCTCCATCCATGATTTTCACATCTCTATATCCATAATACTTAAACACCCAGAATGCAAATGCTGCAAACCAGTTGTTAAAATCTCCATATAGGATTAGAGTGGTATCATTGTTAATGCCAAACCTTTGCAGCAACTCCTCACAAGACTGCTTGCTCAAAATATTTCTACTAATAGGATCGTTAATATCCCGTTTCCAGTCAAACAATACCGATCCAGGTATATGCCCTAGCTCATAATTTGCCCTCGGATCATAGTCTACTTCAGCTATACGAACGTTCCCATCTTTGAGATGATTCTCAACCCAATGAGTATCAGTTAGAACTTCCGGATGTGCGTATTGTTGCATTAATATTCACCAAATAGTATAATGGTCGCGGATTTATTAGCTTTTCAATCGATTGCTAAGGTTCAGAAACAAATTAGATAGATGCATGGTTAACAGAGTGACTCAATAATATCGTTAATCTTTCCATTCTGCAATATGTATTCTACAAAGCTCCAATGCAGCAGAAAATGGTGGTGAGAAGATTAAAATCTTACGGTCCTCACAAATTTGCGTGAATATACTCCAGAATATTGCTTCACTATATTCAGTCCTTTTAATTTTTGATTATTGAGACAGTTAAAGAAATATCAGCAAGATAATCATTTCTTAAAGCAATGCACGCATATTTACGTAAATGCACATTTGCGTAATTGAATATTTCCTAAAGCCAAACGATACACTTGTAAATAAAATGATTTTTATATAATCTGCAAATTGATAATGCTATCGATGATCTTAAATGTCTACAAACAATATAGCTCCTTTACAGATCCAGACACAACTTAGAAAAGCTGCCTTCTACGGATGTGCTATGTGCGGCTGTCCCATATTAGAATATGTTCATATTGTCCCCTATCACGATATTCAGGCATTCCTTCCTGAGAATATGGTAGCACTCTGTCCATATCACAGTATTAGATATGATTTGAAAGAAATATCAGAATCGGCTTTACGTGGCGCCAAAGCTGACCCTTACAATAAAGTGCATCAACAAGACACTTTCAGCATATCCTCAGAAGAGATATCCGTAAATGTAGGTAAATGCATCTTTGTTAACACTTCAAGAATCCTAGTAGTAGATGATTTTGATATTATATCTATAAAGAGAGGAGATGGAAAATACATATTGTTTGATATCAATTTTTTTGACAAGCTAAATAATCTAATTGCAATAGTATCTGAAAATACCTGGACCGCGGAAGGGAGCAGCAGAGACTGGAGTATAATATACAAGCCACGGCATTTGACAATAAAAAATTCCTCCAAGAATATAATATTTGACGCTGAGATTAAAAATAATAGAGAAATCACTATAACCTCTGATGGGATGTATTATAATCGATCGCCAATAAGAATTACAGAAAATGAAATATTGCTCAATAATGAGGAGATTGCAATTGATTTGAAGGGCACTGAGCTGAGAAATTACGAAGTTGGAATTGCAGCTGAAACAATATAAAATTTGCATCTCATTTCTCCTAATGCTCAGCAGAAAAGGTTAGAAGAATGTTTCTAACAATAAATTATATTATCATCATGGAATAAAGTCTATTAATTACGAATATATCATGCAGCTTAAGTGTTCCACAAGTACAGAACGTTTCTCGATTTTTCGTCATGATTGACATATAATACCTAGCATAGATACATAGCAATTACTGATGATCAAGAAGCCTTGCGTTAAATATTTGGTAGTGGGTATTGAAATAGTAATAACTAAGGCAGACATGAAGTTGATAGAAAAGACTTTACAGCTATGGTTTCCTAACATATATTATGTTCGATAAAGCTAAATGCAAGATGTGCGGCGACAAAGTCAGGTTTGCATTAAGACATTTAAAAAAGGAGCATCCAGAAACGTTAACCGATAAAGATGTAATAAAGTTGAATATGTCAAAGATAATGGAAAAATATTTTCTATGATATCTTCAAAATACTCCATAAACATTTCTGTTATTTAATACTATTACGACAAGTACACCATGACAGTAAATCAATTGGATCAATAATACACCGTCGTTTCAACCGCAATATAATAGGATATGAATACTCTTATTGGTCAGGTCGGCAAAAAAATAGCGTTCCATTTGCAATTAAGAGGTCCACAAACAGAATGCAAGAAGATATTATACCTATAAATGAATATTTTCAGCCACCAATTCTATGCATAAGATTTAACGATGGTCTTAGTGCATTAGATCTTATTATACTTACTACACCTTCAGGTTTCTTCTTTATGCAATCCAGAATGTATCTTTTTATTTCATCCTCAGATTTTTTACTTCGCAACAAGCTCTTCAAATCATAACCAGCATTCGCAAACAAGCACGTCATAAACATACCTTCAGAAGTTATCCTTATTCTATCACAGTACCGACAGAATGGTTCTGTTATTGATGGAATAAATCCTATAGTACCTTTGCCATCTAGAAAAGAGTAAAGCATCGCAGGCTCAGAGCTATCGCTTTTTAATGGTACAAGCCCTTTTATGTTCCTGTTTATTCTTTCAATCATCTCTCTCTTACTAACGACGAGATTTAACCCCCAGATACCTCTCCCATCCAACGGCATAAATTCGATGAAACGCACTGTATAACCCATAGATCTAGCGAATCTAGCAAAATCTACTACTTCATCATCGTTCCATCCTCTGACAACAACCGTATTTATCTTTAGTTTAAGTCCTGCATCGTCTGCTGCTTGTATCGACGCTAAAACTTGGTTCAAACCATCTACACCACATATAGACTTAAATCTGTCAGTCCTAAATGTATCGAGGCTAATATTTACGCTAGCCAGTCCGGCCTGCTTGAGCCGCTTGGCCTTCTCACGTAACAAAAGACCATTCGTTGTCATACTAACGGATTCGATTCCCCTTATCTTTGATAACGAGCTAATCAGATCTTCTATTTTGGGTCGGATTGTAGGCTCGCCTCCTGTCACTCTTATCCTTTTGATACCCAGACTTGCAAAGATATTAGCAAGATTAAAAATCTCTTCGTAACTTAAAACATTATCCTGCTCAAACCATTCATTATTATTATATGGCATACAGTACATACAGCGCATATTGCATCTATCTGTAATAGAAATTCTCAATTTTCTTGCGACTCTGCCAAAACTATCTGTTATCACATCATCTTGCAAGGATAGCCGCCCACCTTATATACAAACAATTACGGATATACTCCCGCGACGTTCCTTAGCAGTATCACGTCTACCTTTTTCCCCTTCAATAATCTGGCGTTATTTTCTACTATAATTATACCATTTGACTTTGTTAGAGTTGAAAGCAAGCTTGCCCCCGAGGCACTAATAGGTATAGCCAAATAGGAATCATTGTGTTTCACTACTTTTACCCTGACAAACGTACGAAAGTCATTATGCACGCTTATATTAGCTCCCATTTTAGCAACTAATTTTGCTTCTGGAGGTCCTTGCGTTTTCAACATCTGTAAAATCAATGGTCGTCCGAATGTATAAAATGCAAGATAAGAAGATACAGGAAAACCTGGAGTAATAATTATTGGTTTATAATTAACGACGCCTAGTCCCGTCGGAGAGCCAGGTTTCATAGCAATTCCATGAACAACCAATCCTGGTTTCCCCAAATTGTTTATAATCTCAGGCACATAATCTTTTTCTCCTACTGATGCTCCGCCTGACACGACCACTATGTCGAATTTCAATGCTTCTTTCAATTTAGAGAGTATTACACATCTATCGTCTCTACATATTCCAAGGTCAACTACTTTTCCCCCAAATTCTCTGACCATGGCTGAGATCATGTATCTATTGCTTTCATATATGCAAGCGTCATCAAGCTTAGATCCAGGTTCGACAAGTTCATCACCGGTAGCAAGTACTGCAACCTCTGGCTTCTTATAGACTGGAACCTTACCAAGACCTACCGAAGCCATTAAACCCAAATCTTGTGAAGAAAGCCATGTTCCTTTCTTGAGCAGGATCTGACCATTCTTTACGTCTTCGCCCTCTACGGATATATTTTTACCACGTTCTATTTGTTTAAAGACCTTAACGATATTATTTTCCAGCTTTGTGTGCTCTATCATTATTACTGCATCTGCGCCTCTTGGAACCTTAGCACCAGTGGCTATTGCCACTGCCTTTCCAGATTCAACTGCGAACTCTGCATCCTGACCAGCAGTGATCCTGCCTAGGAATTTAAGCAAGATAGAATGTTTTGTTGATGCTTCCCTGGTATCATTTGATTTAACTGCATAACCATCCCTTTCGGCTTTGGCAAAGGGTGGCAGATTTATGTAACTTGCCACATCATTTGACAAAACTCTTTCTTGTGCATCTTCCAGAGGAACAAACTCTGTTGGGCGATAAGTTTTCGACCAATCAATGCAAGAAAAAAAATTTTTTAACGCGATGTGTACATGCATATGATTTGTAGGACCATGACGTTTTTCTTTAGATAGGATATGTCTCACAACTATTATCATCATTACCATTAACCAACCAATAAAAGCCTTCATGTCAATTACACTTTGAGAATTAATATTACTGTTATTCTTAACGCAGTTAATGGCAAACGCTTCTGATGATAATTCCTATTTATGACTAATCATCAAGCATTCCATCTGAACAAATAAACTTCAAAATTTTTCGTAATGAGTTATCTTTTGACTGATTCCTGCCCAGTCAGAGGTTGTTGTATCGTTAGTTTTAGTAACTGATTTGGTAACATTGGGACAATTCAGCAATATAGAGTCATTATATGACCAGCGAAATATCCAATACTACAATACAGCTTAAACGTCCAGATAGAAGGTTTACAATAATTGAATTTCAAGGTCTCTTAATATTAATATTAATATTAATATTAAATGTATTACATCCTTAAGTTATGATAAACATCTATTCTTATTGTATATACGTATCCTATGTAATCTGAATTGTAAATGTACAGGGAAAGGACATTTATAGAATATCTCGAGGATCTCAGGAACCGGATGCTCAGGATATCAGCTGCCGTAGGATTAATCACAGCGGTTTGTATGACTTTTGGTATCAGCTTCTTCAATTTTCATGGCTACATAATTCCGCTTCTACACCCTGACCCCCTCCACAATCTCGCAATCCAAGTAATTCTAGCTCTGAAGCAGAATCTTCTACCTCCCGGCGTTAACCTTATACAAATTACACCATTTGCAGCTTTCTCGACTCAGATAACGGTCGCAGCTATGCTTGGAATTATCTTAGTCATGCCAATTATAGTTAGAGAGTTAGCTGCGTTCATAGGTCCTGGACTGTATCAACGCGAGAAGGCAATTATAAGAAAATTTACCACCTATGCCATAGGGCTCTTTGCAGGGGGTTGTTTATTCTCTTATTTTGTGATTATCCCTTACGTACTTGACTTCTTATATAGATATGGACAATCCATTGGTGTCAGTACATTTTTTGATATAGGAAAATTTATTCCATTTGTAATGCAGTTCGTGGTTATCATTGGCCTTTCATATCAATTTCCAATAATAATGTGGGCATCTACTTCTTCGGGAATGGTTGAATATAGATTCTGGAGACATAAGTTAAAGTATGCAGTGATCATAATCGTTATTTTTGGAGCCGTTATATCTCCGGATGGCAGTGGCATCACAATGTGGTTTGCAGCAGGTCCGATGCTTCTCCTTTACCTGCTGGGTATGTTTGTTATAGAAAACAAGCGAAAGAGTTTACGGCAACACCTGGGTTAGATAGTTTAGGACATAACGTGATTATTGCTTACAAAGAGACAGTATTATGAGTACAGTCTGAAGTAAATAAAATAAATTGTTGTAGTTCTTGGAAAGTTACCTGTAAATCTCTTAATATGTATATTGGAGATACCTGATAAAAAGCGACTTAAGTTGTTAGGAAGAACACCTTGTAACTTTCCTTCAGATATATACACATACTCTAAAAAATCTATGCATCTAATGAAGATGTTAGTTCGATAGCATAGTAGAACGGATGCAATGTTATAGATTCATCCTATGTTGGGGTATTAGAGGATGCGTCCTCTTTAATTTGCGCGCCTACTCCCATAGTAGTCATGACGTCTAATTTCAGTCATTAGACATTTGCTTAAATAGTTCTGTGCTGTATTTACTATCTAATGAGTTCTACACTCATAGAGGATAGAGAAAAAGAAGCAGAAGGAATACCAGTGTGCGGTGCAAACTTCTCTACGCCAGTATCTAGTACAGCAGAATACATTGAACAGATTCATTACACAATAGGAAATAAGCAGTATATTGAAAATGCAGACTAGAGAAACAACAGATAAGGAATACGGTATGCAATGTCGAATATCAGATGATCACCTCATAGTATAAACACTGGCATAGTCGGGGAAACAAAATATAGAAATACAGACGGTAGTTTTTCTCTTTTTTTGCATCTTCTCTCCTGGATCACACTCCGAGGGATAGCCATCGTCCTGATGGCGACCAACTAACATTTTCATGGAGATAGAGTCGCAATCTAATTTACCAATTTTCATATTCAATTGTCTTTGCATTACTATATATTATTACAAGCTAGTCAGTAACACAAATTAGCATACTGCTTTCTGCTATTACCTGTTACAAAGCAATAGAATAGATTGCCGTTCAAATGACAAAGCCATTAACGATTTGATGATACAAAGTAATAATAGCCATAGTCATTAATTCTTTGACAGAATCATGTTTGTTGAGGAGATGAATGCAATGCAAATTAAAAAAGTGAATAGTGAAACTGTGGCTATATTGGTATTTGGTGCATGCGAAAATCATGGTGATCACCTTCCATTTGGATCGGACTTTATTGTTCCCATGGATCTAGCAGAAAGGATTAGTAAAAGAATTGGAAATGCAATAGTGTTTCCAGCTCTACCATATGGAGTTAGCTTACACCACGCCGAATTTAAAATGACTATGAGTTTACAGCCTGACACGCTTGTAAAAGTTATCGAAGACCTTTTTCTAAGTCTTGTTAGAAATAAGATAAATAGAATACTCGTAATAAATGGACATGACGGAAATATTGCCCCCATAGAATTGGCTGCAAGAGTAGCAAAGGACAAATATCCTGATGTAGTAATTGCATGTCTAGAATCATGGTGGGTTTTGGTTGGGCAAATAAGAAACGATCTATTTCAAGTCTGGAATGGACTTGGTCATGGTGGTGAAGCTGAAACATCTGTTATGCTTGCTATACGTCAAGATTTGGTAAACATGGATCTTGCCCCAGAAGACGTGATTCCAAAATTACCTGACAATGGCATAAGAGTATATTGGAAATTCAATGAGTTAACAAATACAGGAGCGACTGGATCTCCAAAGATAGCAACTATCGAAAAGGGCGAAAATGCATTAAAATCGCTTGAAGACGTGCTTGTTTCATTTGTAAATGAGATGAAAAAACATGATTGGAAGTATGGATTACATATTACATAGTATCGATGTTAACATCAATCTAGCTAGGCTCAAACTATTAAATTCATTAGAAATCCTAATTATTTGAAAGGGATTTATCATTTGTTAATCGAAGTGCTTTGAGCTCTGGGTGTTGGAGGACCATTGCAGCTTCTCAATTGTTGTTATTAAATTCATTTTTCTTATGAAATAATTCTAGCATTCAAGTTCCGTTTCTTCTCCTCCACGACAATTCTCAAGCATAAACTATAATAAATCGTGTTTTATGTGATTCTGATGAAATGAATAAAGGCAAATTATTCATTGTGGGAGTTGGTCCAGGCGACCACCAACATATGACTTTTAGAGCAAAACAAGTCATTGAAACGAGTGAAATTATTGTTGGTTACGATACTTACATTTCATTGGTTGAGGATCTTATCGGTGGTAAGGAAGTCTACCGATATGCTATGACTCAAGAGGTTGATAGAGCTAACCAAGCGATCCAATTTGCAGAAAATGGTAAGGTAGTATCATTAGTATCTTCAGGGGATCCGGGTATATATGGCATGGCTGGTTTGATATATGAAATACTTGCTGACAAAGGATGGAACAAAGAAAATGGAATATATATCGAATGTGTACCTGGTATTTCTTCTCTGAACTCTTGTGCTGCTTTGGTTGGCTCGCCACTCATGACCGATTTTGCAGTAGTGAGTATGAGTGACCTCCTGGTACCCTGGGAAATAATTGTAAAACGTGTAGAGGCTGCAGCCTTAGGCGACTATGTGACTGTTATCTACAACCCGGCAAGCAAGAAGCGTGTGCATCAATTAAGAGATACTAGAAATATTTTCCTAAAGTATAGAGAGCCATCAACTCCTGTAGCAATTGTTAAAGGCGCATTCCGAGAAAGCCAGACAGTACTTATGACTACCATTGATAAAATGCTAGAACACCAAGACATGCTTGGAATGATCACGACATTAATTGTCGGCAACTCATCTACTTTCAATTACAACGGGATGATGATAAATCCAAGGGGATATAGATCGAAATATGAACTTGTCAAAGAGGCTCCTGCAACATCTACGCCATCTAAAAATTATTAGCAGTCTTAATTCCAATATTTTATAGTTTCTCAATATCGTTTTGTATAATAATAATAATAATTTGACTTGTGTGCCACATTATAGTATCTTCAGTAACCTATTGTCCATCATAGGCGATTACAATTAAAGTTAAAAAATATTATTTGTCAAAAAGAGGATTGAATGTTCTATCAGAGAAATTGTAAATCTCGCTCTTTGCTATGAAAATGATTACGTATGGGTTCTATTATTTTGTTGATGTAAGCTGCCGTACTACCTTTTAGGTCCATTGGATGGATTTTCTTGCTAATAAAATCTTGTTCGACCTCGTTGTAATTTGTATATATAATGTTACCACCATATTTTAATGGCCTTTCGACATTAAATTCCTCAAATTCGTGAAATATGATGTATCTAATCATTTCGAGTATAGGGTTTCTCTCAACAATGCCAATAGGGCAAAAGGCCCTGTTTATCTTCTCTCTTATGGTATTTTCATCATCGTGAATTATAATTCCACTTGTTGGCTTACTCTTGCTCATTTTACTTGAAATCTTTATGTCATCGAGTGTATCTTCAGATAGTCCTAATTTGATGGGTTCTGACAGCCCTGGCAGTAAATGATGATGTAATGAAACGGGGATTTTCCATCCTAATCTAGGGAATACCTCTCTAACCAACATGTGTATTTTCCTCTGGTCCATTCCCGCATGTACGATATCCAAATCTAATGCTTTAATGTCAACCGATTGCATTATAGGATAAAGCAGCTGCGAAAAATCGAGGGTGTCTCTCTCACTCCGGCCCATGATCGTCAATGAACGCGTTATCCTTGACAATGTCATATGCTTGCTGAAACGGACAAAATTTTCCCAGTAATCGGATGAATTTTCATAAATTTCACTACCGAGTAGTATGTTAACACCCGGGCAGAAAAACTTGAACGCATCAGAATAATACTTTGAGACCTCCTTGATCTTTTCCCAGTTTCCCATTAACTTATTGTTGATGTACGTGTGCCAATCGGCCAGAAATACAGTGGAATGTATTTGAGCCTTGATAAAATCATTGATTTTAAAACCTGTTAAAATTAGGCTACCTAGGTGTAATTTACCTGATAGTTCCAATCCAATGTAATGCTTTGGATACGCTACAGTTTCCAAAACATACTTCAATTGATCCTTTGTAACAATCTCTTCAGTTGGATCTCTTGCAATAAGAAGTAACCTATCAGTAATATCCATTTTATAAAAATAAAAGGGTTATCTGTATTAATTTTTGCATTCGATGTCACTTTGATATGTTTGCTTTATGAATATCTTGAAGATTTATGTATTGCACAAAACCAACCGGTATTTTGTAATTATTTTTCATTCAAAATAATACTGATGAGGATATGAATTGCATCCGGCCATATCACGTGTATATTATACCAAAGGAGGATGGCATTTGCAACCCTTGACATACGTTCCTGCTGTAACTACATGATCAATAACATTTTTGTAAGTGATTCTGGATGACATCTTGCATTCGCTAATTACCTTTGAGATTTAGTATTCTTGTTTTTGGTCTCTGTCAAGAAATTTGTCGTAAAGAGCTAAATCGAGTATTGTAAAAAGTTAAATTGAGTTACATAACTAGTTTCGACATTTGAAACCTAATGCTAGTGTGGATGTTGCGTCTGCACAAACGAAGGTATCAACAGGAATGGCTCCACACAATAGCAAAATCAAAGTCAGTTATAATAGGAAAGCTGAATCAGAATTCTTCGTTGATAATTCTGCTCTTGCTGGCTTCACCGGTGAGCGGATCCTGTACATGGCTGTAAGAGAGCTGATAGAAAATTCATTAGATTCTTGCGAAAGTAATCAGACCCTGCCTTATATTTCATTGTCTTTAAAGCTATTAGACCCAGTCAACGACATGTGGCTTGTTGCTTGCGAAGACAACGGCATTGGAGTCCCACCTGATAAAGTGCCTGTAGCAGTTTGCTCTTTCTTAACCTCCGGAAAATATGTAGAAAAACAACAACGCGGCCTATTTGGTGTTGGCTTAAAAATGATTGCAGCCTTTTCCACGAAGGACACGGATCATCCGCTCAAAGTATGGACAAAGTCGCAAGAGGAAGGATCAGAATATTATTTTGAGCTTAGAACAGATATTGGTACAAACAAGCCGATAATTCTTGTCAGGAAAGTACTGAAAACTGATGAACGAGTTATCAAGGCTGACTCTGGCTTCAAAGTTCAAGCAGTGTTGCGTGCTCGGTTATCTCCTATAACAAAAAATAGGATTTATGATTACATTAGTCAAAGCAGTATTGTCAATCCATATGCTGTGCTAGTCTTTGAATCAGATGAAGGCAAGGTTGTCTTTGATAGACGAACAAAGATGATGCCACAGCCCGCAAAAGAAGTATTGCCTCATCCAGGAGACATGGACTTGAAAACGCTGAAAAAAGCAATATTGAATTTCACAAACCAAAAGACCACTCTATTAGGTGTATTATGTAATTCATTTCAAAAGCTATCTGCCGAAAAGGCTAAAGAAATTATTACTAGATCCGGAGTAGAAATAAAGGCAGCCGACAAATATAATGAACATGAATTAATCAAAGTTGTTAATATCTGCAAACAGACTAAGTTCCAGATACCTAATACTGATCATCTTAGCCCAATTGGAGAAGAAATTCTAACTGCAGGTATGACCTCAGAATACGCTATTGTTATAAACAAGCAGACACATCCTGCAGAACATTCACAGCCGCAATTGTCAATCAAGATATTAAAACCATCATTGACAACCTACTCATCTAAAATATGCTTGATCAATAACAGACCAACTATCGTAGAATGTGGAATTGCTTATGGCGGCGACATAAGTTCATTTAAGCTATACAGATTCGCAAACAAGATTCCGTTATTATACGATGAGGGTTCAGACGTGGCAAGAGAAGTAGTTTCTGAAGTAGAGATTAACAAGATGGGGATCTCAAAAAAAGAAGTAAAAGAACAATTTGCGGATCCTGAAACGAAGGCTGTTCGAGCCGTAGAACTGCTTCCGATTCATATTTTCTTTCACATTTGTTCGACGAAAATTCCATACAAGACCGCAGGCAAAGAGAGTATTGCGTCAGAAGGAGACTTGAAACGGTACATGAAAGTATGTTTAGCTGATCTATATAGGAAGGTAAGTGCGCAGATTCGTAAGGAGTTGCGAATGAAAGAGGCAGAAAGTAGATTACATCTTTACAAATATTACATTCCCTTAATAGTTAACGCAATTTCCGAATCAATCAAGATTGACTCAAATAGACTTTCCGAAGCATTTACAAGGATTGCA
>Ga0173483_10000297_pt1 | contig 13470 bp, 13 predicted proteins | sample NitcycUS178409R2_FD_122621 | JGI IMG/M metagenome (GOLD analysis project Ga0173483, IMG submission 122621) | Soil microbial communities from Arlington Agricultural Research Station in Wisconsin, USA - Nitrogen cycling UWRJ-S178-409R-2 (version... | ecosystem: Environmental > Terrestrial > Soil...
CGACCTGCTCGGCGCCCTCGTCGCGGCCAACGATTCGGCAGCCGACCCGCTGAGCGTCGTCGAGATCGCCGGCCTGCCCCTCGACCTGATGGTCGCCGGGCACGTGACCGTGACGAGGGCGATCGGGAGCACGCTCGCACGCCTCTTCGTCGAGCCGGAGCTCCGCGGGCATCTGCTCGACCCGTCGCTCGCGCCAAAGGCGATCGAGGAGATCCTCCGCCTCGAATCGCCCGCGCAGGGCCTGTTCCGCGTCACGACGCGCGAGGTCGAGCTCGGCGGCGCCACCATTCCCGGGGGCGCCAGGGTGATGGCTCACTTTGCGTCGGCGAACCGCGACGAGTGCGTCTTCGCCGAGCCCGACGACTACTGCCCGGAGCGGGGAGACATCGGCAAGCACCTCGCGTTCGGCAAGGGCATCCACTTCTGCATCGGCGCGCCGCTCGGCCGGCTCGAGCTCCGGGTGGCGCTGCCGATGCTCCTCCGCCGCCTTTCCGGTCTCCGGCCCGGGGAGGGAGTGGCCGTGCGCGAGCCCGTCTTCTTCGCGCGGGGGTTTGCGTCGCTGCCCGTCGCGTGGGACCCGTGACCGGCGTCGTCGTCGTCACGGGGTCGGCCTCCGGGCTCGGGAGCACCTACTGCCGTGAGCTCGCCGCCGCCGGCTGGACCGTCGTCGGAGCCGACCTCCGCGAGACCGAAGACGTCGCCCTCTCGGTCGTGACCGACGTCTCGGACCGTCAGCAGACCGAGCGGCTCGCCGCAGAGACGCTCGACCGGTTCGGGCGGATCGACGGCCTGGTCAACAACGCTGCGTACTACACCGCGATCGTGAAGCGCCCCTTCGAGGAGATCGACGACGACGAATGGGACAAGGTGTTCGACGTCAACGTCCGCGGAGCCTGGCTCACCGCCCGCGCCGTCGCCCCGGCGATGCGACGCCAGGGGCACGGGAAGATCGTCAACGTCTCCTCGATGACCGTGCCGACGGCCCCTCCCGGCTTCGCCCACTACGTCGCCTCGAAGGCGGCGATCGTCGGGCTCACACGCGCTCTCGCACGTGAGCTGGGGGCCGACGGAGTCTGCGTCAACACCCTGACGCCCGACTACATCGCGTTCGACCGCGACTACGACAATCGCCAGGTGGAGATGGCCGACGCGCTCGCCGCCCAGCGGATCTTCGCCCGCAGGCAGGCACCCGAAGACATGGTCGGCGCGCTTCTCTTCCTGCTCGGCCCCGGCTCGGACTTCGTCACGGGTCAGAACATCTGGGTGAACGGCGGTCGCGCCTTCAGCTGAGGTCTCGCACGTCGCTGGTTCCGCCGCGAGTAAACACCTCCCACAGGTGCCCCGCATCGCCCGCCGGAAGACGGACGACGGATGCGCCAACTTTTTCGCCGTCTCGACGTCGTACGCGGCATCGATCACCTCGGGCCAATCCTCGGTACGTCCCAGGTGCTTGGCGCTGTCGCCGCATGTCGCGGTGCGCGCCGTCGCACGTCGAGCGTGCGCGTGCGGCCCGTCGTCCTCCGCCCGCGGTATATCCCGGGCGTGGCGGCGCGGTGGCGGTGTGGTGCGGCTTCGCGGACGGACGCCGGTCGGCGCGTGGGCGGCGCGCCCGGCGATGGATGACGCCTTCCGCCGTCAGTGGGCGGTCCAGCTCGCGAAGGAGCGGGCCGACCAGGCGCGTGCCTGGAGCCCGACCTACGACGAGCCGGACGAGCCCGAGCGGCGGCCACTCGAGCGCTCGCGCTGGCTCGGGCTCCAGGTCCGCTCGCTGCTCGCGCTCGTCGCCGTCGCCGAGGAGGGCAGCTTCGTCCAGGCGGCACGCCGGCTCGGGTACTCCCGCTCGACGATCAGCCACCAGATCGCGCAACTCGAGTCTGCGATCGGCGAGTCGCTCGTGGTGAGAGGCAGCGGCTCGAGATCCGTGACGGTCACTCCCGCCGGGAACGTCGTCGTGGCGCATGGGCGCGCCGTGCTCAAGGTGCTCGAGAACGCCGAGGCGCAGCTCGCGGAGCTCGCCAGGCGCGAACGGTCCAAGGGAACCGGCCCCTCGAGGGGCCTCTTTCCCGCGACGCAGTGACCTAGCGCCGAGCGTCGCCGAGGTCAGTCCCCTTTCCGGGACAGACCCCTGGGAACCTCACAAACGTCGAAGTTCTCGACGTTTCCTGGGAACCGTGTCGCCGGTGTTGTAGACACGTCTGGCCGTCAGACGTCGGGCGGACCGGCCCGCGGAGTGTCCCACGGGCCGGCTTCCGCACCGACAGACGGACGACGATGACGACACCGGCCCCGAGCACGCAGATTCGAGCGGCGACCCGTCCCGGGCGCGCGGTCGAGGGCGGACGCGCATGAGCGCGCGGCGGACGCGGCGTCGGCTGCTCTGGACGCTCGGCGCTCTCGCCGTCGTCACGGGCGTCGTGCTCGTGCTCGTGGTCGGGCCGGACACGAACCCGGCTCCCGAGCATTTCAGCGCCGCGCCGGCGCAGCAACCGGAGCACCTCGTGAAGGCGCCGCTCCCGCACGAGGCGCGCCGCGTCGCGGTCAGGTTCATCCAGACCGCGGTCGCGCGTCAGAACCTCGACGAGGCGTGGACGCTCGTCGGCCCGAACCTGCGCGGCGGCCTCACGAAGGAGCGCTGGACGACCGGGGAGAACCCCGTCGTCCCCTACCCGATCGACGAGCTCGACGTCGCGCCCTACAAGATCGACGAGTCCTACACGCGGAGCGCGCTCCTCGAGGTCGCGCTGCTGCCGCGCAAGGGCTCGGGCGTGCGGGCCCAGGTGTTCTTCCTCGGGCTCGTCAAGGTCGGCGCCGGCGAGCGGTCACGCTGGGTCGTCGACAACTGGGTGCCGCGGGCGGCAGCGGTGGTGCCGAGGTGAGCAACCTCGCGGACAGCGCGGAAGCGACGTCCAACGGTCAGGTCGTCTCCCTCCTGGGCGGCGCCGCCGCCCTTCCGCCCGTCGACATCCCGCTGGACGACGAGCTCGACTCCGACCTCGAGGGGTCGAGCGTCGTCGCCCGGGGCTACTGGGAGGGCGTCTGGCTGCGACTCAGGCGCGACAGGTTCGCGCTCGCGGGCGGCGTGTTCATCGTGCTCCTGTTCTTCGTGGCCTTCGCCGGCGCGCCGCTCGCGTCGCGGATGCTCGGGCACGGCCCGAACGAGCCCTTCCTCGTCTCCGGCGGGCTCGACGCGGATCAGCTCCCCGCCGGCCCGTGGACCCATGTGGGGAAGCTGACGGAGGACGGCGACCTCGAGCAGCAGCTCTTCGTGCTCGGCTCGGACTCGACGCTTGCCCGGGACGAGTTCCTGCGCCTCCTCTACGGCGCGCAGGTGTCGCTCGAGGTCGGGGTGGGCGCGACCCTCCTCTCCCTGTTCCTCGGCTCGCTCCTCGGCGCGGTCGCGGGGTTCTACCGCGGCTGGGCCGACACGGCGATCTCGCGGATGGTCGACCTGACGATGGCCTTCCCGTACCTGCTCTTCGTGATCACGCTCGCAGGCACGGTCGGCACGAGGCTCAACCACGTGACGCTCGGCTTCCTCGGTGAGGGCGTGATCACGCTGATCCTCGTCTTCGGCCTGCTCGGCTGGTTCTACTCGGCTCGGGTGATGCGCAGCGTCGCGCTCTCGATCCGCGAGAAGGAGTTCGTCGAGGCGGCGCGGATGGTCGGAGCGAGCAACTGGCGGATCATCCGCTCGCACGTCTTCCCGCACCTCCTCGGGCCGCTGATCGTGCTCGCGACGCTCAACGTCGCCGCGTTCATCCTGGCCGAGGCAGGCCTCTCGTTCCTCGGGCTCGGCATCCAGCTGCCGACGGCGAGCTGGGGGAACCTGCTCGCCGACGCGCCGCAGTACTACACCTCCCGGCCGCTTCTGATGGTGTGGCCGGGCATCGCGCTGCTTCTCACCACGCTGGCCTTCAACCTGCTCGGAGACGGCCTGCGCGACGCGTTCGACCCGAGGGGGTCCCGATGACCCCCGCCAACCGACGCCTGTCCTCGGAAAGGAGCCACATGCACGGCAAGCGCCTCGCCGGGATCGTCCTCGCGATCTCGAGCCTGACTCTCCTCCTCGTCTCGGCCTCGACGGCCGCCACGAGCGCGAAGAGGGGCGGGACGATCGTCCTCGACATGACGACGGACGTGGACTACATCGACCCGCAGCTCTCGTACTACGGCGAGACCTGGAAGCTCGAGGCCACGACGGCCTGCAAGCTTATGAACTGGCCCGACAAGGAGGGCGCGGCGGGTGCGGTCGCGACGCCCGAGGTGTCCCAAGGGCTGCCGCTCGTCTCGAAGGACGGCAAGACGTACACGTTCACGATCAGGAAGGGCTTCCGCTTCTCGAACGGCAAGCCCGTGACCGCGCAGAGCTTCGTGGACGCGATCAACCGCTTCGCCAACCCGAAGATGCAGTCGACGGGCGTCCAGTTCCTCGACATCATCAAGGGCGCGCAGGCGGCGGTCGACGGGAAGGCGGGCTCGGTCTCGGGAGTCAAGGCCCGCGGCAACAAGCTCGTCGTCCAGCTGACGAAGGCGTCGCCCGACTTGCTCGCACGCGTCGCGATGCCCTTCTACCAGGCGATCGATCCGACGCTCGCAAAGCAGATCGACGCGAACGGGATCAACCAGTACGCGTCGTGTGGGCCGTACTACTTCGCGTCGCGCACACCGGGCCGCTCGATCACGCTCAAGCGCAACCCCTACTACAAGGGCGGCCGCGCCGCGAACGCCGACACGATCCAGGTGAACATCGGTAACGACGTCGCGGTCGAGTACCAGAACGTCGAGAAGGGCACGTCGGACTACGCGTCCGGCGGGATCCCGGCGACGGAGTGGAAGAACGTCGTTTCGAAGTACGGGCTGAACAAGAAGGACGGCCGCGTGCAGGTCCGGCCGCAGCTCGACGTCCGGTACGTCGCGCTCAACCACTCGCGGCCGCTGTTCAAGGACAACCCGCAGCTTGCGAAGGCGGTCAACTGGGCGGTCGACCGGCAGGCCTTCTCCGCCCAGGGCGGCTACCTGTACGGCAAGCGAACGGGTCAGATCCTGCCGCCCGGAATGCTCGGCTACAAGCCTCAGGGGATCTATCCGCTCAAGGTCACGGCGAACACGATCAAGCAGGCGCGAAAGCTCGCGGAGGGCAACCTCCGCGGCGGCAAGGCCGTGCTCTGGTCGTCGAACGCCGGCACCGCGCCGCTCCAGGCACAGCTGATCCAGTACAACCTGAAGCAGATCGGGATCGACGCGGAGATCAAGCTCCTGCCGCGCGCCCAGCAGTTCACGAACGCGGGGAACCCGCAGACGGCGACGTTCGACATGACGGTCGAGCGGTGGGGCGCCGACTACGCCGACCCGTACGACTTCGTGAACGTCCTGCTCGACGGGAGCCAGGTCACCCAGCCGCAGCACAACAACTACGCGTACTTCAACGTCGCGAAATACAACAAGGAGATGACCGCGGCGTCGCTCCTTCAGGGGCCGAAGCGCGGAGTCGCGTACGCGGCGCTCGACGGGAACATGATGCGCACGAACCCGCCGTGGGCCCCGCTCGTCAACTCGAACGACCGGATCTTTCTCTCGGCGCGCGTGGGGTGCGTGACGATCAACGAGATCTCGTCGACGGGCCCGCTCCTGAACGTGCTCTGCCTGAAGTAGCAGGCAACCGGATGGGGAGGGGCGGAACCTGGTGACCGCTCCTCCCCGGCCACCGACGACCACGACGACCGATGCTCAACTACATCCTCAGACGACTTCTCTGGGCCTGCGTCCTCTTCGTGGGAGTGACGCTGATCACCTACGTCCTCTTCTTCCTGCTCCCGGCCGACCCGGCGCGGCTCGCCGCGGGCAAGTCCGCGACGGCCGAGGACGTTGCCCGCGTCTCGCACCAGCTCGGCCTCGACCGGCCGGTGCACGAGCAGTACGCCCTCTTCCTGAAGCGACTCGTCGTCGATCACTCGTTGGGTCGCTCCTACGCGAACCGGCGCAGCGTCAACGAGATGGTCGGCGAGGCCATCCCGGTGACGACCGCGCTCGTCCTCGGCGGAGCCGTTCTCTGGATGCTCATCGCCCTGCCGATCGGGATCCTCTCGGCCCTCAAGCCGCGATCGCTGATCGACCGGGGGGCGATGATCTTCATCCTCATCGGGATCTCCGCGCCGGTGGTCTGGATCGGCCTCCTGCTCCAGTACTTCGTCGGTTTCAAGTGGGGGCTGACACCGAACGCGGGCTACTGCGACGTGATCGACCCGCCCGCCGGAGCGAGCTGCGGCGGCCCGGGCGACTGGGCATACCACATGATCCTGCCCTGGGTCACGTTCGCGATTCTCTTCGCGGCCAGCTACGCCCGGATGATCCGCGCGAACGTGATGGACACGCTCGGCGAGGACTACGTCCGCACCGCGCGCGCCAAGGGAGCACCCGAGAACATCGTCATCCGGCGCCACGTCCTCCGGAACGCGCTGCTGCCGGTCGTGACGATGCTCGGCCTCGACATCGGGGTCGCGCTCGGCGGCGCGATCTTCACCGAGGCGATCTTCAACCTGCCCGGGCTCGGCCGGCTGGCGCTGAACTCGGTGCTCAACCTCGATCTGCCCACGATGCAGGGCGTGATCGTGTTCGCGACGCTCGCGATCATCCTGCTCAATCTCGTCGTCGACCTCGTCTACGCGATGATCGACCCGCGGATCCGGCTCGCATGACGATTCCCGGCGTGGACATCGCGCCGTCCGGCGGCGCGCCGACCGAGCCTCTGCTTGCCGTCTCCGACCTGCGGACGTACTTCAAGACCGACGACGGGATCGTGAAGGCCGTCGACGGCGTCTCGTTCGAGGTGCGCCCGGGGCAGACGCTCGGCGTCGTCGGCGAGTCGGGCTCCGGGAAGAGCGTGACGATGATGTCGATCCTCGGCCTCAACCCGAAGCCGGGACGCATCGCGGTCGCTCCCGGTTCGTCTCCGGGCCCGCAGATGGAGGCGTTCCTGCACCACTCGAAGAAGCACACGTCGGTCTCGACAGGACAGGCGCTGTTCCGCGGCGAGAACCTCCTGCAGGCGTCGCAGCGCCGTCTCCGTGCTCTCCGCGGGAGCGAGGTCTCGATGATCTTCCAGGACCCGATGACGTCGCTCAATCCGGTGCTCTCGATCGGGAAGCAGCTCGTCGAGGCCGTCCTCCTGCACCGCGACGTCACTGTGCGGGAGGCGCGGGAGCTCGCGATCGAGGGCCTCCAGGAGGTTGGGATTCCGCGGGCCGAACGGCGCATCGACGACTACCCGCACCAGTTCTCGGGCGGGATGCGGCAGCGCGTGATGATCGCCATGGCCCTGATCAACGAGCCGGCGCTCCTGATCGCCGACGAGCCGACCACGGCGCTCGACGTGACGACCCAGGCGCAGATCCTCGGGCTGATCCGGCGGCTCCAGGCAGAGCGCGGCACCGCTGTCGTCCTCATCACGCACGACCTCGGCGTCGTCGCCGAGACGGTCGACGAGATCGTCGTGATGTACGCCGCTCGGATCGCGGAGCGGGCGCCGGTGTTCTCGCTCTTCGAGCGGCCGCTCCACCCCTACACGTGGGGGCTGCTCGGTTCGCTGCCGCGGCTCGACGTCGAGCTCGAGCGGCTCTCCCAGATCCGCGGCCAGCCGCCCTCGCTCCTGCGGCCACCCGCCGGATGCAGGTTCCGGCCCCGGTGCGCGTTCGCGTTCGACCGCTGCCGCGGAGAGCTGCCCGAGGCCACCCCGGCAGGGTTCGACCCCGAGCACCTCGATGCCTGCTTCCTGGACGAGAGCCGCAAGCTCGAGGAGTCGGCCCGCATCGTTGCCGAGCTCGGGCTCGAGGCGGAGGCCGCTGCATGACGCCGGACGTGCTGCTCGAGGTGAAGGACGTCACGAAGCACTTCCCGATCACCGAGGGGATCGTCTTCAAGCACGAGGTCGCCTCGGTGAAGGCGCTCGACGGCGTGTCGCTCGCGGTGCGTCGCGGCGAGACGCTCGGGATCGTCGGCGAGTCGGGCTGCGGGAAGTCGACGCTCGCGCGCGTGATCATGCGGCTCCTCGAGCCGACGAGCGGCACCGTCCGCTTCGACGGGAAGGACATCACGCAGCTCTCGCAGCGCGACCTGCGCGTCTTCAGGCGTGAGCTCATGATGATCTTCCAGGACCCCTACGCCTCCCTGAACCCGCGCAAGCGCGTCGGGTTCATCGTCTCCGAGCCGCTCGAGATCCACGGTCTCGGCACGGAGGCGGAGCGGAAGCGGCGCGTTCAGGACCTCCTCGAGGTCGTCGGCCTGAACCCGGAGCACTACAACCGCTTCCCGCACGAGTTCTCGGGCGGGCAGCGCCAGCGGATCGGGATCGCGCGGGCGCTCGCCGTCAACCCGAAGCTGATCGTCGCGGACGAGCCCGTCTCCGCGCTCGACGTCTCGGTGCAGGCGCAGATCCTGAACCTGCTGAAGGACCTGCAGGGCGAGTTCGGGCTGACGTACGTCTTCATCGCCCACGACCTGAGCGTCGTCCGGCACATCTCGGACCGCGTCGCGGTGATGTACCTGGGCAAGCTCGCCGAGCTCGCTCCCGCCCGCGACCTCTACGCGGCGCCGCGCCACCCGTACACGGGCGCGTTGCTCTCCGCCGTCCCCATCGCGAACCCGCGCCGTGGCCGCGGGCGCAGCGCGTTCGTGCTCGGCGGCGACGTACCGAACCCGATCAACCCGCCGAGCGGCTGTCGCTTCCATCCGCGCTGCCCGCGCGCCCAGGACGAATGCGCCCTGACGGAACCGCCGCTCGAGCAGCGCGCGGCCGGGCACGAGGCGGCCTGTTTCTTCCCGCTCGAGAAGTGGCCGCTGACGGCGGACGAGATGCGTCGGCCCGCGACCGTGTCGGCGCCGGGCGCCGAGACCGAGCCGTTGGCGGTGACCCGGGGGCCGTCGTGATCACGCGCGGCCTCCGCGACCTCGCCTCCGGCCTGCTCGGGATCTGCGGGTTCACGGCGCTCGTGTCGCTCGGGATCGGCGCTGCCGCCGGGCTTTCGGCGCAGCGCGCGCTGTCGGGCGGCTTTCTGCTCGTCGGCTCGCTGTTCTTCACGGCCGGTGCGGTCGTCGGGTTGCGCGACCCCTCTCGTGCGCGGGAGCGGCGCGTCGCGCGCGGCGATCCGGCCACCGGAGCCGCGGGCCTCGGCAGCTGGACAGAGGCGTTCCACCTCTCGGCGCTCCTCGTGGTCGTGGGCGTCCTGCTCGTCCTCCTCGGCGTCGTCCTCCACCCGACCAGCACACTGTGATCGCGGCGGTTCGCGTTCCGGACTGCGACGCTGCGCGGCTGCGGGCCTCACTCGCCCTGGACGGCGAGCTCGACGACGTCGGCCGAGCGCAGCTCGCCCGGCACCTCGAGCGCTGCGCCGAGTGCGCGCGGCTCGCGGGCCGGATGGAGGCGGTCTCCGAGGCCCTCCGCCGCGCTCCGCACGAGCGCTTCCGCTGCGAGCCGGGTCGGTTGCGGCGACTCCGGTCGACGTCGACCTCGGTGCGTCACTGGGCAGGCGCGACCGTCGCCGTCGTTGCGGTCGTCCTCGTCACCGGCGCGCTGCCCGAGGGCGGTACCGCGCCGCAGCGGCACGAGCACCAGTCCGCGACCCTCGGCGCCGCCGCGCGCCTGAGCCCGCTGGAGCTGCCGATCGGTCAGCGCTCGGCGATGGACGACTTCGTGGCGCCGCCGCTGCACGCACGTGGTTGACTCCCTTCGTGGCGGTCGACTTTGCGGCCTACGACGTCCTCACGTTCGACTGCTACGGCACGCTGATCGACTGGGAGACCGGGCTGCTCGCCGCGCTCCGCGAGGCGCTTGCCGGCTCGGTCGACGTCGGCGACTACGCGCTCCTCGAGACGTATGCCCGGCACGAGGCAGAGGCCGAGAGGCCGCCGTACCGCAGCTATCGCGCGGTTCTCGCCGCCGGGGTGCGCGGCGTGGCGGACGACCTCCGCCTCGACGTCGGAGACGATGCGGTCGCGCGCTTCGCCGAGAGCGTGCTCGAGTGGCCCGCGTTCCCCGACTCGGCCGAGGCGCTCGGACGGCTGCACGAGCGCTTCCGTCTCGGCGTGATCACGAACTGCGACGCCGACCTCTTCGCCGCCTCGAGCGAGCGGCTCGGCACCGACTTCGACTGGGTGATCACCGCGGATGCGGCACGCGCCTACAAGCCTGCGCTCACGGGCTTCGAGCTCGCGTTCACGACGATCCCGGTGTCGCGGGAGCGGATCCTGCACGTCGCGCAGAGCCTCTTCCACGATCACGTGCCCGCGAAGCAGCTCGGCCTCACGACGGTCTGGATCGACCGCAGGCACGACCGGCCGGGGTCGGGCGCGACGCCGCCCGCTCGGGCGACGCCCGACGCGACCTTCCCGAGCATGCAGGCGTTCGCCGACGCGGTCAGCGCGCCGCGGCCCTGACCTCGGTCTCGACGGGCACCTCGGGCAGTGACTCCTCGACCGGCGGGGCGCCGCGCCCGAGCGTCGTGCGCAGCGGCACCTCTTTCAGGAACCACGCGAGCACGGCCGGGACGATCGCGATCGCCATGCCCCACAGGAAGACGCCGTGCAGGGCGTTCGCGAAGACCTGGAGGAAGTCGGCGCGCACCTCGGGGGGAAGCTCCTTCGCCCGTGCCGGGTCGATCGCGCCGACGTCGCCGAGCCGGGCGACGACGTCCGCGGGCAGGCGCGTCAGCTCGTTCGCGAGCCGTGAGGCGAAGATCGCGCCGAAGAGCGCGACGCCGAAGGAGCCGCCGACGGAGCGGAAGAAGGTGGCCGTGGAGGTGACGACGCCCATGTCCTGCGGACGGGCGTCGTTCTGGACGATGAGGACGAGCACCTGCATGACGAGCCCGAGGCCGATGCCGACGATCGCCATGTAGACGGACGCGACCCACGCGTCCGACTCCACCGTCAGCCGCGACAGCAGGTACATCCCGAGCACGAGCACGACCGTGCCGACGACCGGGTAGACCTTGTAGCGCCCGAAGCGCGTGATCGCGCGTCCCGACGCGATCGCGGCGACGAGGAGGCCGCCCATCAGCGGGATCATGCGGAGCCCGGAGCTGGTCGGGCTCGCGCCGTACACGAGCTGGAGGAAGAGGGGCAGGTAGATGATCGCCCCGAACATCGCCATCCCGATCATGAAGCCCATCCCGCTCGCGAGCCGGAACGTCCCCGAGCGGAACAACGAGAGCGGGATGATCGGCTCGGGCGCGCGGCTCTCCTGCCAGACGAACGCCACGAGCATGGCGACCCCTGCGATCCCGAGCCCGACGATCTCCGGTGAGCCCCAGTCGTACTGGTTGCCGCCCCACGTCGTGACGAGGATGAGCGCGGCGACTCCGCCCGCGAGCAGTCCCGCGCCGAGGTAGTCGACCCGGTGCCGCGTGTGCGGCACGTGCAGGTGGAGCCGGGTGACGACGATCACGAGCGCGAGCGCCCCGATCGGCATGTTCACGTAGAAGACCCAGCGCCACGAGAGGTTGTCGACGAGGAAGCCGCCGAGCAACGGGCCTGCGACGGACGACACGGCGAAGACGGCGCCCATCAGGCCCATGTAGCGGCCGCGCCGGCGCGGCGGGATGATGTCGGCGAGGATCGCCTGCGCCCCCACGATCAGCCCGCCCGCGCCGAGGCCCTGGAGCGCGCGGAAGAGGATCAGCTGGAGCATCGTCTGCGAGAGGCCCGAGAGCATCGAGCCGACGAGGAAGATCACGATCGCCGCGACGAACACGGGCTTGCGCCCGAGCATGTCGCCGAGCTTGCCGTAGAGGGGCGTCGAGACCGTCGAGGCGAGGAGGTACGCGGTCACGACCCACGACAGGTGATCGAGGCCGCCGAGCTCGCCGACGATCGTCGGCAGCGCCGTCGAGACGATCGTCTGGTCGAGCGCGGCGAGGAACATGCCGAGCATCAGCGCCACGAAGACCGTTGTGAGCGCCCGTCCGTGAAGCCCTTCGTCCGGGATCTCGATCGCGTGGTCGTCGCGCTCGCTCAACGTCGCTCTCCCTCGAGGAGCCGGTTCATCTGCGCCTGCGTGAGCGCGCCGCGCGGAAGGGGGGTCGCGCCTCCGGCGCGGAGGCCGTCGAGGAGCAGCCCGAGATAGCGTCGCCAGAGATCCGGCGCGACGCCGCGTCCGGCCTCGAGCACGCGGCCCGCGGTCATGAAGACGAGCGGCATGTCCTCCGGCGCGAAGTCCGGCCGCAGAGAGCCGTCTGCGTGCGCGCGCTCGATGAGCCGGCGCACCAGAGGACGGACACGCCTGCGGACGGCGTCGCGCGCGTGGCCGTGCTCGGTGCCGGCGAGCACCTCGCGCAGCGCGCGGTTCTCGACGTGGAGCTCGAGCACGCGCTCGACGAACCCGGTGAACCCGGTCCACGGGTCGTCCTCCGCGAGGCCCTCCTCGGCGGCGACCACGAAGGCGTCGAGCGACTCCTCGATCACCGCCTGGACGAGGTCGTGCTTCGTCGGGAAGCGCCGGTAGAGCGTCCCCATCCCGACCCCAGCGCGGTCGGCGATCGCCTCGACCGGCACGTCGACGCCTTCTGCGGCGAAGGCGGCGCGCGCAGCGGCGAGGATGCGGTTGCGGTTCTCTCGCGCGTCGCGTCGAAGCGTCGGCGCGGTCGTCTCCGGCGTGGGCACCGAGTCACGGTAGCAGAAGCGGAGTGGTCGCTCCGGTTACGCGTCGTCGGTCGTTCGAGGTGCTAGGCCACCGCAGCGAGCCGTGCCGAAAGCTCGCGCACGCTCGCGCGGAGCTCGTCGGGAGAGCGGATCTCGAAGCCGCAGCCGAGGCTCGCGAGCGTCCCGGCCATCCAGTCGAGCGAGTCGACCCGCATGCGCAGGAGCGTCCCGCCCTCGGTCTCGAGGAGCTCGGCCAGGGTGGAGGGGAGACGCCGCGCGGCGCGATCGACCGGGAGGTCCAGCAGCACCTCGACCTCGACGCCCCAGGGCACGCGCGCCAGCGAGCGGCTGACGTGGTCGACGGCGTCGAAGTCGTCGGGCGCCGGCGTCGCCGCCGTCTCGAGCAGCGCCGTCGACGACATCCGGTCGAGCCGGAACGTCCGCATGTCGTCGCGGAGGTGGTCGTGCGCCGCGAGGTACCAGCGCGCCGCGTGGACGACGATGCCGTAGGGGCTCAACTCCCGTCGCGTCCGCTCGCCGGCGTAGGAGCGGTACGCCGTCCTCACCCGGCGCCCGCGGCGAATGGCCTCGGCGAGCAGCAATACGGTGTCACCCGCGACCGGCGCGCCCGCGCGCGGGGTGGCGGTGAAGCCGAGCGCCGTCTCGAGCGCCTCGACGCGCCGGCGCAGCGGATCGGGGAGGACACGGTGGATCTTCGCGAGGGCGCCGTCGACCGAGCCCGAGTCGCTGTCGAGCCCCTGGCGCCGGGCGGCGATCAGGCCGAGGACGACCACGACGGCCTCGTCGTCGGAGAGCATCAGCGGAGGGAGCCGGTAGCCC
>Ga0173483_10000299_pt1 | contig 13441 bp, 11 predicted proteins | sample NitcycUS178409R2_FD_122621 | JGI IMG/M metagenome (GOLD analysis project Ga0173483, IMG submission 122621) | Soil microbial communities from Arlington Agricultural Research Station in Wisconsin, USA - Nitrogen cycling UWRJ-S178-409R-2 (version... | ecosystem: Environmental > Terrestrial > Soil...
CCATATGAATCATGTAACCTAGGTTCAATCAACCTTGCAAATTTTGTAAAGCGTAAGGCAGATGGGATGTACGAATTCGATTGGCAAAGGTACGAGCAGGCAATTAGACTCTCATCGCGATTCTTAGACAATATAATTGATATGAACAAGTATCCTGTAGAAGAGATAGATATCAACACAAAGCTGACGAGAAGAATTGGTCTTGGCATAATGGGTATTGCAGATTTGCTATTCTTATTGAGGATTCCATATAACTCTGCTGATGGCTATGATTTCATGGACAAACTTGCAGAAGCAATATCATACTACAGTATAGAGGAAAGTGTTGCTATTGCAAAGGCAAGAGGTCCATTTCCTCTGTTCAAAGAGACAGATTATGTTAAGGGGAAGATTCCAATTGCAGGATACTATGATTTACCAAAAGAAATGCATGCATATGATTGGGATTCGCTAATTGGAAAGATCCAAAAACACGGGGTCAGAAACTCTTGGACATCAACAATTGCTCCAACAGGTACCTTGTCTATGATTGCAGACACTTCAAACGGTGTTGAACCCATCTTTGCATTAGTTTTCGAAAAACGCGTAACAGTTGGGAGATTCTTTTATACTGATAAGATTTTCGAAAATGTATTAAAGGAAAACGGTTTATACAACGATGAAATACTGACCAAGATTGCAAACAACTACGGTTCGGTACGTGGGCTAACTGAGATTCCAGAATGGATTCAGAAAACCTTTGTTACTGCAATCGACATACATTGGACTGACCACCTGATGGCCCAAGCAGTATGGCAGAAGTGGATCAGTAATGCGATTGCGAAGACAATTAACATGCCAGGAGATGTGACTGCAGAAGATGTGAAGTGTGCGTATCTGCTGTCGCATGAGCTAGGTTTAAAGGGAATCACAGTATATAGAGACGGCTCAAGACATGAGCAAGTCCTGCACATTACCGGTAATAATAAAGAGGAAAAGAAATTCATTGTAAGACCAAGTAGGCATGTCATCGATTATGTATATGCTAACGTTACAGAGAAATATGTCCGAGAACAAATAGAAAAAATCTTTAAAGAAACAGAAATCCAGCATGAAACAGTTGGAAGTATCTTAACTGTAGAACAAACTGGCACTACAAAGAAGGTGACAATGCAAGTGCCACTAGCTGAACTAAATGAAGATGAAATCTGTCCATCATGCAAAGTAAAATTAATAATCACTGAAGGATGCAACATGTGCATTGAGTGCGGCTTTAGTACTTGCGCCTCGGGCTAAACAAACAATTCTCTTATACTTCATTTTTATTCTGTGACATAAGCTAGGGTTACAAATGTAGATTAGAAGTTGTGGAAGAAACTTTGCAATTTGTTTATCAACAATGACTTGTCTATATTGAGATTTTCATTTAGATCGGATTTTCGTTTAACACTAAGGCAAGAAGAGCTGCTCTCAATTCCTTACCGTACGCGGCCTGCTTAAAATAAATTGCATTCTTTGTACCATCTATAGAATGTGAGATTTCTTCCGTTCTAGGCATGGGATGCATTATGGAGACATCTGACTTTGCTTTTGTCAGAGTATTGGTGTCGATAGTATATGTACCCTTTACTTTTTCATACTCTTGTATATCTGGAAAACGCTCTCTTTGTATCCTTGTAACATAAATTATATCAAGTTTAGACAAAATATCGTCATCAAGCTGACTGTGTTCATATATTTTCAGATTGTTTCGTACATCATAGATCGATTCTTTTCTAATACATAATATAGATGGTGATATTAGATGAATATCTACATTATAATTTGCTAGACCATATAATAATGAATAGACTGTTCGGCCGTACTTTAGATCTCCAACAATGCCTATTGTAAGCCCGTCAATTTTTTTTTTCTCTTTGATTATAGTATAAAGATCAAGCATTGCTTGTGTAGGATGTTCTTCACTTCCACTACCTGCATTAATTATTGGATTATTTGATAATTCACTAGCAAATCTACTTGAACCATCAAGCGGATGTCGTAAAACAATAACATCAGAATAAAGATCTATTATTCGAATAGTATCAGCAAGACTCTCACCTTTTTCAATCGAAGATGATTTGGGATCAAAGATTCCAATAGAGCTTCCACCTAATGAAGCCATAGCGGATTCAAAACTCATTCTGGTCCTAGTACTGGGCTCATAGAAGATGTAACCTAGAGTCCTGCCTTTGCCAAGTTCACTCTTTTCATTTGGTCTCAGACTGCTGATTATATCTGTAGAATAGAAAACGAATTCGAGATCTTGCTTGCTGAAATCCTTGATTGAGATTATATCGCGATTGTATAGGTGATTGTTAGACATTTTTGTCTGGGCCATCCTTAGTTATTAAAGATCACATAATAAAGATTAACAATGGCGAATGGTGTATAGAAGAAATCTTTCATATATAGTTAAGTATGGATTCATATTGCTAACTTACGGATCTTTAGAACAAATAAGCAAACTGGAATCTAATAATTGACCACACATTTTTTGTATATCTAAACAGTTGTGGGACTAATTCTTTATTTTTTAAATATACTACACCTTATTTTTTTGAGTTGTTTTTCAATCACTGAACATATTACTAACATATGCAGATAACTCGTCTCTTAACTCAATAACTTTCCTTCGTTTATCCCCATCCAGGTTAGTATGTAGTAACACATCCAATCCTTCTACAAGGTATTGGATATTTGACCATGTTAAAAGACTATTAGTATCGGATTGGTTTTTCTCTTCTTTCAATGTAGGTTTCTTTAAAAATCTCTAGACATTTTGTGTGCAGTTTTCATACGCTGATCTTTTATATCAGACATTGGTTTAGATCTAGGCTCATCTCCTAGTTGTCCACTCATAGCATCATCTAATGCTTGATCACGCTTTAGCGGATTTTTCCTTTCAATATTCATATAAGCTTAGAATATACAATATCGTTAATATTGATTAACCACGATTTTTTGCTATTAATTAACTACAAAATGTCAATTACTCAGCTTCAATTCAGAAAAAACAATAATGGAATTGTTAATCATGGGACAGTTTTAATGTCACGTTAACAATAATTACAAGATTACATATATACATATAAGAGCTATAGTTACAGCGATGCTAAATAGTGACACACATTACCTTATATCAATTGATCTTCTTGTTCATTAATAGATAATAAAGTTTGTTTAAGGAATAATATATAAACTAAAATCTGATTCTTTGTAATTTACGATCTACTTACATCTAGTGAATGTAGGTGACGTGTAAATATCCTACTTCCTGTGCAGTAAAAGTTGCAATACCTCTTCTGTCATCTCTGGGCAGTATCCACAGTATATACTCCTTTTGATTCACCGTAGAGTACTCCACCAGATCTAGGAATAGACCAAATACCAGTTATTGATAATAATATGTTGGGATTATTATTGTCAGAGAAGATATTGGCCGAAGCTTTATTCACCGATTCTATGGATGCCAGATATTTGTCTTACATGTTCTATTTAGATTCATTATACTACATTATCCCTTTCAAATATAGTTTAAAGGATTTTGTACATTTTGGATATCTATTTATCTGATTCATAAATATCTGTTTTACTCTTTCAAACTAGTATCTTAATATCTTTGTTATATGGATCGTCATTCTATACTCTTTTTTAACAAATAGTTGGAATAAAGTTTTAAACAAATGTTTTAGCGTTTAGCGAGCCTTTGTAATAATCCCTTAATTATTGTTAAGAATTTGAACCGAGAATTTACTGGGGTCGGCCGGATTTGAACCGGCGGCCTCCAGCGCCCAAGGCTGGCATCATACCAAGCTAGACAACGACCCCCCGCTCAATCCAAATAAATTAATTCCATAATTACTTATCATCAGTATAATTTTAAGCTTCGTCATAACAATATTTGTATATATATTACTAGCTTCAAGAAGTTTTTAGTGTATGAATTTTGTCGATTGCTATAAACAGGCAGGTAAGATAGCATCTGAAGTACGGGAAAATGCACGAAAAAAATATTATATAGGCTCCACCTTGCTTCAAATTTGTGAATCAATAGAAGCTGAAATCAGAAGAAAGCAAGCGACACCTGCTTTTCCAGTTAATGTTAGTTTGAATGACATAGCAGCTCACTATACAGCAGAACCAAATGACCAGATTATAGTAAAGGATGCTGATGTTCTAAAGATCGATATTGGTGTGCATGTACAAGGATATATTGCTGATACAGCGGTAACTGTTTGTTATAATCCAAAATATGAAACACTAGTAAAAACTGCCGAGACCGCTTTAAGTGAAGCAGTCAGGATTGCTAAAGCTAATACAAAAGCTAGCGATATTGGAAAGATAATCGAAAATACTATATCAAAGCAAGGATTCAGACCTATTCAGAACTTGAGCGGTCACTCATTAGAGCAATACACTATTCATGCAGGCAGATCAATACCAAATATCTGGACTATTGGGTCATCATTTATCCTAGTTCCTAATCAAGCATACGCTATCGAACCTTTTGTAACCACGAAAGATGGTCAAGGAGTAGTTTATGAAGGCAAGATTCGCAATATCTTTGGCATAATTTCTCGCAAACCAACTAAAGAAAAAGAGGCAGATGAGTTTCTTGAACATCTGTGGAATAGATTCAAGACTTTACCATTCGCTCTCAGATGGATGATGGACAAATACGAAGAGAAAAAGGCTCGTCAATTTATGGAAATTTTAATAAAGAAAAGGAATGTACACGCATATCCTATTCTTATTGAAGGAAATGGAAAAATAGTTGCTCAAGCCGAACATACACTAATTCCCTCAGATACTTTTATCAACGTTATTACACTTTGAGGAGCTATGAAACTAGTTGAGGTTGGGGTATAATTTAATCATGCAATTTTGAGTTTTTGTTAATTAGCTTCCTAACATGTGTTTGATAGCTTTCTGATGTTCTTTTTTGCATGTCTTACAATTGTAATAAATAATGATTTGATAGAGTAGTAATGATAGCAGTACTAGTAGTCCAGCGTCTTTCTGGTATCCTCTTATTGGTAAGGGATCTATTTTGAAGACGTCTTTGATATGTTCTAATACTTTATACAAAATCATCAATAGAAATTGGCAAAAGTATGAACAGGAAATTATGTCCCAGTCTCAACTATTTAGTTAATCGTTTATTATGTAGGTCATCTATAGTTGCTTTTGTTTTTCTTTTTCTGGTGGATATTCACCATAAATTGCAGTAATCATAGCAATTCCAGAGCACTTATTACATCTTGAACTGCTTTTGTAAATATAATCACTATCTTCAAAAGCTCTCTTGTTCTTTTCGCCACAACTCTGACATGCTTCTTCAGTGTAAAGAGTTGGAGTCTCTTCTTTTTTCTTCTTTCCAAAAAACAACAATTACTATTGTGCAACTCCTAATGTATTTCCAATGCCGATAATTAAAACCGATTGTCCCACAGAAGTCTTATCTTCAATTACAGTGAGTACTGTCTTGCAAACATTATTAAACGAATCAGAAATCTCTTTCCGCATAATCGTAATTGCATCCTGGATAGACTGTTTTACTATCACAGCGTAAACAGGAATATTGAATCTTGTTGCAACTTCTTCAATCTGGTATTTCTCAACGCCTATACCACCTATGGCAGCTCCAATACCTTCAGCAATGGAGCCAGTTTTTTCTCCTTCCAACTTCATTGCAGCATCTATCATTATGATAGCATCAATTTTCAAGCCTATCTCTCCAACTATCCGTTGAACTGCCTCTCCAGGTCTACCTACTGTACCAGCTGGTCCTTCTGCTTTGAGCAAATATAATTTTCTATCCATATACTCATCTTCGCTGTAGACAGTTTCTCTTGCGATTACTTTCTTTTCCTTTCCAATCATCATTTTTCCAACAACCATTGGACCTATGCTATCGCCAATTGGTAGACCCTTTTTAAAGGCACTTATTGCCTTCTGCAAAGCCTCTGCTTCTTGTAATAAAAGCGGCATTACCATTTGCAGCTGTACAAGTACAAACATGCTTGTAGTACGTTTACCCATAATGTAAAAGTGCCTTACGACCTTGTAAATCATGTTGAGAGCAGTTGCCGCCTCTAGAATGTTTTCCATACGAGAAGCATGCGATTCGCTCATTTCATCAGCCATTCTCTTTATTTCAGATCTAACCCTTTCATCTCTAGTTCTCATTATGTGATCAAGCTTTCCAATAATCCCATTCGGATCAAGGTCAACAGGCATAATTGTAAAATACTCTAGAAATTTGTCTATTTTTTCACCTGGGTCAATTGAAGGCTTAATCGATGTTTTAACATACTCTATTGCTTCTTTCCTCGCTGTTTCTTTCATAGTCTTTAGCTTGGATAAGGATTTTGAAATATCGCTGAGAATCATCCATGATTGAAATTTCTGACCATACATCATCAAAATGAAGATAGGTGCAAACCAGAGAATATATGAAAGAGGATTATTACTTGAATCAGATCCACCTCCGGGTCCAAAAATGCCATTAAGTTGAAGCAGGAAGAAACTAACCATATTTTCTAGTCTAATCCGAATTGAATGGATTTTTAATCACAATTAAAGGTTACTTTACAAAATATCCAACAGTAAGTTCTGGGACCTTAGATGGTATAATAAACAAGGCTAGCTATGATATGTTGCATGGTACATTAAGTCCAAGTGCATCGGGAACGCAGATACTAAAATGCACAAGGAAAAATAACAACAACTGCAGAAAAAAGAAATCATTTTTTCTCATAGTTTTACTTTTTTGCACTTTATACTCAGATATAATTAATACAAAATAATAAAATACAGCAGTATAGTATCAAGTATATTCCATACCTTTTTTATTTGTATTAGGATTTTCAATCTGAAATACTCGAAAAAAGCATTAAACATTAAAAATACCGATTATGACAGTTATAGTGGATTTTGGCTTCAGATGATTATGAAAAACAAAAAACTAAAAACAAGATTGCGGTTGCAATACTTAGGATGCCAGATGGGAAGGAACATGAAATACCACTACCTCCAAAGACTTTTAAATCAGGTAGAGAAGGGTATTATGCTCAAGTGCCGTCATTTGTCTATGAAAATGAGGTATATGGCGGTCAAATACAGATATGGAAAAAGGGAGATGGGAATAAAAACAAAAATAGCAAAGATATTGAAAATGAATAAATAAAATAAATGTAGTTGTATCTAAAAAAGAGAACTTCAAATTTCATTTTTCTTTAGCTGTACAATATTCTTCGATTATTACTGTATAGCTGGTTATGGAAATTACACACAGCAATACATCCCAATTAGATATACTATATTTTATCTTATTTGTTACAGACATGCTTCTTTCATAAAGAAGATATATAGGAAGATTATCAGGATCATTTCTGCTTTTGGATTCTTCCTTTTTCATCCAGCAATAGAAATCCATGAACATATGTTTCCGAAATTTACTTGAGAACTCTTCTTTACCAGAGTAATAAAGCCAAGAGAATGTCAGTCAATTCCTAATACACATTCAAAAGCCTGAAACCATAGAGAATCATTCCTTCTTCGATATATGTACAATTGGCAATTAACCATGTTTTATTTTCATTAACATGCACATTAACGCTTTTTGAACATGCAGTCTATTCTCAGCCTCATCCCATACAACAGATGCTCCTCCATCTATTACCTCAGAGGTGACTTCTTGACCACGCTTGGCAGGCAAACAGTGCAGAAAGATTGCATCTTTTTTTGCAAATTTCATGAGATCAGAATTTACCTGATACTTTGGAAGAAAAACTATTCCTCGACTAATCTTTTCTTCATCTTTCCCTATTGAAATAAATGTGTCAGTTACTACAGCATCCGCATCTTTGGCAGCAACAATTGGATCGTCAGTAATAATTATCTCGGCTCCTGTATTTTCTCCTTCGTTTCTTGCCAATTTTACTATCTGTTGTATTGGTTCATAACCTATGGGGCATGCCACAGTCATATTTATTCCGGTCTTTGCACAACCTAGTAACAAATCATTGCAGACATTATTGCCATCTCCAACCCATGCAAGTCTCAATCCTTTTAGTTTTTTCTTGTACTCTTGAATCGTCAGTAGGTCGGCAAGTATTTGACATGGATGAAAAGTGTCAGAAAGTCCATTTATAACAGGAATAGAAGCCCAGTAGGCTAATTTTTGAATATCGGCATGATCATAAACCCTGCCTATGATGCAATTGAGATATAGTGATAATGTTCTGGCTGTATCTTCTATTGACTCTCCACGTGATAAGTGGATATCGTTGACACCGAGGTATACAGTGTTTCCACCCAATTGAGATATTCCAGTCTCAAAACTTACCCTTGTTCTAGTTGATGGCTTTTGGAAAACCATTCCAAATACTTTGCCTTTCAGTAATAGTAATGACTTTCTGTTCTTCAGTTCTTTTTTAAAAGTATTAGCTAATTTTATAATTGAAAGAATTTCCTTTGAACTTATGTCTTGTAAACTGAGAACATCTTTGTTACTTAAGAAGGTCATCAATATCATCATCTGTAAGATATACTACGTCATCTTTTCCTTGTTGCTGTTCCCCTTCTTCATGCTCTTTGCCTCCTATTCGTTTTCCATCCTCTGCAGATTTTCGTAATTTTGTTTCTTTCTCCTCATCTTCATCTTTAATTCTAGTTTTTTTGTCTTTATTTTTTCGACTAAACAATCCACTGAAACGACTTCTAATCTTCTTTTCTACCTCTAACGGTTGGTTTTCATTCACTGTAGGAGGAGTCTGTGTCGAAATTGGTTCAGATGGATGATGCTTCTCTAAAGGCTTTAAGTTCTTTTCTGTTTTAGGAACAATAATGGGCGTAGGTTCCGAGTTATTCGATGCTTTAGACATCATTGCAGATGTCGATACACGTGATGTGGATTGTAATTGTTCTTCTTCTTTGGAGGCTGTTGTTGTTTTTGCATAATCACCTAATCTGTCAGTAGTCCTAACTGCCTCTGGTTTTTGTACTTCTATTTCAGAAATATGGACAGGGGATCTAGATTCTGCAATCGGTTCATAAACTGTTGTAGTAGTTATATTCCCATTATCAATTATCGAAGAATTTCCAAATATTGATTCAAGGAACTTGACGGGGTCAAAAGCGATTATATTATCGTATCCTTGTCCAACTCCAAGATAAACTATTGGTTTTGATGTGATGTACACTATAGAAATTGCAGCACCACCTTTTGCATCTGCATCTGCTTTAGTTAAAATAGCACCATCAAAATTAGTATATTGGAAAAATTCTTTTGATTGACTGATCGTATCGTTTCCAGCCAATGAATCACCTATAAATAATTTCATATCCGGCTTTACTACTCTGATAATTTTACTGACTTCATCCATTAGATTTTTGGCAGTTTGCATTCTGCCAGCGGTATCTATCAATACTGCATCAATGTAGTGCTTTCTACTATAATCAACTGCGTCTCTGCCTACCGCTGAAGGGTCCGCTCCATATCTTTGGGAAATAACTTTTAATGATAATTTTTCAGCATGTTGAGTTAATTGTTCGATTGCACCTGCACGATGCGTATCTCCAGCTGCCAAAACTACAGAAATACCATTCTTACGTAGCAGATAAGCTATCTTTGCAACTGTGGTTGTTTTACCCGTCCCATTGATTCCAAGAAAAACAATAACAAATGGTCCACCTTTAGCATCCCTTTTCTCTTTAATTTTCTGTATCAGATCTGTTTTTCCCGCTTTGGCAAACATTTCTGCAATAGAGCTTTTAAGTTTTGATCTGATTATGTCCTCTGCAGTTTTCTGTCCTTTTTCCAGTTTTAGCCCGAGTAATTCTTTTTTCAATCTTGCAGAGAGATCATCGATTACTTCTTGTGCTACATCGCTTTCCAATAATACAAGTTGTAGATCAAATAAATTGTTATCAAAATCTTTTTCAGAAATCTCTTTTTGACCAATGTTTTTTATCGCTACACCTGAAAAGGCCTTTTTGAGTTTATCAAACATTCATGTTCCGCCTAATGAGGATGTGGCTGTCCACTGTCATATGCATGTGTACGGGTTTGTGATTTTGTAGCAACACCAGTCTGCTGTAACATCTGGTTAATTTGTTCTTGAATCTGCTCCATACGCGTTGCTATTTGCTGTTTTTGGCTAGCAAGCTGTCTCAAAGCAACTTCGAATTCTTTGAGCCTAGACTCAATATAATTGATAGTATCTTCTCTGCTTTTTTCTATAGTAACACTTGCGCCAACGTTTATCAGCAATTTCTTAACAGGAGGAACTAACGCTTTCATATAAACTCCAATTCCAACAGGTGTCAACGATTCGACTTCTGACACATCTGTTATATTTTGAACAGCAGAAGAAGCAAGACGACCCTCTTCCATTAGCCTTGCAACTGTAGTTTCGCGGGTAATGATATCGTTCATGTAAGCCTCAAGGATTCTTGACTGTTGAACCATTTCGTTGATTTTCTGCTCCATTGCATTCTGCTGATGATCATTAATTTCTTTGCTCATTTAAATTCAATTTTCAAGTCTATCTTATAACTGTGACTAAGTGAATAACTTTCTCAGCACTACTTTACATCAGGGGTCTCTTTCCTAATGAGTAGATCACAAAATACTCTTGTTATTTTGTCTATGGACGGTGTAGTGCAACAACATCATTATGTTCTAATCGTTGCATAGTGTGATTTTACAACAGTATCTTTAAGCAGTATAATTAATTTGACATCTACACAATATGGATCTGATTTTTGTATATAACTAGATTCGCTTAAACCGGGTAACTTTTGAACGATGCCATGGTTTTGTCCTTACTTTTTGCTTACACTCTGGACATCGCACGATCTGTTTTGAAAGTTTCAGACCACAGGTAGAGCAATAGTTGAAAAAATTGTAGTCCACTCTACTGCGTATTGGCTTTGACGTCAAGTCTTGTCTGGCAACGACTGTTGTTATTTTCATATGTGTTCAGATTGACACCTCTTTTCTGTGCTTATATTAGATAAGGTTTGGATCGCTAATAGCGCTAATTTTCTTTTTGACCTTTCCAACTGCAGCTTCAAAGTGTTTCATTGATATTTTTAAATCCTTCTTCTCCTTATCCTCTTCTCCAGCCATTGTTGCTGCTGCTATTTTATTTTCTGCTTCTCCTCTATGTTTCTTGTCTCTCCCATTTATAGAAGCAACATGCTCCTTAATTGCCGACATTGCTGCTGCATTTACTATCGCGGCAATATCAGCTCCTGTATAACCATCAGTTAGCTCTACTAACCTGTCCAAGTTTACGGCAGAATCAAGAGGTTTCTTTTTGGTATGAATCTTGAGTATTTCTTTTATTGCATCTTTGTCTGGAAATGGTACTTCAAGTATTCTGTCAAATCTGCCAGGCCTTAGCAGTGCCTCATCTATGATGTCTGGTCTGTTTGTTGCACCTATTACTACAACACCTTTAAGGTCCTCCAAACCATCCATTTCAGTCAACATCTGGCTGATTACCCGCTCTGTTACATGTGCATCACCTTTAGATCTTCCTCTACGTGGTGCTACCGCGTCCAACTCATCAAAGAAAACAATACATGGAGCTGCCTGTCTTGCTTTTCTAAAGATTTCTCTTACTCCTTTTTCGGACTCTCCAACCCATTTAGATAATAACTCAGGACCTTTTACGCTTATGAAATTAGCTTCCGAAGTAGTTGCAACGGCCTTTGCAATCATTGTCTTTCCTGTTCCAGGTGGTCCGTAAAGAAGCAGCCCTTTTGGAGGTTTGACATCGGCTTTACTAAATAGATCCGCATGTTTAAGAGGCCACTCTATTGCCTCTGCTAATTCTTCTTTGACTTCTGTTAATCCACCAATCTCCTCCCATTTTATATTTGGCCTTTGTATTTGTACTTCTCTCATAGCCGAGGGCTGAACATCTTTTAACGAGTTCTCAAAATCCTTGTTTGTAATCTTGATTTTGTTTAAAACTTCAACTGGAATCTTGGATTGTTCCATATTAAGCTCAGGAAGTATTCTGCGAAGTGATCTCATGGCTGCTTCTTTACTTAGTGCTTCCAAATCAGCGCCAACGAAACCATGGGTAACCTTGGCAATTGCTTGCAAGTCGACATCTTCAGTTAATGGCATTCCTCTTGTATGGATCTGTAAGATATCGTATCTTCCCTCTTCATCCGGTATTCCAATTTCAATCTCTCTGTCAAATCTACCTGGACGCCTCAATGCTGGATCAATTGCATTTGGTCTGTTAGTAGCACCTATCACTACAAGTTTACCTCTAGCTTCGATTCCATCCATCAGTGTCAGCAGTTGGGAGACTACTCTCTTTTCTACATCTCCTGATACTTCTTCTCGTTTTGGAGCAATAGAGTCGATTTCATCTATGAATATTATGCTTGGGGAATTTCCTTGAGCTTCCTTGAATGTTTCTCTTAGCCTCTCTTCACTTTCCCCATAGAATTTGCTCATTATCTCGGGACCGCCTATGGAGTAAAAGTTTGCATTTGTCTCATTGGCTACTGCCTTTGCAAGTAGAGTTTTTCCAGTTCCAGGTGGACCATATAAAAGTACGCCTTTTGGGGCTTCAATTCCAATTCTCTCAAATATCTCGGGATGTCTTAATGGAAGTTCAATCATTTCTCTAACTTTTTGGACTTCATTTCTCAAACCTCCAATATCTTCATACGTTATCCTCGGGACAGCACCTCCCTTTGTCGTTGCTTTGGGTACCGATCCAATAATGAACTCTGTAAGATGACTATCAATCACTGATGCTGCTGCATCTAATGATGGTGATATGCTGGTAATTACAAAGCCAATTTTTCTTCCCATTATGTTAAGTGGAATCATGTCTCCTTTAGCAATGACACGGCCCTCAAGCAATCCTGGAAGATGTTCTTCAAGACCTACAATATTCAATTCCTCAGTAGGTGATAGAATTACTTCCTCTGCCTTTTTTATATCACTAACTTTTTGAATAGTTACTCTGTCGTCAATTCCTACACCGATATTGTTACGGGTATAACCATCGACTCTAATTAATCCAGTACCATAGTCAGTTGGTTGGCTAGACCATAACAAAAGATAGCTTTTCTTTCTGCCCCGAATCTCAATTACATCGCCAGTAGATAAATTTAAGTTCTCCATTACTTTTGGATCAACTAGTGCTACCCCTCTACCTACAAACTTGGGGTTAGTCTCGGCTACTTTTACAACACTATCTTCTTTATTTTTCATTTTTTACATTATCACCTTTTTACACTGCCTTTTGTATGCAATTTTTACTCTACTCTTATCTCTCTAGCCTTTGCTTTTGGAGCTTGTTTTTTTAACTTGATCTTAAGCTCCAATATGCCATTTGAGTAGCTTGCTTTTGCAGAAGTATCGTCTAGCTCAAGATCA
>Ga0173483_10000300_pt1 | contig 13440 bp, 13 predicted proteins | sample NitcycUS178409R2_FD_122621 | JGI IMG/M metagenome (GOLD analysis project Ga0173483, IMG submission 122621) | Soil microbial communities from Arlington Agricultural Research Station in Wisconsin, USA - Nitrogen cycling UWRJ-S178-409R-2 (version... | ecosystem: Environmental > Terrestrial > Soil...
CCTGCGCGAGGCCGGCTGCACGGTCGTCACCTGCGACCCCGCGCCGGGCATGAAGGCCGACGTGTTGTGCCACGCCGAGCACCTGCCGTTCGCGGACGGGAGCTTCGATGTCGTCACCTGCCGGGTGGCGGCGCACCACTTCGAGGACGTGGCGACCGCGCTGCGGGAGATGGCGCGCGTCAGTGGGAAGCTCGTGCTCGTAGCCGACAACCTCTTCGTCGACGAGGCCGGCGAGGAGGCCGACCGCCTCCGCGACCCCACGCACGTGCGCAACTACTCCGAGGGCGAGTGGCGTGAGCTCTTCGCCGGCTCCGGGCTCGAGCTCGAGCACTTCGAGCGTGAGGAGAAGTGGGTGCAGCTCGACCCCTGGCTGGAGCGCGCCGGGTGCACCGGCGACGAGGCCGTCCGCGTCCGAGAGCTTCTCGCGGAACGGATCGAGGACGGGAAGCTCCGGCTCGACCGCGGCATCTTCAAAGCGAGGAAGCGGCCCTAGTGGCAATCGTGGTCGACAAGGACACGAGGCTCGTCGTGCAGGGTGCGACCGGGCGCGAGGGCTCGTTCCACACGCTCCGCAACCGCGCCTACGGCACGCAGGTCGTCGCGGGCGTGACTCCAGGCAAGGGCGGCACCGACCTCGAGGGCATCCCGATCTTCCACACCGTTGCGGACGCCGTCGCCGAGACGGGCGCCAACACGACGATGGTCTTCGTCCCGGCTCGCTTTGCCACGGATGCCATCTACGAGGCCGTCGATGCCGGGATCGGTACCGTGATCTGCATCGCCGAAGGGCTGGCTGCGCACGAAATGCTGCGCGTCTACAACTTCATCCGGCCCAAAGGGATCACGATGCTGGGCCCGAACTGCCCGGGCGCTCTCTCGCCGGGCAAGGCGAACGTCGGGATCATTCCGGGTGAGATCTTCCGAGAGGGCCCGATCGGCGTCGTCTCGCGGTCGGGCACGCTGACGTACCAGATCGGCCACGAGCTGACGCAGCGCGGTCTCGGCAACTCGACCATCGTCGGCATCGGCGGCGACCCCGTCGTCGGCTCATCCTTCATCGACATCCTCGGGCGCTTCCAGGCGGACGACGAAACCGAGGTGATCGTGATGGTCGGCGAGATCGGCGGCGACGAGGAGGAGAAGGCCGCCGCGTTCATCGAGGCGGAGGTGTCGAAGCCGGTCGTCGCCTACATCGCCGGCTTCACCGCGCCGCCGGGGAAGACCATGGGGCACGCGGGCGCGATCATCTCTGGTTCCTCCGGCACCGCGCAGGCGAAAAAGGACGCGCTAGAGGCGCGGGGCGTACGAGTCGGCACGACGCCGACAGAGGTCGCCGAGCTCGCCGCCGAGATCGCCGGCGCTCCCGCGTAAGCATCGGCTGACGACCTTCTTTGGCACCTTGCTGCCGCTGCGGCCGGGGTGGGCCGGCCGCTCAGCGGCGATGGCCGGGGCTTCACGGAGAAGCCGAAGCTGCGCCTAGACTGGCGGCGTGGCGACCATCTCGTTCGCACGCGGGATTCCGGCACCGGAGTGCCTCCCGGTGTCCGAGCTGGCGGACTGTGCGAAGGGGGCACTCGAGCGCGACGGCTCGGTGGCGCTCTCCTACGGCAGCACCCTCGGGTACGCGCCCCTGCGCGAGTGGCTGGCGGAACGGCACGGCGTCGAGCCAGGCCGCGTGCTGGTCACGAACGGCTCGCTCCAGGCGTTCCACTTCGTGCTGGAGTCGCTCGGCGGCGAGGGACTCCGCGTGCTGGTCGAGCGGCCGACCTACGACCGACCACGAAAGATCCTGGCCGCGGCGAGCGTGGAGCTGGGTGAGATCCCGGTCGACGCCGAAGGGCTCGACGTCGACGCACTCGAGCAGGCGGTCGAGGGGCCACCGGCCGCGTTCCTGTACACGATCCCGACGTTCCAGAACCCGACCGGCTCGACCCTGAGCGCGGACCGACGCGGTCGCCTCGCGGAGCTCGTACGCTCGCGCCGGCTGCCGGTGCTGGAGGACGACCCGTACGGGCTCGTTCGCTTCGAGGGCGACCCACTGCCGTCGGTGTTCGAGCTCGAGGGCGGGGTCGACGTCATGTACTCGTCGTCGTTCTCGAAGACGATTGCCCCTGGCCTTCGCGTGGGGTACGCGATCGTGCCGGAAGCGCTCGCGTCCGAGCTCGAGGACCTCGTTGCCTCGACCTACATCACGCCGGCGCTGCTCTCGCAGGCGACCGTCTACCAGTTCCTGCGCCGGGGCCTCTTCGAACCGAACCTCGAGCGCGTCCGCGGCCTGCTGCGCGCGCGTCGGGACGCAATGCTCGAGGCGCTCGACCGGGAGCTCGAAGGCCGTGCGCGGTGGAACCGGCCCGAGGGCGGGTACTTCCTCTGGCTCGAGCTCCCCGAGGGCGCCGACGCGGCCGAGCTGTTGACCCGTGCGACCGAAGGCGGCGTAACGTTCGTCCCCGGTGTCGACTTCGGAGGTCAGCCCAACTCGATGCGACTAGCGTTCAGCTTCGTTTCGCCGGCCGAGATCGACGAGGGTGTACGGCGCCTCGCGCGCCTACTGGCGGCGACGCCGGCGGCGGTGTAGCTGCGAAACGAGCACGCCGAGCAGCACGCCGAGCGCAACGCTGAGCAGGATCACCCAGATCAGCGAGGTCCGGGCGGTCGCGAGGACGAAGTGGACGCTGACGTCCTTGTCGTTCTCGAGGACGAAGGCGATGGAGTACGCGATCAGAAGCGCGAGCAGCACGATCGCCACGTACAGTCGCGGCTGCCACTGCCTGCCGAACCCGTCGGGCCGCTCCTCGAGCGCCCGCTCCTCCTCCGGCGGCCCGGCGGGCGGTTCGCGCTCGTCCTGCACGGCGCCGTAGTCTAGGCAGCCGAGCGACCGGCCACGGTCGCTACGGGCCGCGGCACGAGCCGTGGCTGCCGCGGGGGCACGAGCACGCCGCGGCTCGGAGCCCTGAAGGTGGGGCACGGGGCGTCGAGGGTGAGTGCGCAGAGACCGGCCCGGTGGAAATAGCAATCGCCGCAGGTTGGTTTATTCGTTTTGCTCACGCCCCGTTTTGCTCCCCTCGGTCGCCCGCTCGAAGTAGTGCGGGATGATAGGGCTCAGGCGGGGCGAATCAAGACTTGCCTGTGGAGAAAACAGTGCAATTTCCGGCGCTTTTGAATATGCCGAAAACTACGGGTTCCTACTTTTCTCGGGGCAGCGTTGCCAACGCCCGCAACGCCTGTGGAAAGTTCTTCACAGGGATGATCTTGAGCCCGTCCGCATAGCGCCGAGCCTCCTGCGCGTTCTGCCCCGCCGGAACGAGGAAGACGTCCACACCTGCTTTGCGAACACCGAGCGTCTTTTGCTTCACGCCGCCGATCGGCCCCACCGTTCCGTCGAGTCCGAGCTCACCGGTTGCCGCGACCCTGTGTCCGTGAGTGACGTTCCGCCCGAGCTCCTGGAGGATGTCGAGCGCGAAAGCGAGGCCCGCGGAGGGCCCGCCAACGCCGCCCGCGTCGATCTTGATCTTCACCGGCAGGGTCACGTGCAGCGCGTCGCGGGCGGAGACGCCGATCAGCGGGCGGCGCGGGTCCTGCGGGTCGGCGATGGTCTTGATCGCGGCCGACCCCACCTTGCCGTCGCGGCGGTAGGTGATGCGCACCGTGTCCCCCGGCCGGCGTTTGGCAAGCACGGCGCGAAGGCGGACGACCGAAGTCACCTTCTGGCCGTTGGCGGTGAGGATCACGTCGTTGGTCCGCAGGACCTTCGCCGCCGGAGCGCTGGGATCGACGAGGACGATCGTGACGCCGTCGCTGCGCGCGCCAACCTTGTAGCCGAGGTGCTGAAGTGCGACGACTGCGGCCACCTTCTGCGACTGTTGCATGTCCTGCACGCCGATCTGCTGCTCGACGGCTGAAGGGATCGGCGGGGCCTTCACGAGGGACGATCCGTCCGCGCGTACGAACGGGAACAGTCGCTCGAGCAGCCGCGCCTCGCGCTCGCGTACGTCCACGAAGTAGACGTCGCCCGGCGGGTGGTTCCGCTTCTCGCCCGGCACCGTCACCAGCGGATCGGCGGGATGAGCTGGGTCGACGAGCCGGATGTCGTAGCCGTGCGCGGGCGCGAGCCAGAGGACGAACGCAGCCGCTACGAGGAGGAAGAGGCCGCTCGCCGCGAGCCGGCCCGGCGAGAACCACCGCATCACGTCGAGGATATGCGGCTCAGAGCAGGCTGCGCGTCAGTCCGCCGTCGACGGGGATCACCGCGCACGTGACGTAGCTCGCTGCGTCGGAGGCGAGGAAGCACACGACGTCGGCGACCTCGCGGGCCTGGCCGAAGCGGCGGAGAGGGATCTTGTCGAACTCGTCGGCGCGTGGCTTGCCCTGGAATCTCTCCGCCAGTCGCGCAGTCTCGATCATCCCGGGCGCGATCGTATTGACCGTGATCTTCTGCGGCCCCACCTCGCGGCCGAGTGCCTTCGCCCACCCGACGACGCCCGGGCGGACGGCGTTCGAGAGCGCGAGGTTCTCGATCGGCTCGCGCACCGAGCTCGACTCGATGTTGATCACGCGCCCTCGTCCGCTGCGCTCCAGCTGCGGGAGGCAGAGCTCGGTCAGCCGGATCGCGGAGAGGAGGAGGAGCTCGACCGCATCCTCCACCTGCTCGTCCTTGAGGCCGACCGCAGGGGTGCGCGGCGGGCCGCCGCTGTTGTTGACGAGGATGTCGATCGCGCCGAAGGCCTCGAGCGTACGGTCGACGAGTCGCTTGAGGTCGGCGGGATTGCGGACGTCCCCACGGACGGCCAGCGCGCCGAGGCGCTCCGCCTCGCGCTCGAGGAGCTCGCGTCGCCGCGCGAACATCGCGACGTTCACGCCTTCGGCGACGAGCGACTCGGCGATCGCGAGCCCCATCCCCTCCGACGCCCCGCAGACGATCGCCGTGCGCCCGGTCAGCCCTAGGTCCATTGAGCCTTCCGCGACCGCTGGTTGTTCACGCGCGCATCCCCACCCTGGGTGGGGTTGAAGGTTCCACCCGCCACCCGCTGCGAGCGTACCGCGCGATTTGTGCCGTGTCTGTGCCTGCGTTGTGACGATTTCGCGCCAAAACCGGCGGCGACCGATCCGCGGCCCGAAGCGATCACGCGCTAGGTCGAGAGCACGCCGACGACTTCGCGCACGGCCTCGGCCGACGCGTTCAGGGCCTCGCGCTCGTCGTCGCCCAGCTCGAGCTCGACGATCTCTTCGATTCCACCCGCACCGAGCTTTACCGGGACGCCCATGTACAGCCCCTCGATCTCGTACTCGCCCTCAAGGTAGGCGGTGCAGGGCAGCACGCGGTGCTCGTCGAGCATCACCGCGTCCACCATCTGCGCGGCCGCGGCGCCGGGCGCGTACCAGGCGGACGTCCCGAGCAGGTTCACGATCTCGCCGCCGCCCTTTGCGGTCCGCTCGACCATCGCCGCGATGCGCTCCTCCGAGACGAGCTGCCGCAGCGGGATCCCGCCGACGGTCGTCGCCGACACGACCGGTACCATCTGGTCGCCGTGGCCGCCGAGGACCATCGCGGTCACGTCCTTCACCGACGAGCCGGTCTCCCAGGCGATGAAGGTCGAGAAGCGCGCGGTGTCGAGGATCCCTGCCATCCCGAAGACGCGTTCCTTCGGCCAGCCAGAGACGTTCTTGGCGACATGGCACATCGCGTCGAGTGGGTTCGAGACGACGATCAGGACCGCATCCGGCGAGCCGCCCATGACCTGCTCGGTCACCGAGCCGACGATCTTCTCGTTCGTCGCGACGAGGTCGTCGCGGCTCATCCCCGGCGAGCGCGGCAAACCGGCGGTGATCACGACCACGTCCGAGCCCGCGGCCTCCTCGTAGCCGTTCGAGCCGACGACGTACGGCTCGAATCCAAGCACGGCGCCCATCTGGTTGATGTCGAGCGCCTTGCCCTGGGGCAGGTTCTCCTTGATGTCGACGAGGACGACGTCGGCATAGTCGCGGGTCGCGAGCACCTGCGCGCACGTCGCGCCGACGTTGCCCGCGCCGACCACGGTGACCTTGCGCCGCTGGCTCAAACGCGGGCTCCCATCGCGTCGATGATCGCGTCGGCGACGTCGCTCGTGCCCACCGCGGTCGGGTCGTCGCGGCTCGGCTTCATGTCGTAGGTCACGCGCTCGCCCGCGCGGATCACGTCCGCGATCGCGTTCTCGAGCCGGTCGGCTGCCTCGCGCTCCTCGAGGTGGCGGAGCATCAAAACGCCCGAGAGCATCATCGCCATCGGGTTGACCTTGTTCTGGCCCGCGTACTTCGGCGCCGAGCCGTGCGTCGGCTCGAAGACCGCCGCGTGTGTGCCGAAGTTCGCGCCGGGTGCAAGGCCGAGGCCGCCGACGAGCCCGGCCGCGAGGTCGGAGACGATGTCGCCATAGAGGTTCGGTAGCACCAGGACGTCGTACTCCTCGGGCCGCTGTACGAGCTGCATGCAGAGGTTGTCCACGATGCGGTCCTCGAACTCGAGGTCGGGATTCTCCTCCGCGACCTCGCGCGCGACTCGCAGGAACAGCCCATCGGAGAACTTCATAATGTTGGCCTTGTGGACGGCCGTGACTTTGCGGCGGCCGTTGCGGCGCGCGTAGTCGAAGGCGAACTCGACGATCCGCCGGCTCCCGCCGATCGACAGCGGCTTGATCGAGATTCCCGACTCAGGCGGGACCGTCCCGCCGCGTGCCGCGATCCATTCGGCGAGCTCGCTCGCGTGCCCGGAGCCCTCCTCGTACTCGATTCCCGCGTACAGGTCTTCGGTCGCCTCGCGCACGATGATCAGGTCGACGTCCTCGTAGCGCGAGCGCACACCCTGGTAGCTCTTGCACGGCCGCACCTGGCCGTACAGGTCGAGCGTCTTGCGAAGCGTGACGTTCACGGAGCGGAACCCGCCACCGATGGGGGTCGTGATCGGCCCCTTCAGCGCGACGCCGGTTCGCTTGATGGAATCGAGCACGTGCTCTGGGAGCGGGTTGCCGCCGTACCGCTCCATCACGTCGGCCCCGGCCTCCTGGACGTCCCATTCGAAGGCGACTCCCGTTGCCTCGAGGACCCGGCGTGTCGCCTCGGTCAGCTCGGGTCCGGTGCCATCACCGGGGATCAGTGTTACCTCGTACGCCACGGCGCGGGACTCTAGCGGAGGCCTGTACATTTCCCGGCCGTGAACGACTTCAAGCCTGGGCTCGAGGGCGTCGTCGCCGTCGAGACGGAGATCGCGGAGCCGGATCGCGAGGGCGGCTCGCTCCGCTACCGCGGTGTCGACATCGAGGAGCTTGTCGGCCACTACCCGTACGAGCGCGTCTGGGGCCTGCTCGTGGATGACGACCTCAACTCGGTCATGCCCCCGCCGGAGCCGTACGAGCCGGCGGGTCTCACCGGAAACGCCCCTGCGGACCTACAGGCCGAGACCGCTCGCCTCTCCGGCGAGTGGAAGCTCGGCAAGCTGAACGAGATTTCCGACGAGCAGGCCCGCGAGGACCTCGGCCGGCTTTCCGCGCAGATGATGGAGATCGTCGCGCGGTCGGCCGCCAAGGCGGACGGGCGCGAGCCAGCGCCTGACGACGTCGTGGCCCGTGGCGAGACCGTGGCCGAGAAGTTCCTGCTCCGCTGGCGTGGCGAGGCTGACCCGCGCCACGTCAAGGCGATCGACACCTACTGGATCTGCACCGCCGAGCACGGGCTCAACGCGTCGACGTTCACGGCCCGCGTGGTCGCCTCGACCGGCGCGGACTGCGGCGCTGCCCTCTCGTCGGCTGTCGGTGCGCTCTCCGGGCCGCTGCACGGCGGCGCTCCGGCGTACGTGAAGCCGATGCTCGAAGAGGTCGCGCGGATGGGCGACGCCGAGCGCTGGGTGCGGGAGGCGCTCGAGTCTGGGAAACGGATCATGGGCTTCGGCCACCGCGTCTACCGCGCCGAGGATCCGCGCTCGCGCATCCTCAAGCGGACGGCCAAGGAACTCGGGTCGCCGCAGGTCGAGGTCGCGGAGGAGCTCGAAGGGGTTGCGCTGAAGGCACTGCAGGAGCGCCATCCCGAGCGCGTGCTGGCGACGAACGTCGAGTACTACTCGGCGATCGTGCTGGACGTCGCCGAGATACCGCCGCCGCTCGCGCCTGCGATGTTCGCGTGCTCGCGTGTGGCCGGGTGGTCGGCGCACATCCTCGAGCAGAAGCGCACGGGCCGCCTGTTCAGGCCGTCGGCACGCTACGTCGGGCCGGCCCAGCGGCCGGCGTCGTCCGTGGACGGAGCTGCGGTCCGGACTTGAGCCTCGCGGAGGCCGGGGTGGAGGCAAACGCGCTCGCCGAGAGCGGCAACGAGCGCGACCTGGCGAAGCTGCGCGCAGCGTGGGCAGACGAGCTCGAGGCGCAGGCGCGGTCAACCGACTACCGCGAACGAGCCGCCGCCTACAGGGCTGTCGGGCAGTTCCGGTTCCGGCAGAAGGAGGAGCTCCTGCGCCGAGGTCTCGAGGACGACAGCCCCGCCTGTCGGGGCTCGGCGCTGCTCTCGCTCGAGCTGCTCTCGCGCGACCATCCGCGGACGGTCAACTCGGTGCGGCCCCTCTTGCACAACCTCGCGAACGCGGACGGCAACGAGGCGGTGCGACGGCTTGCGATCCTCGCCCTTCGCAACGGCTCTCCTCAGCGCGACACGATCGTCTTGCTGCAGGGGATCGGCGAGGAGGAGGGCAGCTCCCGCGACGTGCGGGAGACGGCGGCGAAGGTCGCCGCAGGGCTCGACAAGCGCGCGAAGAGCCGCTAGCGCATTAGTTGCAGCCGCAGGCGCGGCCGCGGAGGTGGCGGCCGCACGAGGGGCAGATCCGCCGCCGGCGCCGCCACTCGAGTGTGCTCTTCTGCAACCCGGCCAAGGACATCAGGACGCCGACGCCGGCGATCGATGTCATCAGTACCGCGAAGTGTGGATCGAGGGTCATCGTCCATTCGTGATTCCCTGCTCATCACGACCCCGAAACGTTCCTTCGACGCGCGTGAGGGTGGCTGCGGAAGTAGACGTCGCGGCGGCGGCGGTCCGAGACGTGCGTGTAGAGCTCGGTCGTGCCGAGGTCGGCGTGCCCGAGCATCTCCTGAACGCTGCGGAGGTCGGCGCCGCCCTCGAGCAGGTGCGTCGCGAACGAGTGCCGCAACAGGTGCGGGTGGACGCGTTCTGGCTCGAGGCCCGCGCGCCCGGCGAGACGCCGCAGGATGAGGAACGCGCCTGCGCGGGTGAGCGCGCCACCCTGCGCGTTGAGGAAGAGCTCGGGCCGGTGGCGCTTGTCGAGGTACGGCCGGCCGTGCGCCAGGTAGCGTCGCAGCGCCTCGACGGCATGGCGGCCGACCGGCACCACGCGCTCATTGCCGCCCTTGCCGGTACAGCGTACGAGGCGTTGCTCGAGATCGACGCCGGTTCGGTCGAGCCCGACGGCCTCGCTCACCCGGAGCCCTGCGCCGTAGAGCAGCTCCACGAGGGCGCGATCCCGCATGGTGCGTGGGGTCGAGCCTGTGGCCGCCTCGATCAGCCGCTGCGCCTCGGCAGGTGACAGCGTCCGCGGAAGCTTGCGGCGGCGGCGCGGCAGCTCGAGGGCTGCGGCGGGGCTGTCGGTGCGGGAGCCGAGCAGCACCTGGTGCTTGAAGAAGGAGCGGACCGCCGCGACCCGGCGCGCGATCGTCGCGGGGGAGAGGCCCGCCGCGCGGAGCTCCGCCAGCCAGCGCTCGAGGTCGTCCTGCGTCGCGCGCGAGGGTGGGCCGCCCAGCCAGTCGCCGAGCGCACGCAGGTCTCGGCGGTAAGCCTCGACCGTCTTCGGTGCGCGGCGTGCCGCGAGCAGCGCGAGAAAGCCCTCGACCTCGGGGTCGGGGGGAGGCGCTTCGGGCCGCGGCGAGTCCATCGGACGCTCTTCCTTCGCCTCGCGCGGGCGGACGCCTGCCGTAGAGTCCGCGCCCGTGGATGGAGCGAGCGAGGGTCTCGAGGCGGCCGCCCGCCTCTTCGAAGAGGCTGCGGAGGAGCTCGATCAGGCGGCGGCGCACTGCCGGACCGCGGCCACGCACATGCGCGCTGGTGAGGTGCCGCGCGGCGCCGCTCACGCGTGGGCCGCGTTCGGGCACGTGGAGGTTGCGGGGGAGCGGCTGCGGGATCAGGCGCGCTTGCACGCTCGGAAGTCGAACCCGTAACCGGGCCCCTCGAACAGTGACAGTCACTGTGACTGTCACCGTCTCCACAGCGTGCGGGGACGAGGTCACGCTTGCGGTACGAAGTCGTGACAGACACGTGACACGTCCGCCCGTAGCCTGTCGGAGGGCGGGAGTGGTGGGCACCCGCTTCTCGCGCGTGAACCTCTAAGGGGTCACCAGGTCAGAGCTCGGGCGGCGGGATCACCTCGCCTCGCTCGATCCACGAGCGAAGCTGGGGCTCGAAGCTCTCGAGCGACGCGTGCCCCTCGATGCCCTCGGCCATCTCGTCCGAGATCGGGCCGAAGGCGCTGAAGTTGTGCCGCAGCACCGTCGTGTTGCCCTCGGCGTCGAACTCGTAGGCGTGGTTGAGGGTGATCCCGCCGCCGAGCATCTGGCTGACAGTCGAGTAACCGGCGGGCGGGTCCCACCAGGCAATCGTCCCGTACAGCTTGCCCGTGCCCTCGCCCCAGTCCTCGTAGATCAGGCCACCGACCCGCCGGTCGTTCACGACGCTCTTGAGCCGCTCCTGGCCGTAGCTGATCTGGAACCACTTGTCCGTCTCGAGAAACGCCTCGAAGACCTCGCCGCGCGGCCGCTCGAAGCGCAGCTCGTTGGTGAACGCGATGTGTCGAACGGGGTGCATCAGTCCTCCTTCTCCTCAGCTGCCGTTTCCTGGAGGTGCCGCTCGAAGGCGAGCAGCTGCGACGCGCTGGCCTGCTGGAACCCGCTCAGCCACCGCTCGAGCTCGCGCTGGATCGGCACGGCGTTCAGCTCGTTCCAGCGCTCTCGCCCCTCGCGCCGAACGAGCACCACCCCGGCGCGCTCCAGCACGCCGAGGTGCTGCATCACCGCGTAGCGCGAGAGCCTCGGCAGCACCTCGCATAGGGCGCTCGTCGTCTTGGGGCCATCCTTGAGCGCGTCGAGCAGCGCCCGCCGGTGGGGTGAGCCGAGTGCTTTCCAGATGCGGGCGTCCTCCATTCAGGTGATAAAAATATCACATATAGGCGAGCCCTAAGAGCGCGGGTGCGATCGGTCGTAGACCTTCCGCAACCGGCGCGCGTCGACGTGGCTGTACATCTGCGTCGTCGAGAGCGAGCTGTGGCCGAGTAGCTCCTGGATCGTCCGCAGGTCGGCGCCGCCCTCGAGCAGGTGCGTCGCGAAGGCGTGCCGCAGCCGGTGGGGGTGCGGAAGCAGCCGGCGCAGCGTGCTCGTGTTGAGCCTGCGACCACGCGCGGAGAGGAACAGCGAATTCTCGGCCCCGCGCGCAAGCTCCGGCCGGGCGTCGCGCAGGTACGAAGCCAGCAGGTGCGAAGCCTCTTCGCCGAGCGGTACGACCCGCTCCTTGCCGCCCTTGCCGCGCACGTGCACGAGCTCCTGCTCGAAGTCGACGTCGGCGAGGTCGAGATCGACGGCCTCCTGCGAGCGGAGGCCCGCCGAGTAGACGAGCTCGATCAGCGCGCGATTGCGCAAGGCCAAAGCACCGTCCCCGCCGAGCGCGTCGAGCTCGCCGTCGATCTCGTGCGGCCGAGGAGCGTCGGGCAGGCGCCGTGGTCGTCTCGGAGCGAAGGACGCGTCGGGCACACGTGCAGGGCCCAGCGTGTATCGCAGCAACGCGCGGACCGCCGCCAGCTTGCGCCCGATCGTCGCGGGCGCGAGCTTCCGTGGCCGCGCGCGACCGAGCTCGGTCGCGTAATCGGCGAGCACACGCACGTCGACGTCCTCAAGGCGTGTGCCGCGCCGGTCCAGCCAGCCGCAGAACTCCTCGACGTCGACGCGGTAGGCGCGCCGCGTCTGCTCCGACAGCGCCGGGCTCTCGAGAAACCGTTCGATCTGCTCCTGCACGGCGAAGACTTCGCCGCGGAGCCGCGTGTTCCGCTACGAAACGGCTGCGACGATCTCGTCGCTGAGGCTGGGGAAGCCGCGCAGGAACTCGGCGCGCTCCGCCTTGAAGCGTTCGACGAGCTCGCGGTACTCGTCGGCACGACCCTGGCCGTCGTAAAGGCCGCGTGGCTGCAGGATCTCGTGGTCGTCGATCCCCGGGACCGACGAGGCGACGAGGTAGCCGAAGTTCGGGTCGCGCTCCCACTCGATCGTCCCCTCGGCGATTCCCTTCACGATCGCGGAGGAGTGCTTGATGCGCACCTTGGCCGAGCGCTCGTCGCTCTCCGGCCCGCCGACGCGGCCGGTGTTCATCACGTAGACCTCGAGCGGGTGCTGTGCGAGTAGCTCGAGGAAGCGGTTCCCCTGCAGGTCGTGCGGCATCGGGAAGAACGGGTTCGTCCCGGGCACGCGCAGGAACTTGCCCGCCTCGTCGGCTCCGCCCGCGCTCGTGCCGGTGGTCTCCCCGAGCATGAAGAAGGCCGCTGCCTGCGGCCCTTCGAGCTTCGCAACGGCGGGAACGATGTTCTCGTTCTTGTTCAGGATCAGGAGGAAGTGCGCCTCCTCGATCTCGTCGGCGGAGGCGGCCTCGATCACGTCGAACGGGAACGTGGCCCGGCCGTTCGAGGTGTAGTTCGTGTCGTAAAAATCGACCTCGTCGCCGTGCTGCGAGACGTTCTCGAGGTAGGAACGTGGCTGCGTGACAGCTCCGTAGATGGTCGGCTCGTCCTCGGGGTTGAGCCCGAAGGTCTTTGCGAAGCAGCCGTTCTCGGTCGCGTACACGCGTCCGTTCGGCATCCACGCCACGAAGTCGTCCTGCACCGGCAGCGAGCCGTTCTGTCGCGTGAAGGTGGTGGTCGTCTTCCCCGTGCCGGAAAGGCCGACGATCAGGCCGACCCGCTTCCCGCGCTCGGTCGGGATGATCTTGCACCCTGCGTGGAGCGGGATTCCGCCGCGGTCGTAGACGAGCTTGTTCCACATCCGCAGTCCGCCCTTCTTCGACTCGCCGAAGTAGTCGGAGTTGAAGACGCGCGTCACGCCCTGCTCCAGGTCGACGGCGATCAGACGGTCGTCCGGATACCCCTCGGCCTTCAGGTTCGGCGTGTAGATGACCGTCAGCTCCGGCTCGAGCTCGTCGTCCTCGTCCGGCGTGAAGTAGAGCTGCTGCTGCATGCCGGCGATGTTCGCGTTCGCCGCCTCGATGAAGAGCCGCGCGGGCGTGCGGAAGTCGGGGTCGTTCCCGATGAAGCCGTCGATCACGACCATTTCCTGCTCGGCGATGTACTCGTCCTGCCGCTCGGCCCAGCGCTCGCCCTCCTCGCGGGTGATTGCCTGGTTCTGGCCGTCGGGCTCGTCGGTGACGATGTAGGTCGACTTCTTCGAG
>Ga0173483_10000301_pt1 | contig 13422 bp, 16 predicted proteins | sample NitcycUS178409R2_FD_122621 | JGI IMG/M metagenome (GOLD analysis project Ga0173483, IMG submission 122621) | Soil microbial communities from Arlington Agricultural Research Station in Wisconsin, USA - Nitrogen cycling UWRJ-S178-409R-2 (version... | ecosystem: Environmental > Terrestrial > Soil...
CAGCGTGCAGCACCTCTAACCCTGGTCGTCCTCGTCACGCGGCGGCAGGTGTTCGAAGGATCCGGTCCGGAGGTCATACCGCGATCGGCGCGGAGCGTCCGGATCGCCGACCATGGGCTCGAGCGCCGCGCCCTCGACGATACTCATCCGCTACACCCCAAGGCGCATCAGGATCATGCAGGTGAAGACGACGCCGAAGAGGACCAGGTCGATCGTCGCAAACCTCCGCAGCCGAGCAGCGGTGACTCCGAAATCCGATGTCGTGGGTAGGCTCTGAACGGTCGGCCCGACGAGCCAGGCCCCGGTCACGAAGAGCGCGAGCGTCGTGAGCAGCGCGACGAGCCAGGTGATGCCGTATGCGGTGCCGAACACGCCATCGATGCCATCGATCTGCCCCAGGAACGTGCCGCGGATGAAGCCGAGGACGAGGACCGCGGTGCCGACGACGGGAAACACCCGCCCTGCCGCGCCGAGCTTGCTGAAGAGGTTGCGCTGCTGCTCCTCGGGCATCTGCATGATCGCCGGGCCGACGAGAAAGTACATCGAGATCGCGTAGCCGAACCAGGTGATGCCCAGCAGCACGTGCAGCCACTGCACGGCGAAGAGGAGCCAGTCCATCGGTCATTCCGTCTTCGGGTGTGGACGAGGACATGAAGGTCAGTCGTCGAGCGCGAGGAGGTCCACCGAACCAGGTGCCGCCCCGGCGATGCGGCGCATCTCCGCCAGCATGGCGGCGTGCGGACCGGGCTGGATCATGTGGCCGGAGACGTCCGAGTCACCGTCGGGGGTGAGCGACGGGTCGGTCCAGCCTTTGCCACCGTACCCGACAAAGCGGGTCGGAGTGATGGCAACCGGCTGAGAGTACGTGTCGACGAACGTGGACCGGTCCAGCTCGGCGCGCACCATGAGGGCGGCGTACTTCTCGAACAGGGCATCGCCCACGCGGGTCGCCGTTGGCTCCGGGAGGACCGACGCCGTCCCCTCGATGAGCTCGACATCCCACTCGGCGTCCGGACGCCCGACGGCGAGCATCACCTCGGGGTGTGCGCGCACGTTGCGGACCTTCTGGGCGTTTGGCTTGCTGTACAGGTCGAAGACCGACCCGTCCCAGGTGAACCACACCGGCACGACGTGCGGGCGGCCATCGGGGCGGATGCTGCTGAGCCACACCGTGGGCTCGGTGCGCAGGCGTTCCTCGATTGGCAGGCGGCCGAACGCTCGTGGTGAGGACATCACGGCGCAGCATAGGGCGCGGCTGGGTCGTTGGACAGTGCGCCTCGCGACACGCTCGGTGTCATCCATGCGACACCGATGCTGTCGTCAGGACGCGAGGCTGATTCGATAGCCGGACGGATCGCGCAGCCATGCGTGCCGGGCGCCCCATGGCATGTCCCGTGGGGGAGCATCGACGAGCACGCCGGCATCGGCGAGTCGCGCGACCGTGACGTCCACGTCCGGGACTCGAATGACTAGCTCGATCCCGTCCGCGCCGATCGGCTCGCCCTCCTCCAGGCCGAGATGCCAACCGTCTGCGTTGCCAACGCGCAGGTAGCCCGGCTCCTCCATGAGGACGTCCAGGCCCAGGAGGTCGACGTAGAAGTGGCGCGTGGCCGCGAGGTCGACGACGCGGACGAACAGGTGGGACAACCGAGCGGCCTCGCTCATTCCCGCGGGACGGCCTCGGGCCGCGCGTGGATCGTCGTGCCGCCCCAGACGTACGGCCGGCCCGGCTGCATGGCCTGCGCCTTCGGCAGGAAGGCGTTGAACCGATCGTCGCGGTCGTGGGCGGTGTGGCCGCTCATGCCATGGAACACCGCGAGAATGACATAGTCCTGCACGCCGTCCTTCTCCTGGCTCCCGTAGGCGACGCGGGTGAGCGAGGCGGACACCAGGGTGCCGTTGGCGTGGAACTCGTCCCAGATCGGGAGCTCCTCGGCCGCGAAGAGGGCCTCGAACTCCTCGGCGTGCTCCGATCTGATGCTGATCACGATGGCGTTCGTCTGGAGGCCAGTGGCGTTGATCATGACGTGCTCCTTGATGGCGAACGGCCGCGCTGATCGCGCGTGACCAGGAACGGCCGCGGACGCGTGCCTGCTGCAGCGGTGGAGAGCAGCTCGGCGAAGCGCCGCTCGCGGGTCTCCTCCCGCTTCGCCGACATCACCCAGTTGACCGCCCCGCGGCGGAACCCCGGTGGCTGTGCCGACCAGAATGTCCATGCCGCGGCGGCCTCCTCGAGCCGTCGCAGGCGATCGGGGTCGAGTTCGAGCTCACGCTCGTAGGAATAGGTCGCATCCTTCCGACGGTCGCGCTGCTCGAACGCTCGGATACCGGCCGGGTGCATGCGCCCCTCGGCGGTGAGCCGTGCCACCTTGCCGATGTTGATCGCGCTCCAGTTCGAGGTCGCCCGGCGCGGGCTGAAGCGTTGGGCGAGGACCTCGTCGTCGACTCGCCGGACCTGGCCGTCGATCCATCCGAAGCACAACGCCTCGTCGACCGCCTCCATGTAGGTCATCGCCGTCTTGTTCGCGCCCTTCTTGTAGAGGCCGACCCATAGCTCGCGATCGGAGTCGTGATGGGCGTCGAGCCAGCGCCGGAATTCGGCGGCCCTCCTGAAGATGCGGACGTCAGTCGGCTCCATCGGCGTCGGTCGTGCCTCCATCTCATGTGCAATCCGTGCGACAGGCTGCCTGTCTGCTGCGCGACGCGCAGGGCGCGCGTATCGGACCTATGATCGCGCACAACCTGAGCATTCCCCACGGAGGACACCCATGCCGCTCTTCCTGGACGAGCACGAACACATTCCCGGGTTGACTGCGACGGCGCTGGCGGATGCGCACGCACAGGACGTGGAGGTCGGTCCGCGATACGGTGTCACCTACCTGCGCTACTGGTTCGACGAGGCAACCGGTAAGGTCTTCTGCCTCGTCGACGCCCCGACCGAGGAGGCAGCCAACGACGTGCATCGCGAGGCTCACGGCCTCGTCGCCGATCGGCTGGTCCGGGTCCAGGAGGGCGGCTAGTCGCGCTCCCTCGCGCGGGCAACGGCCTGAGAGCGGGACGCGCGCCGGCCATCGTCGAGCGCGGCAGCGACCGCCGCTGGACCGATCCCGTCGTTGAGACCGGCGAGGAACTGATCGACCTGCGCGAGCGCGGCGGCGGAGAGGGGAGCGCCGACGGACTCGCGGATTGCCCCTGCGGCGCCGAGCAGGAACGCTGCACGCGCTGGCCGATCGTCGGCGACTCCGGCCAAGCGCTCCAGCACGGTCGCGACCCCGACGCGGTCGCCGAGATCGTCCCGGAGGCTGAGGCTCTCCTGGTACAGCGATTCGGCACGCTCAACGGAGCCTTCCTGGGCGGCAACGTCACCGAGGCTGGCAAGGACTCGGGCCTCGGCGTGGCGATCACCCGTCTGCCGGTGGATGACGAGTGCGTCGCCATATCGCCGGCTCGCGGTTTCGAAGTCGCCGCGGCGGCGAGCGGCGACGGCCATGCGCGTCGAGGCGTGCGCCACGCCCCACTGGTCGCCGGACCTCTCGAAGGTGTCGATCGTCTCTGCATAGAGGCGGTCCGCCTCCGCCTCCTCGCCGACGCGGGCCGTCAGATCAGCGAGGTTGATCTGTGAGAATGCGGCGCCCTGGGGGTCGCCGCCTTCGCGCGCCAGCGTGATGGCCTCGGCGTACAGCGTCCGGGCGCGCTCCAGGTCGCCCTGCTCAGAGGCGATGCTCGCGAGGTTGCTGCACGCGGCGGCGACCGCCAGCGGACGTTCCAGCTCGCGGTTCAAGAGGAGGCTGGCCTCGTGGAACGCGGCGGCGGCCGCGTAGTCGCCCCGATGCGCTGCGAGCACGCCGGCGCCGGTCAGTGCGCTCGCGCGCCGCACCGACACCTCGCCGCCCAGGCGGGAGAGGGCTCGCTCGAGCCATTCGCTGCCCTCCGCCAGGTCGCCCCGGACCTCCCAGAACCGCCAGAGGCCGGACGCAAGGCCAAGCTCCGCATCGGCTCCGTTCGGGTCCTCGTGGGCCCAGCGAAGGGCGGCGCGCAGGTTGTCCTGGTCGGACGCCAGCCGTGCGACCCACTCCGCCTGGACCGGCCCGGAGAAAAACGCCGGCCGCGCGCGCTCGACGAGGTCGACGAACCAGTCGCGATGGCGGGAGAACGTCGCGGGCGCCTCGCCGGAGTCGGCGAGGCGCTCCTGTGCGTAGTCGCGGATCGTCTCGAGCATTCGGTAGCGGGCCTCGGCATCGCTTTCGTCGGTGACGAGCAACGAGCGATCCACGAGGTGGCCGAGAAGATCGACGACATCCTCCTTGACGACGACGTCGTCGCTGCAGACGGCCTCTGCGCCCTCGATCGAGAAGCTGCCGGCGAACACCGCGAGGCGCGGGAAGAGGACCTGCTCGGGCTCGGATAGGAGCTCGAAGCTCCAGTCCATCGCCGCGCGCAACGTGCGGTGGCGCGGCAACGCCGTGCGGCTGCCGCCGGTGAGCAGGCGGAAGCGGTCGTCGAGCCGTGCCGCGATCTGCGCGGGCGGCAGGGAGCGAATCCGCGACGCAGCGAGCTCGACGGCGAGCGGAATGCCGTCGAGGCGCCGACAGATCTGGACGACGGCTGCGGTGACCGCATCAGTGAGCTCGAACGCGGGAAGGACGGTTCGGGCGCGATCGACGAAGAGCCGGACCGCATCGCTCTCCTGCAGCGAGCCCGCCGCACCCTGCGCATCCGCGGAGGGCAGGGACATCGACGGCACGGCCATGAGACTCTCGCCGGGCATTCCCAGCGCCTCGCGGCTCGTGGCGAGCACCTGGACCTCGGGACAGCGCCGCATGATCAGGTGGGTGATGTCCACGATCGGCTGGATGAGATGCTCGCAATTGTCGAGAACGAGGAGCATCCGGCGTTCCTCCATCGACTCGATGAGGCTCGTAACGATGTCCGCCCCCGGACGCTGCTTCACGCGGAGGGCGGAGGCGATGGCGTCGTCCACGAGCTGGCCCTCGGTCAGCGATGCCATCTCGACGAGCCAGACACCATCGGGATACGACGAGACGAGGTGCGCCCCGATCTCGAGCGCGAGACGTGTCTTGCCGACGCCTCCGGGGCCGGTAAGGGTGAGCATCGTCGACTCGGCGAGCCGTCGCTCGGCATCCTCGATCTCCTGGTCACGGCCGATGAAGCTGGACAGCTGCCGCGGAAGGTTGTTCGGCGTCGTGTCGAGCGAGCGAACGGGCGGAAAGTCTGTCTCGAGGCCGGGCGCCACGACCTGGAAGAGGCGCTCCGGACCCTCGATGCCACGGAGGTGATGGAGTCCGAGATCGGTCAGACCGACCCCGTCCGGCAGGCCCGTGCCGATCAGGCTGCGCGCGGCCTGGGAGACGAGGATCTGGCCTCCATGGCCGGCGCCGCAGATCCGGGCCGCTCGATGGACATCGATCCCGACGTAGCCGGTCTTCGCGCTCAACGGCTCGCCGGTGTGGATGCCCATTCGTACGCGGACGTCGGCGTCGTCCGGCCAGCGGTGCGCGCCGAGCTCGAGCTGCGCCTCGACGCATGCCGCCATCGCGCCGCGCGCGGCGCTGAAGGAGTAGAAGAGTCCGTCACCGGCCGCGTCGATCCGCTTGCCACCGTGGCGGCCCGCAGCTCCATCGACGATGCCGTGGTGGTCGGCGATGAGCGTCGCGTAACCATCGCCGAGGCGCTCGAGAAGGTGGGTCGAGCCCTCGATGTCGGTGAAGACGAGGGTGACGGTCGACGCCGAAAGAGGTTCCACGCCTACCACCCTCCCGCGTCGCGAATGAGCCGATGCAGAACGCGGCCCGCCGCCACGCGCCGGTACTCAGCGGTTGAGCGGACGTCGTCGATCGGCTGGAGCTCGCCCGTGAGGGCATCGGTCGCGGCATCAGCGATCGCGCGCGTCGCGCGAGATCCTTCGAGTACCGCCTCGGTCGCGGGGGCCCGAACCGTGGTCGGGGCGACCGAGCCGAGCGCCAGGCGCACGCCGGTCCATGTGTCATCAGGGCCGGGACGCCACGACAAGGCCATGGCGACCTTGCTGATCGCCTGGGCCCGCCGGGTGCCCACCTTGCGGAAGCGGACGACGCGGTCCGACTCGAGAGGGATGCGGAGGCGGACGAGCAGCTCGTCGTCGCGGCGCGCCGTCGTGCGGTATGCGGGCCAGAAGTCGTCGGCTGCCACGGCGCGCTCACCGTTCGACGAACCGAGCACCATCTCGGTTCCGAGGACGAGGAGGATGGGAAGCGTGTCGCCCGCTGGCGATGCGTTGACGACGTTGCCACCGATCGTGCCCCGGTTCTGGATCTGAGCGGCGCCGATCGTCGAAGCCGCCTCGGCGAGGGCCGGGAGGAACTCCGCGATGATGGGCGAGGTCCGAAGCTCGGTGTAGGTCGTGAGCGCGCCGATCTCGAGCGTGTCGCCATTGATCCGGATCCCGCGCAGCTCGTCGAGGGCCCAGATGTCGAGGATGCGCTCCGGAGGTTCGCCGAGCTCGCCGGCAATCTGGACCATGAGGTCAGTGCCGCCGGCCAGGGGACGCCACGGCGCACCGTCCGTTTCGGCCAGGAGGGCGTATGCCGCCTCCAGGCGGCGCGGGGACTCGCTGGCTGGCTCGACGGCGTTCGGCATCGGTCCTCGTCAGCCGCGGCGCAGCCCGCGAAGGATTCGCAGGAGCAGGTAGAGGCCGATGACCACGAGGATGAGCTGGCCCACGGTCAGGGCGAGCGTGATGTCGTGGTCATCCAGGGCCTGCGAGAAGCTCTCGGGTCGATCGGTCACGTGCGACTCCTCTCGGCGGCGAGTGCGATTGCCTCGACGATCTTCGTATACCCGGTGCAGCGGCAGAGGTTGCCGGCAATTGCCTCACGGATCGCATCCTCGGTCGCCGCCATGCCCGACGACAGGAACGCGTCGCCTGCGATGAGCATGCCCGGCGTGCAGATCCCGCATTGCGCCCCTCCCGTCTCGAGGAAGGCCTGCTGGAGCACGCCGAGCTGCTCCTCGGTCCCGAGGCCCTCGACCGTCGTGACCGACGCGCCGGCTGCCTGCGAGACGGGGACCAGGCACGCGTCGACCACCGAGCCGTCGAGGAGGACGCTGCACGCGCCGCATTCGCCTTCGCCACATCCCTCCTTGGTGCCGGTAAGGGACAGATCCTCGCGGAGGACGTCGAGCAGCCGTCGCGAGCCGACCGCCTCGACTTCGACCGGCGCACCGTTGACGGTGAACGCGAATGTCATCGCGGGTCGCCCGGGTCGGTGGGAGCGCGGAACGGCATCTCGTCGCCACCGGGCGGGAGGTCCTCGATCGGGGGCGTGCGCGGTTGGGGTTCCTCGGCGGAGACCCCCGGCGGCGGCAGCTCGGCCCCGCCGGTCAGGGCGGCGAGGACTCGTTCGGGAGTCGCGGGCAGGTCGTGGATCCAGACGCCGGTCGCGTCGTGGATGGCTGCGACCACCGCCGGAGCGCCGACGTCCATGGGAAGCTCGCCGACGCCCTTCGCGCCGTGCGGGGCTCCGGAATATGGCTTCTCGACGAGGATCGAGCGGATGCGCGGCGCGTCGAGCGCGGTCGGGATGAGGTACGTGGCAAGGCGATCGTTGAGGTAGCGGCCGTCGACGAGCTTCATCTCCTCGATCGTCGCGTAGCCGATGGCCTGCAGCGTGCCGCCCTCGACCTGGCCCTCGGCGAGAACGGGGTGGATGACCCGTCCGATGTCGTCGGCGCTGACACACTCGCGGACGCTGACTTCGCCAGTGTCGAGGTCGACGTCGACCTTCGCGACGGCGCAGGCCCAGCCAAACGCAGGGTACGCGTCGCCACGATAGGTCTTGTCGTCAAACGGCTCGCCCGGGTAGGGGACGAACTGCTCGTCGATACGCATGGGCCCCGCCTCCCGGTAGGAGTCGGCGAAGGGTCGCCCAGTCCGGTCCTCGACGCGACGACGGAGGGTCTCGGCCGCCTTGATGAGAAGGCCGCCGACGACCATCGCGGTGCGGGAGGCGACCGTCGGGCCGGAGTCGGGGACGATCGAGGTGTCCTGCGGGGCGATCTCGACCTCGCCGAACTCGACGCCGAGGGCGTCGGCCACGAGCTGCGGGAAGATCGTCTTCGTGCCCTGGCCCATCTCCGTCGAGGCGGTCAGGACCCGAATACGGGCGTCATCGGTCAATTCGACCGACGCGACCGATGCGAGCTTCACCTCGCCGGAGCCGGTGAATCCGGCCCCGTGCCATGCGAGCGCCAGGCCGATGCCGGTTGCCGTGCGCGCGCCGTCGGTGCGGGCCTCGCGCATGGCGCGCGTCTGCGCGTGGGTCCGGTCGAACGCAGCTGCCTCGGCCGCCGCTTCGAGCACATCCGGACCGCCCACGGATTCGTGGAGGACCTGGCCGGTCGGGGTCGTGTCACCCTCGCGATAGACCCATCGACGGCGGAGGTCGAGCGGCGAGGCGTCGAGGGCCTCCGCGATTCGGTTGATCTGCATCTCCGCGGCGAACTCGGTCTGGGGCGCGCCGAAGCCGCGGAACGCGCCATTCGGCGGAGTATTCGTTGCCATCGCGCGCCCCACGATCCGGACGTTGGGGCACCGATACGGTCCGCCGGCATGCAGTGTTCCCCGCGAAAGGACGACCGGGGTGAGCGTGCAGTAGGCCCCGCCGTCCATGACGACCTCGACCTCCTGCGCGACGAGCTCGCCCGTCTCCGAGACGCCCGATCGGTAGCGAATGACGGCGGGATGGCGCTTCGTGGTGGCGCTGATGTCTTCGTGGCGGTCGTAGATCATGCGCACCGGCTTGTGGCACTTCATGGCCAGGAGCGATGCGTGGAGGGCGATCATCGACGGGTATTCCTCTTTCCCGCCGAATCCACCGCCGGTCTCGGCCTGAACCACGACGGCGAGCTCGTCGCCCATGGCGAGCGCGCGCTTCATCGCCTTGTGGATGTAGTACGGGCACTGGAGCGATCCATGCACGGTCACGCCGCCGTCCTCGCGCGGTACGGCGATCATCGCCTGGTTCTCGATGTAGAGCTGCTCCTGGTGGCCGACGCGATATGTGCCCTCGACCACCACGGTCGCCGTCGCCATCGCGGCGGCCGCGTCGCCCGATTCGACGGTGTAGTGCGCGAACTCGCGGTCGCTCAGGAGCGGGTCGAACACGGCCGGCAGCCGCTCCGTCCGAAGGCGGACGTGGAGCCTTGCCTCGCGGAGCGTGGCGCGGTCGGGCGCGGCGATGAGCGCGCACGGCTCAGCCTGGTGCCGGATCTCGTCGCCAACCGCCACGAGGACCGGCTGGTCCTCGTCGATGAGGCTGACGATGTTGTCGCCCGGAATGTCAGCCGCGGTGACGACGACCACGCGCTTCCAGTCGAAGGCCTCATCGAGCTCGATAGCGTCGAGCCGGGCATGCGGCTCTGTCGAGCGGATCGTCGCGCCGAACCAGGCGCCGGGAAAGACCAGGTCGTCGGCGTACTTGGCGGTGCCGGCCAGTTTCGCCGGGCCCTCGCGACGGAGCGGGGCAGCCGGCTTGGCTCGACCCGGCGCGGGCGCGTCCAGCGGGATGACGAGCGGGCTGGCGTCCGGCGCCGTGATGCGCGGTGGCACGGTGCGCACGGTCAGGCGGGGGCGATCCATCGGTGCATCCTAGCGCTCCGCGACGCATTGACGGGACCCGTAGATTGATGGCCCATGAGCTTTCTAGAACGGGCCCGCCAGAAGGCCGACCAGGCGCGGCAGGCTGCGGCCGAGGGCCTCGGCGCGATGACCACTCCCGAAGCCACGGCGGAGATGCGCGAGGAGGCGAGCCGCGTCGGGCGCGATCTGCGCGGGGCGGCCGGCCAAGCAAAGCGCGGGCTCATCACCGCCGTTGAGAAGATCGACCCGGCGATCCTCGCCGACCTCGTCATCAAGGCGACCGCCGTCCAGGAGATCGCGAATCGCTCGCTGCACGAGAAGGGATCGATCTACCGCATCTCGGAGATCACCATCACGGCTTCGATCCCACCGCAGATCGGCTTCGCCATCGCCCGGAGTGGCGACGAAGCCGAGCTCGCGGCGCCGGTCGGAGGGGTGGCCTCCAGTGAGCTTGCGGACCGCCTTGCCTCCGAGGACGAGGTCGTCGACCTCGAGGGGGATGTGCTGGAGATGCTTCCCGAGCAGCCGTCGACGGGTTGACCCGCACCGTACCCTCGGACGGTCGCACACGGCACGGAGGAGGATCAATGCCCTGGCTGGGGACGCTGTTCCTGTATCTGCACATCGGTGGCGCCATCGTCGCCTTCGGTCCAACGATCGCGTTTCCGATCATCGGGGCACGAGCCGCGAAGGAGCCGATGCACGGCAACTTCGCCCTCCGCGTCACCGAGTTTCTCACTGAGCGGGTGGTGGAGCCCGGCGCGATCTTCGTGTTCCTCATGGGGGTCGGGCTGATCATCACCCGCGACTACAATCTGGTCGAGGATCTGTGGGTCACGGTGGCGATCGTGCTGTTCATCATCACCCTCTCGTTCTCGTACTTTGTCCAGCTGCGTACGGTCCGCGAGATGATCGCGATGACGAATCAGCCGCCGCCGCCGGATGCTCCGCCGGGACCGCCGCCGGGCTTCCCGCAGCTCTCGACGCGGGCCGCCCGCGGCGGGGCGTTCATGACGCTCCTGCTCTTCACGATCCTGGCGCTCATGGTGGTCAAGCCGTTCTGAGGCGGCGGCGCCGGGCATGCACAGCCGGCGTCAGCCGAGGGTGATGAGCAGCTCTTCGCCGCGCAGCACGGCGTCGGTGCCGCTGCCGCCGTGCGTGCCCTGCTCCCAGGCGTCGTAGAGCGCGCGGAAGGTGACCAGCGGAATGAGGTCGGCGGCGACGAGTGCGATGAGCGCGTTGTAAGCGGCGAGGCGCACCTGATGGGGAATCTCGCCGGCGATGGCGGCGACCGCGAGCCGCTCGGCGGCCGACTCGAGGAGCTCGAGCCGATCCGCGCTGGCGAGGGCGGCCAGGGCATCGGCGCGCGCCTCGATCGCAGCCGGCTCCTGAGCGGCGCGGCCCACGGCGATACGGTCGATCTGCTGCGGCTGCAGGCTCGCCAGCTCGTCGATCAGCGTCCCGACCGCTAGCACGGCCACGTCAGCGACGGTGGGCATTCCGTCTCCTCATCCTCAACGCGACGATCGAGGACGGGCAAGCCCCCGGGACGGCGCGAGGCGGCGATTATGCGTGAGTGGTCACGACGCGTCCAGAGCGCACTCCAGTGTGCCGGCCGTCCTCCACGACCACCTCACCGCCCACGACCACCCAGTCGATCCCGTCCGGAAAGCGTCGCGGCTCGTCGTAGGTGGCGTTCGACCGCACCCGCTTCGGATCGAACACGACGAGATCGGCCGCGAAGCCGTCGCGGATGAGGCCCCGATCGCGGAGGCCGAGGCGCGCGGCGGGCGCGCCGGTCATGTGCCGGACCGCCTCTTCGAGCCCCAGGATGCCTTCCTCACGCACGAATTGGCCCAGCACGCGAGGGTAGGACCCGTACGTGCGAGGCGACGGCTTCTCGCCAACGAACGTCGAGTCGGTACCGATCATCCCCATCGGATGGCGGAGGAAGTCCCGCAGGCTCTCCGTCCACGGGCCCGGGGTCACCTGGTTGACGCGGAGGTCTTCCTCGAGGAGCACGTCGCAGAGGACGTCGACGGGATCAGCGCCGCGATCGTCGACGAGCTCGCCCAACGTGCGCCCCTCCCAGGCCAGAAGATTCTGGCGCGTGAAGGCACCGAGCCGCACGTCGTGCCACGCGCCGCGCCCGGCGTAGAGGGTGCCGCGCTCCGCCAGCTCGCGGCGGATCCGCTCGCGCACGGACGCATCCGCGAGGCGCTCCTTCGTGGCGACCGGGCCGCCGGACTGCACCCACGGAGGGATCATGATGAGGAGGCGGGTGCTGGCCCACTCGTACGGGTAGCTATCGAACGAGACGTCGAGCCCTTCTGCGCGCGCGTCGTCGAGGAGGGCCAGCATGGGCTCAGGTCCGCCAGGGAACGTCTGGCGGTGGTAGAAGTGGGTGATGTGGGCGGGCCCATCGCCACGACGGCCGATCTCGATCGCCTCTCGGAACGGGTCGAGGTAACGGTCGCCGAGCGCGTATCGCACATGGGTGTGATAGAAGCCGCCATGGGTCGCCGCCTCGCGCGTCAGCTCGGCAAGCTCGGCGGTGCTGGCATAGGCTCCAGGCGGGTAGTCAAGCCCTGACGAGAGGCCGAACGCTCCCTGCGCCATCGCGTCGCGCAGCATGGCGCGCATGTCGGCCACCTGCGCGGGCGCCGCCTCCACCTCGTCCCAGCCGATTGCAGCGATTCGCAGCGCGCTGTTCCCGACCAGCAGCGCGAGGTTGACCGACGGCCGCAGCCGATCCAGGCGTTCGAGGTAGCGCTCGACGCTCGACCAGTCGTGCGGTCGCGCTTCGGGCGGCGCGCCGTCGAGGCCGGCGTTCATGTGGACCAGCGCCTCGATGTCGGCAGGGTCGGGAATGGGCGCGTAGGACAGCCCATCGACGCCGATGACCTCGGTCGTCACGCCCTGGCGCACCTTTGGCTCGTGAAGCGGGTCGGCAAAGATCATGAGCCCGGAGTGGCTGTGGAGGTCGATGAAACCCGGCGTCACCACCTTTCCTGTGGCGTCGATGCGCCGATCTGCCCGGGCCTCGGGCGATGGCTCGCGGAGCAGCTCGAGCCGGCGGTCGCGGATCCCAACCGACGCGCCGAACCCGGGCGAGCCGCTGCCGTCGACGATCGTGCCGTTCTCGACGATGACGTCGTAGGCCTCGCTCACTCGGGCGGCGCCCAGCTCTGGAGCTCGACCGCGTTGCCCTCAGGATCGGCGACGTAGCACCACGTCACGCGACGGCCGTCCGCCGTGGTCAGCGTAACGACCTCGCCGATGGGAGCGCCACCGCTATCGAGGACGCGGCGGCGAGCGATCTCGACATCGTCGACCGCGAAGGCGATGTGCCCCCAGCCGGGCCGATCGATTGCCGGTCGAGCCTCACCCTCGGTCGAGGCAAACGTGTAGATCTCGAGCGTTGGCCCCTCCTCGCCGTGCCCGGGCAGACGGAGGTGGACGCCCCTGAGCGCCGCGTCCGGGACGGCCGTGCCACGCTCGAGGTCCGCGCCGGCGTAGTCGCGCTCGGGCGGGACGGGCACGCAGCCGAAGAGCTCCTCGTACCACGCCGCGAGCCGCAGCCAATCGCGCGCGATCAGGTTCGTGTGGCCGTAGCGGACGCCGGGGATGAGTGGGGGTCGCTGGGTCATCGAGCGTGCTCCTGGAGCTCGGTCACCCACGAGTATAGGAAGGGACTACCCGCCGATCGTCACGGAGTTGAGCACGGGAGAGGCCAGACCGAGCGCGTGATCCCACTCGGCCGTCGAGCCGCCAACGAGGACGGC
>Ga0173483_10000302_pt1 | contig 13419 bp, 14 predicted proteins | sample NitcycUS178409R2_FD_122621 | JGI IMG/M metagenome (GOLD analysis project Ga0173483, IMG submission 122621) | Soil microbial communities from Arlington Agricultural Research Station in Wisconsin, USA - Nitrogen cycling UWRJ-S178-409R-2 (version... | ecosystem: Environmental > Terrestrial > Soil...
CATAGATACAAAGAGAGGATAATTGAGATTATTAGGCATACATATAGATGGGTATATTGAAGATATGCTTCCCATCTAAATAACGTAGATTAAAATCTTGGTCCTCTTATATCAAGCCTAATGTATACATACATTGATCATCATTCATAACATGTGCCCATTTGCTAGTGAAGTAACAAGCAAAGTTAATTATGATAATGGTCAACTGAGTCTATGGTTGGCTGAACTCCACTCTCCTTCTTTATCACTTCCAGAACCTTTTGCCATACATGTTTCTCAAATTCAGAAGTCCTATATATGGTAAAGAACTCAACTAAATGAAAAGCAGATACATTGAATACTTTAAGCTTCCTAATCTTAAGGTTTTCTACTCTTAACTCTGAGAAATAGGGTATTCTTTATTTATTTATTTATTATTGTATCTTAGGTATAGCTAGGTTAGGCTAGATAGGTCTAGTCTAGGTTAGGTAGTATATAGTAGTAGATAAGTAGTAGGTAGTAGTAGCCGTTAATTAGATATATTTTATTTATTTAATTAATTAGATAAAGCGGTTTATGACCCACTATTATATGATAGAAAACAAAAGTACTATCGGATTAATTTCAGCTTAGGACTATATAAATCAACACGAATACAATTTTGGATAAAAGAATGCTCTGGTTTTTATAGGCAGGCGATTTAGTATATATTTGGTTGATGTAATGACACTGACTAGGTAAAAGCATCACGACTGATATTCTTAATGTTGAGCTACATAGTCATAATATTTTTTCTAATTATCGGAACGGATCAGCCCGTATTCCCTATGATTGTGGTGTCTCTATAGAAGAGCAATTAGAGATGGCGTTGAAGAGAAAAATTGATGTGCTATTCATCACAAATCATAATACTCTCGATGGTTACAGGCAGGTACTTGAGTATCAAAAAAACCATGATAAATTAAGGAACATCAAAATTTACCCGGCAGAAGAAATTACTATAGATAACCAAGGTCATGTCCTTGCATATGGCATTACCCAACAAATAAAATCTGGAATGACGCTAGGAGAGACCTTGGATGACATAAAATGTCAAAATGCTGTTTCTTGTGCAGCTCATCCTTTTGCAGTTACTAATGGCATACGCGAAATGGCATCTAAGTGTAATATGATAGAGTCATTTAACAGCAACAACGTCGATCTTTTTTCAAACGTTGTCGCAGAGATTTTTGCAAAATATAATAATATACCAACAGTTGCAGGCAGCGATTCTCATATAGTACCAACCATCGGTAGGTGTATTAATACTATCGAGTCAGAAGCTAACCTCGATTCAATTTTGCAAAGTATGCGTCATGGTAAAGTTAGGATTGCTAGCGCAAATTATGCATCAAAAGATGAGCTTTATCAACATGCACACTATATTCTCTCTAATTCTAAAGATTTACTTCTTTGTTATGCTTTGGAGCATCACCCACGAGTATATTGGGCCCTAAAATGGGCTCTGAACTCTTATTCAACAAATCCTTATAGGAGATTTTGGAAAGCACTTGGGTCATTTACACTATATCTGACAAAAAGAGCTTCTGAAAAAGTCAATGTCAAAGGCTACAATCCGCATGTGTTTGAACAAAGATCTTGGAGAGCATTAATTTCTATGAGCCTCGTTCCGTAGGTTTTCTATTGGTTTATTCTTATTACTTCTATCATTCAAAAGCCATTTTGTAACCAAAATTATTCCAAAAATCGGAAAACTTGCTATAAATAAGTATGGGAATATAGCAACATATACTGAAGGATCAAATATGCTCACTAGTATTAACACCTATACAATTTCGGCTGTGGCAAAAGTGCCTCCTATCTGTGTTACCTTGACCTTGACATTTTGTCCTACTTGTCCGTTCTTTACAAAGATTACGAATCCTTGTATCCTTGCAATACCATCTCCTTTTCTACTTATTTCTGTAATCTGTACCTCGTATTCCTTCCCTATTTCAACAGGCTTTGGATCGGAATTTATATCTAGACTATCAGTTCTTCTTTGTTCATAGTTCATCTATAAGTTCAGAAATGTTGGCTGGTCATTCCCAATATAAATGCTGAATTGGGTGATAATGACATTGCAGTCAGTCAATTTTTGTCGAAGTACGTTGGTCTAATAGTTGTGCGGCTAATTATACTCTTACTCTGTCTAATGCGTATAAAAAGAAAAACCACCAATAGTTAGCCTTGCAGCAATCGCAGCTTTAGTAATAATAGCAGCAGAGTCGAGAGCTTCTTAAGTGTGAAGATATAACGCACCTATCTAGGGATGCTAAGCCCCTGCGATTCTCTGTACTTGATGTAATGGAGAATTGTCTTCTTCTATTCCAGAACTGAGCTCTCTGCATTAAGGTTAACCAGAGCATGTTCTAGCCTCTTGGATCGTAGTGGTGGATGTCAGGCGGAGAGACTTGTATTATCTTAATGGACTAACAGGGGATGCAATTTATACCTATGGTATGATGCGGGAGGTGGGATTTGAACCCACGAATCCCTAAGGAACAGGGTTATAGGAGCCCTTTTTATTTCCTGACACATTCTAAGCTTCGCACTCTTTTTTATAATGAGCCCTGCGCCGTTGGCCAGGCTTGGCAACCCCCGCAAGTTATTAATCTGATCATCTATAGCCAAATTTATTTTTATAAACAAACAGTCAGGAAGCCTTCAATAACACCAACAATGATACTGCTAAAAAAATAAACAAAAGTTTTGTCTGTTAGTTTATTCCGAAGCAGAAATGTATAGAAGGAAAGCCAAGAAAGCTAAAAGAAGACCAAACTGATCATATGAACGAACAAAATAGTAATAACAACGAAGGAGATTTATAACCATTCAATATTCACGTTATCTATGTCGTTTTCAAGATACAATCCCATACATAGTAATTACAATTTTCATTCTTTGACCAAATGGTATTCAAATCAGCCTTGGTAAGAGCGCAGTTTTGCGTATTATCTTTATTATCATGGTTTAAGAATAGACTATGACCGTATAGCCATGACAATATCGCCTATGAAAGTTTTGAAAGCGTTTATTTATCTCCTATCTATCTCGGAAATATGGGAAGTCAAGCCTGTGAATATAATGAGAATAAATGTTAGTAGCTATATAAGACGTAGCAATAGCAATAATAGCAGCAGCAGCAGCAGCAGCAGCACAATGTTGTTGTTGTCGTTTCTACTTGCCAACATCCGAACTTGGCCTACCGTACGTAATTCTGTGGTTATTAACTTCCACTCAAGATACCATCGATAAAAATGCAACAAAAAGATAAACCACGCCTATTTGGAACAAATGGTGTTAGGGGAATATTTGGAGAGGAACTTACAATTGATGTGGTTATTGATCTTTCATACTCACTTGCAGCTTACTTTAATAATGGACCAATTATTGTAGGATATGACGGCAGAAAGTCAAGCCCAATTTTATCAAAATTAGTTCGTTCTGTAATAAACTCTGCAGGACTAAATGTGGGAGACGCGAAAATTGTCCCTACTCCTTGCCTGCAATATGCAACAAAGTATCTTGGTTACAATGGTGGAATAATGATAACTGCCTCACACAATCCTCCTGACTACAATGGACTTAAGCCTATTGCTTCTGACGGCGTAGAAATTTCGAGAGAAGACGAGTTAAAAGTTGAAAGTATTTATTATTCAAATAAATTTCCCAAGTCTGATGGCTTTGGTCAAGATCTTGTCAATGAATCCATAATCGATTCTTATAGAAATGCAGTATTGGCTTTGGTAGATGTTGAAAAAATCAGAGCGAGAAAATTCAAAGTCGTTATGGATACAGGAAATGGTGTTCAAGCGGCTGTTGCTCCATTCTTGGCACAACTACTTGGATGTAAGGTTATTACAATAAACGGTAATATCGATGGCTATTTCCCAGGTCGTGGACCAGAACCTAGTACGCAGAACCTCGACCTCCTCTCTAGTATGGTAAAGGATGTAAAGGCTGATTTCGGAGTAGCTTATGATGGTGATGGTGACCGTAGCATTTTCTGCGACGAAAAAGGAACAGTCCACTGGGGAGATAAGACTGGCGCATTACTTGTCAGACATTTACTAAAAACAAGGCATACAGGCGCAGAGGTTGTTTGTCCAATCAATACAACGATGACAGTTTCATTGGTGGCACAAGAGGAAGGTTCGAAAGTAATCCATACAAAAGTCGGAAGCGTTGAAGTATCAAGGGAGATGGTAGCACGTAAATCAATTATTGGATTAGAAGAGAATGGTGGTTTTATGTATGGAAAATTAAATGAAGTCAGAGATGGTGTAATGACGACAGTCCTTGTATTGGATATGCTGGCATCAACAACAACAAATAAACAACAACAAACATTCTCAGAGATGATCTCTTCGTTAACGAAAATATTTCAATACAAAACAAAGTTTGAATGTCCTACAAAGGGAGTTGCTGATGATATAGCTAATATATGCTTGAAACATGGCAGTCCTCAGAAGGTTGAGACTTTAGATGGCGTCAAAATTTGGATAGATGATGAAACATGGATCATGGTCAGACGCAGTGGAACAGAGCCCTTGGTTAGAATGTATGCAGAATCTACCGATAAAGCTCTGTTGAATTCAAAGGTTGAAGAGTATAGCGCATTAATCAAAAGCAGACTAGCCAGGTAATTACAATAGACAGAATAGGATATACATACACAAATCTATAGACAACACTTTTAAAACGCCTGTTATTCCCTTACACAAGTATCAAGAAGATGATCCCAATGGGTGACAGGATAAACTATGAGTAATAAACCATATTATGTAAAGTTTGAAACTCCCAAAGACCTTGTAAACGCGGTTTATGAAGCCGTACGTCTAGCCAAGCAGAGTGGCAAAGTAAGGAAAGGTACTAACGAGACTACAAAAGCAATAGAGCGCGGTTCGAGTAGACTAGTTGTAATAGCTGAAGATGTAGAACCACCAGAGGTAGTGGCACATTTGCCCATTCTCTGCGAAGAGAGAAATTCAGCGTATGTATTTGTGCCAAGCAAACAACAGCTCGGAGTATCTCTTGGAATAGATGTTGGTTCTGCAGCTGCAACAATTTTAGATGCTGGCGAAGCTCAGCATATTGTTGAACAAGTAGTAGATTCAATTAAAAACATGAAAGGTACTAGTAAGGTGTAACATTAGAGATGAGCAAGGCATCTGCTGAAGAGAAGGTTATTCCTGCAGAGGTTATCCAGATTGTTGGTAGGACAGGAATAGCAGGAGAGGTTATTCAGGTTAGAGTTAAAGTCTTGGAAGGAAAAGACAAAGGTCGTATTTTAACAAGAAATGTTAAGGGTTCAATTAGATTGAATGATATCTTGATGCTTAGAGAAACCGAACGTGAAGCTCGCAAGATAAAGTAATATCGACTAATATGAACAATGGTGATAGTTGTATTATATGAGTAAAACAGCAACATCTCTACGTAACTGCTCGTTTTGCGGAAGGCATGTCGCCACAGGCCAAGGAATAATGCTTGTCAAAAATGATGGCTCAATTCAATGGACTTGCTCTTCCAAATGCAAGAAGAATTTGCGCAAGTTGAAACGAGATCCAAGAAAATTAAAATGGACTAGCAAATACGTAAAGGGCGGCATCAAGGTAAAGAAATAACAAATAACAATCTACCGTCATTATCATGGCTATTGAACAAACTCTTATTGTTATAAAGCCTGATGGCTTTAAACGCCAATTGACTGGAAAAATACTGGATAGGTTCGAAGAAAAAGGGTTTCGAATTAAAAATTTAAAGTCATATAATTTTACGAAGGGAAAGGCTGAAGAATTCTATTCCATACATAAAGAAAAATCATTTTTTAATGAATTGGTATCATTCATTTCATCCGGTACTGTGGTAGTGTGTGTTCTTGAAGGTGAGAACGCAATTAATACAGTACGAATTATGATAGGTTCGACAAAGTCATTTGAAGCAGCACCAGGAACCATAAGAGGCGACTTTGGGCTTGGATTTACAGATAATATTATTCACGCCTCAGATTCATATGAAAGCTTCATAAAAGAGTCTCGGGTCATTTCTAGTAGTTGAAGTGCAGCTCCGCCAACCAGTAGTAGTAGTTTTGGGCCATGTAGACTCTGGAAAAACTTCTTTACTGGACAGAATACGGGGAACTGCAGTCCAAGCACGTGAAGCTGGAGGAATCACACAACATATTGGAGCAAGCTTTTTTCCGATTGAAACGATCAAGGACATCACCGGGCCGCTTTATCAGAAACTTTCTAAATCTGAATCTCAGATACCTGGTTTGCTTGTTATTGATACTCCAGGCCATGAAGTCTTTGCCAATCTAAGAGTGCGAGGGGGTTCAGCAGCAGATATTGCAATTCTCGTTGTGGATGCAAATAAGGGGTTTGAGGCTCAGACAATTGAAAGCATGGAGATTCTAAGGAAAAGAAAAGTACCGTTTGTCATTGCGCTAAACAAAGTAGACATGATTAGCGGCTGGCGAAAAAACAGTAATAATGTGCATTTTATTAGTGATCAACTTGCAAAGCAAGATATCGGCATCCAAGAAATACTGGACGAAAAAATCTACAATGTGGTGGGTTCTCTTTCAAGGTCAGGTTATAATTCTGAAGCATATTGGCGTGTCAAAGATTTTACCAAAGAAGTAGCAATTGTGCCCGTAAGTGCTGCGACAGGGGTGGGAATTCCTGAATTGCTTGCAGTACTTGTTGGGATGACACAGCAATATATGGTAAAGAAATTGGAGAGGCATAACGGGTCTACTAGAGGAATTGTACTTGAAATCAACGAAGAAGTAGGTCTAGGACCATCTGCCAACATTATACTTTTGGATGGAATATTAAGACACGGCGATAACATCGTAGTAGCAAAAAGAGATAGTGCTATTGTTACCAAAATTAAGGCATTGTTGCTGCCAAAACCTCTTGATGAGATGAGAGATCCAAGAGACAAATTCAAGCCTGTTAATGAAGTAATATCCGCAGCAGGTCTAAAGATAACGTCACCTGACTTGAATGGCGTCCTGGCAGGCAGCCCTCTATATGTGCTAGAAACGAAAGAAGATGAAGATAGGTTAAAACCAATAGTAGAGTCTGAAATCAAGAGTGCAATTATAAATAATACCGATTCAAATGGAGTTATTCTAAGATGTGATACTATAGGCTCAATTGAAGCAATCATGGACCTTTTGAAAAAAGCAAATGTTCCAGTACAGAGTGCAGATATTGGGCAGATTACAAGGAGAGATGTAATTGCAGCTTCTGCAGTCAAGGAAAAGGACCGGTATTTAGGAGTAATATTAGGTTTTAATGCAAGGGTTTTGGATGATGCGCAGAAAGAATCACAAGAACGTGGGGTAAAGATTTTCAATGAGCAAATAATATATAATCTTGTACGAACTTACACAGATTGGGTCACATACCAGAGGGAACATGAAGAATCAATTCTATTCAATGAAATCCCTCCAGTCTGTAAATTTCAGTTTATGAAGGGGTTTATCTTTAGACGTAATGATCCTGCAGTGTTTGGAGCAGAAATTCTAGTTGGAAAACTCCGACAAAAAGTTCTCGTTATAAACGAAGAGGGTAGGAAGATTGGTGTTATACATCAAGTTCAAGAGAATGGCAAAGCTATTGAAGAAGCTAGCAAGGGAATGCAAGTTGCAGTTTCTATCAAAGAGCCCGTTATTGGAAGACAAATCAACGAAGGGAATATTTTCTATACTGATATGAACAGTAAGCAGGCAAAAATGTTAATAGAAAGATTCAATCATCGGTTAAACGAAGAGGAAAAAGAAGTTTTCAACAGAATCCTTTTCCTAAAAAGAAAATCTGATTCCGCATACGGATATTTTTAATACTACATATATTGCGATACATTATTTTTAATAAGAAAAATAACAGTAACTTGCATTTACCATGGTATAGTGTGTATTTTATCTTTGTTATTGGTACTTTTGTACTAGTCCTTCTAGACCTTTCTCTCCAACTGCTCCTACAGCTCTATCGATAGCCTTGCCATTCATGAAGATAATAAAGGTCGGAATGGCATATACGTCAAACCTCATTGCCACTCCTTGATTATCGTCCACATTGAGTCTTCCAAATGTTATTTTATCACCGTATTTCTTGGCCAACTTGTCAAAGATAGGGAGCATAAACTGACAAGGTCCACACCATGTTGCCCAAAAGTCTACTAAAACGGGCCTGTTTCCGCCAACCGTTTCATCAAAGTTTTTGTCAGAAAGCTCCATTAATGCTGAGTCGCTACTACTGACATGTGTGCTAGACGCTTTTTTATCCTCACTCATGTTTCCTAAGGGTTAAAGGACGGATTTGCTATTTAAGATTTTTTAATTGCACTCTAGGACTTTTACTTTAAATGGCAGAATCATAGAAAGTATGTGTAAGTGTAAATACAGATTTGATTATATAATCTATTATAGATTATTTTCTGCAACATGTATTGTGTAATTAATTGATTTAAAGGTCTAACAAAAATCTGGTAATGACTTTATTTTTTTCTTGTATTACTTCCATTTCGTGATAAGTTATTGCTTTAATCTCTACTTTGTAATGGTGTTTTTTGGGGTTAAGATATTCTCCCTTAGCAATACCTGAAAGAAAGTAACCATTGTCTTTGTTAATGTTCTCATATATTTTGACTTTGAAAACTGAAATTAGGATATTATCAACCAAAAGTGTTAGTAGAACCTTCTCTAACCAATCGTATAGTAAACTTTTAATGTCGTATCCCTTTGCTTGTATATTGATTTCTTGAGTAGGGGAAACTCGCTTCAGGTCGAACATTGTATTAACAAGGCCACAAGCTGAATTTTCAAAAGCCTCATCTAATGTGCAACCATATGCCTCTATAACAGCGTCTGTCATATGATCAAGATATCGGAATCGTCGACTAATTGTTGACATATTTATATGATTCAAAACTAACTAATTCTCTCTGTTATTATTATGTAATTGATCGCAAAATCTAAATGTCAACATCTACTGCTTCCAAATGAAATGATAAAATTAGAACTTCCTCGTGGGATGAGAGATCTTGAACCAGAAGAGTTCTATAACATTAATTATATTGAAGAAAAATTTCTTGAAACGACATCTTTGTTTAATTTCAAATTCATGCAGCCGTCACCAATTGAGTTGCTTTCTACCCTAGAGACAAAGAGTGGTGCCTCTATTTCGAATGAAATATATAGTTTTACCGATAAGGGTTCTAGGAGCGTTGCATTAAGATTTGATCTTACAATTGGTTTAACAAGATTTGTAGTAGCAAGAAGGGATTTGAAGATGCCAGTCAAAGTTGCAGCGTTTGCTGGCGTTTGGAGATATGACGAACCGCAGGCTGGACGATATCGATATTTTCATCAATGGGACATAGAAGTTTATGGTTCATTTAGCCAAGAGTCTGATGCTGAGGTGATTGAATTTATTTCGGTATTTTTCAAAAAGCTGGGATTAAATGTTATTATTGAAATAAACGACCGACAACTAATGGAGGAATATGTAAGAAACAGACTTGATGTTTCAGATGAGCAAATGATTCTAGAAATGTTCAGAGCGGTCGATAAGGTCCAAAAAAAAGGTGCAAAAGGAGTTTATGAAGAATACAAGGATAAAATTGGGTTGTCAAAATTGAAGACTCTAATAGATATATCGACGGTTAAGGGGAATGTCGATGAAGTAATTAATTCAAAAAGGGATCTAAAAGGACTTGTAAATTGGAGTAAACTTGCAGGATTAATGGATTCATTGAAATCAAGAGGAGTATATAATGCCCAAGTTAACCTTGGGATCGTACGTGGACTGGACTATTATTCCGGAGTCGTATTTGAGACATTTGATCCCTCTTTACCTGATTCAGGTGCGCTAGTCGGTGGTGGTAGATACGATAGGTTAACCGATGCTTTTGGACGAAAAGATATTGGCGCAACAGGTGCTGCTGGTGGTGTTGAAAGGATAATGGAAACCTTGCAAAAACATGGTATTTTAAAATCAATACCAAAGTCTATAATTTACGTTGCATATACATCGACCAATGCAAGTAAGGACGCTATTGCTATAGCCTCCAATTTACGCAATAACGGAGTTATTACTGACTATGACCTTCTGGGTAGATCACTGGGAAAGCAACTACAAGATGCGAGCACAAAGGGTGCACAATTAACAGTGATAGTGGCACCAGATGAAATTAAAAACGGACAGGTAACACTCCGGTCAATGAAGGATGGTAGTGAAACTAAACAGAATGTGGAGGATCTAGCAAAAAATTTGAACAAGATGCTATTACCGCCGATGCGACGTGATTAAATAGAGAATTTATCACTCGAACTTGCATAATCATTAGCAATGTATTAGCTCTATAATAATACTGCTACTACTGAGTGCTATTCCAGCAGACTTTTTAATAGGGTCCTATGGGGCATTTTCTGTTCTGTCCTCTAAAACTTATTTAATTTGTGCCTTCTTTCTACTGATGCTAACCTTATACTTTAAAAAACTGTCCACAATAAAGTTGACATCTTCTATTGACTTTGCCATTCTTGCAACTCTTACACTATCCCTAATATCTGCTGACTTTATCCTATTCCATACTGCATCAGCTGTCTCCCTAGCTATCTCCTCTTTAACTTTATGTTGATTTGTAAGCAGCTGTACTGTAATTTCGTGGAACTGTTCGTATGTATATGGTTCTAGCTCTATAACAAAGAATCTGGACTTCAGCGCTGGTATAATATTACTTATGTTATTGCTTGTAGCAAACACCCACGTCTTTATCTCCGCTGCTCTAGTCTTTTCATACTTTGTTTCAGTAATTATACCAGTTTCCATCAAGTTCAACAGAAATGTTTGGTCCTTAGCTGACATCTTATCAATTTCATCTATCAGCAGATATTTTGGTTTGTTATCGAAAATGTAATCTAGCATTCCTGCCTTTGTACTATTACCACCATCAGTAAAGTAAGAATTCTGCAGTTTCATTAGACATTTCATAAACAGAGTTTTAGAAGAAGCTGGCGGGCCTGAAATCAATATATGCACAGGTTCAAATGCATTTATTGACATTCTAATAAGCTTCTTAATGTCATTATATCCTATAATGTCTTCAAAAAAGGTTTTGTCTCCATCTTCATATTCCGCTGTTCGTTCTTTATTTTTTTTGTTGTTATTGTATCTCTCCTTATCGTCATCTGTTGTACTACATTTACGTAAGGTCGTTGCAGTATGTCCTTTTCTTTTATGAAAAAACCATTTACGGAAGTTCATTTTGGCTTCTGCTCCTTTAATCCTTATCTTTTCATAATTTCCTTACAATCAATCCAGTCGCCACACCATACTCCATAGGCAGCCAGCCAGCCACTTTTCCAAAGGATAACAAAGATTTTCAGTCAATCATTTAATGGCAAAATAATAAAATGTAAATGGATGTGAGACCCCTTTATTGTCTCTTTACTAGGACATAATGTGGTATGTTAGCAATCGTTGCAGGATATGATGTCTTGTATTCCCATCCTGATGAAAGCAGCTTCCTTGCTTCTTCTAAATCAGTCACAGTTGATATATCTACAACTCGTTTACGCTGGAAAGCAGGTTTTTCATTTCGAAGTAAAGAAGAAGAATCCACCTGATTATTGCTTTTGTGCTTATGCTGCTCACCATTCTCGTTAATTAATTTCCAGATGATTTTACCTGTTACAGGGTCTTCTCCTATCTTTTCAAAGCCTATTAGCTGATTAGGAAATCCTGCTGCCTTACATCTGTTACATTCTTGCATCTTTTTTTGCGGTGTAGATGCTTCCGCTTGAATTGTTGTTGACATGGATGTGTCACTTAGCAAAATTCACTAATAACACATGATGTACTGGTAGGAGAGGGGGGGACAGAGTCTATATCAAATGACAAGGTATGGCACATTAAGGACAGATTCGGTTACACCTATAATGCTATCTTCTCCTTCACAAGACCTTTGGATTATCTTCTAATCCTGTTATAGCTGATCTTTCTTAAGGTAGAATGGGAATTTTAAATAAGAAATAGGAGCTGCTGCTGTATCAGATGGCATTAACACAATCCCTACTTTATTATTGAAGAAATATTTCCTAGTTACTGTTTCTCTAATTACTAATCTTTCTTCTGCTTCTCGGTATCTTCTCGCTAGGTATTATGAGTACAACTTCCTTATTATTTTCACTCTTTGCTGTTTTGCATAACTGTTGCTGCTTCTTTTTAACTCTTTGAAATGTTATTGGTTCACATACATTTAATTCGATAATTTCGTATAAACTATCATCAATAAATTTTTCCATGCGGCTTGAGATTCCTTTATCTTTCATTTGCATATCAAAAATCACATAATCACTATATAGATAAGAGAGTACTCAAGGTAAAGGGGGAGGGAGAGAGTGTGAGTTTATATTTAGCGGAAAGAGTACTAACAACGGTTGAGCCTCTTATTATTTTGTATATTCACCCATATACCCAAGTAATAAATATACAATCCGTAATAATACTAGCAGTACTGATATGAAGCAAGATTCCCACTCGGATTCTGAGCTAAAGGAAATATTCCAATTAAAAAACGTCGCTGTAGTGGGTATGTCAAAAAATGAAGAAAAGGCAGGCTGCTTTGTACCTAAATATCTTATTGCACACGGCTATAATGTTATTCCAGTCAATCCCACGATATCAGAAGTTCTTGGAAGAAGATCATATCCAACTATCTCAGATATACCAGAAAAGGTAGATGTTGTTGACATATTCAGAAAGTCAGAAGACATCCCTCCTGTAATACAGGATGCAATCAAGAAAAAAGATGAGATTAAGGTAATCTGGATGCAGTCAGGTATTTACAATGAGCAAGCAGAAAAGAAAGCAAAAGAAAATGGTATAGATGTTGTCTATAATAGATGTATGATGGCAGAACATAAGCGACTTTTTTAGTATGATGATGATGATGACATCAAATAATTAGCGCAAATTTTTTAGTTGATCTATGGTACTTTAATATCCGCAGATCACAATATCCAGTACGTTATATGCTCCAAATGATCACAATCGAATAATATGATAATGTATTTCTTAAGACCATTCACCCCATGCTGCTTTAAAGCCTAAAGCTGTCCCCGAAAATATTTGCAGTTAGCCTATTACCAACTAGGAGCGGAGTGCCTTGCACAATAATACGGTAATTTATGTATGCTTGTTTTAAGTATAATACTAATAGCCATTATATTTTTAAAAGGGCAGACAGAGTATATTTATAACAGCGACAGCGTCTAGTATATTTATAACCAGTAATTTCAAAAATATATGGATCTTCCTTGGAACGATAGACGTACCAGGCAATTTCTGACAAATGTCGGACTTATTACAAGTGATGGAC
>Ga0173483_10000303_pt1 | contig 13414 bp, 13 predicted proteins | sample NitcycUS178409R2_FD_122621 | JGI IMG/M metagenome (GOLD analysis project Ga0173483, IMG submission 122621) | Soil microbial communities from Arlington Agricultural Research Station in Wisconsin, USA - Nitrogen cycling UWRJ-S178-409R-2 (version... | ecosystem: Environmental > Terrestrial > Soil...
CCTGACTTTGCTAAAGATCATTTAACTGATAATCCTACTCATTTAGAATATAGGGTGTTTGTAATTTAAAGGAACTCTCCTTTTTTTAGAGTCTTTTTCAATAATTCAATGTTCGTCTCTAACTTCGAATTAGCATTTATTATCATATAATGATAGAATCACCTAGAGTTTCATCTCCGAAAGACTAGTCAGTTGCAATGATATTTGACAGAACCTACAGTTCCTGTATCGCCCAAATAATGATGTATTAGAACTACATCGCTAAACTCGATACTTACATTGATCAAGTTCGATAACCTTATTTAAGATAGATCGACTGCTTCATTATAATATGTCTTCTGGTCCAGAACTTGGCCTCGCTACTATGTATCGAGTAATTAAAAAATCGGGTGCAGAGAGAGTTAGTGATGATGCTGCGGATGAACTTCGAAAGATTCTTGAAGATGTTGCAGAGAAAATTGCTAAGCAGGCAGTAGATTTGTCTGTTCACGCAGGCCGAAAAACCGTAAAATCTGAAGATATCCGCCTTGCTTCTAAGAACATATTGAAACTTTAATCAAATTGATGATGTATTGTATAGCACAGCATTTATCGATCATCACATCAGATTATCTTAACATCGGCCTGGCTACATATTTTGCTGACTTGACTTTGAATATCCAAGTCCTCTTAGCTTGCCATTATTTTACCCCATGATTTTGAATTCACTTTCGACAATCTTCCTACGAAATCGCCTCGAAAGATTGAGTTCTCGTGTTTGTCTTGGCATATTTGTACACCACAAAGTTCCAATTTAAAAACTTGCTCCTCATCTTGTAAGTTCAAAATGCTCAAAAAGGTGTTGCTTTCCCAATGTCATCTAACGAAAATAGGTCATAAAACTATTTGAAAACTGTTAGATTATATACGCCATTAGATTCCCTAGGGTGTTAAAAGGTGGGTTAAGCGACAGAGTAATTCGTTGAAGTCAAAAATTGACTAAATATAGACAACTATTAACTTTAAATTTAGAATATTGTTGAATTACAGTCGTGTGTTGTGGTGGGGTGGCAGAACGGCTATGCGTTCGCCTGCAGTAAATAGGACATTTGCGGCTAGCGAATTTACAAGGGTTCGAATCCCTTCCCCACCTTAAGTCTGATACCTATTTTTGTTATTAGAAGCATAGTACGTAGAATCTACTGCCTCCTATATACAAAATAATTTTAAAAGATAATGTATGCTGACTGTACCTGGTCAAATCATGTGTTTATAGCTAGACTTAAAGTTGTGGTAACAGTAACCATTAACCTAATTTCAGGTTGTAAGATTTTTATTGATAGAAAACGCCAAATATTTCTATCTAGATTTATTGGCAGTCATGATTCCACTATTTTTATTGGTTATCCTTTTAATTCTTCCGAAGGGAACGGTAAGAGATGAAGGAACATTTTTCATAATGCTAACAATTTTAATTGTACTTGTTGGGGTCGCAATAGTCCTTAGAAGAAGAAGACTGGAAAATCGTTAATATTTAAGAATTATTGAATTAATTTGGTAAATTAGGACTTCTCGAGGTTATAAAGTTGCTCTTTTACTTATATTTACCTAAAAATGCTGCTGGTTCCATGAAAAAGCACGGCAAACAGTATTGATAGAATTGGACCCCAGTAGAGTCATTAAAAAGGGAATATGCTGCTAAATGGTAAATCGTTGTATCTTACTTGTTTCAGTTATTTGTGACACCAGTTCTTTTATTTTATCTATATCTATTCCAAAGTAAAGACCTGTAGCCTTTGACAATTTCTTCATTGATCTTTTTAATATCGAAATACAAATATCTGATTCATCTTTTTCATCATGTACAAAAGCTGCTGCGATTAAAATAATTCCATTTAATAGGTCTTTTTCATCTGAATGAGCATTCTTCCATAGATATTCGAGAATTTCATGAGCACTCCAATACTTTTCATCATTGAATAGAGACCTTGCATTTTTTATTCCCTCCTCCTTATTTATATGCTTTTCAGCTATGTGTTGATATTCTGATAATGGCGTAATCAACGTGAGTTTATCAATAACATTTTCAACATTTTTATTGTCAGGAAGACTAGTATCAAATTCGATATAGTGTTTTGAAACACGCGTATCACGTATAATAATTTTTGAATCTGAAACTAAACCCCTAGCTTTGCTTAGTAATCTCGTTGCATCCTTCGGAACGTAAGATTGATTCTTTAGATATATTATGTATCTCTGCATGTAAAATATCTATATCAATTAAATATAAGAATAAATCCCTCATAATCTTCAAATATTCTGTACATTCAAATACATCTCCTAGATGCTAAAGAATGAATTTGGCTATAGAATTATGATTTAGTATTATTTTACATAACAGAATCATCCTGAGGCTAATTTCAGTTCTTTATTTTTGTTTTGCTCATACGAATTTGAACAATTATTTCTGTTCTGTTATATACATGCTGATTCGCAACCGAAAACATAGATGAATTTCAAAGACTGGCTGGCCAAATTATCATCTTATTTTTCAGCTTGATATTTACGATAACAAAACATAATCTTTTTTCTATACAACTGTTAACCCTGTGCAACTACTCACATTGATAGTTTACTCAAAACGTCTGAATTATTAATGGGATCAAAAAAGATTTTCAAAGTGTGCTCATAAATTCCGAGCAGATGAGAGTTCTATTAAGGTGACATTTTTAGATAAGACACACTTATTAAAATAAACGGTCAGGATCATTGAATTTTGGATTGCTTACGAACCAAATATTCATTCGTATTTGCTTTTCCATTTATCTAGGGAAACGAATATTTTTGTATGTTACCAGGTTTTCAAGGAAATTAGAAGTAGGTATGGAAATAAAGTAATCTATACCGATGGTGCGCATTGGTACAATAATGCTAGCAAATGTTTAGGCTCAAGCATATCTTGTATGAAACACCGCTGAAGAATCTAACGGAATTCAACAAATAAAAGATAGAACAGAATGTTTCGATGATTACTTTCCTTGCAATAAGGAAGAATGTGCCAGAATGCATGTTATTAATTGGCTTAAGATGTCTATTCTATATGTCCATATGAGAGCTAATAAGGTAAAGTTTTTAACATTCCTGATTAATTGTTGGTTAAGCTAACAGAGCCAAAATAAGCGATCGTAGATTTATTAACTTGATACTACTATATCTATAATTACAAATAAACATTCCTTGAACTAAAAAAGGTATATGTGTAGGACTCGAAGTGGTGAAATTGGTATTGACAACTGCGGAAAGAAAAGAATTAGAGTCACTTATTAAAGCTGCAATTAAAAACACAAAAGTGCCTATAGGGCTTGCTCGAAGGATGATGCCAACACAGGGCAACATTGAAGAATTTGCCTATGGTCTTATCTCTGGAATGATCATAGGAAACTTCGTCGAACGATTTTCAGATAAAAATGGTCGACAACCGGACAGAGTTGAAATGGCAGATCTATTTTTAATAATGATGAGTAAAATGCCAAATATTCGTAAAGCTATAATGAACGAACTCGGCTCTGCTTGATATGTTGGTTGTTCATCATTATTGATGAATGATTTGAATATGGTCTAAAGGATCGCCTTGCATATATTGCGTTGGTAGGTAGATATAAGCAGATGGCTGTTTGCATCTTGGTTTGCTTAGTAATTGACATGGATCAAAGTATAGTATATATTATTTAATACATTCAAGAACTAAAAATTAGTAAAAGTATGCTGGGTTCTATACGGCAGAAAAATAATTCCAGCTCCAATATACTAACTTCGTAAATGTCATTTTTTATTCCGACATTATCAAGAGATCCTGATAATAAGCGCAGCGGATACGTTATATTAATTACTGCTTTAACGCCTATAAAGTAGTAGAATTAAATATGAATCGACTGAGCATTAAATCTGACTAACAGATGAGCAGATTTACCATATCAAACTTTAATTTAAAAACACTTACAGACAATTCATACAAAGCTATAGACGAGGGAGCTTATGATTCTGAAGAGTATGGGTTCAGAGGACATGACTCTATAAGCATAAAAAAAGCGATCCTCTCATGCCCACATGCTCCTCTTATTATAGAGATAAAATTCTCATCACCGTCTCGTGGAAGAATTATCAATAGTACGGAAGTTAATGTTATCGAACTAGCATCTTTCATTGTCGAGTCAGGCGCTAGCGGGCTATCAGTTTTGACACAACCACACTTGTTTAACGGTTCAATTAATTATTTGGCGACCATTCGGCAGACAGTCAACGTTCCACTGCTCATGAAAGATATAACTGTAAGTGAGATTCAAATAGATGCTGCAAAACGAATAGGTGCTGATTGTGTATTGCTTATTAAAACGATATTTGATCAGGACTTAGCAGAGGGTAGCATAGAAAAATTTGCCGAATATGCTTACAAGAAAGGACTCCAGGTTATTCTTGAAGTACATTCCGAAAGGGAATTTGAAGAGGTACTGAAATTTAAACAACAACAGACAAATTTAATTGGTATTAACAATCGTGATTTGAACAATTTAATGACCGATATTTATACTACCCAAAGATTGCTCAAAAAACATGACAAAGGAAAGAATATCATTATTAGTGAAAGTGGAATAAGCCAACCAAAGGAAATACAGTCTTTGAAAAAATCAGGAGCTGATGCATTTCTTATAGGCACCAGTATTATGGAGTCACATGACATCGTATCTAAAGTCAGAGAACTTTATCTTTCACTATAACTTGTTTTAATCAATTCCGAATGTCTTAATACTCCTTCTAGTAACAAATAGATCCTTAAATATGCCAAGCAATTATCCTGTGAACGGTAGATTTGGAAAGTATGGAGGAAAATATATTCCAGAAACTCTTGTTCCAGCTATAGAAGAGCTGGAAGTAGCATATGAAAAGTACAAAGAAAATTCTGATTTTCAGGATCAACTTTCATATTATTTAACTCAGTATGCGGGCCGTCCAACACCACTTTATTTTGCAAAAAACCTTACCGAGTATGTAGGAGGAGCAAAGATCTATCTGAAAAGAGAGGACCTTTTACACGGAGGCGCTCACAAAACCAATAATACTCTCGGTCAAGGCCTGCTGGCAAAACGTATGGGTAAGAAAAGAATTATTGCCGAAACTGGTGCTGGTCAACACGGCGTAGGAACCGCTATTGCATCGGCAGTACTTGGCTTGAATTCAGAAATTTACATGGGTTTAAAGGATGTAGAAAGACAAAAGCTAAATGTTTTTCGTATGCAGTTACTCGGTGCGAAGGTTCATACAGTCGAATCTGGAACTCAAACCCTTAAAGATGCAATTAATGAAGCGTTGCGTGACTGGACAACTAATGTTCAAAATACTTATTATCTTATTGGATCTGTGGTAGGACCTCATCCTTACCCAATGATGGTAAGGGACTTTCAAAGCATAATTGGATCTGAGATAAAACAACAGATGCGAGAATTATCTGACAATTTGCCAAATGCAATTGTAGCATGTGTAGGTGGCGGCAGCAACGCAATAGGAACATTTTACCCTTTTGTAGATCATACTGATGTTTTGCTATATGGAGTTGAAGCAGGAGGTCAGGGTGTTAATTCTGGGAAGCATTCTGCGACATTGTCTGCCGGTTCAGAGGGAATTTTACATGGAATGCTGACCTATCTTTTGCAAGATAAATTCGGGCAAGTAACTGATACACATAGTATTTCTGCAGGATTGGACTACCCTGGAGTAGGGCCTGAACATGCATTATTAAAGGATCTTAACAGGGCGAAATATATTGAATGTGGAGACGACGATGCCGTAGAAGCATTTTTAATGCTTTCTAAGCTTGAGGGTATAATTCCTGCTTTAGAACCTTCTCATGCAGTATCATACGCTATGAAACTTGCAAATAAAATGGATAAAAATGAAAATATTGTGGTTACATTGTCTGGACGTGGTGATAAGGATGTCGACATCATTTTACAATATTTGAAAATGAAGGGAAAGCAGAGAGAAAAATATGGTAAAAAGCTTAGAAAAGAATAGACTAAATACAAAATTAAGAATTATCGAAAAAAATGAAAGTGTTCTGGTTTGCTCAATGGTTGCAGGACATCTTATCTGGCAATAACAGAAGACATAATCTCTTCTTTACTATCAACTGGTGCAGATATTATTGAAATTGAAATTCCTTCCTCAGACCCAATTACTGATGGTTTGAATATCTACAAATTCCTACTGTGACCTATTCTAATATTTTACTAATAACAGGCATCTAAAATTTTATGAAAAGATCAAAGGAGTGTATTCTCTCTGATATGGTAATTGAAGAGTCCAAGTATTATGTCCAATAGGCTTCAAAACTTGGCCTTGCAACCAAGTCAATGTAGAATGCAATCCATTGTGAAAGCATCTTCAGGATCTGGTATATATGGTCCCAGTATATGGTATAACCGGTACTCTAGAGTCATTTGAAGATTATACTTTACACGCAATAACGAATATCAAGAAATTTGCCGGAACGAGAATCCCGGTAGAAGTGAAATTTGTATTAGCACTCATCCACACATTAAGTCTTATGGGTAGTGCTTGTGCCGATGCAATCATGATGGGTAGCGCTATTATCAAGAATGTGAAATGTTTTACCAACAAGAAAAAATGCTTCAGGAATTACGGTATTTTGTAATTGATATGAAGGAGGCGTGCAAAGAAAATTGTCTACTTTCATTGCATTTCTTTTACTACATTATTGCAAGCAAATAGAATATAATCAACTGGTGACAAATTAAATAATACAATAGCAAGAGGAATCTATTGTGAATGAAAAAGATTTAAAAGGTCTCTTTATCAGTTCTGTTAAATCAGATCACATAGACAATAATCACTTTCTACCAACTTCTGCCAGTATAAACAGAGAGATAATAATAAAGCAGGAGGGCTATTTTAGGAACTTTGACCTTATAATTGCAGTTATAGAGAAAAATAATGGATGTGGTGCTGTCAAATTTGATTCTATCGAAGCATATGATAATTATCTTAATATACTGATGAGAACTGGTATGCTTGCAGAGTTTGCAAAAAGTGAAAAATGTCGAATAGATTGGATCCGATTCTATGCTGTTGAACTCAAATCTGACAACGATGTTCTCGATGAGCGTCTGGCTCACCAAATTCTTAATGCAATTTTGACCTTTGGAAGGTCTGTGATTGTTTTAGATGAAAAGCACTCGAGAAGAGCAAATGTAAAAGGAACACTAAAATTAATTCCTGCCACTGTAATAGGTTATACCGGAAAAGATGACCGCTTCGAAATCCTTTCAGTATTCGATAGAATCATTACAAACGCTATGTTTAATATAGAGAAAAGGAAGCTCGTCAAGCTTTTAATAGATAACGGAATTAATAAAAAAACCGATAAAATCTATCGGTCTCTTACAAATATTCAGAGGATAAATCAAAAGCTTGCCTTTAGTCAATTATTTAATGAAAAGGTTTCCTTTATTAATGAAGAGATAGAATTTATACAAAATCTCGTGGATATTCCGAATTTTTCAGAAAAAAAGCAAATGATAAATCTAATAAAGCAAACCACAAATACCAAAATTACAGATTATTTCTAACTTAGGTCTAGAGCGTAGAGAAGGTAGCCAATACATATAAATCCCAAAATTATAATTATTAACTAATAATAAGAAAAAAATAATAACAATAAATATGGAGTCTGTGGCGACTAAAAATTACACTTGAAGGACTAGAGTCGCCTTTGTTAATGTGTGATGATAATAATTTTATATACCATGAAATCAGTCAGTTTGAAAATTATAACCTGCTAACGCTTTAATACCCCTATCTATTTCACGCTCCTCTGTGTGTGCATGGCTCAAATATGAAGTAAGATAATATGTTTTTGTTATATATTATTCTTTTTATTTCAATTATGTAAGAATTTTACTATCAGTTATTATATGGATTTTTGTAATCTATTATTGAGATGAGCCTTCTAATTGGAGAAATGGTAGAAGATGTAAACGGAGTACCTGTATGCGCCGCAAACCTATCATCTCCTGTAGTGGATACCGCCTACTATATTGATGAAATCCATTACCAAATTGGAAATAGGATGTACATTGAGAATGCAGATTAATAATAACAGAAAGAACCTAAACAACAATAATCTGCATCCAAAAACGCAGGAAGAAAGAGATACAGAATTGGAAAATATCGTTGGCAATCTAATGATTGCTCAATATCAGGTTGATAAGCTAAGATCTAGATTGAGCGAACGGATCGCCGGATATGGTTCTGCAAGCAATAAAAAAGCATCTACGCATATATTCAAGCACAATGACAGGTGGTATAAAGTTACAATAAAAGTAGATGAAATGGTTGTTAATTCGCCTGAAACATTAGAAGATATAAAATAAATGAACAAACAAAAGCAATTGTGCGTTACACTCCTAACGCACAATAATTTCTTTGGATGTTAACGCAATTTTTACATTAACTTCTAATTTAGTGCATATATTACAAAGTTTTTCATTTCGTGGCACAGGTAAACGTGTTTTTAAATAGCAGATAAAACACTATACCGCAGATTTAAAATAAACTTTATCAGGAAAGAACAATTCCTGACATGTCTTTTGCAAATAGCATATTATTAAGAGTGACTTGGAATTTAGCTCCATCTCGTTCTATAATTATTTCAATGTCGTCAAGAGAATCTGATATATTTGCACCTTCTAATTTTTTTAAAATGACATGAATAGATTCATGAGAGATTAATGCTTCTATAAATGGTTCGATATAATTAAAGTCATTTACATCAGACTTGGCATGATTTTTTGATTGTATAATCAACATTGTACTATTCTCATATGTGAAATATGCTGGAGATTCATCCACTGCACAGGCTAAAGCAAATTCATCTATAGTCATGCCACATCTATACAAACATTCTCCTAAAAACATCAATATATAATAGATACTTCTTGTCCTCCCAAAGACTTATTCATTTGTAAAAATCCTCATACCTTCGGTTGTTGATATACATGAGTGTGTTAATTCTTATATCGGTCTAACAATACATAGGGTTGAAATGTCAACTTCTAAAGTTTTTCCTGCTTCATCTCATTCCATTGCCAGTATAGAATTGAATTTCGACCATTCTTTTTTATAACATAAATAGATCATTGAAGGATATGAAAAAATTCGGAATGTTATCCACCTTACTAATATAAAAAAAATAGGATAAAGTAAATTGTACATATATTCACATGAAAAATACAACGGTAACTAAATTAGGTATAAGGACAATATTGGAAAAAAATATTTGTTTGTGGTTGTTTAATATCTTTGATATTAGGATTATATTTAAAGTACAAAATATTCAGCTTCTGGATGATGTACGATAATAGCCGCAGTAGATTGATCAGGGATTATTTGCCCAGATTCTGTTAAGGTCATCCCTGACTTTGTCGGGTCTAGTATTTTCCAGACTAAATGATGTTGAGATATATCAGGACAGCTAGGGTAACCCCAGCTATACCTAAGACCACGTTTGATGCCAATTTTTAACTCATTCTTTATACGCAAATTAATCCAATCTGCCAAAGCTTCTGCAGTTTCTACTGCCAATCCGTGCAAATAATAAGCATCAGTATACTCACTATCTTTGTTCCATTGATCGATTACCTCGGTCACCTTATTGCCTACTGTAACTGCCTGAAAGGCTACAACATCGTTTTGACCAAAGTAGTCTGTTAAGCATAAATGCTTTTCCTTTGAAGACCTTGGAAATTCAAAAATGAGCTGTTCGTTGTCGGGTAAATCTACTGCTAGGTTGCCATTCATGTTATGACATCTGAAATAGCCGTAAACTGCGTTTGGCTCAAAGAGCTTTTCCTTAACTATTCTTGCCTTCCATTCTTCAAATAATTCTTCAGCTTCTTCACTTAAGCTTTCAGCACTTTTGCCACGGATTCCCCACGAAAGCACAAAAAGCGATTTTTTGTTTATAAACTTCCATACTTCCGTTAGATCAATTTGCTTTGGTTCTAATCTTATGCGTTTGTTAATGTAGGGTGGAATAGGTGGTGGGAATGGCTTTATACTGCTATGGGGTAACTCTCTATGCTCAATACTAGGAGTTTTCTTCTCACTCCATGCTTCCAGTTTCTGGTGCCATTCAGAGATAAACCCTGTCCTTTCCTTAGACATTAGTGTGTTTATAACCTTTAAACCATCAAATGCAGTTTTGCAGTAAAATACTCCTGGTGCATAAATGCCACCATCTCTTGCAATCCTGTTTATATAACTGCTATTAATAGCAGCACCTCCACAGAGTACAGGAATTTTCATATTGTTCTGTTTTGCATATTCTACAAAATACTGCATTTGTTTTGAAGTTGATACAAGTAACGCAGAAAGTCCTACCGCATCAGCGTTAACTTCATTGATTTTTTCAAAGATGCTTTGCAGTGGAACCTGTTTACCAAGATCATACACTGTATAGCCGTTATTTGTGAAAATAGTTTTCACTAGATTCTTACCTATATCATGAACATCTCCATATACTGTACATAGTACTACCCTACCTTTGCTAACCCCTTCATCTCTAATTAGATACTTTTCTAATTCAGTAACTGCGGCTTTCATACACTCTGCTGACTTGAGCACAAATGGTAGAATGAGTTCACCAGCACCAAACTTGTCTCCTACTTCCTTCATTGCTGGAAGTAAGACTTCGTTTAAGGTCTGTACTGCAGCTTCGTGTGCATCTTCCTTAGTACCTTCACCTATTAACTTATTATTGTCTTTTCTAAGTGCCTTAGCATTACCTGAAACTCTATCAGAAATTGCTGCTACAACGTCATCTTCTATTTGATCTTTGAGTCTATTAACAATTCTAAAATAACATCTCTTACTTGCTTCCCAATTTGGATCCACCTCTACCCTTTTAACAGAACTAGCGTTGGAAACCGTCTTTACAGCTTCAAAGTAAGAAATTAGTTCTGCAAGTGCATTGGGATGAGTATTGAAAATTAGATCCTCAGCAACCTTCCGTTGGACTGGATCGATGTCTATAAATGGGATAATATCTTTGGCATTAATAATAACTGTATCAAGTCCAGCTTTTATTGCGTGGTGTAAAAATACGGAATTGACTATTTTTCTGGCCTTTAATGGAAGACCAAAACTAATGTTGCTTAGACCTAATGTAGTGAAGCATCCTCGAATATTTTCTTTTACCAAACGTATACCTTCGAGTGTGGCTTTTGCAGACTCTAGGAATTCTGCCTCTCCAGTGGCCAGTGTAAATGTTAGAACATCAAAAATAAATTGCCATGGCTGGAGACCATATTTTTTGCCTGTCTCGAATAGGAGTTGTGCAGTCTCTAATTTTTCTCTGGAGGTCTTCGCCATTCCCTCTGGCCCGATACACATCGCAATAGCAGGAACGCCATATTTTGCCATCAAAGGAGCCAGAGAGTGGAATCTGGCTCCATCACCTTCAAGATTGATCGAGTTTATTATTGGCTTGCCTGGAATCTGTTTTAGGACAGCCTCGATCACCTTAGGGTCAGTCGAATCAATAACGAGTGGAGCACTTACCTCTAAACTTAAGCGCTTGATAAGTGTTTTCATAAATTGAAGTTCGTCAGAGCGTTCAGTAGTAGCCACACATACATCAAGGCAATGTGCACCATCTTCCACTTGTGTTCTAGCTAAATTTACAAGGCCATCAAAATCGTTATCGAGTACCATTTCCTTTGCTTTTCTAGACCCTTGAGTGTTGAGGCGTTCACCTATTATGAGAGGTGGAGGCTCTTGTCTCAGATCAACTGCGTTTAATGCTGAACTGATTCTTGGTACATTCTTCTTCATGAGATATACTGGCTCTTCGTAAAAACCTATCTAATATCTTATGCTTACGGTTGTTATCATAACTAATGTTGCTGGTCTAACATTTTGCGCATTTCAGCTATATGTAAGGGGTTAGTCCCACAGCAACCACCGATTATACGAACACTTTTATATTTTTGGATAAAATCCCCGACTTTTTCTGCTATTTCCTGAGGCGTCATTTTGTAGACTGCTTTGCCACCCTCATTTTGAGGCATACCTGCATTGGGCATAACTAGTATCGGCAATTCATCTTGTTCACTTAGCCATCTCACACTTGGTGTCATCTCCATTGGACCGGTAGAGCAATTCAATCCAAAAACGCTGATGCCCATATCACTTACGATAGTATAGGCAGCTTGAATATTAGTTCCAAGGAGCATCTTGCCATATTGATCAAGCGTAACATTAGCAATAATTGGAACTTTCTTCCCAACTCGTTGCATAGCCTCATGACATGCCTCAATAGCCAATTTGACCTCAAGTATGTCTTGGCTTGTCTCAATCAGTAGTGCGTCAACGCTTCCTAAAAGTAACCCTTCAGCCTGTAGCACAAATGCTTCTTTTATTTCATCAACTGATTTTTGTCCTAGATCCGGATCTGTGGAACTTGGCAAATATCCTGTTGGACCCATGGAACCTATAACATATCGTGGCTTATCTGCAAACATATCGCAAACCTCCCTTGCAAGTTCGGCGGCTTTTTTGTTAAATTCACGAGTTTTATCACCGTAACCATATTCCTCGAGTTTCAACTTATTACTTCCGAATGTATTTGTTTCAATACAATCTGCTCCGGCTTTCAGGTAATTTATATGAATTTGCTTGATCCATTCTGGTTTGCTAAGAATTAAACCATCATTAAAGCCATCTTTTTTATCTGGAAAGTCCTCTATCTTTGGGTTTAGGCATTGGATTTCTGTTCCCATCGCTCCGTCGAATAGAAGAATCCGATTTTGAAGTGCTTCATTGAATGAATCTGACATTGAAGACTATCATGGAAAGTCTTGAGAATATAATAGTTTTGCACTTAAACATATGTCATCTTTCCGTCTAGCATGTAAATTAATACAGGTGAGCTAATTATCTGGGCCTAGTAATTTAATGACCTACTTGAAATATTGTCATAGGCAAATCATCTCTCTTCTCTTCTTTCCTCAATCATTTCCCGATATTCATTCACTAATAATGCAGCACGTATTAAAGCTGAACTTGTTTTCTATCCCCTATGTTTTCATTTTTATCTTTGTCAAACATCCTTTAGATTAACAACAATAAATACATCTGGAGATAGTCTCGACGTACTACATGCCTTAGTTGTGGATACTTCATATATTGTAAGTTATAATGTGTGATTATGCAATAGTGGGTCCATAGTTTAGCTTGGATAGAATGGCTGCCTGCGGAGCAGTCGGTCGGGGGTTCAAATCCCTCTGGGCCCGCATTGATATCACTCCTTTATTAGGGTTCTCAAATAAATAAAAGGTGATAGAAAAAAAGATTGGATGGA
>Ga0173483_10000307_pt1 | contig 13371 bp, 8 predicted proteins | sample NitcycUS178409R2_FD_122621 | JGI IMG/M metagenome (GOLD analysis project Ga0173483, IMG submission 122621) | Soil microbial communities from Arlington Agricultural Research Station in Wisconsin, USA - Nitrogen cycling UWRJ-S178-409R-2 (version... | ecosystem: Environmental > Terrestrial > Soil >...
CGATTTGGTGTGCTCATGGAGACAAGGCGTTCTCAGCGTTCAAGGAAGCCAAGCCCGACCTGGTGCTGCTGGACTTGATGCTGCCGGGCCGCGATGGTGTCGATGTGTGTCGCGATATTCGCGCGGAGTCTGGCGTGCCCATCGTCATGTTGACCGCCAAGACCGACACGATCGATGTTGTCGAGGGGCTGGAAGCCGGTGCCGATGATTATGTGGCCAAGCCTTTCAAGGCCAAGGAACTCGTCGCCAGAATCAAAACCAGGCTGCGCCGCATGCCGGCCTCTGAAGAGGTCGACGTCGAGACTTTGCGGATTGGGGATCTTTCGATCAGCGTGGACGGGCATTCGGTCAAACGGGACGGCGTCCAGATCCAGCTCACACCTTTGGAGTTCGATCTTTTGCTCGCATTGGCCCGGCGCCCGTGGCAAGTCTTCAGTCGCGAAGTCCTGCTCGAGCAGGTGTGGGGCTACCGCCATGCCGCAGACACGCGACTGGTCAACGTACACGTACAGCGGCTGCGTTCCAAGATCGAGAGGGATCCAGAGCATCCCGAGATCGTGGTAACCGTGCGAGGAATCGGTTACAAGGCCGGCGAAACCGCCCAGGTTCGATAGCCGGTCCCGCTACGATGCGGTCTTTTCACGTGAACGTCGGCACACGGTCTTGAGAGCCTGGTCTTAAGGGCATGGTCGCGATCCGAAGGGTCTTCAAGTCCCGTTGGTGGCGGTTCCCCATCAACTGGTGGTGGCGGTCCTTGCCGTTGCGGGTCGTACTGACAGTCTTTCTTGCTTCGGTGCTGGTCTTGGTATTGGGCGGTTTCTTGCTCATGCAGCAGGCCACGATCGGGGTAATCGACGGTAAGAAGGAGGCTGCCAAGAATGAAGCCCGGCAGGCCGTCAATACCGCGCAACAGCAGCTCAACTCAGCCGACCTGACTGGTGATGTCAGCGTCGACAAGTTGCTCCTCGACCTGGCTACCGGCTTTGCCAATCGGGCTGAGCAGTTCGAGGTGATCATCAAGGCTCGCGGCCAGACGATCACTGCTGGAAACGCGTTGGACACGAGCATTCCCGATGCACTGCGTAACGAGGTCGAGCTACAGAACGACCTGCTGATGACTCCAACACGGATCAACTACCGCGACGGGAGACCCTCGGTGCCCGGGTTGGCGGCAGGTGCGAGCCTCAATCTGCAAGGCACGGATCGCTATCAGATCTACCTGATGTTTCCCCTCACCCAGCAGGTCGCAACTCTTGGCGTCCTTCGGTATGCGGTGGTGTCGACGGGCGCGATCCTGGTGATCTTGCTGACCCTTATAGCGGCGCTGGTGAGCCGTCAGGTCGTTACCCCGGTCCGTGCCGCGCGCCGGGCAGCCGAAAGCCTCGCCTCGGGCAATCTGCGTGATCGGATGAAGGTACGAGGACAAGACGATCTCGCCCGGCTAGCGACCTCAATGAACTACATGGCTTCCGAGCTGGAGAAACAGATCAACACCCTCGAGGAGCTTTCTGCAGTGCAGCAGCGATTCGTCTCCGATGTATCGCATGAGCTCCGTACGCCGTTGACGACCGTCCGGATGGCCTCGGAGGTCTTGTACGAGGCGCGTGAGGACTTCGATCCGGTTGCAGCACGGTCCGCCGAGCTGCTGCAGAAAGAGCTGGATCGCTTTGAGGCGCTGCTCAGTGACCTGCTCGAGATTTCCCGCTTCGATGCCGGGGCGGCCCAGCTCAACCTCGAGGAGGTCGATCTGCGCGATCTCGTGCACCGAGTGGTCGATGCGAACGTACAGCTCGCGGAAGCCAACGATACCGAGATCAACGTGCACGAGAGCGGTGAGGCGAAAGCGGAGGTCGACACTCGGCGGATCGAACGCATTCTTCGTAATCTCCTGGTCAACGCGATCGAGCATAGTGAAGGCCATCCGATCGACATCTTGGTCGAAAGTGACGATGCCGCCGTGGCGATCGCGGTTCGTGATCATGGCGTGGGCTTCGAAGCCAGTCAGGCCAGACAGGTGTTTCACCGTTTCTGGCGTGGGGATGCGTCGCGGGCCAGAGCGGTCGGCGGCACGGGCCTCGGCCTCGCGATCGCCATGGAGGACGCAAACCTGCACGGTGGCTGGCTAACGGCATGGGGCCGGCCGGCGATGGGAGCCCAGTTCCGGCTCACCTTGCCGAGGAAGGTCGGGGCAATCCTGGAAACTTCACCTCTTCCGCTGGTCCCACGTGATCTCGTCGGCCCCGGCGGAACAAGGCTTGACGGTCTTGAGGCGCCAGCGCCGGCGCCGCGCGCCCCGAGTTCACCAGCGTCGCCGGCCCCGCGCCGCGCCGCTACGGCAGAGACGACGGTGAGCCAATCATGAGTCGGGCTCAGCGTCACATAGCGGGGATTTTCATCCTTCTAGTCAGCCTTGTGGGAACGGCCGGATGCGTAAGTATCCCGACCACGGGACCAATCGAGAAGGTTGAAGGCCAGCAACCTCCCTGCCAGAACTGCGTGAATGTCCAGGTTGCGCCTCCAGCACCGGGCGCCGAGCCGAAGGAGATTGTGGAGGGATACCTCCGTGCCACGTCCAACTATCGACCAAATTATTCGGTCGCCAGGCAATTCCTCACTCCGATGGCTGCCGAGAAGTGGAGCCCGGATATTGGTGTGTCGATCTATCGGGGATCTCCGAAAGCAACGCAGGTCGATCAAGCTGCCGTCACGAGCACAGTCAATCTGGACAAAGGGTGGCTAGTTGGTTCGCTAAGTCCTGACCGGACATATGCGGCGGGGGACCGAGAGCTAAAGATCAATTTTCACCTCAGCCGCGAGAACGGTGGTGAGTGGCGGATCGAGAACCCGCCGCCGGGACTGATGGTTGCCGAGGTCTCCTTCAACTTCTTCTATCAGCCCTACAATCTCTATTTTGTTGGAAACGGCAAGTCGCTGGTCCCCGATCCGATCTACCTTCCGGCGCTGATCAACCCCGCGAACGTCGCTTCGGCCTTAATGAAGGCACTCCTCAAAGGACCCTCAGGATGGTTGAAGCCTGCTGTTTCCAGTGCAATCCCGCCAAATACGAGCTTGAGTGTCGAGTCAGTGACAATCACTGATGGCATTGCTGAAGTATCTCTTAGTGACTCCGTGCTGGCACTGCCCGATCCGCAGCGTAGCCTGCTCGCTGCACAGGTCGTATATACGCTCCGACAGGTGGGCGGCGTCAAGGGTGTTTTGATCAAAGTCAACCAGCAGCCGTATCGGGTGCCGGGAAGTGATCCGCACACTCTGGCGATCCTGACTGATGCCATTCCCAGAGACGTCGATCCCATCCCATCTGTAGCCGACAAACAGCTCTACGCGGTACAGGATGGGGCGATCAAGAAAATCAATAAGTCCGATTCGCCAGGTCTTAGCGCCCTGAATGGACCGTTGGGCCATGGCGCGTACTTAGCCGACGCACTTGCAGTATCGGTAACGAACGCCGATCTCGCCTTCACGGCGAACGGCCGGAAAACGCTGTATGGTGCGCCGACGGCCACGGGGCAGCCAGCCCTCTTGCTGAAAGGTGCAACTGACCTGCTAAGACCGCAGTTCACCAGGTACGGCGAGATTTGGGACATTGGACGGCAGGGTGGCAAACAGCGACTGTGGATGTTCGCCGCTGACGAGAAGGGTTACAAGAAAGTCGAGATCGACTCGCCGGTGGTTCGGGACCAAAACGTCACGGCATTCAAGATCTCGCCCGACGGCACGCGGATGGCGTTGGTTCGTAGTACTCGGGGCGCCTCCGAGCTCGGGCTGGCCCGGATCATACGGTCCGGCGATGTCAACAAAATCACGGTTGACAACTGGCGTCGGTTGAACACCACACAAACGATGATGCTGCCTATCCGCATCATCAAAGATGTCGCATGGATCGATGCCACCGAGCTGCTCCTCTTGGGCGCTCCTGATCCTGACACTGCGGTGGCACCGTTCCGAGTGGTCGAGGATGCGTCGCGAATCACTCCACAGGGAGAGCCCGAGACCAGGGATGCCGCCGCACTCGCCGTACTACCTGGCACACAGACCGCCGTCATCGTTGGTCGAGACGGTCGGACGTGGAAGTACGACGGTAATCAATGGACTCACTTCGTCGACAAGATCCGCGCTATCGCCTATCCGGGCTAGCCATGACTATCCACAGATTCCAGTGCTGCAGCCGATACCGACGTCCGAAGGCGTCAGACTCACCCGGTGAGCTTTGAGGATTGGCTAGCTGCGGCGGGCGATCTGCTGCTCGGCGCCAGTTGCCACGGCTGTGGGCAACCCTGGTGGGGGCTCTGCCGGACTTGTCGTCAAGAGCTCGTTGGCCGAAAACCGTTTGTTACCACACCTGTTCCGCCTCCTGACGGATTCCCGATCACCGTCACCTCGTCCCCGTACGACCGCATCCTGCGCAGGGTGATCAATGCGCACAAGGAGCGACAGGCATTGATCCTGACCCGGTTCCTCGCTGAGCGGCTGGCACTGAGCGTGCACGCATTGCTTGCGAGCGAGGCGAGCGGACTCCGCGGCACCAGGATTGTCCTGGTACCGATACCGTCGGCCGCCCGGACTGTTCGACAGCGGGGATTCGATGCGACCCGTGCGATCGCACGGCTTGCTGGCCGTCGACTCCGCGGCCAATATCCGATCACCACCCGATCAGTGCTAGTGCAGGCCAGGCCGGTTGCCGATCAGGCGGGCCTGGGCGCTCAAGCCCGCCAGCAGAATCTGGCTGGCGCGTTCCGACTGCGAAGACCGATTAAGACTGGCGCGGTCGTGGTTCTCGTCGATGACCTGGTGACAACCGGCAGCAGCCTGACCGAGGCGGCGCGGGTGCTCAGGGAGGCCAGAATTCCGGTGCTCGGCGCCGCTACCGTCGCGGCTACGGTACGGCTGCGTAGCCCCAATCCGTCGCGTGATGCCTCCGATGTTCGCGTACTGAGAACTCAGTGAGGATCATCCGAACCCGTAGAAATACCCGGTAGTAGGGATTAGCGTCTGGGTATGGCGCTTGCGCACCAGGGGGATTTCAGGCTGGGGATTTTCAGACTGGGCCGAAATCGAGGTGCGACGAGTGCCTTCTTCATTTCTAAACCGACGCCGCAGCGCTGTCCGCGGTCGGTAGCGGACGCCGGGCGCATGCCCGCATAGTCGCGTCGTTCGAACTCCCACTCCTCGATGGAGGTAGACATGGATGTTGTCGTCAAGTCCCGACATTGCAATGTGTCGGATCAGTTTCGCTCCTATGTGGACGAGAAGATTACTCGGCTCGAGAAGCTCAACGACCGCGCTATTCGCGTCGAGGTAGAGGTATCGGCGGAGCGGAACAAGCGACAACATGGCCAGGCAAGCCGCGTCGAGATCACTCTTCGGACCAAGGGTCCGGTGGTACGCGCAGAAGCCGCGGCCGAAGACAAGCTGGCCGCCTTTGACGTGGCGCTGGACAAGCTGATGGCCCAGCTACGCAAGGCGGCCGACCGCAAGCGCGTACATCGGGGCCAGCACTCACCTCGCTCACTGCATGATGCGGCGGCCGAGCTGCCGTTGATGGAGAGCGGAGCACCAGAGACAAACGGCTCGTCGGTGCATACCGTTGCCGGGATGGAGGTCCGCGGTGAGGGCCCAATGGTGGTACGCGAGAAAGTGCATCCCGCGGTGCCGATGAGCCTGGACCAGGCGCTGCTGGAGATGGAACTCGTCGCCCACGACTTTTATCTCTACATCGACTCCGAGCGCATGGTGCCGAGTGTGGTCTACCGCCGTAAGGCCTACGATTACGGCGTTATCCGCCTGGATATGGCCTACGCTCTGGTCTCCTGACTTACGCCCGCCTGGGACCTTGAGCCCCTCTGACACCGGGAGGCGTCCGGGCCCGCTAGGCAAACGTGCGCCCAGTTCTGCATGTCGGCGTGGCTCCCTGCCTGGCCGAGTTTCATGCATCTTAGGTTTGCTACGCGGGCCCGGACGCCTCCCGGTGTCAGTCAGAACGGCTAACGTCTGCGTCGTGCAACGGGAGAAGCTCGGCAAGGCCGAGGCGAGACGGATTGCACTCGCTGCGCAAGGCTTTGGCGTCCCCAAGCTTGGGCGCCCGGTCACCATGCGGGACGTCCAGGCGGTAACCAATCGCCTGGCGCAGTTCCAGATCGACTCCATCAATGTCGTCATGCGGGCGCAGTTCATGCCGCTGTACTCGCGGCTGGGGCCATACGACCCAGCGCTGCTGCAGCGCGCTGCGTATCGACCACCGCGGCGGCTCTTTGAGTATTGGGGTCACGCGGCCAGCCTCATCGATATCTCCCTTCAGCCACTGCTGCGGTTCCGCATGGAGCCGGGCTTCCGCGACGTCTGGTCCGGAGTGGAGCGGGTCGCGCGCGAGAACGCTGATCTGATTCCGTTCATCCGCGACGAGGTTGCCGCACGTGGACCGATCAGCGCCAGAGATCTGGAGGTCGCCGAGGAGCGAGATCGCAGCAATTGGGGTTGGAACTGGTCGCGCGTGAAGACGGTCTTGGAGTGGCTCTTCTACATTGGTGAGGTCACTTCGGCGTACCGAAACGCCCAGTTCGAAAGGGTGTACGACCTTCCTGAGCGGGTGATTCCGCTCTCGGTGCTCGAACTGCCGACTCCGACACCGCAAGAGTCGGTGACTGGCCTCATCCGACATGCCGCTCGAGCCCTTGGCGTCGCAAGCGAATCGTGCCTACGTGATTACTTCCGGACTCGCTTGAACATGACGCGGCAGGCGATCACGACTCTTGTCGAGAGTGGAGAGCTGATTGCGGTTGCGGTGGATCGAACTGGGAATCGGCCGTGGTACCTGTGGCATGAGGCGCGGGTCCCGCGTCGGATCTCGGCCCGTGCATTGTTGAGTCCGTTCGACTCCATGATCTTCGAACGAGCACGCCTGGAGCGCTTGTTCGACTTCAGCTATCGAATCGAGATCTACGTGCCGGGACCGAAGCGCATCCATGGCTATTACGTCTATCCGTTCCTGCTCGAGGAGAGTTTTGTGGCCAGGGTTGATCTCAAGGCGGACCGAATGCGTGGAGTGCTTCGAGTGAATGCTGCGTGGCTGGAGCCCGGCCACGACTCGTTCGACGTAGCGACGGAGTTGGCTTCCGAGCTCAAGATCATGGCCGAGTGGCTTGGTCTGGAGGCCGTCGAAGTGCTGCCGCGAGGTGACCTAGCACCCGCACTGACTGCTGCCCGAGGATGAGCACCGGTCTCGAGTGAGCGGTGTCACAGCCTGACTGGCTTACCATGGAGGCCGCGCTGCGGCACTTCTACGATGGAAGGATCCTGGCGTTAAGCCCCAGCGGCGTGAGGGAGCATCTCGGCGCCGGAGACCGTGCAGGTAAGTGATAACGAGGTAAGGGAGCCAGTTTCCGTGGCTTTGATGGATAGGCTGCTGCGCTTCGGCGAGGGCAAACTTCTCAAGCAGCTCAGCAATATCGCCAAACAGGTGAACGCTATAGAAGACGACTTCGTCGCGATGAGCGACGAGGAGTTGCGCGGCCAGACTGCAGAATTCAGGTCGCGCTATGACAGGGGTGAGACGCTCGAGTCGCTGCTGCCTGAGACGTTCGCGACGGTACGCGAAGCCAGCCGCCGCGTCCTTGACAAGCGGCACTTCGACGTTCAGGTCATGGGCGGCGCCGCGCTGCATATGGGCAACATCGCTGAGATGAAGACCGGTGAGGGCAAGACGCTGGTAGCGACCATGCCGTCCTACCTCAATGCGCTGACCGGACGCGGCGTCCACATCGTCACTGTCAATGACTATCTGGCCAAACGTGACTCAGAGTGGATGGGACGTATCCACCACTTTCTGGGCATGGAGGTCGGCGCAATCCTCTCCCAGATGGATCCTGCCAGTCGCCGCAGGGCGTACCAGGCCGACATCACCTATGGCACGAACAACGAATTCGGCTTCGACTACCTACGCGACAACATGGCGCTGAGCCTCGAGGATTGTGTGCAGCATGGGCACAACTACGCCATTGTTGACGAGGTCGACTCGATCTTGATCGACGAAGCGCGTACGCCCTTGATCATTTCCGGCCCGGCAGAGGACACCGGCAAGTGGTATCCCGAGTTCGCCAAGCTCGTGAACCGACTGCGCCGCGATGAGCAATACGAGGTCGATGAAAAGAAAAAGACCGTCGCGATCAACGAGGCAGGCATTGACGCGGTCGAGGATTGGCTCGGCATTGGGAATCTGTACGAGTCGGCCAACACGCCGTTGATCTCCTACCTCAACAACGCCATTAAGGCCAAGGAGCTGTTCAAGCTCGACCGCGATTACGTCGTGATCAACGGCGAAGTACTGATCGTCGACGAGCACACCGGGCGCACCTTGATCGGACGCCGCTACAACGAGGGACTGCACCAAGCCATCGAGGCCAAAGAGGGCGTCCAGATTCGCGAGGAGTATCAGACACTCGCCACGATCAGCCTGCAGAATTACTTTCGCATGTACGACAAGCTCGCTGGTATGACGGGCACTGCCCTCACCGAGGCCAGTGAGTTCCAGAAGATCTACGGGCTTGGCGTCGTTCCGATCCCCACCAATATGCCGATGATCCGCAGCGATCAGCGCGATTTGATCTATCGCACTGAAGAGGCCAAGTTCGAAGCCATTGTCAAAGATGTGGCGGAGCGGCACGAGAACGGTCAGCCGGTGCTCATCGGCACCGCATCGGTTGCCAAGTCCGAGATCTTGTCCGGGCTGTTGAAGCGGGCCGGAGTCAAACACGAGGTGCTCAACGCCAAGCAGCATGAGCGGGAGGCGGCCATCATCGCGATGGCGGGCGCGAAGGGCGCTGTCACGGTAGCCACTAATATGGCCGGCCGCGGTACCGACATCATCTTGGGCGGCAACGCCGAATTCCTCGCTGACAAGCACCTGCACGATTCCGGCATCGATGCTCTGGAGAACTCCGAGGAGTACGAGAAGCTCTATCCGGAACTCCTTGAAGAACTCGAGAAGCAGACCGAAGCCGGACACGATGAGGTTGTGGGGCTTGGCGGTCTCTACGTCGTCGGATCAGAACGGCACGAGTCTCGCCGGATTGACAATCAGCTGCGTGGCCGTTCGGGCCGCCAAGGCGATCCGGGCGAGAGCAGGTTCTATCTGTCCCTCGGTGACGACCTCATGCGACTGTTCAAGTCCGACATCGTGGACTGGGTTCTGCAGGCTCTCAAGATGCCTGATGACGTGCCGATCGAGAACAAGCGGGTGACCGCCTCCATCGCGAGCGCGCAAGGCCAGGTTGAAGCGCAGAACTTCGAAATCCGGAAGAACCTCCTGAAGTACGACGACGTGATGAATCGCCAGCGGCATGCCGTCTACAGCGATCGTCGGAAGGTGCTGGAAGGCGCCGATGTGGAGCCACGACTTCGGGCCACGGTCGATACCGTGATCGAGCAGTATGTCATCGGAGCGACGGAGGGGTTTGCCGAGGACTGGGATCTGGAGCAGCTCTGGAGCAACATGAACACGCTGTATCCGGTGTCCTTGGTACGCGAGGACTATGAGGAGCGCGACGACCTCGACCGGCAACTGCTCATTGATGACTTCAAGGCTGATGCCCAGGCCGCGTACGACAGGCGCGAGGAGAGCCTCGGCGAAGAGGTCATGCGCGAGCTGGAGCGCCGAGTGCTGCTGACCGTCTTGGACCGTAAGTGGCGTGAGCACCTCTATGAGATGGATTACCTCCGCGAGGGCATCGGCTTACGAGCTATGGCGCAGCGCGATCCGCTGGTGGAATACCAGCGCGAAGGCGGCGACATGTTCAACGTCATGATGGAAGCTTTCATGGAAGAGGTCGTGGGTTACGTCTTCCACCTCGACGTGGAGGTCCAGCAGGCGCCTCAAGTCGGGGTTGTCACTGACTCCGATGGGCAAGCAGTGCAGATCGGGTCAGGCCAGATCGACGCCGGGCGGATCGATGCGGGCCGGATCGATGCGGGTAGTCAAAATGGTCATGACCGGGGGCGACATCTCGTGGAATCTGGACCCGATCCGGATGGTCCAGGGGTGGCCGTGCACGCCGTCGAGGAGGAGGAGCCCGAAGCCGCCACATTGCTGGAGGAACCGATCGCGTCGCCGCCGCAGATCAGGGCCAAGGGCCTGGCTGGCCAGACCGGCTCCCGTACACCGCTCAGCTACTCGGCACCAGCCGAGGATGGATCAGTTACGACCGCCAGCAAGACGGCGAACAAGGATGACGACCCGTACGCCAACGTAGGCCGCAATGCGCCATGTCCATGCGGCTCCGGCAAGAAGTTCAAGATGTGTCACGGACGACCCGGTGCCGTCTAGAGGGCTGCAGCGGCCGGCGTAGTTATTTTCCGCAATCCTTGGGGTTCTCTGCCATGCCCGTGAGTTCATGACCCGCGCTCGCATTGTCGCCATCTCGGCGGCGGCCGTCCTCCTGGCTGGCGGCATCGGCGCCGCGGCGGCCGTGCTCAGCCGCCCCGACGCCCAACCGCTCGCCAGCAGCTCCACCTCAGCGAGTTCAGCGGCGCCGACCGCTACGCCGTCACCGACCAGGAGACCGACCCCACGTCCCAAGTCCACCGATCCACTGACAGGCGACAAGGTGAGCAACCATGCAGTGATCGCGGCCAAGATCGAAAATATTGCGGCGGCCAGGCCGCAGGTCGGCTTAAGTCGGGCCGACATCACCTTCGTCGAGGAAGTCGAGGGCGCCCAGACTCGCCTGATTGCGGTTTACCACACGCGATTTCCCAAGCGGCTCGGCCCGATTCGCAGTGCCCGCAGCACCGATGTACAGCTGCTACCGCTGTTCGGCAAACCCGGGTTGGTCTACTCGGGTGCTAATTCCTCAGTCCAGCGCAAGATCAATAACGCTCCAATCGTGCCAATCCCGCGGTCGACTCGCGACCACAGTCGGGTTGCGCCGCACAACGTCTTTGTGAACATGGCGGCGATCGCCCGGTCGACCAAGCTGCGCGATGCCACGCCAATCGGTTGGACGTTCAGCGATGCCGTACCCGGCACTGCCTCGAAAGCCGCGCTCAAAGTGCGCGTCGGGCATGACACGTTCAGCTTCGGCTACTCCGCCGGGCGCTATACCGTGCGCTGGAACGGTGCTCGGTACGCCGACGGCGACACCGGAGCGATTACTAAGACGGACAATGTCGTGATCATGAAGGTGCACAACCATCCAGACGGCAATCGCGATGTTTTGGGTGCACCATCGGTCCAGTCCGATACGGTCGGCAAGGGTGTGGTAACGATCTATCGGGACGGGAAGAAGATCGACGGTCAGTGGAATCGGACCAAGGCGTCCGCGCCACTGCGTTTTACCGACAAATCCGGCGACCCGATCGCTCTTAAGCCGGGCCAGACCTGGGTCACGCTTGCCGGCTAGCTGAGGCCTCTAGGGCGGTGGCAGAGTGACCCCAAATCCCGTCAGTGCGAGACGCAGCAGCACTTGGCCGGGTCTCAACAAGTCGGCGATCTTGGCTGCGGACAGGATCTCAAGCTCGGCCAGTCGAACTCGATAGGTATCGGCACCGTCGAGTCGTGCCCGCTGCAACTCGGCGACATTCAGCCAGACCTTCTGACGAGCCTCCTGAAGGAAACGCCGTGAACTTAGCCGGTTTACGGGCGTAAGTATCCGGTCCAGCAGGCTACGGCTGCCGCCTATGGCATGATCTTCGGCCGTCACTCGGCTGGCCAAGATCTTGTCAATGCGTTCATGATCACGACGGCGCCTGGCGATCAGGAGCGGATCTTGGAAATCTTGATCACTGATCACCGAAAGGGTCGCCTGCGGGAGGTCGAAGTTGATGTGGGCGTTCATCCCTAGGAGCAGATGGATGAGGGTCGGCAGCTTCGGATCCGCCTGGAAAGCCAGTCGCCATGGTCGTGGCACGGGAAGGCCGGCTTGATCCGCGTCATGCGCCACGATGAAGAGGTCAGCAAAGGCAATATCCCAGCGCACGACCCACTCGGGATCCTCGAAGACGGCAATGTCGACAGCCTCTCCAACCGCCTGTGTAGTCCGCTGATAAGTCTTGATGAAGATCCGCCGGTGCACCTGATCATGGGGCAGTTCGTCCATTCGCTGCTGCAGCCTGGCGACGACATCGCCGATTGTTGATGCTGGTTGGCTAGCCCTGTCCTGAGGCTGTCGAAGGGCATCGTGCATGGTGCCAGTCTCCTCGACACCCATATGGTGCGGAGTGCTAGTTAGTGATGCGGAGTTGGCGCCGAGGCTCAATGCGCATGGCTCCAGCCGCGAAAAAGATATCCCCAGATTGGCCCTGAGGGGTATACGCAACTACTGCGGCTTCGGTCACCCTTGGGGAGCGTCCAAAAACGAGGTGCTTCATATCAACGACTTCGATACCCCGACCACCAGGTGTCCAGTCGTTGATCGACCATCACCTCCGCAACCCAACCAGCCGCAGCTGGACTTGATTGATCAAGAAACCGACTGTGGCGAGCCGGCCGGCAACGATCGAGGCGTCCGAACGAGCACTGTCAAGGCGCGCTGGGCGGCGCAGCCACGACGCGGAGCTACCGGATGCTCAGGAGTGGAGCGCCAAGCTGGCGTTAGCGATCACTCAGACGTTGGTAGGCCAGCGTCCGGTTGCCCAAGCCATTCACCGAAAACATGCCCTAGCGATAAGTCAGCACTAAATCGCTGACCTGAACCTACAGCGACGGCAAAGTGATCTTGATCGCTAGCCGTCGCTCAGCGACTCCACCCCAGGTATTTAGCTTCTGACCACTTGGGTGCTGAGGGGGATAGTTCGGCGCAGCCGCGGGAGGCCGCCCGGATCCTTTGCGACGAGGTGTGCAATCGATCCGACGAGGGCAAGCCGCCGCTGGAACCGTCGGAGCGGACGGAACAGATCCTGGCTTCTCGCGACTGGCTGTCGCCGATGAAGTCGGCGAGCTGATCCCGCGCTCTGGTTGTGTTGCGCCGAGAATCGTAAAAGTGTTCTAATAAGATATGCAAGATCTCGATCCGACTCAGTGCGGCGAAGGGGATGAGGCGGTCGGCGTCGTGCCGATCGTTTGTTGGTGCGAGAGAAACACTGCCGATCATGGCTGAGCAAGATCATCTGCGGGGTGATGTTCTACGAGACTCTGAGCAAGGCCGATGCTCCGGCTCCGCCGCGCTGCCGTTGACTCCCCACACGACGGGGCCATACGTTCGAACTTTCGTTTGCCCATCGCGAGCACGGCTCTCGGTTCGTCATGGTACTCCGTGGACGATCCTGAGCCAGGGAAACAGATATGCCCACGACGATCATTAATTTGAAAGTTAAAACAGTTGAGGAGAAGGCCGTTACCCCACAGAACAACCAGCTGGGTAA
>Ga0173483_10000308_pt1 | contig 13364 bp, 12 predicted proteins | sample NitcycUS178409R2_FD_122621 | JGI IMG/M metagenome (GOLD analysis project Ga0173483, IMG submission 122621) | Soil microbial communities from Arlington Agricultural Research Station in Wisconsin, USA - Nitrogen cycling UWRJ-S178-409R-2 (version... | ecosystem: Environmental > Terrestrial > Soil...
AATTCTATCTGAACATCTACCAAATGTATCTTTTTAGAAGATATCATTGTTATACACATAATCGCTTCATGCTACTGATATAGTTCATGGGCTAAACAGACTGGCTCAACTGCAGCATCTATACGTTAAATTCTTTATCGTTGCCACTGAAGACAGAAGAGCAAAGTTTGAAATCGAGATGCAAAAATACCCATTTAGAAGGATGAAGGACAGGTTTGGCTTTATTTCATATGATGAATTGGCTGCATTATATGAAACTGCAGTTCCTTTTCACGAATTAAAAAGAATGTTATTAAAGGAATAGTAGTTGATTGCCTTCAGACTTATAAAAATATAATCAAAGAAGAAAAGGACGCACATATCTACATCAATGTCTCAACAGGAAGCAAGGTAAGCTCAATTGCTGGTACTTTAGCCTGTATGATATGGAAAGGTACCCCATACTATGCACACATAGACTATAGTGACAAAAAAGACCCAGATGATAGCCTCCCAGATGAAAATGTCACCTCATTGGTAGAACTTCCAGTATACTCTATTAACAGGCCTAAACCAGAATCTCTATTTGTACTCAAAGTATTAACCGAAGTAAAAGGAGGCAAATTGAAGAAAAGTAAACTTATAGAAAGACTAGAAGAAGCAGGATTAATTGATAAAGATCTCTCAATTGCAGCCAAACACAGTAAATTAAAGGGATTATTAAATTCCATTAGCATTGCTGGTGGTTTAGATAATCCACTAGTAGAAGTAGAATACAGAGGAAAACAGAGCAACGTTATCCTTACAAGTCAAGGCGAAAGTACGTTGAAAATATTTGGATGATTCTACATCTAATATAACTATATCAGATTGATAACGTAGAAAACATAGCAGGCTCGCTGTAATGTGACGTTATGTGTGCTTTTGCATAGGCACAAATATCGTTAATTGTTTCACATCTAGAACCAGTGCCTGAATAACATATAAAATGCTATACGCCTGTTATTTATCTTCATATAATTACCTTTTTATGGTTACCAAGCACACTTACCTTATAATTAGTCTATTGAGGAAAACGACATCTTAACTTTAAGATTATCCTTTCCATAATTTAAACTCATCCTGTTTGCTTTTTTATATAAAGAATAAGAAACATGTAGCAACCGATATAGCAAATAGTTACAATATACGCACCAGCTAAGATCAAACAATAAAAGATGGCAAAGAATAAAACAAATAAATCAAGTCCGCTACTTCTTCAAAAAGAACAACAAGAAGAAGAAATAATTTTTCTGTATCAAAAAGAAAAGGAATTACACCTAAGCAGAAGCTAACTTTATACTTAAATGATGATTTAGCTATGGAAAAATGCAGGAGTACAAAGGCTGCAATCACGAATAAAGCAGACAAAAATAGACAATACAACAATACTTATTCTAATCAAGAGCCTAAATGAAGAAAAGTTTATGGCTGACTAAATTAAAACAAATACCCAAGATAATCTTATTCTTACACAACTATGGCCTGAATTTGAGTCTTTTGTTGTTGAGATAGAGAATAATGGCGCTCTATTAATGAATGCATCTTCTTTGATCAGACTATCATATAGAGTGCATATGTTGATAGAATTTTCCGATGGAAACTAATTCCATTTGAATGTGTATCATCGTGTTATCTTCCTCCATTACATCTTTATTTGAATATATCTATTGCAAGGTTTTCTTGTTGTCATCACCATGTGCTTGTTGTTTTTTGCTGCTGTGGTTGTTGTTCTTTTGAATAGTTTTGTCTTGCCTATTGATCGGCCTGTCTTTTGAAAATCTTTCTTAAACCCTATTAGCATCCGCTATTTTTTTATATCGGGGTTTATGACAAGTCCTGCTACTCTAAGATCATTGCAAATTTTTTGCAGTTCAATTATTAGCTATTGTGGGGTTACTTATTATCTATAAATGAATTGATGACAAATAAGGTGATTTGCAAAATTCGCACTTTTCAATGAAGTGCGTTCTTGCTCTTTTACCGCAGGTGGTACATAACATAAGTTTAACGATGGGGCGAAAAAATTGCAGGTCTGATGCAGCTTCTATTGCATCCTTTACTTCTACATTAGAAGAAAGATCGCTTACATCAAGCATTACTGATAGCCCACCATTTAGCAATTTGTCAATTGAAATACATTCTTTAATTATGGAACTAGAGCTATCATCAGCTAACAACAAGTCCTTGCCATTCAGTGTTAGTCCTTGTGAATAAGCAGGTGTATTTTGTTGAGTAGGGAATAAAGAGATCTTGCCGTATTTATCAGAATCTAGACGTGCAAATCTTTCAGCGCTGTCATCATATATCATAGCAATTCCTACAGAATCTTCTCCAAGGTGTTTACCTTGTTCTGTAGCCACATCTACAGCAGTCTTCAATACTTTTTGTAAAATCTCTACACCATTGTTGCTAGCACCGTATCCCAAAATATTATAGACTGATTCTTTGGTCCCTGTGAGATTAATTAAAATGTTAGTCGTCACAAGCTGCATAAACTTGGTGCTGTTGGCAAGTGCTGGAATCATACCCTTTCTGATCAGATCTGCAATGCCTTTCTTCCTCATTGACATTGCGGCTAGTGCGGGTTTTATCATCAGAGCAAGTCTTGCTCTGAAATAGGTTTCATCCTTATTCGATTGATATGCCAATCTTGGAAGATTAATTGACAACGATTGTAAAGTCATAACAGTACCAAAACCTTTACTGTCTAAAGATTTGCAGGTACCATTGCTGCCTCTTGACCCATTTTGTAAAATTGAGATGATGCCGCCAGCACGTACTATTGAAGCAATACGCTCTGAATGATCCTTAAGCTTGCCACTATTATTATTATAATTCAACGATATCCCTATTCTAGGGACAGGAGTAGAATCTACATATTTTTTATAACCATCTAATAATGCATCGATTACTTTAGCATCAAATTCATACGCTGGAAGACTTATTGTAGTAATTGGGAGACCTGGCAAAGAATAAGATGGAGCTACAGAAGACGCTAGCAATGCCCTTGTAAATTGTGATTCAATTTTCTCTGGTTTCTGTACATGTTTTAAGAGCTGTGGAATAATTGTTTCCAGTACAATTTCTGTCGATGCTTCTCTACTTAGAAGCGAGATTAGTATTGGTAAAATAGTTACAAAGTCATCAGAATTATTTAACGTAGGTAGTCTAGAGACATTCAAAAACTTGCCTTTGAGGTCGAGACCATCTTCAGCAAAGTCAGCTGTGTCTAGAAATATAGTGTCAGGAATCAGACCCCATATACCACTGTTCGAGATATTTATCTCACCAGACAAGTGCATGTCTGCGATATCTTTTGGGAGTGTATTGATTACAAGATATTCTGAAAATATTGAATGAGAAGCCTTTGACAATACACTGTCAACTCCATTCTTGGAGGTGTCTATATTATTTAACATCTCTACAACATCAGATGCAGGTAGTCCTAACCTAGCCATCTTGTTTCTGTACTCCTCATGTCCGTGTTCAATAAGAACAGAATTTACAGTTTCTCTAATCAATGACGAGGTTAGATATGCTGTCTGGAATTTGTAAATCTTATTTTCAACTTCTTCCGTAATTTTATGCGCCTGTTCAAGTGGCATATTTGCCTCTCTTACAAGAGATTGTATTATCTTAAGTGAGTTAAATTCTTCAATTGAGTGTCTGGTTGTCCTAACATACATTTTGCCACTTTCGATTATTGATCTTTCTTCTATCTGTCTGGCAAGGCTTAACACTAACTTGCCCAAATTTGTAATTGTGTAACGGCGCTCTCCCTTGTTAAGAGCAACAAGTGACTGCCTGAGAAGTTTTCTTAAATGATATGCAAATTTGCCAGATTCTTTTTTAGATTTAAATCCAGCAAGGGCTTTTAGCTCAGAGTAGGTAAGCGGTCCTTTGGAATTTAAAATACGAAGAATATCAATTCTATTAGGACTAGCCATAACAGAAAAAATCATCCTGACCCGCTTTGAGGCAGATTCCAAAACTCCATCTCGCCTAGGTTCTGGTTGGAAGGAATAATCATGACTCAACTGTTCCATTGCACCCCATATTCAGACCAATTGATTAAAACTACTTTGTATATTATTTTTAACTAATAGTGTAATAGGCTCTACTCCTGGCAGCGGAGTATCATACTAACAAGTTTAACCTTCAACCATTACACGATTGTCATCCATTACTTGTTCCTCGGTGTCCAGGTTCGTTTTGACGTTATGAATAGTAGTTGGAACCTCTGGCAGCTTTGCCTTTGCCTCATCTTCAAGCATTCCCTCGACTTCATTTAATATCGAAAGAGCATCTGTACTCATAGGAGTTGAAATTTTGTTTACGTCTATGCTAATGTTAGAATTAACTAAAACATCAGATGCTATTGACGTCATTTCTGACAAGACCTCATTAGCCGTTGGAACAGCCTTTGAAATATCTTTTTGAATATCCTTGATCATTTCAATCGTAGGATTGACAGTTTCCAAGATCATTGTAAATTCATTAATGGTACTGAAGCGAATTACCACCACTTCGAGTGCAAGGCTCATATTTTGAGTAGTTCGCTGAACACGTCGAATGTTTGATAGTTCATTTGCAAATGCTTTTGCACGAGCATTGTTACCGGACTTTATATTGGCAGCCATTTGATAGCGTAAATCTGTATCCATAGCAGTAAATTTTTTATCAAGCATCCTTAATCGAGTGAGCTGATTATTCACTACAAGGCTGGCGTTTACAATATCACTCTTAAACTGCTGATGCTTATCCATCTTCTAGACGGATTTTTTAAATTTAAGAAATGTTAAGTGCAATGTTAAACTCTGTATACCAACGGATACTATAAAGCTAAGCTACAAAATTCATAGTAGAAGTTATAGTACCAAACACTAGGTCCATACAATATTTCTGCCATAGATACAAAAAGTATAATTCAACGTTATAGGTTAGCAGAGTAAATAAAATTGATTCTGCTAATCCTAAGATGCAAAAAATATATAGATCGAACCTATATAATGTATAAAAGATACCGCTGAAAAATTAGAGTATAAAACCTGATCAGTATGCAACTGGGAATGCGCTGCCATCTTGATTCGCAATTGGTTGATATGAGTTTCAATGAAGACTTAGAATCTTTTTTAGAGGATATATCTTAACTAATAACAAAGCGAGCTCTTGTCCCAAGATAGATCGGTATACAAAATCATTCACAAAATCATATGTAGTATTGCTAATAGAAAGATCAGAATAGAGCATAATCCCATAATTGGAGATGTAAAATTTCTACATCATGTTACAGATTAGAAGATCATACTATTAGCAATGGCTAGTATATATACTGGCAGGTAATGCAGAAAGAATGATATTTCAATTTTTACCTAAGGTATTATTTCTAAGTTAGAGTACTACATGGAAAATACATAGAAATTCTTCTGTCATAACTTTTGCCTATTAGACCCTACAATGAAAGTTTCCCAGCCTATGGAGTGATGGTAATTCATACTTTGCACGAATAAAGTAGAAAAAATGATAGTGGTAACTGATTGAGTTGGAATTTACTTACCTTCAGACTACCGTTTTCCTGCTGAAACTGTAAAATCTCCGGGGTTCAATATTGAACCACAAACTATACATCTTCCATTAGAGGGACGTAAAACATCTCTAACAGACTTTAGTGTACGCATCGTATAGATTGTTGATCCGCATTTCCTGCAAACCACATCTACCGATGATAAGGTCATCAGGAATATTATAAAAAGATGGAATAATAAAAGTGCTTTTAATGCTGTATCACAAAATTGGCAACTGCTACAAAGAAAATACTAAATTACAGTTTTTGTAATAACAGACCATGTTTTGGATCAAAACCAGCTACTTTGACTTTCGTCCCAATGGGTAGATCCTTAGGTGATGTAATACCAGAAAGAAATCCTGATGCTCTAAAGGGAGCATTGTCTATTTTAAAAATAGCCCATGCATATGACTCTGTATCTTCAAATCCTTCTGGTACTACAGCTTGGATTGTGTAAGTCACAATTTTGCCAATGCCTTCAAACTCGACAGATTCAAATTTGCTGCCAAAGCATTTATCACAAAAATATACTGTCTCAAGCATAGCATGGCCACACTTTAAACATTTACTGGCCAGTATCTTTCCTTTATTGGCAGATAGGATAAACTTCTCACGTGGGCCCAAATCCTGTTGCTGCTGTTTGGTCTCTGACAATTCTTTATTCCACCTTCCTAAAGATATGAACTGCTGCGCTTGCGCCAGTAGCTCCAAAGTTATGTGTCAGAGCAATTTCTGCATCTTTAACCTTTCTCTCTCCAGCTTTGCCAGTAAATTGTTCGAAAACTTCTACGATCTGACCTATGCCCGTTGCTCCGATTGGATGGCCCTTTGATTTTAATCCGCCAGAAGGATTAATGGGAATCTCACCATTTCTGCGAGTTGCTCCTTCCCTGACTGCCTGGGCAGCAGTTCCTTTCGGAAAGAAACCAAGATCTTCAATATCAATTATCTCTGCGATTGTAAAGCAGTCGTGAACCTCAGCAAAATCTATATCTTTTGGAGTAATTTCAGCCATGTTGTATGCCTGCTTGGCCGCTGCTTCTGTACTTGGGATAGTAGTAATGTCTTCACGTGCCTGAACTGCAGCCGGTGAAGCTCCTCTGCCTGAACCAATAATTTCCATATAAGGTCTTCCACTTTTCTTGGCAAATCCTTCATTACAAAGTATGACAGCTGATGCTCCATCTGAAAATGGACAGCAGTCATAGAGTTTCAAAGGCGAAGCTACGACTGGCGATTTTAACACATCTTCAATTGTGATCTTCTTTCGAACATGAGCCTTTGGATTAAGAATTCCATTTTCATGGTTTTTTACGGCAACATGAGCAAGATCTTCTTCATTAGCTTTGTATGTACTCATATAAGCCCTAGCTATTGATGCAAAAAGCCCTGGAAAAGATGCACCATTTCCTCCTTCATAAAAGAAATCAGAACAGTAGGAGAATAAGGTAGTACTTTCGACAGTTCCTGTATGGGTTATTTTCTCAACACCCAATCCCAAGACACAATCATAAAACCCCGCTGCTATATTGGCATATGCTTCCCTGAACATTACTGAACCCGAGCCACATGCAGATTCAATAGTGAGTCCTGGAACATATGGAATTCCTAGGTTGCTCATGATAACAGGGGCGATATGAACTTGCTTGTCAGTAACTCCAAAGACATTTGAGATGTATCCTGCTTGAATATCCCTAGGTGTGATTCCTGCGGAATCAATAGCATCCTTTGCTGCATTTAATGCAATTTCAATAATACTTTCATTTAATTTGCCATATTTAGTGCTACCTGCACCGAGGACACAGACCTTATTTGTCATTTGATGAAAAATGCTTTTTGTATTATAAAAAGGTTAGACATGGGATGCATAGAATAATCACAGTTAGTTATTTATTATATTTAAATTAATACAGTTTTTGATAAGTCTTACAAAAATACCACGCTTGACTATTCTTCTAAGTAGTTGCTTAAACGAAAAATATATTCGACATAACCTGTCATTTTGTCCTTACCGCTATAGGCTTTATCTACTAATTCAAACAGCAGATTAACTATATACATTCTAAGGGTGACAATGCATCATTTCCATCAACATTGCAGGGCTTTTATCTTTCACAAAGGTTCTTACCAATGACAATCATTTTTCTCTTTTGGCCGTCTCCAGTTTTTTCAGATCAAATAAGATTTGCTTGTTATTAACAATGTGTAAAAAAGTCGAAAAGGGTTATAATCTCTGCTTAATTGTCTTGCTCCGATATTACAACGTTAACACGTTAATTTCTACTTTATTTCTTTCTTAATAGTAGATAGAGCTTGAAATTAGAAACATGTTTCCAGATCTACTGGATCATTTTCAGAGTTTGAAAAGACGGTCATATAATTAGTGTAGATGGCGTATAATCAATGTTATTTTTGTCCATCAATCGAAATACCCGTGGAAAATCTGTGTCAATATCTAATATCCAGCAAAAAAGGGACAGAAGGAACTCAACTAACTAAATGCATTGATGTTATCTATATATACATCAGTTCGACGATTTTTTAGAAGTGGAAGTGACTCTCTAACCTTTTGGATTCTAGATTTATCAATTTCAACTACATCTACTCCTTCTCTGTTTCCCATATCTAACAGAACAGCACCGAATGGATCTACTACCATGCTTCTTCCCGAGTAGATATGACCAATCTGATTCGGCGCAACTACATATGACCCATTTTCAATTGCCCTTGCTTTGAGCATTGTTTGCCAGTGTTCTTCCTTCATAACTCCATTAACCCATGCTGAAGGTGCGGCTAAAATTTCTGCACCATTCACAGTTAAAATTCTAGACATCTCAGGAAAACGTATATCATAACAGATCATCAGTCCGATGCTTCCGGCCGATGTCTTTGCAGGCTTTTCAATTATATCACCAGGTATCATCTTATCAGACTCCCTAAAGCCAAGAGCATCATATAGATGTAATTTGCGGTAAACTGAATTTATTGAGCCGTTGTTATTTATAATGACCGCCGTATCATATACACGATTGTCAGATTGATTGCTGCTTCTCTCATAAATTGTTGCCACAACGCTAATTTTATTTCGTTTAGCTGCTGTACACAGCATGGAGATGAAATTTCCATCGTTTACTGACTCAGCGACTTTTGCCAGCTGCTTTGCAGACTGGTCAACGGGTGAAAACGCCATTTGAAATTCGGGAAAGCATATCAAGCTTGCTTTCTTCTTTGCGGCTTCTTTGATGAAATCAACTGATAGTTTCAGATTTTCAATTTTATCTTCTGATGAGTTCATCTGTACCAAGGCAATAAGAGGAACCTTTTGCATTTTTTAGTACATGGCATTCTCCAAACAATAAATAAAATGGTTTGCTATTAAAGAGATTCACCTGAAATAAACCAGTGTTCCTTGGGCTTTTCATCATATACTATAATTACATGTTCAGCTTTTGTCTTTAAAATTTGTATAGCCGCATTGGTTATCGCCTTCGCAAATTCTTCTTTCTGTTCTTTTGTTCTCCCAGGATACATTGAAACTGAAATCAGAGGCATATATAGAGAATTTTTCCTTTCAGAGAATTAAACCCTTCTTTAACATCGTTCCAAATATACCCAAAAATAATCGGTTATCAATTCGATTAAAAAGTAGAAAACAAAGGGGGCAAGGATTTACCCTGAAGCAGCAAATTTATCATTAGGGTTAAAACTAATTCACTGATAAATGATAATAAAGCTGGATGAAATAACTGCTCCTATTATTGCACTAAGAAGGTTAACCACATTATTATCAACCACTGCTATTCCCTTTTCTTGAATTGTAAGAAAATTACAATGCATTGTCTTCTTTTCTAAGTATTTTCTGCAAGTTTCACATCTATATTTTGCTTGAATTGTTGCTCCAAAAATACTGTCAATATTTGTGGCTACCATTCCCCCGGTTACAGCTGCTGGAAGTATAACATGCATATATAATAATATGTCTTTTGGTATCAATAGGCCACACATAGTTCCTATCAATAGCGAACCTGTCAATGCAGCAATTTCTCCTTGAATTGTAACCCCGCCTGACTGGCCTGTATCAATTTCCTTACCTGTTAATATTGATCGTGGTTTTCTATTGCTGAGCAAGCCAACTTCGGTTGCAATAGTATCTGACAAGGCGAAACTGAGTGATCCAATAAAAGATAGTATAAAGACTGGATTGTTGTGTGATAAATAATACAAGATGGCAATCACTGCTGCCAGGCCTCCATTTGCCAACACACTCTTCCACCCTCGTGCGCCATTATTCTCTTCAGCTAGTTCCATTTTCCGCTTTTGTTTGTATTTGTACTTAGTAAATAGAGATGCTATTACGAAAAATAATAGCAAGACAAAAAACCATGAAAGTGAGCCAAAATATAGTATAACAAAACCTATCGGTAAAGCAGCTATTGCACCGTATCTATCGATTATCCGTGTCCTGTAAGCAAAAACAGTCATGACCACCATAAAAGAAAGCCATGCAAGAGCTTGCTCTATAGGAAGCATTATTGTATGCCACCTAAAATTAAGTTATTCAATGCCTTTCTTCCTTCAAATTCCGAAACTGGAATTGTTGATATCGATGTTGTTCGCGCTATCATAGCAGCACATCGCATTAATCCAGATTTTTTTATAACTATCGTTAATTTCTGTATATGGTTATTACTGATTCCACTAGAGCCTGCAATACAAGTTAACTGATTATAGTTACTGGGAATAGTATTCTCTGTATTAGACAATCGTAAAACCTACGTTAAAAAGGAAAATAAAAAGATTTTCTTATTTCTAATTCACACATTCATTTACATCGGCTATCATAAAAATATATCAACGATTACACGCTCTAATAATCATGGTCATTATGTCTTATACCTTCGTTTTTCCCTTCAGGTTTTACACCTTTAAATTCCAGCTCATAAATTTCTAAATCCCACTACCATTGCTTTGTTATTGAAATCTTTCTATTAGCATCAAGTCATTCTCATCTACCTAAATTCTTATTTACTTTCGTTGTTAACAATAAAGAAGTACAGAATCACTTATTTATCTAAAGCTTTACAAATTAATTTTTCTACTTTTCGTATTGGAGCTACTAACGTTTAGTTTGACAGCATATCTATTGTAAATATTAATATACTTCATATTTACATCTGTTACTTATCATACCTTAATGGATTGCGCAGCAGAACATTTGTTACATAGACTCAATAAAAAAGTGATTCAATGTACTTTATGTCCCCGTTTATCGAATTACATAAAGCAAGTCGGGCAGAGCAAGGTAAGCAGATTCATAGATGAAGATTATTGGGCAAAGCCCCTTCCAAGCTTTGGAGATGCAAGGGCTAAATTATTGATTATCGGATTAGCACCTGCTGCTCATGGTGGTAATAGGACAGGCAGAATGTTTACAGGAGACAGCTCCGGAGATTGGGTTGCAAAAGCAATGTTTGAAACTGGGTTTGCAAATATCTCTACAAGCCAATCAAGAAATGATAGACTCATATTGAAAGATGCATACATTACTGCTATTCTAAGATGTGCTCCACCTGTTAACAAGCCAAGTATATTTGAAATATTAAACTGTTCGCAATATCTCCTGGCAGAATTAAAAATTTTATATAAGACAACTAAAGTCATTCTAACGCTTGGAAAAATTGCTTTTAATACATTCTGCTTGACAAGCAATTTGAAAGAATTGGTATTTTATCATGGCGCTTGTTATAGTATTGGAAGTGGCAAAACTCTTCTGGCTTCTTATCATCCAAGCAGACGGAATACCAACACAGGCAAATTAACATGGCAAATGTGGATCAATATTTTTAAAACTGCAAGGTCAATAATAAACGCGTAAATAATTTGCCCATTCCCCATAACATTATCTTATTCTATCAAAAAAGATTATACTATAATGCTCTGCTTTAATGGGCTTATCAGTTCGTTAAGTAGATACCTTCAATTTTTACAATAAACTGTGATCGTTTCCATTTAAAATTACCTTTAATTTAGACATTTGTCAGAGTACACATAATATTTGCAGTCTTTGCATTGAAAAAATTTGCACCTTCAACGATACAATGCTCCATAATCAAGTTTTCTTCTATCTTTTTTATGAAATTCAGTACAATATAGTTGGTAACCTGAAATCATCTTTGTTGATAAGAAGTTTGGAATGTCTTAGTAGTTATTGAAATTTCAACTCCATAACCTGACTAGGATTTCATCACCAATATTTAACTTGACTTATAAAGGATTGATCATTTTGATTCTTCTAAGAGGATGCTAATTTTAGTTGAATGGCATCAGAAAATGATGATAGTTCAAGTAAAAAAGTGTCAAACTGTCAAGCATTATGTCCTAATTGTCATATAACATGCTTCATAGAGGAAAGTAGAAGTATCAAAACTGCTTACTTTTGTTATCAATGCCATTATAAAGAACCGAACAGTGGACAACAAGACACTAACTCCAAGTCTTGACTTTCGTATGTAACGTAGTGACAAAAAGTTTTTTTATATGCAAATAACCTCTACGCTTATCTATAACCGTTTTTCCTACTATTATATATGGTAGATTTAGTTTATGGTAGAGGTATAACGGATCTTATTCGTGAAATGCCTTTTTTTGTCAGCATATTTAAAAAATACGCTAGCATCAAGCTCTTACATGCAAAGCCAGCAGTGTATGGCTCTGTGGATGTTAACAATGTCTGCAACTTACATTGCACTCACTGTTATTGGTGGTTGAACAGAAAAAATGAAGAAAAAGATCTAGATGCAGAAGGATGGAAAGAAATAATAAAGAAGACTTTCAAAAAGCAGAAGATCTATGTCGTGACTTTGGTGGGTGGCGAACCAACAATGCGGCCAGACATAATTCAAGTTTTCTGCGAAGAAATGCCCAGAAGAGTATGTGTTGTTACAAATGGAACATATCCTTTAAAGTGGTTTGAAAATCTATATTTTTACTGGATATCTTTGGACGGAACAGAACAAGTACATGATAGCATCAGAGGCAAAGGGTCATATGCAAAAACTAAGGAAAATGTTTTTGAGTATACAAAAGGTCCAGATCGTCATGGCAAACCTGCTTGGAAAGACATCTGGATTACAATGACAATTAATTCTTTGAATTATAATACAATTAGAGATTTAGTAGAAGAATGGCAAGGGCATGTGAACAAAATAGGATTTCAGTTCCATACGCCATTTACAAAAGGTGACCCCTTATGGATGCCATTTGGGAAAGAGCGTAATGATGTGGTTGATAACCTTATTTCTTTAAGAAAGAAATATCCAAATTTTGTAATCAATGGCGAGAAGCAATTATCCTTGATGAAAGGTAATTGGGGAGGAGTTGGGACGACACCAGTACAATGTCCTTCATGGGCTATACTTTCACTAGACCATATGGGAAGAGTAAAGCAGCCATGTTGTATAGGAAGTGCAGACAGTAAAGCGTTAAAACCAATTTGTGAAGAGTGCGGTCTTGGTTGTTATTCAATACTTGTTGCGCAGGGGATTACTGGGAATTCTTGATCATTTTACCTGATAGTGTTACTATCTTCATCACAGGAATTTTTATTGCTCTATTTCTGATGACTTTTATCTTATGCCACACTACAATCAATTCTTGCTATCTTGTCCACTTGATTCTTTTACAAATTCCTTGATTTCTTCAGCTTTACAGGAATCTAAACTATATTCTTAATGATTTAGGTACTTTTTTGGGTAACAACTTTTGCAATTTGGCAGTC
>Ga0173483_10000309_pt1 | contig 13359 bp, 10 predicted proteins | sample NitcycUS178409R2_FD_122621 | JGI IMG/M metagenome (GOLD analysis project Ga0173483, IMG submission 122621) | Soil microbial communities from Arlington Agricultural Research Station in Wisconsin, USA - Nitrogen cycling UWRJ-S178-409R-2 (version... | ecosystem: Environmental > Terrestrial > Soil...
ACAAGGAAATCTGAACCAAATGGCATATGATCACCATGGTTTTCACATGCACCGAAAATAAGTATTGCCACAGTCTGTCTATTTACATTTTTTCTTACCTGTACTGCATTCATTTCTTCAAGTATACGATACAAATTAATTAGTCGCCTGGTTATTACAGTAATATAGCTATGAATTTAAGTATACAACATTTCCTGCTATCAGTCCATTTGAGTCGTTATGGTTTTAGAAGCAGTGTATAATCACTCTTGCTTATCTTTAATTAACATACTGAATATTGTTATTATGTAATGTTATATATTATGTTTTATTTTGGTGCAAAATTACTTATAAGTATTCATCATCATCATCATATGAATTCGTAAATAAGATATTGTCATATAATGCTTATTATTATGGGACAAAGAGGGAAAGTAACTGATGTTTCAGAACAAGCCAGCTGTGAGATATGTGGTTTGACAGCCCGTACGAAAGATGAAATTGAAGAGCATATTAGTCACGCACACGGGACCAATGGGTCGAGGGTTTCATCAGAACAGAAGGTTGATCCTTTTCCAAAAAATATTGAGAAGACATCAACAACCGGCGAAAAAGAAGAGCCACATGAGTAATATGAATGCTCCTGATATGATATGAACATGATCTTTAATTTTATCATAACCATATTTGTCAAAGCCTTCGGTATTGTCTATAAATGGTTAGATCAATATCTGATAGCATATCTTCTGAACTTTGTTAAAGGATTTGAATTTGCGATAATCATTATGTCTATGATATTGTTTCTGGTGATTAGTGTATTCCTAACAATAAGACACCTAAAAAGACTGCCAAAGTATTATGTTATAGAAATTGTAGATGGCTATGGTAAGAAGACTACAATTGATGATTTAAGAGTAATTTTTGTAACTTATGATGCTGCTGAAAGTTATGCCCGTTTTTATCGTGATATATATAAAGAACAGTATAAATTCAGAGTAATTGGTCTTAAAGATCAACGTATTCTTAGCGAAAACAAGCGCAATAATTACTGACTCCTATTGGATAATAGTGTCTAGAAGTGTTATTCGTTGTTGTCGATTTGTTACTTGAAATTGCGGTGCAAAAAGATTGCAGAGACTAGAAGATTCTAATAGTTCTCCTAGTTGTATTTTTGAATAATCCCAAATATTTCTACAAACCAATAGCTAACACTTGGTCTTAAATGGATTGTTAAAAAACAATACAGTAGCAGTACCTTATCAGGAATTATAATGACGACGAATATTTTCCCTCTATCTAGGTGGTTAGAAGTATTATAATTCAGCATCTAAGCTAATGTTTTAATTTAGAGATCAATTAAGTATGACTGTAATCTTGAATAAGACGAAAGGAAAAGTAGTAGTGCATCGCTATGAAAGCAGTATTCTCAAATCTAATCCATTAAAGGATCCATACAAAAGAGATCTGATAATATATCTTCCTCCTGGCTACTCCCAATCTTATTCAAAAGGATATGTTACTGTTTTTGTACTTCCAGGTTTTGGTGGTCAAGGAATGGCGTTATTAAACGCAGATCCTCTGGCAGAGAATATTGAAGAACGAATGAATCGTTTGATTTCAGGGAAAAAATGTGGTCCAATGATATTGGTATTAGTGGATTGCTTTACAAGGTTTGGAGGAAATCAATACATAAACTCTTCAGCAACAGGGAGATATGAAGACTACATAGTAAAAGAAATTGTTTCTTTTGTTGACAAGAATTACAATACTTCTTCACGAGTAGCCTTTGGACATTCATCTGGCGGATATGGTTCTCTTATATTGGGAATGCGTCATCCGGACGTATTTTATGGATTAGCTAATCATTCAGGAGATGCTGCATTCGAATATTGTTACCTTCCAGATTTCCCAAAAGCTCTCGACTCTTTTAGACAACATGGTAGTAGTCCAAAAAAATGGCTTGTTAATTTCTGGAAGAAACAGAATCATTACAAGAAGGAGGACCGACCTCCTATGAATATATTTGCAATGGCTGCTCATTATTCTCCAAACCCAAATTCAAATGAGATGGGTGTCGATTTACCCTTCGATCTGAAAACAGGAGAAATATTGCAAAACGTGTGGAATCGCTGGCTTTCTTGGGATCCAGTCAGAATGGTTGAGAACTATCATAAGAATTTAAAAAGGCTAAAATTTATCTATCTTGACTGTGGAACTCGAGATGAGTTCAATCTCCACTGGGGAGCTAGAATACTTCACTCTAAGCTTGAAAGCAAGAACATAAAGCATTATTACGAAGAATTCAATGATGGACACATACATACAAGCTATCGATACGACCATTCACTACCAAAAATTTATTCTGCATTGTCATAGGTCATAGTGTAGTGGAGTTGATATGGTATGGATGCCTCCGCCTGGGAGGTAACAGTTGTAACCATCAGAAATACACTCGAGAAGAATAAAGCCATTGGAATTAATATTTTCATCTCTAGCTTTATTAATATTATTATTATTAACAAATAGAAACTTTAGTTATTTAGTCGAAGAACAGAGACTATATGAGTGAAACCAAGCAATATCAAAAGAAATTCTTATGTCTATTAATGATTTAGAGACTAAGCAAAGGTTATGTTTTTGTCGCCTTTATCAATACATAGTCAATAATTCCTTTTTCGGATAAATCCTTCATCTTCAATGCTGATTTATAGACAATATTTTCCGCCCTGTTATAAAGGATATTTTGGAAGTAAGATGGACGTTCCTTCATAATTATATTTTTGAATATTTTTCTATTTTGAACATAATAGTTGGTTAGAGGCGCATATACGTGCGATCCTATGAATAGAATATCTTTAATCGTAAAGCCCTCATTTGTAATTATTGATTTAATGTTCGTTAATTTGTAATGCTCTGACGCCCAAGTTAAAGAAAGAATTCCAAGTTTTATAAATTGTATTAGTGACGCAGCCACAACGGTTGTTATTACTGGAATGGCAATAACAAGTAATCCATCATACTTCAAGATTCTCCTAGATTCCCGGATAAAATGCATTAATGGTTTAAAATGCTGCGCGGATTCTAAAGCGACTACTCTATCTACGCAATGATCTACAAATGGCAATATCGTGGCAGTAGCATTTGTTAGTGATATTATACCATTAATATCAATAGTTTGGCTAAATGATGCATCTTTATAATATGCAATATTGGGAACTATTTTTGTGGCAGCTTCTAATTGCTGAAGATTAATATTTATACATACAATAGTGAGGAAGTTGTATCTTGATTTCCAATGTATTGCTGGTGCGGAAAATCCACTTCCAACATCCATTACTTTTCTTGCAGAATGTAATTCAGCAAATTCTCCCATTAACGTACAGAGTTCATATTGTGCCTGTAAAGGATTCTTAGTATTTTTATTCCAGTATCCAAAATTAATCATATTTCCGCCAGTAGCGACCTGTACAAATGGCGTCAGAAAATTGTAAAAATTAACTATATCCCGCTCATTTCGCCTGAGCATCCACAGAAATGAGTTAAGTGGATTTACTAAAACCAACGTTACTATCTTCTAAGTTGTTTTAATACGATATAACGGTTGTTACATGTGTTGTTTCTGAAGGGCTAAAACAATAATACCTGTTTTTATCGCGAGTTTCGATATTCTCATTCTTAACTACTAAATGAATTGAAAAAGGAACTAACGGTAAAATCACACTCTTTTTAAAAGGACAAAATATCATCAGCAGTTGTTGAATGAAGATTATCAACATTATAATTTGTTTTTCGATTACATTCAAGGTGTTTTACTGAATTTTATTGGGATATTTTTTGCAGAGATTAAATACAATATATACAGTGGCATTTGCTCAAAATCATTAGATCGGTTTACGCTAGATATAGTGGCTTATGGGATAATATTCAGAAATTAGTTGGTTAATCTTATTATATATTGATATATACTACCAAATGATAATTGCAGTAATTAATATTGTTGTCGAGGAGGATAAATTCTAAAATTTCTCTAAAGATAGGAATTCTAGTAGTCATTGAAATCATTTCTATTATTAGTAGTTTTGGTATACTCGCATATTTTCAATCCCAAGGGACATTTTTAGGAAATTCTATAAATATTGCAGGTAAAAATCGGTTTCTTACATCTGATCTTCTTTTGCAGGCAATAGAACGTATGACTGGATCTCCTAATAATAACATTCCACTGCTAAATTCTGCGATGGAAAAATTGGAGTCAAATATTTTGCTCTTAGAGGAAGGCGGAAGAACCCTTTCTGATATACAGATAAAGCCACTTCCTTCACAGTTTTTAAATCAATGGAAAATAATTGATGAAAAGTGGCATGCCTATAAAGGGTTTATTATAGATAAAGTAATCAACAAATCAAATCAGATAAAAACGACAACTACAACAACAATTGATCAATCAGCAAAAAGTGAATTGGAATCTATGGCTTTGGGTTTGGTTAATTCATCGGATACATTAGTTGCACAATTAGGAGAACACGCGGCAAAAAATTCTCAGAATTTAATGCTATTACAAATTCTTTTTGGAATTTTAAATATAGGTATCCTTATCTTGATACTATACCTTGTAATTAAAATCATTAGGCCAATATATGCCATGACATATGCAACATCTGAAATAAAAAAAGGAAATCTTGATGTGTCAATAAAGTGCAAGGGCAACGACGAACTTTCAGTTCTTGGCGAGTCATTCAATTCCATGGTGGATTCTATAAAAAACTACGTTAAAACTCAGAATGAGTTGACAAATAAACTGAAAGAAGCAAATCAGCAATTGAAAGATAAAGATCGATTAAAGGACGAATTCATCAATATAGCAGCTCATGAGTTACGTACTCCTATCCAACCTATACTTGGACTGTCGCAGATACTTCTTCGTTCTTTAAAAAAGGTAAATGGCAAAACTGATAATGAAGGGGAACAATCCCTAGAAGCTATCATTAGGAATTCAAAAAAATTGTTTCGACTTTCACAAGATATTTTAGATGTTTCAAAAATTGAAAGTCATTCTCTTGACCTAAAGAAAGAACGATTCAATCTAAATGACGTGATAGTGGATAGCGTAAAAGACTATATGAATCAAGCTGAAAAAGAAGGAAAGCGAGATATCAAGTTATTATATGAACCAAAGGAAGATATCTTTATAGAAGCAGACAGAGGAAGGCTAAACCAGGTTGTTTCTAATTTGATTAGTAACGCTATCAAATTTACTAAAGAAGGAACCATATTTGTTAATGCAGAAAAGAAAGACAAAGAACAAGTTATAGTTAGCATAAAGGATAGTGGCAGTGGCATAGATCCTCAAATACAACCAAGGCTTTTTACAAAATTTGTTACAAAATCACATACAGGTACCGGCTTGGGATTATTTATCTCCAAAAATATTATAGAAGCACATGGCGGCAAAATATGGGCCGAAAACAATTCTAATGGTAAAGGAGCTGCATTTTCATTTAGCTTGCCAATAACTAAATAACAACAGCAGCAGACAACCTTGAAGGAAATTAATCATCATCACTAATAGCATCGAAGGATAAAGAAACTTGCTTGTGATTAAACACCAGAGATAAAATACTTTAGAATGTTTTCAATAGACATACTGCTTTGTATTTGATGCGTTTTACTCACCCGTGTTGTATTTTAGTTTACAATGATCTATCACTCCACAGGCCACACATGAAATCAGTTAATCTGGTCCCACAATAGGCAAGGCCTTACCAAGCGGTAAGTTAAAGGTATTTTGTTCTCGCTCTCTCTCTATTACTTTTTCAAACTCAATTGTGATCTCTACCGGTGCGTTGAATTTTAGGCTCAATTCATTTGCAAGGACTCCAATAGAATTTGGGTCAGCAAATTCTTTTGAACCATGCAAGAAGACCCTTGTCTGCCTATACAGAACCTTACCGCCAAATTTTTGGTGTAGAAAATCTACTATCTCTTGAACAATTTCTGGTGGAATTTCGTTATAGTAGAAGGATATACCGCGAACAGGTTCTTTCTCATAAGGTGTGCCATACTTAAACCAGAAAATACCGACGTGCTCATATTCACCTAAAATACATTTGATCTCCCAGTGGTTAGCCTTTTCAACAGGATACCTTGCTTCTAAAACCTCAGTAATGCCTAATCTCCAATATCTGACACGCATATTTACCAAATGTAATTTGATAGCTTTGTATAATAATGTAATAGAGCACTCAATTTTGAAGACCAGGAGAAGTCAACAATTCTGTTATCGTCGTTAATTTTCATGATTTTGTAAAGTCACTATTGTCAGTATCTTTGCAGATTTAGACAGATTAAGTAATATTGCGATATTATTATGGAATTTTTACTGAATACGACTTTGCCATTGCTTTTCTCTTTAAGAGATGAGGTGATGAAGAAGTTATTGCTAGAGTTTGAATTGTCCTCTTGTTTAGTAGAATGAAAATTAATGTATTTTATTGCATTTTGCATTAACTAAGTGTATTAGGTAGATGATATACTACAGAAGAATAATCAACATATAGCCTATTATTTCTAGAATAGGTATTCAACAATTTCAGATGAAGAATTATTGTTTAGGTTCGTTCTGTAACCACATATTATATATTTGCTTGCCATCCATTCATCCCACGTGTAATTAAAATATGATCAATAAAGAATATGTACAATTTCATCCTGAGAGGATGAAATTATTAGGAGAAATGGAAAAACAGTTTGATAATCAAAATGAACAGTATTTCAAGTGTCTATTAACTCATACTGATAATATAATTAGAACGCGTGCAGTATGTATCTTAGCCGATCTTGCCGGCGAAAATGCAGTTGAACCTATAAGTCAGGTTCTCAAGAAAGACAGTGATGCATTAGTTAGACATGAAGCAGCGTTTTCGCTTGGTCAACTCGGTTTTACAAGCGCAGTAAATGCGCTTTCTGATGCGATAGAATCAGATCCAAGTCTATTTGTTAGACACGAAGCGGCAATTGCTTTAGGGGTAATAGGTTCTGAAAAAGCTAGGAAAATCCTTAATAAAGCATTAAATGACGATGAGAGTAAAGAGGTAAAGAGCTCTGCAATCATTGCACTTGCAAATCTTGACTATATCTCAATCATGAAAAGAAATAATGAATTCACTAAAATGACAGGAGGATAAATTGCGTATACCCTATATCTTTTACTGTAAATATGCAAAAGGTAACTAGTGGGATAAGACAATTGAGCCATCGGCACCCATAACAAATTGATAAATATTATCAACGTTGGAGTCTTCAAAGATTTCTGCGTCATGTGTTATTATTACAATTTGGGATAGAGGTCCAACTCCTTCTCTGAATGCATCTGAAATAATTTTTACTAGAGATTTTCGTCTTTCGTCGTCCAAATTGGTTGTTGGTTCATCCAAAAAAATAAAATCCAGTTTGTTTGAACCCATCATATATGCAATTGCCAACCTAAGTGCAAGTGCCACTGCAACTTTTTCGCCTCCACTTAGAGAATCCATATCAATTTCGCCATGCCTTCCAAAACACATCACCTCTACGTCTCGCGCCTTTTCTGTCAGGTCTATTCTTGAAATGCCAATATTAAACAATGAAGCATAGTCTGATGCCTTCATGGATATCATTTTCAAAGCCCATGAACGAAGGCTCAGTCCAACAAATCCGTCCCTGTTAAATACTTCAGACCTGATATGCTCGAGCATGTTGACATATTTAGCGGCGTGTTCAAGTTCAGCAAGAATCTTGTTTGATGTATAGATAATTTCTGTGGCTTCTTGAATAGATCTTTGTGATGCTCCCATTTTTGTATTGATCTCAAGAAGTTCATTTGAAAGCCTTGTACGATTGAGCTTTGCATCTGTATATTCTTGTATTTTTAGTTCTTTTATTTGCTCCCTCATTTTACTGATTTTTTCAGCCAAGGACTTTGAAAAGTCATCAATTCCCAGCTCCAATGGAGCTTTTCCTACCTTTAGGATGTTCTTTGGAAGTTTTGATAAATCAGTTTTCTTTTGAAGAAGTTCCTCCTCTAATGATACTATATCTTGAAGGTTTGCAATACAATTTGTTGCTAGAAACTTTTCGGCGACTGCAACTTTCCTTTCCTTTTCTTCAAGGATGTTTTCTTCCCCTTTAAGAGTGGCCCTTTCTTTTAGTTCCTTTGTCTGCTCATCTATTTTCTGTTTTATTTCTTTTTGGATGTGATTCACATCGAATACTCTATTAATTGCAACAACGGATGAATTGCAGACAGGACATCTTCCATCCTTAATTTCTAGCCTGCTAGTACATTCTAACAATCCTTTTAGTCTTCCAGATTCTCCTTCATTAGTGACAATTCTCTGCTGTACGTCTTCTAACTCTGCTCTTATCATCTGAAGGTTGATTTTGATTCCATCCTTTTCTGAGAAAATTACTATGGAGTTACGGCCCTCCTTGGTAATACGCTCTAGTTTTACAATGTCACTGTAAATGCGATCTCTTGTTTCATTTACATATTTGACAAGAGCATTCTCAATTGTCTGTAGTTCCCGCGACTGTAGGATCAAAGGTTCCATACGTTCAATCTCTTTTTCAATACAACGCATTTTTCCATCAATTACATTACTATGATTTTTTAACTGGTTCAGGAGTTGTTCTGCTTCACAAAGATCTGCCACCTTTTGTTTGGTTCCTCTTCTAATTGATTCAATTTGTTTGTCGTCAAAACCTCCATTATGATCGCGCAATCTTTCTCTAAAGCCATCAATCACCTCATGCATAGTCTGATAGGCAAGATCTAGCCTATCGATGCCTATCAAATTGTTCAGCAGCTCTTTGAATTCCTTAGGCTGTGACTCAATTATTTTGCTGAGCTCTCCTTGTTGGATGATTGCCGCTATTTTTAATTTCTTATAATCCATTCCGAGCACCTTTGCAACCTCTGCAGTCATAGATTCACCAAATTGCTTTCTTTCCCCAGAAACTATAATGCGCCTGTCGATATTGTCGTTCTCTCCGCTAGATAAGCGTTCAAATTTCGCTGATATAGACTGTCCTGAAATCCCTAACTGTCTGTATGCGCTATATTCTCTTGAGCCAATAGAAAAGTTCAGGTGTACGTATGATGACGACGAGGAGGTGCCTCTACGTATAAGGTTTTTGTTTGATTTTCTTGTATGCTCTCCAAACAAAGCGAATGTTATTGCATCAATTACGCTTGATTTACCTGAACCATTGTGGCCAACAAAAATTGTAATCCCCTTATTGAACACTAGCGTGGTATTATTATGTGAAATAAAGTTATGCATCTTTATGTCTTTCATCATATACTAGTTTTCGATTCTCCTAATACTCTATTATTAGCTGTCTTCTTTTTAGTATCATTATAGATTTTCCACAGAATATCCAATGTTGCACTTGCATCTCCACTACCTGCCAAAGGTAGAATATCATTTATAGCAAGTGACGCCAGACCTTCTGATTTTAACGCTTCCTCTGCAAGTCTTTTCAATTCACTATCTATATCAACAGGTTTTCCATCATAAGATAGCGAAGACGACGAAGACTGCTGCTGCTCTATTGGTTGCCATACATAATGCAGACAAGAACTATTTAGTCTTACGAGTTGTGTCGCTACAAGTTTGGAATCAATTTGCTTTCCTGATATCTTTAACATTACTATAGGTTTCTTTTCATAACCCATAGCTTTTTTAATAATATCGACTAATTCATCTGCAATTGATTCATAATTTACATCAATAGCAAACTGTGCTCTTCTTTTCTCTAACCTTACCCAATTTGTTGTTACTTCTTGTGCAGACATATCTGTCAGAAAGAATCCCTTCTCGACTTCCTTAATTCCCTCACTCGGACTCAGGTCAATTGAACCTGGATAAGATATTAACCCATCAAGGTAATCAAACCTCTTTTCTAGGTGATCATGATAATGCCCCATAGCATAGTAGTCAATTCCCTTTGGAAGGTCAGTAGAGTTCAGTTCCCCAGCGAATCTGTTAAAATCCGCAAGACCCTGATGGAGAACGAGAATATTCTTGTTACTCTTTCCTCCATCGACTTCTTTTTGTTGTTTTGCTAGGTGCTCCGTAGTTTTGAATTGTTGCAAAAGACTCTCGATATTAGTTTTCCTCTCTTTATCAAAACCAAAAATAGTTATGTTGCCATATCGTATGGGCTGATTTTCCTTTAGCCTGGTAGCCAATCTGAGATTATGAAAGACATATGGAACAGGAACATCCTGCATTCTGTTAATATCGTGTTCTCCAAGAATGAAATATACGGGGATAGATCTCTCCTTAAGTTTCTTGAGTTGATTCGCTAGTTTGATTATTGACGCTCCGCTCGGTCTGGGGGTATGAAAAATATCACCCGCAAGTATAATTATTTCTGCATGTTCTCCTATTGATTTGTCGACTGCCTCTTCAAATATTTCATAAATGTCTTCTTCTCTTTCCTGTAGATTGAATTGTGAGTATCCCAGATGAATATCAGATATATGGGAAATTAGCAAAGCAAGCTTTCAAAGAAAATTATATAAGATATAATATTATATCTGTTTTCATATATTTTTAATGCCGTTCTACGTTGTTAAGAATGACCTATAACACCCAAGCAGATGTGGCTATAATCATGTATATGCGTGTGCATTGCGACCGCCCAAGTTGCGTAGATAGAAGAAGCTCTGCTTTTTTAATGATCTACTGCCGTGGGTCATATGTACTTACTGATAGACTTGCTCACACACGTAGGAAGAGGCCTATATCAATCCTGCACGTAGCCTTTCCGGATATATGATTGGGTCGATTCTCTGGCCATTTGGTTTTGAATTTGACTATTTTTCCATTCTGCAACAGGATCCGGATCGGCTCCCATCATCCGATCCTTTGCCTCGTCTATCCTGGCAAAAGATGGCAAATTGACCCACTGGCCTATCAAAAGAGCTTCTCCGGGGTTAAGAGAAGGTAGCTGTTCTAGCAGCTTTGGACTCAATGATTCACTTGCTGCGGCTACTTGGGTCTGATCTTCCTGCTGAACAATTTTCATTATAGCCAATGAACCCAGCTGACTTAAGACAGCAGAATCAATTGAACGAGGGCGCTGAGAAACTACGATTAAACCCATACCAAATTTCCTTCCTTCTCTTGCAACTTTTGCAGCAAAGTATTTTGTATCAGTATACTCTTGTTTGGGAATAAACACATGGGCTTCTTCGATCACTACCAATATTGGGTTTTTGAATCGGACAAAGTCACTGCCATGATTATTATTGTTTTTATTGACACTTTTGTAATTGTTATTCATTTGATTTTTCGCATTCTTACGATCCGCAAGTAAAGATTCCAAGTAAAAAGCTATTGCTATATTTGCCTGCTTTTCAGTTAATTCGAGTAAACTTATTACATTTACCTTGCCTTCCTTTATCATTGCCACTGGGTCAGATGCATCCGCTTGCAGGATATTCCTGAGTTTTCTGCGTGCTTCCTTGACTTTGTCCTTAACCCTTTCTGCAGATGATTTATTACGCTTTTCCATTTTCTCTATATTTTCTACATTTTCTTCAAGTGTCTGCCAAAAGTCATCCTCTACTCTCTGCTTGAGATCATCATCAAATGCCTTTGACAGAATAGTTTTTTGGACGTCGGCAATGTCTCTTATTTCTATAACTTCGGCAAATTTATCGGTGGATAATAACCTAGGATTTATCTTTGCAGGAATAAGATTTGCATTTCTTATATAGAGTCCTTTATAGTCATCATGATAATCAAAAATAATCATTGTTCCTGGAATTTCCGAGACGGCCTTCGCAATCAGTGTGATAAGATTGCTTTTTCCCATGCCTGTCATGGCAAGTATTCCAAGGTGTCTTGTAGTCACCTTATTGATGTTGATCTTAACCTCAACATCTTTTTGCCTAAGTAAGGTTCCAATTCTTAGCCATTCATCCTTCGCCGGCTCAAAGATAATTTTCAATTCATTGGGTCTTGTTTCGAAAACTTCAGTTCCTGGAAAGGGAGGAATTTCTGGAATTATTGTTTTACGTTTTTGCAATTCTTCAATAAGACCCAAGATTTTTACATTTGCCTTATAGCTCTTGTCACGTCTATTTTCTGATGCTACCTGTTTGCTCTCCAGAGCTTCTTCAAAGTTACAAATATTATCACTCAGAGCCTCACTTTCAATTGAAGAGGATTCAACAACTCCTAGAACTTTTCTGCCTTGTGAATTTAGTATAACGACGTATTCGCCAAGACTTATGGGGCGTCTAGCTTCAAACGTTACCTGGTCTGGTTTTGTGGGACCTACGACGATACCAATCTCCAAAGATCCATTGCTATCCTTCATTCAGAGATCCATCCATACATACAGAGAGAGTATGCCTTACAACAAACAATCTACAGAGAACATAAACCTGCCTGCTATATATCTTCATTACCTGTTTTTATTTTTTAAAATTAAAAAGATATGAGAACAGATATTTTCAATGTCTGTATATACTTTTAGTTCTGCTTTGGAATTACAGAGCCAATAACATTAGAATACAGAATGTTATTATTATCATTATTATTGTTATTGTTATCAGATAATTTTTTCCATATCAAAATAGTTTTTTCGTATCAATATCCCCGCCTTTTTCCAAAGGTCCTCTTCCGTCTTCTACTTCCATTTAGGTCACTGCTACACCATATCAGTCCACTTTCGTGAATTCTTTCTTTCAATGCTATTTTATTATTATCAAAAAGTGGTCTTATGAAAAGAGAAAATAAAATGAACTCGATAATAGAGTAGGTTGACTCGTATCATTATTTGGCCAATTATTTAATAGTAACTATTACTAATAGAATACATTAGCTCGTAAAAACAATATATCTGTGCATTTTGCAGTTTCCTAACATTGATTTGGTGAGATATGACGTCTGCATTCCTTGGTTCACTCAACCTTTTCATACTAACAAGAGGTATTCTCTTATGTAGACAAGTGTGGTTGTGTATATTTGAAGAAAGAAGTTGCTGTACGACTTCTACATTGTTGTATCCTACCGCTGCCTTTCTGCAAAGACTCCCTCAACCACGTCGATACTCACTTAACCTATAGAAATGAAGTGCTAACCTGAAAGCATCAAACACATCGTCGTATGATGTGGCTTCCTTATCAAGCACACCATCATTTTCTACGGCAGTCCTTAGTGATGTTATTAGCTTGTCAAACTTTGGATTTATTGCAATATATCCTCCTTCTCTTTCCAGAAACATTTTGCAATTTCCCAGCATGGACTTGTGTTCAGTTGAGAAACTTACAGGAACAACATCCATGCTAAACTCATAGTTTTGCTTTCTGCTCTTTGCTTCTCT
>Ga0173483_10000311_pt1 | contig 13293 bp, 11 predicted proteins | sample NitcycUS178409R2_FD_122621 | JGI IMG/M metagenome (GOLD analysis project Ga0173483, IMG submission 122621) | Soil microbial communities from Arlington Agricultural Research Station in Wisconsin, USA - Nitrogen cycling UWRJ-S178-409R-2 (version... | ecosystem: Environmental > Terrestrial > Soil...
TTCAACCCGATCGCCGAGACGCTCGGTCCCTCGTTCCCGAGCGGCCACTCGGCCACTGCCGCGGCGTTCTACGCCGCCGTCGCGCTGATCCTGGCCCGGCGCCGGAGCCCGCGGACGCGCTCACTGCTCGCCGGAGCAGCGGTCGCCGTCGCCGTCGGCGTGGCGGCCAGCCGCGTGCTGCTCGGCGTCCACTGGCTCTCCGACGTGGTCGCCGGCCTGGCGTTCGGCTGGGGCTGGTTCGCGCTCTGCGCGATCGCGTTCGGCGGCAGGTTCCTCTCCTTCGGCGAGCCCGCGGAGAAGGCGGCGCGCGTCGCCGAGCGCGCCGAGGCGAGGTCGGCGCCGAGCCGCTGACGCGACTACAGGTCGAACAGACGGCTCTGCATCGGGCCGAGCACCCGGCGCCGTCGGCGCGAGACGCCGGGGAGCATGACCAGCCGATGGGTCAGGGGCTCGCCGTTCTCGAGCCGGTGGAGCTGGTCGTCGGCGATCGGCCGCCAGCGCTCGTCGACGAGCGCCGTCGGGTCGCCGGACACCTCCTCCGGGGACGCCTCGAGGTGCTCCGCCCAGAGTCGCAGCCGCGTCTCGCGCGCCAGCGAGGGGTCGAGCGAGACGACGTTCATCTCCGTGTCGTTGAAGAGCGAGTGGGCGTTCAGGTTCGCCGAGCCGACGGTGAACCACGTGTCGTCGACGATCCCGATCTTCGCGTGCACGTAGACGACGTCGCGGAGCTTTCCCGCGCGCGCGTACACCGTGCACGCGAGGAACCGCTCCGCTCCGTCGTCGGCGTTGATCAGCGCCGCGATCTGGCCGCGCGAGATGTCCGCGCCGTCGTTCGCCCGGGCCGGTAGCAGCACGACCACCCGGAAGTCGTCGCTCGGCGGGTCGCGCAGCTTGTCGATCAGCACGCCGACGATCTCGGGCGACCACAGGAACTGGTTCTCGAGGTAGACGAAGCGCTCGGCGGAGCGAAGGGCGCCCATGTAGGACGCGAGGATCGAGTAGTCGCCGCGCCGTACCGCCCGATAGGTCTTCGCGGGAAGCGTGCGCGTGACCTGGAGCTCGACGTCACCCGCGGCCTCGGGCACCGCCGGCGACGCCAGCTCCTCCCGACCGGGCCGGCGCCACCTCAGCCGGAAGTGCTCCGCGACGTCGACGACGGCCGGGCCTTCGATCCGTACTGCGGCGTCGTGCCAGCCGATCCCGCCGCGGGCACGATGGTTCCCGGTGTCGAAGGGGTCGCCGCCGTCGAGCGTCAGATCGATGCCGCCGACGAAGGCGACTCGGTCGTCGATCACGATCGTCTTCTCGTGATGACAGTGTGTGAGGCCGGTGCACCCGTCGACGGCCGCCTTGATCCGCGTGTGGCGCACGAGATCCTCCACCGCGTTCCGCACGTCGCCACGCGAGGGGCGGAACGCCGGGACGGGGGCGCCTTGCCAGAGGAGCACCCGCACGTCGATCCGCTCGGCGAGCTCCGCAAGGAGGTTGCGCACGACGACGGGCTCCTCCTCGCGGGTGAGCTGGAGCTCGGGCGAGAGGAACCAGCCCGTCAGATGCACGTGCGATCGGGCGCCGGACAGCTCCTGGGCGATACGCGGCAGAGCTTCCGCCCCATCGATCAACACCTCGACGGCGTTCCCGGGACGCGGATCTGCCCCCTCGCGGACGAACGAGGCAGTCGTGGCATCGAGCGCGTGCTCCCACCCGACGTGCCGCAGCTCGTCCCGGTGCCGGTGCCGGACCGTCCTGTCGAGACGATCGCCGAGGGCGTGGCCGACCCAGACGCCGAGGCGCTCCGCCGTCCTCGGGACCGGCGCTTGCCCGGGAACCGCGTCCGCGGGCCGCTCCGTCCGACCCGTCGAGATGTCTTCGTCGCCCTGCGCCACGCCGCGATCATAGGGAGCGCAACGTGTCGGACCGGTCGGCTGCGGGTACGACCGCGACGTGGCGGTGCGCGAGACGACGAGGGGAGAGCCGGAGCCCGAGGCTCAGGAAGGAGACCGGGGGGAACACGACCTGTCCCGGTTCGCCGGGCGGGTCGCGATCGCGACCCTCGTCGTCACGGGCATCGTCACGGCGGCCGTCGTGGTCTGGGAGGCCCGCCTGGTGGTGGCGCTCCTGCTCACCGCGATCATCCTCGCCGCCGCGCTCCGGCCCGGTGTCGACCGGTTGGCCGGCCTCGGCGTCCCCCGCGGCGTCGGCGTCGTCCTCCACTACGCCGTCCTCGTGGCGATCATCGGCGTGGGTCTGTGGCTCGTCGTGCCCGCGGCGGCCGACCAAGTTCAGGCCGCGCTCGGCGACCAGCATCCGCTGCGTCAGGAAGCACGTCAGTCCACGGGCGTCAAGCACGACATCCTCATCGCGCTCGACAGGAAGCTGAGTGACGTGCCGTCGGGAACCAGCCTGGTCGACCCGGCGGTCGAGTACGGGCGCAAGGCATTCGAGGCGATCATCGGCACGTTCTTCGTCCTCGCCGCCTCGGCCTACTGGATCGTCGAGCGGAATCGCGCGGTCGACCTCGTCTGCTCGCTCGTGTCACGACCCAGGCGCAGGAAGGTCCGGGACACGTGGGACCTCGTTGAGCTCCGGCTCGGCGCGTTCGTGCGCGGCCAGGCCGTGCTCGTGGCGCTCGTGGCGACGGTGCTGTCGGCGTGCTTCTGGGCGATCGGTCTGCCCTACTGGCTCCTGGTGGGAGTGTTCGCCGGAGTGGTCGAGATCGTTCCCGTGATCGGCCCGCTCGCCGCCGCAATCGTCGCGATCGGGGTGGGGCTCTCCCAGTCCGTCCACCTCGCGATCCTGGCCGGGATCGTCGTGCTCGCCGTGCGCCTGCTCGAGGACTACGTGGTCCTACCGAAGGTGCTCGGCCACTCGGTGGGTCTGTCGCCGCTCGTCGTGCTGGTCTCCGTCACGACCGTCGGCCTGGTTCTCGGTGGGTTCGCCGTCATCCTCGCCGTACCGCTCGCGAGCATCGCGGTGACGCTCGTCGACATCGTCGTCCGGGACAAGGACCCGGCCACGGAGCCCGTGCCGTCCGTGCTGTTCCCGGCGAGCGACGTCGAGTAGGGTCGCGCCTCTATGGGGCTCGGCGCGGCTTCTTCGTGAACGCGTTGGGAGGGGTCACGCGGTCCCAGACCCGGTTGCTCGCCGCAACGCGGGTGACCTTCGTACGGTAGGCGCCCACCGACGCCGGCCGCGAGAAGGTCATGCTGCCGGTTGTGGTCCGCCCGGCGGCGCGCGCGTAGACCTTGCCGTTCCGGTAGAGGGCGACGGTGACGGAGGCATCGCGCACGCGCCTTCCTCTGCCGTCGACGACGGTCACGTAGACGTGCAGCCGCTTCTGCGCGACGCCGTAGCGCACGGCGGCGACCCGGACGGGAGGCGGCGGCGTCACCGTCACGTTCGACGTCGCGCTGAGCGTGCCCGTCGGCGTCGTCACGCTCGCGGTCACCCGGGCGACGCCGGGCTCCGTCCCGGCCGTGAACGTCGTGGTCGTCCCCATCGCCGCGGTGAGGGCGCCGAGCGTCGGCGGCGAGACGGTCCAGAGGGCGGCCGTCGGCGTCGCGTTGCCGAACGCGTCCACCCCGACCGCCGTCAGCGCGACCGCACCGCCCGGGAGCACGCCGACCGTCGCCGGCTCGACGCGCAACGAGACCGGCGCCGCTCCGCCGACGGTGATCTGCTGCGTGCCCGAGACGACCCCCGCGGCCGTCGCGGTGAGGGTCGCCGTCCCGGCCGTTGGATCCTGGTAGTAGACCTGGGCCGTGGCGAAGACTCCGGCGGGCAGCTGGACGGCGAGCGTCGGCGCGAACGGCCCCTCCGGGCTCGTGGCGAAGAGGCCGGTCGCCGAGGAAGAGGTGATCGTGACCGGCACGGCTGCGGCGGGTCGCGCGGCGACGGTGGCGACCTGCACCTGGATCGACACCGGCTTCGAGATCGCGCCGGCCGCGATGGTCTGGGGCGCCGAGACGAACGCGAGCGTCGTCGGCGACCAGGCGCGGAACCCGCGCCAGCCGGCCGAGGGCGTCGCGCCGCCGAGGTCTCCCGCGCACCAGACCCCGCTCGCGCCGCACGCCGCGACTCCCGGGTCGGCCGGCGAGTCGGCTGCCGAGTCTCTGATCGCCGTTGCGATGCGGTCGAGGACGGCCGCCGTCCGCTGCGTGAAGTCGCTCGGCGCGAGCGCGTCGAGATTCTTCGGGGCCCAGGCGAATCCAAACCGGTCGGTGGCCCGGCCGGCCCGGACGCCGTGGTTCCGGAGCGCGTACACCTGGGCCGAGACGTACTGCTGCATCAGGACGTCGTCGACCGCGGTCCAGCCGAACGCCGACTCCCACTGCCAGGCAGCGTTCGCGAGCGTGCTGCCGGCGTTGCCGAGGAACGCGTTCGCGGTTCCCGAGACGGCGCCACCGGCCGCAGCCAGCAGGTCCATGTGGCGGAGGTACTCGACGAGCCCGTCGCGCCGGCCGGCGAGCGGGACGCCGGGGACGGCATAGCTGCGGACGTCCCCGTAGGCCTCCTGCGACCAGTCGCTCACGTAGACGTTCATGTCGATCCAGAACTGCGCGTCCTGGAACCACTCCTGCACCCGCGCCTTGTACGTCCCGAGCTCCGGGACGCGCTGGCCGATGCCGACCACGAACACGACCCCGCGCGCGGTGGGCCCTTCGCCGGCCGCGTCGTACAGGCCGCGGAGGAGATCCCGCACGTTCGCCCGTCCGTTGCCGTCCCCGCGGCGCACGGCCGAAGAGACCTCGTTGAGCGCCCACGTGTCTCCGGCCGCGACGTCGTAGCCCGCCGCGGCCATCCGGCGTCGCGCCTCGACGCCTGCCTGGTACCACGTCGAGCCCGTGCTCGCGACCCACTTCTGCCAGGCCGTGTAGTGGATCTCGGCGAGCGCGTGGAACGTCGGGCCGAGCGCGCGAATGCGCTGGGCCTGGTCGGGCCGCGGCTTCGTCTTGTCGGCGACGACCGGCGGGACCGAGACGTAGTACTGGGCGCAGGGCGACGCCTTGGCTGCCAGCGTCGTCGCGAGCCGCAGCCAGTCCGTCGCGGCGTAGAACGTTGCCCGGAGCGGCCGGCAGTCCGCGTCGACGGAGAGCGGCCGGATCTCGCGCTTCGAAGTGAGCCGCTCCCACATGGCCTGAGTCGCCTGCGGATCGAGCGACGGGACCGACGGCGACGGCGCGGCCGACACCGGGCCCGCGAGCGCCGCTGCGAGGGCCGCGCACGCGAGCGCGACCAGGAGCAGCCGGCGGCGGAGCATCGCGGCAGGCTACGCGAGGGCTGTGATGGAGCTATGAGGAACGACGTCCCCGTCGAGAACGTCGCGCAGCTGGTCGAGCGTGACGTTGCCGCCGGTGCAGACCAGTGCCACGCGACGCCCGGCGAGCCGCTCGCGGAGCCGTAACGCAGCCGCGAGTGGCGCCGCGCCTGCGCTCTCGACGAGGTTCCGCGTGTGCTCGATCATCAGCCGCGTCGCGTCGCGGAGCTCGTCCTCGCCGACGAGCACGAAGTCGTCGAGGTGCTCCCAGAGGATCGACTGCGGCAGCTCGAAGCCGACCCGTGTCGCGAGCCCCTCTGCCGCTGTGGCCATGCGGTCACGGACGACCGAGCGCGCCTGCCACGACCGGAACGCGGCCGGCGCCAGCTCCGCCTGGACGCCGATCACCTCGCAGCCCGGCGCCACCGCCTTCGCGACGATGCATGCGCCCGCCGCGCCGCTGCCGCCGCCGATCGGGACGACGATCGCGTCGAGCCGCGGCTCCTGCTCGAGCGCTTCGAGCGTGTGCGTCCCGACGCCCGCGATCAGCAAGGGCTCGTTGCCGGAGTGCACGTACCGGTAGCCGTGCTCCGCCGCGAGCGCCTCGCAGTGCTCACGCGCCTCGTCGAAGTCGCGGCCGTGCTCGACGACGTCGGCACCGAGCGCGCGCATCGACCGGAGCTTCGCGGGGTTCGCTCCGACGGGGACGCACACGACCACGTGGGTGCCGAAGAGTCTCCCCGCGTAGCCGATCGACTGGCCGTGGTTCCCCGTCGAGGCGGTGACGAGGCCTCGCGCGCGCTCGCCGCGATCGAGATGCGAGACGAGGTTGATGCCGCCTCTCACCTTGAAGGCGCCCGTCGGCAGGTGGTTCTCGTGCTTGACGAGGATCTCGGCGCCGACGAGCCCGGTCAGGCCGGGGTACTCGTGGAGGGGCGTCCGCAGGAGGTACGGCGCGATCGCGCGGCGCGCCTCGAGGACGTCCGCGAGAGTGAGCGTGGGCCATGCGCCGACAGGCGGCATGGGCCGACGCTACAGGCCGGGCTCCGGCTCCAGCGGGAAGACGGCGGTCAGCGTCGTCCCGCCACCGTCCGGGCTGACGATGGCGAGAGTCCCACCCAGCGCCTCGACCCGGTCGACGAGCCCGCCGAGCCCCGACGCTTCCTCCTGGCACTCGATGCACGCGCCCCCGATCCCGTCGTCCCGGACGACGACCGTGAGCGTGCTCTGCTCGTCGGCCACGGTGAGCCACAGCCCCGACGCCCGCGCGTGCTTCACCGCGTTCGTGCAGGCCTCCGAGCACACGTAGTACGCGGCCGCCTCGAGCGCCTCGGGCAGGCGCCGCGGGAGACGCAGGTCGACCTCGACCGGGATGGCAGCCCGGGCGGCGCCTGCGCGCAAGGCCGCCTCGAGCCCTCGCTGGGCCAGGAGCGGCGGATGGAGCCCGCGCGCCAGCTCGCGTAGCTCGTCGATCGCGCCCTCGAGCTCCTCGAGCGCGCCCCTGGCCATCGCGACGAGCTCCGGATCCTCCGACAGCCGTCCTTCGAGCGTGCGGAGACCGAGGAGCGCCGCGGTGAGCCGCTGCTGCGCGCCGTCGTGGAGGTTCCGCTCGAGGCGCCGCCGCTCCCCGTCGGCCGTCTCGAGGATCCTCAGGCGCGACGCCCGCAGCTGGTCGAGCTTCGAGACGAGGTCGCGATGAAGCCGGTCGCGCTCCATGGCGATCCTCATCAGCGGTATCAACGTCGCGGTGAACTCGGGCACGTCGAGCAGGCGCGCGTCGTGGGCGAGCGCCCCGATCTTCCGTGTCTCGTAGCCGACCCACGTGACGGCGCCGCCCGCTCCGGCAGCGGGCTCGGCCGTGACGCCGCGGACGTCGACGTAGCGCTCGAGCTCCCAGTCCCACCAGTAGAGCGTGAGCCCGGGGTCGTCCAGGATCTCGGAGAGCGCCGACTCGACCTGGTCGGGCGTGGCGAGGTCGGGAATGCCCTCGAACACCCGCCCGATCGTGTCGAGCCACGAGACGACCTCGCTCACGGACGGGTTGTAGCGCGTGTAGCGGCCGGGCGCCAGGCGCCGGAGGTAGACCCTCGCCTGCGGCGTCCTGGCGGGCCGACGCCCTACTTGACGGTGATGACGCCCTTCATCCCCGCGGCCGCATGGCCGGGGAGCGTGCACAGGTACGGAGCCTTGCCCTTCTTGAGCACGACCGTCAGCGTGACCGACTTGCCGGGCTTCAGCTTCGGCGTGACCTTGCCCGCGATCTTGAAGTCGTGCTCGAGCGCGCCCCTGTTCGTGATCCTGAAGGTGACCTTGCCCTTCGTCACGAGCTTCTTCGACAGCGTGAACTTGAGCTCCGACGGCTTGCCGGCGGTGACGTTGACCACCGTCGCGGACGACCCGGCGGACGCCGGCAACGCGATCACCAGCGCCACGGCGACGCTCGCCAGGATCGCGACCAACCCCTTGCTCGTCATGCTCCTCCCTCGGACTCGAAGTGCCTCCCGCCGCACTATGCCTGCCGTTGCCGCGACCCGGCGCCGGTCCGCCCGTACGCTTCTCCGATGGCGACCCGCCGCCGAGATGCCGCCGCCTCGTCGCGCACACGCGTCCGTCGCCTGCCCGAGCGCGGCAGGTACGACCGCGAGGCGCTCGAAGCCGTGCTCGACGCGGGGATGGTCGCGCATCTCGGCTTCGTCGCCGACGGCCAGCCGTTCGTCATCCCGACGCTCCACGCCCGGGTGGACGACGAGGTCTATGTGCACGGGTCTGCGGCGAGCCGAACGCTGCGAACGCTCGCGGGGGGCTTTCCCGCCTGCCTCACGGTCACGCTCCTGGACGGCATCGTCCTCGCGCGGTCGGTGTTCGAGCACTCGATGAACTACCGGTCGGTCGTCGTCCTCGGACACGCGACGCCGGTGGTCGAGCCGGACGAGAAGCTCGCCGCGCTCGAGGCGTTCACCGAGAAGCTGCTCCCCGGCCGCTGGAACGAGGCGCGCCAGCCCACGGCGAAGGAGCTGAAGGCGACCTCCGTGCTTCGCCTCCCCCTCGACGAGGCGTCGGCGAAGATCCGCGAGGGCGGCCCGGAGGACGGCGACACTCCCGACGCCGAACTCGAGGTCTGGGCAGGCCACGTCCCGCTCGTCGTGACGGCGCTCGAGCCCGTTCCCGATCCCTCGCTGCGGCCCGGGATCCCCGTGCCCCCCGGGCTCCGGCCGTACCGGCGCCCCGGCCTCGTCGGATAGCGACACTTCCACGGTGACCACGCCCGCCTTCGACACCGTCGTGATGAAGTTCGGCGGCTCGTCGGTCGCCGACCCCGACAAGATCCGTCACGTCGCGCAGCGGTTCGTCGAGGCGAAGCGACGCGGGCTGAACGTGGTCGGCACCGTCTCCGCGATGGGAAAGACGACCGACCAGCTGCTCGCGCTCGCCTCCGACGTCTCCCCCACGCCGAACCCACGCGAGCTCGACATGCTCCTCTCGACCGGCGAGCGCATCGCCTGCGCCCTCGTCGCGATGGCGATCGACGACCTGGGCGAGGAAGCCGTCTCGTACACGGGCTCGCAGGCGGGCATCCTCACCGACTCGGCGCACACGCGAGCGAAGATCCGCGAGATCCGCGGCGACCGGATCCGGACGTCGCTCGAGCAGGGGAAGATCGTGCTCGTCGCCGGCTTCCAGGGCTTCTCGCGCGACACGATGGACATCACGACGCTCGGGCGGGGCGCAGGAGACCTCACAGCGGTCGCGCTCGCGGCGACACTGGGCGCCGCATGCGAGATCCACTCGGACGTCCCGGGGGTCTTCACCGCCGACCCGCGAATCGTCCCGGGCGCCCGCAAGCTGCCGTTCGTCTCGTACGACGAGATGCTCGAGATGGCGGCCTCCGGCGCGAAGGTGCTCGCGCTCCGCTCGGTCGAGCTCGCGCGCAATCATGGGGTGCGCATCCACGCGCGCTCGACGTTCTCCGACGAGGAAGGAACCTGGGTGACCGATTACGAGGGAATGGAGCAGGCGATCATCTCGGCCGTCACCCACTCCGAGACCGACATCGTCTTCACGCTGACCGGTATCCCGGACCGCCCCGGCGTCGCAGCGATGATCTTCGACCGCGTCGCGCAGGCGCAGGTGAACGTCGACACGATCATCCAGAACGTCGTCCACGGGCGGGCGGAGATGTCGTTCTCGGTTCCCGCCGAAGACGTCGCGGCGACCAACGAGGCGATCTCGTCGGCGCAGGCCGACCTGGGCGTCTTCGCGGTGGAGATGAACGACCGTCTCGGCAAGGTCTCGCTCATCGGTGCGGGCATGCGCTCGCACCCCGGTGTCGCGGCGACGATGTTCCGCACGCTCGCCGAGCTCGAGATCAACCTCGAGATGATCTCGACCTCGCCGATCAAGATCTCCTGCATGATCGGCCGCGACCGCATCCCGGAGGCCGTGCGGGCGCTCCATGAGGCGTTCGCCCTCGAGGGCGAGCCGCAGCCGGAACCCACGATCTGAGCCGTTTCTTGCCCGCCAGGCAGGAGTCCGCAGGAGCGGATTCCTGCGGCTCGATCCCCGCCTACGGCGGGGCAGATCCCCGAAGGCGCCCGCATTCGCGGTCGCAACTGCACCGGTAAGCCGGGCAGGCACCCGGCCCGCAACGGCGAACGCCTGCAGCGTGAGCGACCGCACCGTCGAGGCGCTGATCACGGCCGGCGTCGGCCTCGTCGTCGTGGTCGCCGTCCGCTTCCTGCTCGGTCGCGCGTTCGACCGCTACGTCGCCCGGCTCGCCGCCAAGGACGCTGGACTGGCCGCCCGCCGGCGGACGACGCTCGGCTTCCTACGGCGCGTGATCGTCGCGTTCGTCGCGGCGATCGCGATCTGGAAGGTGCTAGCGCTCTACCCGAGCACGAACCAGCTCGCGAACGCGCTCCTCGCATCGAGCGCCGTTCTCGCGATCTTCGTCGGCCTCGCGTTCAACACGCCGCTCTCGAACCTCGGCTCCGGGATGCTCGTCGCGTTCGCGCAGCCGCTGCGGATCGGCGACCGTGTCACCGTCGGCGACCAGACGGGCTTCGTCGAGGAGATGACCCTGCTCTACACGACGCTCGTCACCGACGACGCACGGCGCGTGTACATCCCGAACAGCCAGCTGACCGCGTCGATGATCGTCAACCGGACGATCCGCGACCCGCGACGGGTCGTGTCGGCGTCGTTCCCCGTCCGGCTCGGCGCTCCGGTCGACGAGGCAAAGAGCACGGTGCTGCAGGCCATCGACGGCCTCGATGGCCTCCACAAGGGCCAGGGCAAGGTGCTCGTCGGCGACGTGAGCGGCGGCTCGGTGTGGCTGACGGCGACCGTGTCGGCGCCGCTCGACGCGGACGTCATCCAGCTCGGCTCGGACGTCCGCGAGGCGGCGCTCGGCGCGCTCGGGGAGGCCGGCTTTCTCGCGGCCTAGGGCAGTGTCCGCGAGCTACGAGTCGCGGCCGGAGACGCAGAAGGAGGGGGCTCGCGGGGGAACCATCGGTTCCCCCGCCCTCCTACACGCAGTCACGTAGAGCCTGCGCCTCGGGCAGGGTCTCGAGCCGCTTCAGCGTGTTGTTCTCGATCTGTCGGATCCGCTCGCGGGTGACGCCGAACGCCCGCCCGACCTCCTCGAGCGTGCACGGTGCCTCGCCGAGCAGCCCGTAGCGCAGCTCGATCACCTTGCGGTCGCGCTCGGGCAACGACCCCAGGGCGAGCTCGATGTCCTCCCGGCGGAGCGAGAGGGAGGCCGTGTCGAACGGCGACTCGGCCTGGTCGTCCGGGACGAAGTCGCCGAGCGAGGAGTCCTCCTCCTCGCCGATCGGCTTCTCGAGCGACACCGGCATCTGCGCCATCCGCAGGATCTCGCGCACCTCGTCGGTCGACATCTCGAGCTCCTCCGCGACCTCCTCGGGGCGCGGCTCGCGGCCGAGGCGCTGGACGAGCTGGCGCTCGATGTGGACGACCTTGTTCAGCTTCTCGACCATGTGCACCGGGATCCGGATCGTGCGCGCCTTGTCGGCGATCGCCCGTGTCACAGCCTGGCGGATCCACCACGTGGCGTAGGTCGAGAACTTGAACCCCTTGCGGTGGTCGAACTTCTCCACCGCCCGGATCAATCCGAGCGACCCCTCCTGGATCAGGTCGAGGAACGAGAGCCCACGGCCCAGGTAGCCCTTCGCGATCGAGACGACGAGCCTCAGGTTCGCCTCGATCATGTGCTGCTTCGCCCGCTCGTCGCCGCGCTCGATCCGCTTGGCGAGCGCGACCTCCTGATCGGCGGTGAGAAGCGGCACCTTGCCGATCTCCCGCAGATAGAGACGGAGCGAGTCGAGCGACGGCTCCACGGTGAGGTCGAGCTTCGGCGCCGAAGCCACCTCCTCCGGCGGGACGATCGGCTGCTCGTGCGGCAGTGCCTTGTGCTGCTCCCCTTCGACGAGCTCGATCGAGTGGTCGATGAGGTACGTCGTGAAGTCCTCCAACTGCTCCTTGGTGAGATCGACGTCCTCCAGGGACTTGACGATCTCGTCGTACGTCAGGAAGCCCTTCTCCTGCCCCTGCTCGACGAGCTTGTGCAGCTCCTCGAGCTCCGGAAGGGGGGTATCGACGGCGAGCATGGACCTCTCTTTCTCCCAGCGGTTGACGGAAGACAGACCCTCGAACGCAGTGAGCCGGACCTCTCCGCTCCGGCTCAGACCCTTCGGCGCCGGATCGTATACGTCACTCCTGACTTTGGGAAGGGAGCAGATTCTCGATTCTCGATCAAACGGGCTCGGCGACTCGAAGCTCGCCGACCGACTCTCCGAGGCTGTTCTCGATCTCGTTCGGCCCGAGCGCCGAGGCGTCGAGCCCGAGCAGTGACAGAAAATGCGCGAGCGCCGGCTGGATGGGGCGGAACGCGCCGTCGACCACCTTGAGCGCGATCCCCAGGCCGTCGGCCGACGCGGCGCAGAAGAGTCCCTCGGCACCTCCCTTCGCCACCCAGCCCTCGAGGGCGCGGATCAGGAGGACGTCGGCGGCGACCGGCCCCCTGAGGAGATCCGGGTGCGAGCGCATCGCACTCACGACACGCGTCCCCGCGTCGAGCGACGCGAGCCGGGCGAAGGCGTGTGCGCCGCGTTCGAGCGGCAAGGCGAACGTCGGCACGCCGCATCCGTCGATCGCGACGGCGAGCGCGGCGGGCGTAACCTCGGCCGCCTCGGCGACCTCCCGGAGCATCGCCTGCTGGCACGGGTGCTCGGGAAACCGGTAGCCCGGCGTGGGCCAGCCCTCCGCGCGGCAGAGGGCGAGAAAGCCCGCGTGCTTGCCCGAGCAGTTGTGCTCGATGGGCGTCGGATCGGGCCCGCACTCGAGCTCGTCCTCGGTCGCGGGCGCGTCGGCGAGGATGCGCCGCACGACGGCGACCTGCTCGGGAGCCCCGAGATGGGACGCGCAGAGGAGGACGACCTGCTCGTCGTCGAAGTCGGGCCGCGCGCGCACCACGGGCAGCGCCTGCATCGGCTTCGCCGACGAGCGCAGGAACGTGACGAGCCCCGGATCGCCGGCCGCCAGCTCGACCCGTCCGTCGCGGACGGCCACCGCGTGGACGACGTGACGGGCCTCGACCACCCCGTCGCGAGACGCCTCGACGACGATCGGCTCCACGATCGACCAGCCTAGAGGCTCCAGGTCTCTACGCTTGGGGCCATGCCCGAGCTTCCCGAGGTAGAGGCGTGGGTGCGGGAGCTCGACCCGCACGTCTCGCGGGCACCCGTCGACACGGCTCGCCCCGGCCATGTCGCGACGCTGAAGACGTTCGACCCACCGCCGAGCGCGCTCGAGGGCCGCTCGTTCGCCGGTGCGCGGAGACGGGGCAAGAACCTCCTCTTCCCGACCGACGACGGCGAGCTCGTCCTCCGCGTGCACTTGATGAGCGCAGGCCGCCTGCGCTACCTGCCGCCGGGGAAGAAGGGGCCGGCGAAGCCGATGTTCGAGGTGCGGTTCGCAGACGGCGGCGATCTCGTCCTCACGGAAGGCGGAAAGAAGAA
>Ga0173483_10000312_pt1 | contig 13279 bp, 12 predicted proteins | sample NitcycUS178409R2_FD_122621 | JGI IMG/M metagenome (GOLD analysis project Ga0173483, IMG submission 122621) | Soil microbial communities from Arlington Agricultural Research Station in Wisconsin, USA - Nitrogen cycling UWRJ-S178-409R-2 (version... | ecosystem: Environmental > Terrestrial > Soil...
GCGAGATGGTCCCGATGGACGCGGCGCAGGCCGGTGAGGGCAAGCTCGCCTTCACGCTGCGGCGACCGATCGGCGTCGTCGGCGCGATCTCGCCGTTCAACTTCCCGCTCAACCTCGTCGCGCACAAGCTCGCGCCCGCCCTTGCGGCGGGCTGCCCAGTCGTGCTGAAGCCCGCGACGCAGACGCCGCTCTCGGCGCTTCTGCTCGCGGAGCTCGAGGACGAGGCTGGCCTCCCGCCCGGCTGGCTGAGCGTCGTCGTCGGCCCCTCGGCCGAGATCGGCGACGTGCTCGTCGAGGACGAGCGCGTGAAGGCGATCACCTTCACGGGCTCGGGCGCGGTCGGCTGGGGGCTGGCCGCCCGTGCGGCCAGGAAGAAGGTTAACCTCGAGCTCGGCAACGCGACCCCGGTGATCGTCGCCGCCGATGCCGACATCGAGGCGGCCGCGACGGCGATGGCCGCCCACGCCTTCTCCTTCGCAGGCCAGAGCTGCATCTCCGTCCAGCGGCTCTACGTCGAGCGGTCGGCCTACGACCGGTTCGTCGAGGCCTTCGTGCCGAAGGTCGAAGCCTTGAAGATCGGCGATCCCGCCGACGAGGAGACCGACGTCGGGCCGGTGATCGACGAGGACGCCCGCGAGCGAATCCTGGAGTGGATCGCCGAGGCCCGCGACGGCGGCGCCGAGATCATCGCCGGCGGCGAGGAACGGGACGGCCTGATCCCACCGACGGTGATCGCCGGCGCCTCCCCCTAGCTGAAGGTGAGCTGCGAGGAGGTTTTCGGGCCGGTGGTCACGGTGAACGCTTTCGACTCGCTCGACGAGGCGATCGAGCTGGCCAACTCGACGAGCTACGGGCTGCAAGCAGGGATCTTCACCAGCCGTCTCGACACGGCGATGCGCGCCGGCCAGGAGCTCGAGTTCGGCGGCGTGATCGTCAACGAGGCGCCGACGTTCCGCGCCGACCAGATGCCCTACGGCGGCGTCAAGGACTCCGGCAACACTCGCGAAGGCCCGGCCTACGCCGTGCGCGAGCTCACGGAAGAGCGGCTCGTCGTCATCAACCTCTAGCGATGATCGGTCTTGCCATAGCCCTCGTCGTGATCGGGATCGTCTGGGGGTTCGTGATCCCATGGGTCGGCATCGTGCTCGGGGTGGTCGGCCTTCTCCTCTTCATCGCGCTGGTGGCAGGTTTCGGCCGCGGCGCGGCGGACGAAGGCCGCTACTAGGACGCGCCGGGCCCGCTGCTAGACTCGCGCCGCTCGTGGCGCGTTTTTCCCTGCTAAACCGCGTACGCAGGCGGTCCAGCGACGGCTCCGCCGCGAGCCCTCAGCCCATGCTTCGGCGGGCGCCCTCGCCCGGGGCGCTCAGGCGGGAGCGGCGGGCGATCGTGAAGGCGCGCGAGGAGCGGATCCGGAACCTCGGCGGGCTCACGCTCGAGATGTACCGGCGCTCGAGCTTCCGCGACCAGCTGCTGATCGAGCAGTGCCGCGAGATCGTCGCGCTCGAGGAACGGCTGTCCGAGCTCGACTCGATGCTCGAGGCCGTGGCGACCGCGCGTCGCGCACCGAAGACGTGCGAGTGCGGGGCCCCGGTCCCGTGGGGGTCGCACTTCTGCGCGAACTGCGGGCGGCCCGTGGGCGCCGAGCCCGTCATCGCCTGCGAAGGGTGCGGCCATCCGCTCCCCGCGGACGCGAGCTTCTGCGCCAGCTGCGGGCGGAAGGTCGAGACCAACGAGGCCGAGGCGCGGCCCGAGCTCCCGCCGCCACAACAGGTCGACGACACGGTTCTCCACTCGGCCGAGCAGCAGGAGCGCTAGATGGCCGGACGCGAGGACGAGCGGCGCTGTCCGCGCTGCGCAGCGCCGTACGCCGAGGGCCAGGAGTACTGCCTCGAGTGCGGCGAGCGGATCCCCGCCGCGCCAGGGCTGACGACGCGACTCGGCAACCGCTGGCGTCGCCGCCTTGGCTGGTACCCAGGCGACTGGATCTGGCCGGCGCTGCTCACGCTGGTCGTGGCGGTCGTCGCGGGGTTGCTCTCCGCGATCTTCCTGGCCGACGAGTCGAGCTCCGCGGGCGGCACTCTCGTCCGCACCCTGGAGCGGCCCTCGACCGAGCCGCAGCGACAGGCGCCTCTCGAGCCGACGATCACCGCTCCCACGACAACGACCGCGACGACCGGCACGACGCCGCGGAAGCCTCCGCCTCCTTCCCGGAAGGCGGCGCTCGTCTTCTGGCCGGCCGGGAAGGGTGGCTGGACGATCGTGCTCGACTCGGTGCCGGCCGCGAACGGCCGCACGGGAGCGGTCGCGGAGGCGAAACAGGCCGCGCGGCTCGGAATGAAGGAGGTCGGCGTCCTCGACTCCTCGCGCTTCTCGAGCCTGCACCCCGGGTACTTCGTCGTCTTCGCCGGGATCTACGACACCGAGGCGGAGGCGCAGAGCCACGTGATCGAAGCGCACCGCCACGGATACCGCGGCCCATATCCGCGTCCGATTACCCCGTAAGGCGCCGACTCGGCGGCGCGCACGTTTACCGGCAAGCAAACGGGAAAGGGCACTTTGTAACACGGCCCGGGTTCGTTAGACTCGGACCCGCAGCCCAGCCCCAGGGAGTGGATTAACCCCCAATTAACAAAGCTTTGCGGGAGATTAATCGCAGCCGGAGATACTGACCGTGGACGAGCGGACGCTTCAGATTCAGGCCTGCATGTATCAGTACTCACGTGCGATCTACCGGTCGATCAAGGATCTCGTCGACCCGTACGTCGCCCCGGAGACGCGGATCGAGTACCGCCGAGAGGTGCTCGAAGCGTGTGAGCAGACCATGGAGCGCTTGGCAAAGGACCCGCTCTATTTTGCGAAGCCCGACCGCGCGCTCTTCCAGGACATCCGGCGCTACTTCCCGATCACGTGCCAGGCGCAGGTCGCGTGGGCCGTGCGCGAGGGCGTTGCCGCGGCGGTCGCGTTCATCGAGAGCCAGATCGAGGCCGGCGCCTTCGACGGTGGCGTCGCACGCTGCCGCGCGACGACGCGAAAGGGGAAGCCGTGCCAGCGCACGCCGCTGCCCGACCGCGACTACTGCCCGTCGCACCAGCACCTCGAGCGCTCCAAGGTCGCGGCCTAAGGCGCCGACTTGGCGGCGCCGACCGCGGAGGCCGGACGGGCTTTGCCCGTGCGGCCGTCTTAGCCGACACCCCTCCCAGGCGATAGGCTCGCGGCGGGTGTCGCACGACACGGACAAGCTGATCCGTCAGCTCTCGCTCGTCGCCTTCCTGATGGCGGAGCGGCGGGCCGTGACGGCGCGCGAGATCAAGGGGCAGGTCGAGGGCTACCAGGAGATGTCGGACGAGGCCTTCGCCCGGCGCTTCTATTCCGACCGTGCCGAGCTGATCGCACTCGGCGTGCCGCTGCACTCCCAGCGCGACGAGTACACCGGCGAGGAGCTCTACACCATGCGCTCCGAGCGGTACTTCCTCCCTCCGCTGGAGCTGACCGACGACGAGCTCGCGGCGCTGCAAACATGCTTCTACCTGCTCGAGGGCAAGTTCGCCTACGCCGAGCCGCTGCGGCTCGCCCTGCAGAACCTCGCGCTCGGGCGGCCCGGGTTCGCGGAGGAGCGGACGGGGACCGCAGAGAGAGTCGAGGTGGTCGACCCGGACTACTCCGTCGAGATGCAGGGCCGGCTGAGCAAGCTCGAGTCCGCAATCTCCAAGCAACGCACGGTCAAGTTCCCGTACTGGTCGATCTCCCGCGACGAGGAGCGCGAGCGGACGGTGAACCCGTACGCGCTCTTCCAGGATGCGGCCGCCTGGTACGTCGTCGGCCTCGACCTGGACGCGGACGACGAGCGCACCTTCCGCGTCTCCCGTATCCGCGGCGAGATCCGGTTCGCCACGCGGCGCGAGCGCGACTTCCGCCTCCCGGCCGAGTTCGAGGTCGACCGCTACCGCGGCCGGCCGCCCTGGCAGATCGGCGACGCCGTGGGCGAGGCGCGGATCGAGGTGGGCGGCGACACAGCGTGGTGGGTCGAGCGCACCTTCGGGACGAAGGTCGCGGACGGTGTCTTCGCGACCGAGTACTCGAGCCTCCCGCTGCTCGCGTCGTGGGTGCTCCGCCAGGACGGCCGCGCGGCGCCCCAGGCCCCCGACGAGCTTCGGCGCGAGGTCGCGCGGGGCCTGAGACTCGTTCGGGAACGGCACGAGGGACAGCCGATTCCGCTTGCCAACGAGGCCGACGGGCAGCCTGAGCCAGAGGCGGTCGACCGTCCTGTCGCACCGTTGCCTCCGGAGCGGTTCGGCGTGCTACAGGCGATGCTTGCGTATCTGCTGGACCGCTGCGGTGACGACAGCGAAGCCGAGATCCCCGCTCAGGAGCTTCTGAGGGATTTCAACCTCAAGACGATGGAGGAGCTGCAGGAGCACCTCTCACTGCTGAACCTCGTGAACTTCGGCGGCGGCTGCTACGCGGTCTACGCGGAGCTCGACGGCGACACCGTCCGCGTGGACAAGGAGCTGTTCGGCGACACCTTCCGCGCGCCGCCGCGCCTGACGCCGCTCGAGGCGCGCGCGATCCGGCTAGCCCTCGAGTTCGTCGGCCCGATGATTGCCGCCGACGCGCGCACGCCGCTCGATCGGGTGCGGGCGAAGCTCGAGGAGACGTTCGGCGAGTTCGAGCTCGCGCAGACGCCCGAGCCTCAGGTGCAGCGTGCCGAGGAGGACCTCGTCGGCACCCTCAGCCGCGGCCTGCGCGAGCGGCGCCTCGTCGAGGTCGACTACCTGAAGGAGGGCGACGAGGAGGTCTCGACGCACCTCGTGGAGCCGTACGCGCTCGAGCGGCGGCTGCCGTACTGGTACGTGCACACGTGGGACCGGACGCGCGACGGCGAGCGGTCGTTCCGGCTCGACCGCATGCGCAGCGCGCGGCTCCAGCGCGGGCACTTCGAGCCGCGGGAGGGCTTCGACCCCCACGAGTTTCGCGACGCGCGGCCCGCCCGCATCTGGTACTCGCCGGAGATCGCGCGCTGGGAGCTCGAAAAGGGCGCGCGCCGGCTTGCGGACGGTTCGGCGGTGGCCGAACGCCCGGTCGGGAGCCCGGAGTGGCTTGTCGGCGAGATCCTCAGCTACCGCGGCGAGGCGGTCGTGCTCGAGCCGGCGGAGCTGCGCCGCGAGATCGCCGAGCGCGCGAAGGCCGTGCAGCGGGAGCTGGGCCTCTCCCGCGTCCGCGTCGCCTAGCGTCTAGTTCTGGGCCGGCAGCTCCAGGGTGAACGTCGCGCCGTGCTCGGGCACCGACTGCACCTCGAGCCCGCCGCCGTGAGCCTCGGCGATCGAGCGCGCGATGAACAGCCCGAGGCCGGTGCCCGGTCGCGCGATGCCGCTTCCCGTGACCCGGCCGAACTTCTCGAAGATCAGCTTCTGGTCCTCCTTCGCGATCCCGGGGCCGTGGTCGTGGACGTCGATCCGCACGCGACCGTCCTCGGGGTACGCGTGCACTTCGACCTCGCTCCCGGCCGGCGAGTACTTGACGGCGTTGTCGATCAGGTTGGTCAGCACCTGCCGCAGCCGTTCGGCGTCACCGCGGATCTCGGGCAGCAGGTCGTGGACGTCCGCGCGCAGGAACACCTCGTCCTGGCCCAGCTGTGCGGTCGCGACGACGTCGCGGATCAGCTGGGCGAGGTCGACGTCCCGGAAGCGGAAGCTGAAGGTGCCGGCCTCGATCCGCGACGTGTCGAGCACGTCGCTGATCAGCTCGGCCAGCCGGTTCGTCTCGCCCGCAATCAGCTCCAGGAACGACTCGCGCTGGTCGGGAGAGAGCTCGCGCCAGCGCTCCTGCAGCGTGCGCGCCGAGCCGATCACGGCCGCCATCGGCGTGCGCAATTCGTGGGACACCAGGGACACGAAGTCCGCCCGCAACGCCGAGAGGCGGCGCAGCTCCTCGACGGTCTTGCGCTCGGTCTCGTACGCGTGGATGTTCTGCACCGCGCTGGCCACGAGCCGGCCGAGCAGGCCGGCCAGCTCGACCTCCTCGTTCGAGAACGCGTTGGCCTCGCGACGGACGAGCGAGAGCATCCCGATCGCGCGCGCACCTTGGAGGAGCGGTGCGGCCAGCCGGCAGTGGAGGCCCAGAGCAAGGAACTCGTCCTCCTCGGGGTAGTCCGCGCCGCTCATGTCGCGCCGGTAGATCGTCTGGTTCGTGCGCAGCAGCTCTTCGAGCATCGTCCCGTGGACCGGCCGGCCCGAGCCCGCCGGCAGGACGTCCTCGGCGCCTGCGCCCGCAACCGCCATCACCTTCGCGACGCCGGCTTCGCTCAGCACGATCGCCACGCGGTCGAACGGCAGCAGCCCGCGGATCTCGCGGATGAACGCGTCGAAGGCCTGGTCTAGCTCGAGCGAGGAGTTGAGCGCCCGGGCGCAGCGGTTCGCGGCCTCGAGCAGGTCGGCCCGCCGGCCGAGGCTGTCGCGAAGGCGCTCGGCTTCTCGTGCGCGCGACTCGGTGATCTCCGACTGACGGCCCAGGCGGGCGACCAGCCACCCGATCGCGAGGCCCATCAGCAGCTCGATCCCGACCTGCAGCGTGATGTAGTTCACGTGGTACGGACGGTCTAACCGGTGCGCGCGCAGCAACTCGAAGACCGCGAGCACCGGTACGGTTGCGGCCGCAGCGGCGACCGCGCCCGGGATCCCGTAGCGGAGCGCCGCCTCTACGAGCGGCAGGAACAGGAGCTGCCGGATCGGCGAGCCGGTCTGGAAGTAGTAGACGAGCACGTACCCCGCCACGACGACGAAGTCGAACGCGGTCGCGGCGAGGCCGAGACGCATCTGCGAGGCACGCGGCCAGTCGCGACGGCTGAGCCAGAGCAGCACGAGCGCCCCGACCGCCAGGACGGCCGTGATCGCCCAGCCCCGGACCTGGAAGCCGCTCGGGTAGTCGTGGGCGAACGCGACGTTGACGATCGCGAACGGCACGGCGGCGAGGCGCACCCACGCAATCCACTGCTCGGTCTCGCGGAGGCGATCGGCCTCGGTCATGCGCGCTCCCCGATCCGCGCGAGGGCCCACTCGGCCTGCTCACGCAGGAGCGGCTCGTCGCCCCGTGCGTAGGGGTGCGCCGGCCCCGGCTCGCCGCCGGAGTTCCCGAGCGCGACGAGAGCGTTGCGGCGCAGGTAGCGGGGGTCGTTGCGCGGAACGAACAGCCGGTCGTAGCGCGCCGCGAGCTCCTCGTCCCCAGCCTCGAGCCAGTCGACGAGCGAGACGTGGGGCTCCGCGTCGGCCGGCCCTGTCTCCCCCGCCCGCCGCTTCTCGACGCCGCGGTTCCACGGACAGACGTCCTGGCAGATGTCGCAGCCGTAGACGCGGTCCTCCAGCGCCTCGCGGTGCTCCTCGGGGAATGGCGCCGACGACTGTGTCCAGTACGAGAGGCAGCGCGTCGCGTCGAGCACGCCCGGCTCGTCGAGCGCGTCCGTCGGGCAGGCCTCGATGCAGAGCGTGCAGGAGCCGCAGTCCGCGTCCAGTGGCGGCGTCGGCTCGACCTCGGCGGTCGTGACCAGCGTCCCGAGCACCACCCACGAGCCGAAGCGGCGCGTGATCACCATCGTGTTCTTGCCGTAGAAGCCGACTCCCGAGCGAACTGCCCCCTCGCGGTCGACGTGCTCGTTCGCGTCGACCAGCACCCGGTAGTCGCCACCGAGCCGCCGGCCGAGCTCGTCGAGCCGCTCACGCAAGGACGCGTAGGCGTCCCACCACGTGTAGCGCGGCAGCCGCCCGTGCCCCGGCGGCGGCTCGCCGTCGTCACACCAGTAGCAGAGGGCCGCCGAGACGACGGTGCGGGCGCCCTCGACCAGCATCTCGGGGTGGCACGAGACTTCGGGCCGCGCCATCGTGAAGCGCATGTCCGCGAAGAGGCCGCGCTCCCGCCGCTCGCGGATATGGCGCTCGGTGTTCTCGTAGGGCGCGGCAGGAGCCGCCCCGACCACGTCGAGCCCCAGTTCTTTCCCCACCAGCGCAAGCTCCCCGGCCTGCATATGGGAGATTGTGCCCGCATGAAGGCGATTCGCATATGGGAGGACGGCGGGCCCGAGGTGCTGCGCTACGAGGACGCGCCGGATCCCGAGCCGGGGCCGGGCGAGGTTCTCGTTCGACTCCGGGCCGCGTCGCTCAACCATCTAGACCTCTGGATCCGCAAGGGCCTTCCTTCGGTGCCGAAGCCGCGGATCCTCGGCGCGGACGGCGCGGGCCTCCGCGAGGACACCGGCGAGCGCGTCGTGATCAACCCCGGGATCGAGCACGGCGAGAAGATCACCGTGGTCGGCGAGCACATGGACGGCACACATGCGGAGCTGGTGGCCGTCCCGGAGACGAACGTCTACCCGCTGCCGGACGAGATCCCGTTCGAGGAGGCGGCCGCCTTCCCGCTCGTGTTCGAGACCGCCTACCGGCTGCTCGTTACCAAGGCACAGCTCCAGGAAGGCGAGTGGGTGCTGCTCTGGGGGATCGGCAGCGGCGTCGCAAACGCGGGGCTCGCGATCGCGAAGGCGGTCGGCGCCCGGGCGCTCGTCACGTCGTCCAGCGACGAGAAGCTCGAGCGCGCGCGGGAGCTCGGCGCCGACGCGGCCGTCAACCACGCGACCGGCGACGTGCGCAGCGCCGTGGGCGAGTCGACGGAAGGCAAGGGCGTCGAGGTCGTGCTCGAGCACGTCGGCGAGGCGACCTGGCAGACGTCGCTCCAGGCCGCGCGCGCCGCTGGGCGCATCGTCGTCTGCGGCGCGACGACCGGCCCGAACCCGCCCGCGGCGCTCCACCGGATCTGGTGGAAGCAGCTGACGATCTACGGCTCGACGATGGGCACGCGCGAAGACTTCGAGAGCGCGTACGAGCTCGTCAAGAGCGGCCTCGCGAAGCCGGTCGTCGACTCCGTCTTCCCACTCGCCGAGGCGCAGGCCGCGCACGAGCGCATGGAAGCCGCAGAGCAGTTCGGCAAGATCGTGCTGACGATCCCTGATTAAGTGAGCTGGAAGGGGACCGAGGTCAGGATCACCCGCGGCTCGAAGAGCAGCAGACGCTTCAGGTAGAGCGCGCGCTGGTTGTGGAGCAGCCGGTCGGTGCCGCGGACGACGACCTCCGGCATCACGACCACCGCGACGGCCTCCGGGTCGGCGGTGATACCGCGCAGGTACGAGAGCAACGGGTGCCCGATGTCGCGGAACGGTGCGTCGACCACTTCGAGCGGGATCCCGGTCGGGAACTGCCGCCAGTCGCGCCGTATCTCTTCCGCCTCGTCGTCGTGCTCGTCCGCGAAGTAGATCGCCCTCGTTTCGCGGATACCCAGTGAGCGCGCGTACTGCAGAGCCCGCAGCGACGCCGCGTTCAGCTCCGACACGGGGACCACGACCTCCGCCCTCCGCGGCAACGCGTCGTCGCCGCCCAGCTTCGGGACGTCGGTGACCGCGACGCCCGGCTCCCGCAACAGGCCGCGCTTGAGCGAGAACGTCGGGCGGTGCAACACCGCCGAGAGGAGCGAGGGCTTGGCGAAGAGCTCGGGCACGACCACCGTGACGAAACGGCTCTCCCCCTGTGGAACGGCCCAGACCTCCTCGAGCACCGTGTCGAGCGGCTCGCCGTCGCTCGGCAGGATCTCGAGCCGTGGGTTGCCGTCGGTCCAGTGGAAGAAGCGTGGGCCGATGCCGGGGTCGCTACCCGGGAACGGCACGTGAATCGCGCGGAAGGAGTTCTTCGAGATCGACTGCGCGTACCAGAGCGCCTCGCGGGTCGCAGCGTCGAGCCGCTCGACGTAGAGCACGACGTTGTTCTCGACTTCACGGCTCGCGAGCACCGCCCGCGCCTTCGCCCGGAGTCGCCTGCCGACGGCCCGGTAGTGCCGCCGCACGCCGTAGAAGGCGAGAATCAGCACGGGAATCGCGATGATCACCATCCACGCGCCGTCGAGGAACTTCGTGCTCACGACCACGACCGTCACGACGAAGGTCGTCGCTGCGCCGAGCGCGTTCAGCCCCGCACGCCAGCGCCAGCCCGGCTCCTTCGACTTGTGCCAGTGCCGCACCATCCCGGCCTGCGCGAGGGTGAACGCGGTGAACACGCCGATCACGTACAGGTGGATCAGCGAGTTCACGTTGGCGCGGAAGGCGACCAGCAGGCCGGTCGCGAGCCCGGCAAGCACGAGGATCCCGTTCGAGTACGCAAGGCGGTCACCGAGGTTGACGAACTGGCTCGGCAGGAAGCGGTCGTGGGAGAGCAGCGCCGCGAGCCGCGGGAAGCCCTGGTACGACGTGTTGGCCGCGAGCACGAGGATCGCCAGCGTGAAGGCCTGGACGAGGTAGTAGCCGACCGACCCCGGCGAGCCGGCCGGGAACGACCCGCGCGCGATCTGCGACAGCACGGACGTCGTCTCACTCGGCCGGGCGTGCATCTGCACGGCAAGCCAGGACGTCGCGACGAACAAGCTGATCGCGATCGCGCCCATCACGTACAGCGTCCGCGCCGCGTTCTGGGCCTGCGGCCGACGGAACGCCGTCACGCCGTTCGAGATCGACTCGACGCCCGTCAGCGCGGCGGCGCCCGACGAGAACGCCTTGAGCAGGGCGAAGAGGGTGATCGTCCCGGTGCCCGCGGCGAGCGGGTGGGGCACTTCCGCAACCGGGCATGAGCCGACGGCGCACTTCCCGATGCCGATCGCCAACGTGAGGTAGAGCATCACGATGAAGCCGTAGGTCGGGAACGCGAACAGCAGGCCCGACTCGCGCACGCCGCGCAGGTTGCCGACTGTCAGGATCGCGACGAAGACGAGCGCGAGGGCCAGTTGATGCGAGGCGAGCCCCGGTGCCGCCGAGGTGAGCGCGAAGACGCCGGCCGCCACCGAGACGGCGACGGTGAGCACGTAGTCCGTCAGCAGCGCGGCTCCGGCGACGAGCGCCGGCAACGTCCCGAGGTTCTCGCGCGCGAACACGTACGAGCCGCCGCTCGACGCGTACGCGCGCACGCCCTGGGCGTACGAGAGCACGACGATCGCCAGCAGGGCGGCGATCCCCAGCGAGATCGGGAACACGAGGTCGAGCGACGAGAGCGACACGGCCACGAGCACGGCCATCGCGGCCTCGGTTGCGTACGCGACCGACGAGATCGGGTCCGACGAGAAGATGGGCAGCGCGAGCGTCTTCGACAGCAGCGTGTCCCCGATCTCCCGCGTTGCCCGGGGCCTCCCGATCAGCAGGCGCTTCGTGCGGGAGAGGAACGGCACCCCGACCGGGGGGTTCTCGTGGACGCGCTCGGCGCTCACGGCCCCGGGGCGGTGACGAGCACGCGGCAGTACGCATGCCGGAGCACGTAGTCGGCTGTTCGGCCGAAGAGCCGCTTCCCGTTCTTCGGCGCGGCGCGCATCACGACCAGGTCGGCCTGGACGGCTTCGGCTTCGGCGACGATCGCCTCACCGCGCGATCGGGCGCGGACGATCCGCTCGCGAAGCCGCACCCCGCGGCTGGCCGCGATCGCGTGCGCCTTCTCGAGCGCCTCCCTGGCCGCGTGCTCTTCGTCGTGCATGTGCGCGTCGAGTGGCAACTCCGCCGCGACCTCGATGACGAAGACCGCGGTGATCGACGCGCCGGCCTCCGGAGCGAGCTCGGCAGCAAGCGCGACGCCGGTCTCGGACTCGTCGTCGCCCGCGATCGGGACGACGATACGCCGGTAGGAAACTCGTTCGAAGGGAGAACTGGCGAGGGCATGCGTGGCCATGCCGTGACGGTAGGCCCGCAGCCCTCAAAGCCGCCTCAAACCTCGGCCCTACGCCCTCAGGAAGCGCTCAAGACTGCGCGACGGGGTTCACCAGGCGGTAACCCGCCCCGGGCTCGGTCAGCAGGTAGCGCGGCCGCGCCGGGTCCGCCTCCAGCTTGCGCCGCAGCTGCGAGACGTAGACGTGCAGGTAGTGGGATTCGGTGCCGTACGCCGGCCCCCAGACCTCGCGCAGGATCGCCGGGTGTGTCATCAGCTTGCCCTCGTTCTGGGCCAGCACCCGGAGGAGCTCGAACTCGTTCGGCGTGAGCTGCACGCGCCGGCCCTCGACGGTCACGAGCCGCTTGTCGAGGTCGATCACGAGCTCGCCGACCTCGAGCACGGGTTCGGTGGAAGGCCCGGCGCGCCGTAGGAGCGCGCGCAGCCGCGCGAGCAGCTCGTCGATCCCGAACGGCTTCTGCACGTAGTCGTCGGCGCCCGCGTCGAGGGCCGCCACCTTCTCGGCCTCGTCGCCCACAACCGAGAGCACGAGGATCGGCGCTGCGCTCCAGGTGCGCAGCTCGCGTGCGACGTCGACCCCGCTCCCGTCCGGGAGCACGAGGTCGAGGATGACTGCATCGGGCGGGCGCATCGCGGCCGCGCTCAGGGCTTCTTGCGCGGAGGCCGCAGTCGCCACCTCGTATCCGGCGCCGCGCAGGTTCGTCTGCAGCGCGCGCAGGATCTGCGGCTCGTCGTCGACGACGAGGACCGTCCCCTCGCTCATCGAACCAGCGTCGGCCGGGCAGCGGCGGAGGGGAGCGCGAGCGTGAAGGCAGCACCGGATCCGGGCCTCGTCTCCGCCCACAGCCGGCCGCCGTTCGCCTCCGCAAAACCACGCGCGATCGCGAGGCCGAGGCCGGTCCCCTCTCCCCCGGCCCGGCCGTGCTCGAACGGCTCGAAGATTCGTTCGACATCTTCCGTCGCGAGGCCGGGGCCGCTGTCCTCGATGCGCACCAACACGTCGTCGCCGGTGCTGCTGACCGTGAGGTCGACCGCGTCCACCGGAGACGAGTAGCGAAGCGCGTTCTCGAGAACGTTCACGAGCACGCGCTCGAGCTGTGCCGCGTCGACGGAGACGAGCGGCGCGCCCTCGTCGAGGGTGGCGACGACCCGCGAGGCCTCGGGGCCGAGCGCATCGAGCGCGCGCGAGACGAGCTCGTCGACTGGCCACAGCTCGGCCCGCGCCGGCCCCACGCCGGCCTCCAGCCGCGAGAGGTCGAGGAGGTTCGCGACGAGCCGTTCGAGCCGCGTGGTCTCGAGGCGAATTGTCTCGAGCAGTTCGGCGCGGTCGCCCTCGCCGAGGTGGAGCGTACCGCTCTCCAGGCCGCCGGCGGCGACCCGGATCGCCGTCAGCGGCGAGCGCAGGTCATGGCTGACGGCGTGCAGGACGGCGGTCTTGGCCGCGTCGCTCCGCCGCAACGATTCCGCCTCCGCCACGACGAGCCCGCGCCGACGGGCCCGGGTCGCGAGCTCGCTGACGACCACGGCCGTGATCACGAACACCGCGA
>Ga0173483_10000313_pt1 | contig 13227 bp, 13 predicted proteins | sample NitcycUS178409R2_FD_122621 | JGI IMG/M metagenome (GOLD analysis project Ga0173483, IMG submission 122621) | Soil microbial communities from Arlington Agricultural Research Station in Wisconsin, USA - Nitrogen cycling UWRJ-S178-409R-2 (version... | ecosystem: Environmental > Terrestrial > Soil...
GGAACGCCGCATCGTTCGCGTTCGACTGGAGGACCTCTAGATGCAGCTCGGGATGGTCGGCCTCGGCCGCATGGGCGCCAACATGACGAAGCGCCTCGAGTCGGCGGGACACGAGCTCAAGACTTTCGACCCCAACGTCGACTCGACGGCGTCCTCCCTGGAGGAGCTTGCGCAGCAGCTCGACGCGCCGCGCTCCGTCTGGCTGATGGTCCCGGCCGGGATCGTCGGCTCGGTCGTCTCCGAGCTCGCGCCGCACCTCGAGCAGGGCGACACGATCGTCGACGGCGGCAACTCGTACTACGTCGACGATCTGCGCCGCTCGCGCGACCTGCAGGGGCGCGGTCTCCACTACGTCGACGTCGGCGTCAGCGGCGGTGTCTTCGGTCTGAAGCGCGGCTTCTGCCTGATGGTCGGCGGCGAGGACGAGCCCGTCGGGCGACTGGAGCCTGTCTTCGAGGCCCTTGCGCCCGGGATGGATGCGGCTGCGCGAACGCCCGGCCGCGACGGCGACGCTGCGCCCGAAGAGCAGGGCTGGCTGCACTGCGGCCCGGTCGGCGCGGGCCACTTCGTGAAGATGGTCCACAACGGGATCGAGTACGGGCTGATGCAGGCCTACGCCGAAGGGCTGAACGTCCTCAAGCACGCCAACATCGGCCTGCACGCGCAGGAAACCGACGCCGAGACGACTCCGCTCCGCGACCCGGACCACTACAAGTACGAGCTTGACGTGGCGGCCGTCGCGGAGCTCTGGCGCCGCGGCTCCGTGGTCTCGTCGTGGCTGCTCGACCTGTCGGCGCAGGCCCTGCACGAGTCGCCGAACCTCGACGACTACGCCGGCCGCGTCAGCGACTCGGGCGAGGGGCGCTGGACGGTGCAGGCCGCGGTCGAGACCGGGGTTCCGGCACCGGTGCTGGCCGCGTCGCTCTTCGACCGCTTCGCGTCGCGCGGCGAGGCGGACTGGGGCAACCGCGTCCTCTCGGCGATGCGCAAGGCGTTCGGAGGCCACCTCGAGAAGAGCCCGGAGGCATGACCGAGACCGCTCAGCCGGAGCAGCAGCTCGAGAACCCGCTGCTCGAGGGCCTGCGGCTGCAGCGCACGCCGGAGCCCTGCGCGCTCGTCATCTTCGGCGCCTCCGGCGACCTGACCCGGCGCAAGCTCTTCCCGGCGCTCTACTCGCTCGCGCTGCGGCGGCTGCTCCCCGAGAAGTTCGGTGTCGTCGGCGTCTCCCGCAGCGAGGAGTCCGACTACGAGTTCCGAGACCGGATGAAGCACGCCGTGCAGGAGTTCGGCCGGGACGAGTTCCGCGAAGACGTCTGGGAGTGGCTCGCCGAGGGGATGCGCTACGTCTCGACCGACTTCGCGGACGAAGGTGGCGAGGACCGCGTGGTCACGGCCCTCACCGAGCTCGATGAGAAGCGCGGCACGGCCGGCAACCGGGTCTACTACCTCGCCGTCCCGCCGGACGCGATCTCGATGCTCGCGCGCGAGATCGGCGAGCGGCGCTCGACCGAGGGCTGGACTCGGCTGATCGTGGAGAAGCCCTTCGGCCGCGACCTCGCCTCCGCACGCGAGCTGAACGAGCAGATCCAGCGCTCGTTCGCCGAGGAGGAGATCTTCCGCATCGACCACTACCTCGGCAAGGAGACGGTCCAGAACCTGCTCGCCCTGCGCTTCGCGAACGGGATCTTCGAGCCGATCTGGAACCGGCAGTTCGTCGACCACATCCAGATCACGGTCGCCGAGACGATCGGGATCGAAGGGCGCGCCGGCTTCTACGAGCGCGCCGGCGCGATCCGCGACGTCTTCCAGAACCACCTGCTGCAGCTCGTCGCGCTGACCGCGATGGAGCCGCCGATCGACTTCACCGCCGACTCGGTTCGCAACGAGAAGGTAAAGGTGCTCCGCGCGCTGCACACGCCCGGCCCGAAGCACGTCGTCCGCGGGCAGTACGGACGCGGCTACGTCGAAGGCCAGGAGGTGCCCGGCTACCGCGAGGAGGACGGCGTCGCGCCGGACTCGATGACGGAGACGTACGTCGCCGCCCAGCTCTACGTCGACAACTGGCGCTGGGCCGACACGCCCTTCTACATTCGGGCGGGGAAGCGGCTGGCTCGGCGCGAAACCACGATCGCAATCGAGTTCAAGCGCGCGCCGCACCCGCCCTTCGAGATCACCGAGGACGGCCTGCGACCGAACGTGCTCGTCTGCCACATCCAGCCGGACGAAGGCGTCTCGCTGGAATTCGCGGCCAAGGTGCCGGGTCAGGGGATGACGCTGCGGACGGTGCATATGGACTTCCTTTACGGCGGCGTCTTCCGCACCGGGATTCCCGAGGCGTACGAGCGGCTGCTGCTCGACTGCTTCCTGGGCGACGCGACGCTGTTCACGCGCGCGGACGAGGTCGAGGAGCAGTGGTCGCTCGTGGACGCGATCGTCGCGGCCTGGTCACGCGATCGCCCCTCGTTCCCGAACTACGCCGCGGGCACGTGGGGGCCGCACGTCGCCGACGAGCTCCTGCGGCGGGACGGCCGGACGTGGCGACGGCACTAGCGTCCATCCCGGAAATCGACCGCGAGCTCGCGCGGCTCCGGTGCAAGAACGAGAGCGGCGCCCCGTTCCAGCGGACGAGCGTGATGACGCACATCGCCTGGGTGCCGTCGGAGTGGGTCGAGATGGCCGAAGACGTGCTAGCCGGGCTGGCGGACCGGCACCCCTCGCGGACGATCGTGCTCGTGCCGGACCCCGGGGCGGAGGATGCCCTCGAGGCGAACGTCGAGGTCGAGACCTTCTCGGCGGGCGAGGCGCGGCAGGTCGCGGTCGAGACGATTCGGCTGAGGCTCTGCGGCTCGCGCGCGGAGGCGCCCGCGAGCATCGTGCAGCCGCTGCTGCTGCCCGACCTGCCGGTGTTCCTGCGCTGGCGCGGGCTGCCGCCGTTCGGCGAGTCGCCGTTCGAGCAGCTGGTGGACGTCGTCGACCGCCTGATCGTCGACTCGACGGAATGGCCGGGCCTGCCCGAGCCCTATGCGCGCTTTGCGGAGGTCTTCGACCGGGTCGTGGTCTCGGACATCGCCTGGGCCAGGACGAGCCGCTGGCGTCCGCAGCTCGCGTCGCTCTGGCCCGGGATCGGCGAAGTGAAGCGGATCAAGGTGAAGGGGACGAGGGCGCAGGCCTGCCTGCTGGCAGGGTGGTTGCGCTCGCGGCTCGGGCACGACGTGGAGCTCGAGCACGAGGAGGCGAAGCGGCTCGAAGGGGTCGACGTCGACGGCGAGCCGGCTCCCTTCCCGCCCGGAGACCCGCCCGATCCCGCGGATCTGCTCAGCGACGAGCTGGAGCGCTTCTCCCGCGATCGGGTGTACGAGGAGGCGGTGCGCGCCGCATGATGTGACGTGATGGGCAAGCGGCGACGTATAGACGCCGTGAAAACGGAATTCGCAGAGGCGGCCGAGCGCCACCTCGACGACGTCCACGCCTATCTCGTGTATCTGACCGGAGACAGAGGAACCGCCGAGGAGCTCGCGGCCGAGACGTTTGCCCGCGCCTGCGAGCGCTGGCATCGCTTCGACCCTCGGCGCGGCGGCGCGCGGACCTGGCTCTGCCAGCTCGCCCGTTCGACGGCGCTCGACCACTTCCGTGCCGAGGAGCGCCGCCGCCGTCGCGAGGGCCGCTACGCCGTTTCCGTGCCCGAGAGCGAGGAGCAGGTCTTCGGCGAGGGGTTGTCGCCTGCTCTGGAGGCGGCCTTGTCGCGGCTGTCCGCCGCTGAGCGGGAGGTGGTCGCCCTGCGGATCGTGCTCGAGCTCGACGGCGAGGCCGCAGCTCGGGTGCTCGGGATCAGCGCGACCGCGTGCTCGACGCGTCTGAGCCGCGCCCTGCAGAAGCTGGAGAAGGAGGTGAGCGCCGGTGTCGCCGCTTGAGCTCGTTGACGACCGGTTCGACAAGCTCGCGGAGGAGCTGCGCGCGTCGCGTCCCGTCGCGCCGGTCGCGCTGCGGGCGCAGGTGCGTGCGCTGGAGCCGCCCGGGCCGCGGTGGACGTTCCGGTGGCCGTCGCGCCGGGTGGTGTTGGCGCTCGCCGGGGCTGCGCTGCTCGCATCTTTCGTAGCCGCCGGCGTCACCGGCCTGAGCGGTTCGAGCACGAAGCAGCTGTCGGCGGTCAAGCCGAAGTCTGTGAAGACCATCGAGCACGGCGACGCAGTCAGGCAAGGCGTCGGAGGTGTCGCTCTGAAGACACCGGCCCCTAACCTCGGCCCCCTGGAGCGGACGTCCGATCTCGCTCCGACGGCCGGCCGCCTGCAGCGCTACCAGGCGACCATGCGGCTGCGCGTGAAGAACGTCGACGCCATGTCGAGCGCGGCCAAGCGTGCGATGAACCTCGCGCACGGGCTCGGCGGCTACGTGGCGTCGGTGCAGTACGCGACTCGCAGCAAGGGCGGGGGCGCGACCCTCGTGCTGCGGGTCCCGGTGGGCAACGTCCAGACGGCGCTGACCGAGCTCGCCTCGCTGGGCACGATCTTGCAGCAGCACACCGGGATCCTCGACGTGACGCGTCGAGTCGACCGCGAGGCGTTGCAGATCGCGGAGCTCGAGCGCCAGCTCGCCCACGCTTCGCCGTCGGAGGCGCCCGTCATCCGCGCCAAGCTCGCGACGTTGCGTGCGAAGCACGCGCGGCTACTGAAGAGCGCCCGCCTCGCGCGGATCACGCTCGGGCTAACGACCCCTGCAAAGCAGGCGGCCGCGGCGCCGAGCCGGTTCGACCGCACCGTCGACGACGCGGGCTCGGTGCTCCTGCGCGAGCTGGAGATCCTGCTTTACGCGCTCGTGGTAGCAGGCCCGCTCCTGCTTCTAGGCGCCGTGGGAATCGCGGCCGCCCGAGCGCAACGCCGGCGCGCGGACGCACGCCTGCTCGAACGAGCCTAGTAACAGTCTGTTACAAGCGCCGACCGGCTTACAGCCGCCACCCGATGGCTCAACCACGCCGTCGAGCCCCGAGCAAGTAACAGACTGTTACTTGGTTGGACCCGGCGCTAGCGGACGACCCGGAAACGTGGCTTCGTGACCACGATCCGGACCGGGTCCGACCAGGACATCTGGGGCTTCGAGCCCATCATCAAATAGTCGAGCCCGCGCACGCGGTAATACCAGGTGCCGGGCGAGAGCGGCACCTTCAGCGAGGTCGCCCACGTCACCTGCGAGCCCCGGGTCGCCCACGGGTAGAGCTTCTTGCTCCATTGCACCTCGTACTGGCCGGCGCTCGGGATCGGGCTCCACGCGACCAACGGCTGGCCGTAGAAGCGCGGGTTGGGCTTACGCGCCGCGACGAGCTTGCCGTCCGGGGAGAGCCCGGACGCGAAGGGCGTGCCGGCCTGGCCGGTCACGACCGGTTCGCTCTGCTTCGCAAAGGTGAGCTTTCGGCCGGAGGCACAGGCGTCTTGCGTCAGCTCACCGTCCACGTACTTGATCCCGCCGCTCGGCCGCACCACCGTGTCCCCGAGCCCGTACGCGTTCCGCAGGCCTGCCGCGAGAGTGACGAGGTTGCCGCTGACCGCGTTGACGAGCGCGGGCTCCGACGGAGTCGAGCCGACCGTGAGCGTGTCGCCGACCGAGATCGAGGTGGCGTTCGCGACGGTGATCGTCGTGTCGCCGGGGGTTGCCGGCGCGGCGAGCGTCGTAGTGACCGCGGTGCCGGCGATGGTCTTCACCGGCACGACCGTCCAGTAGTAACGCCCGCTGTCCCAGAGGTCGACCTTCGCCGGCTTGACCACCTGCGACGGCGGAAGACCGGTTGCGTTGGTGCCGTCGTCGGCGGCAAGGTCGAGCTCGTTGGTCTTGACGTTGATGCCCTCGGCAGTCTTCGACTCCGGCTCCTGGCCGAACGAGAGGAAGGTGCTCCGCGCGGCGAGCATCGACGTGGTGTCGGTCGGCATCCCGAGCGGGCCAACCTCGCGCGGAACGTAGGCCGGGCTGCCGACGATCGCGCCGCGGAAGACGGTGTTCAGGCAGTCCTCGTCGGTGAAGACGAGGACGCGGTAGAGCTCGCTCGCCGAGCGCCAGATCGACGTGTCTCCGTGGTAGACGAAGGCCGGGGTCGTCTCGTGGGTGCGCATGTGGCCCGAGTCGGAGACGACGTTCGAGACGGTCGCCTGCGCCGTGAGCGGGCCGGTGCTGAACGGCGGGTTGTAGCTCGTGTAGACGGGGCTCCACGGGCCGTAGGACACGACGGGGAGGCCGTTGTCGGTCGCGCCGTAGAGCCAGCGCATGGGCCGGACCCGCCAGTGGACGGCGCCCGTCCACGCCGCGTTCTGGTGGAAGGCGTAGTACTCGCGCTCGTCCGCCATGTTCGAGCGCGTCGTGAACCAGTGGCCGGTGTCGACCAGCCAGACCATGTAGCCGCTCGCGCCGGCGACCTTGTTCCAGCGCAGCAGGCCGGGGTACGCAGGGGTGAGCGGCGCCGGGACGGCCGACCAGCGCATGTTGAAGCCAAATGGCTTGCTCCATGCCGTCGGGCCGCGCTGGGTGATCGCGCGCACGTGCGCGTAGAGCGAATACGGGTTGCCCGTCGCCCAGGGGAGGGCGAGCGGCACGGCGGCTGCGGGGCTCTTGACGCCGCGCGTCTGCCAGACGAGCCCGTTGTCCGGGAAGCTCCGGCTGGTCGAGAGCTCGAAGTCGTACGACTTCGCGCCCGCGACCGGGTTCCAGGCAAACGATGGCGTGCGCGTGAACGTGTGGGTGATCGCCTCGTCCGCGCGCAGCGTGAAAGCGTGCACGTTCTGCGGCGCCGCGGCGTCGGCGGCCGCGGTCGGCAGGGCAACCGCGAGCGCGGCGGCCACAGCGGCAGCGAGACGGGCGCAGACCATCACGAGCAGTTGTCGGCAGGCCCAGTCCCGGCGGCGTCCCTCGTTCGGGTGACGTCAATCGAGGGACAGCGCCCGCTCCAGCGCCGCCGCGGCGCCGAGTACGAGCGCATCCTGACCCTGCGACGCAGCGAGCTGCACCGACGCGGGCAGGCCGTCCTCCGCCGGGCCGCACGGCACCGCTGCCGCCGGCCACCCGACCGCGTTCAGCGGAAACGTCAGCTTCGTCAACCGGCCGCGCAGCGCGAGCTCGTCCGCGGGCGCGGCGGGGGCGACGCATTCGAGTGTCGGCGTCAGCAGGAGGTCGACGCCGGCCGCGAATTCTGCGAGCCGCTCGCGGTAGCGCTCACGCGCCCCGACCGCGAGCTCGTACTCGGCGTCGGTGAGGGCGAGGCAGCGCTCGACCTTCGTGCGGACCGTCGGGCCGTACTCGTCCGCGTACTCGGCGAACAGCTCGCGGTGCACGTCGGCGACCTCGCGGCTGAAGCTCGGGTAGACACCCTCCGGGAGCGGCAGCTCGAGGCGTCGAAGCCGCGGGAACAGCGCTGCGGCCTCCTCCACGCGCGCCCGCACCAGCGGGTCCGCCAGCTCGGTCCACCCGACGCCGACCTCGACGTCCTCGAGCTCGATCCGCCGCGGCTCGAAACCGGGCACGAGCGCCGCCAGCATCCGTTCACACGTCGGAACGTCCCGGGCCATCGGCCCCGCGTGGTCGAAGGTGGGCGCGAGCGGGAAGCAGCCGTCGAGCGGCACCAGTCCCCACGTCGGCTTGAAGCCGACGATCCCGCAGCAGGACGCCGGGATCCGGATCGAGCCGCCGGAGTCGGTGCCGATCGCCGCGTCGGCAAGCCCGGCCGCCAGCGCGGCCGCCGAGCCGCCGCTGGAGCCGCCTGCGACTCGCCCCGGGTAGCGCGGGTTCGGCACTGGCCCGAAGTGCTCGTTGTCCGAGGTCGTGCCGAAGGCAAACTCGTGCAGGTTGGTCTTGCCCACGTTGGCGTAGCCCGCGGCCTCGAGGCGGCGCACCGCTTCGGCCGTCTCCACCGGCACGTGGTCGGCAAAGAGGATCGAGCCGTAGGTCGTGACCAGTCCGGCGGTGTCGAACAGGTCCTTGACCGCGAGCGGAATCCCCTCGCCGACGTGCTCCGGCCGCGCGAGGAAGATTCCTTCGGGTTCGATCAGAAGACGGCCAGGTAGACGAGCGCGACTACGAACGTGAGTGCGAACAGGACCACGAACAGCCCGAACAGGGCGAGCCCGAGATTCGTGTTCGCGGTTCCGTCGTGCTCGTTCATCCGACCAGCGGGTCGATCGCGAGGGCAACGAAGAGCAGCGCGAGGTAGAGCAGCGAGTAGCGGAAGAGCGCGCCCGCGCGGGCGGTCGTCGTCTCGCGCTGTAGCCGCCACGCGAGGCGGAGGAAGAGCGCCCCGAGCAGCAGCGCCGCGGCGAGGTAGAGCACGCCCACGGTGTGCCACGCGAACGGCAGCAGCGTGACCGCGACGAGCACGAGCGAGTACCAGACGATCTGCCGCGCGGTCTCGTCGTTGCCTCGCACGACCGGCAGCATCGGTACGTGTGCGGCCGCGTAGTCGCGCTTGATCACGAGCGCGAGCGCCCAGAAGTGCGGCGGCGTCCAGAAGAACACGATCAGGAACAGGAACAGCGCCGGGAGCGTCAGGTTCCCGGTCGCGGCGGCCCAGCCGACGAGCGGAGGCACCGCGCCGGCCGCTCCGCCGATGACGATGTTCTGCGGCGTTGTGCGCTTCAACCAGCGCGTGTAGACGAGCACGTAGAAGAGGCCGCCGACCAGCGCGAGTGCCGCGGTCAGCACGTTTACCAGCGACGCCAGCAGGACGAAAGAAAACGCCATCAGCGCGAGCCCGAACTCGAGCGCGCGCGCCGGGGTGACCCGCTCCTCGGCCACGGGCCGGTGGCCCGTGCGGCGCATCAGCCGGTCGAGGTCGCGGTCGAGGACATGGTTCAGGGCGCTGGCCCCGCCGCAGGCGAGCGCGAGGCCGACTGTCATCACGGCGAGGTCACCGAGCGCCGGCACGCCGCCGGCTCCGACGAACATCCCCGCCACACCGGTCAGCAGGAGCAGCGTCATGATCCGCGGCTTGGTCAGGATCACGTAGTCGCGCCAGGACGCGGCCGCTACCGGCTCGCCGCGGAAGGTCTCCACCGCTGCCCAGAGCGCCGCGGCCAGCGAGAGCCCCGCGAGCGCGAGGTGGGCCGGCCTCGGTGTCACGAGCGCGGCGAGGAGGAACGCGCCGAGGGCGGTGAGCGACGGCACGAGCAGCCGCCGGTGCGCGACCCAGGCCGCGGCGACCAGGGCAGCCAGCGGCGGCAGCGCGAGTGCGGCGAGGCCGCGATGCGCGGCTCCCAGCTCCAACGCGCCCGTCACGACGGCCGCGGTGCACGCGGCGGCCGCGGCGAACGCGGTCAGCCGCAGCCAGGCACCTGGACGGGTGTCAGGCACCGGCCTCCACGATCCGCCTGCGCAGGTCGCGCAGCGGCCGCGCGCTCGAGATGTACGGCACCTTGTCGAAGTTGTGCGGCGGCGGCGGCGACGTCGTGTACCACTCCAGGGTGTACGCGAGCCAGGGGTCGTTGACGGCGCGCTCACCGGAGCGTTGGGTCTTGATGATGTTGATCGCAAACACGAGGATCCCGAATGCCATCACGCCCGATCCGATCGTCGAGGTCAGGTTGTACCACTCCCAGATTCCACCCTCGGAGTACGTGTAGATCCGCCTCGGCATCCCGAGCAAGCCGAGCATGTGCATCGGGAAGAAGGTCAGGTTCATCCCCACCAGCACGAACCAGAAGCTGATCTTCCCGAGACGCTCGTCGAGCATCTTCCCGAACATCTTCGGCCACCAGTAGGCGAGCGCAGCGAACACCGCGAAGATGGAGCCGCCGAAGAGCACGTAGTGCAGGTGGGCCACCACGAAGTACGTGTCCTGCGCCTGCCAGTCGAACGGGTACGCGGCGACGAAGATCCCCGAGAGCCCGCCGATGGTGAACACGCCGATGAAGCCGAGCGCGTACAGCATCGGCGTGTCGAAGTGGAGGTTCCCACGCCAGGTCGTCGCCAGCCAGTTGAAGATCTTGATGCCGGTCGGCACGGCGATGATCATCGACGAGATCATGAAGAAGCCCTGCAAATAGCCGGGTAGGCCGACCGTGAACATGTGGTGTGCCCAAACGAGCATCGAGTAGAAGCCGATCGCGACCGTCGAGAGCGCGATCGCCGTGTAGCCGAAGATCGGCTTGCGCGAGAAGACCGGGAGCACCTCGGAGATCACCCCCATCGCGGGCAGGATCATGATGTAGACCTCGGGGTGGCCGAAGAACCAGAAGACGTGCTGGTAGAGCACCGCGCTGCCGCCCTCGTCCGGGATGAAGAAGTGGGTTCCGGCCTGCCGGTCGAGGAGCAGCATCGTCAGCCCCGCCGACAGCGCGGGGAGCACGACCACGAGCAGGGCTGCGTAGACCTCCATCGACCAGACGAACAGCGGGATCCGCATCCACGACATCCCGGGCGCCCGCATCCGGTGGATCGTGACCAGGAAGTTGATCGCGCCGGCCAGCGACGACAGCGTCAGCACGTGCAGCGAGAGGATCCAGAGGTCGACCCCGTGCCCCGGCGAGTAGAGCGTCTCGGTGAGGGGCGCGTAGCCGGTCCAGCCCGCGGCGGACGCGCCGCCGGCCGCGAACCAGCTCGAGTAGAGGATGAGCCCACCGAACAGGAAGAGCCAGTAGGAGAGCGCATTCAGCCTCGGGAAGGCCATGTCGTGCGCGCCGATCATCAGCGGCACGAGGTAGTTCGCGAGGCCGGCCCAGAACGGCACGACGACGAGGAAGATCATCGTCGTCCCGTGCATGGTGAACAGCTGGTTGTAGTCGTTCTTGGTGATGAAGTCCTCGTTCGGCGTCGCGAGCTGCGCGCGCATCAACAGGGCGAGGACCCCGCCCGCGAGGAGGAAAACGAGCGTCGTGACGATGTAAAGGATCCCGATCCGCTTGTGGTCGACCGTCGTCAGCCAGCTCGAGACGCGGCCGCGCGAGACGACGACGGAGAGCGGGGGACGCTCAGCCCTGGCCGCCACCGCTGCCACCTCCCTGGACGAAGCGCCGCCGCAGGTACGCGATCGTCGCGGCCATCTGCTCCTGCGTCCAGTCGTCGCCGACCGCGGGCATCTTCCCCGTCCCCTCGCGGATCACCTTCGAGAGAGCCCGAGGGTCTTTCAGCAGTGCGCTCGCCGCGATGTTCGGCCCGATGTCGCCTTGGCCCGCGAGCCCGTGGCACTTCGCGCACACGCCTTCGAACGTTTCCTTGCCGAGCGCCGCGCGGTCGTCGACGCGGCTTTGAACCCACGAGTCGAACTCGTCGGCCGGTAGCACCTCGACCTGGGCCAGCATCGCCGCGTGCTGGACCCCGCAGAGCTCGGCGCACTGGCCGCGGAAGGTGCCGACCTTCGTCGGCAACAAGGTCAGGAAGTTGGTCTTGCCCGGGATGGCGTCGAGCTTGCCGCCGAGCGTCGGCACCCACCAGCTGTGTGCGACGTCGCTGCTGATGATCTTCAGCCGCACCTTGCGGTTGTAGGGCACACGCAGCTTGTCGACCGAGATCGCGCCGTTCGGGTAGACGAACTCCCAGTAGAACTGGTGCGCGTCGATCGTGGTCTGGTCAAGGGCCTGCGACTGCTCGTTGGGGAAGCCGGAGGTGGCCTCGATGTCGCTGACCTTCCAGAAGACGAAGCCCGCGATGATCGCGAGGATCACGACCGGGCCCGCCGTCCAGGCCAGCTCGAGGTTCGTGTGGCCGTGAACCTGCGCCCCGTCGACCTCCCGTGGCCGGCCGCGGCTGCGGTAGCGGACGATGAACACCAACAGCAACCCGCCGACGAGCACGAAGATCCCGGCCGTCACCGCGAGGATCAGCCAGTAGATGTCGCGGATGCTCCCCGCGTCCGGCGTGGCCGGCGACGGCGGTGCGACGCCCCCGTTCCCCGCGACGGCCGTCCCGGCGAGGACGAGCGCGAAGGCGACGCTGAGGACGAAGACCGACCGACGCACGGGCGTTGGCATTCTAAGAGTGGTGGCTGAACGGACGCGCGTGGAACTCCCGGCCGGCATAGGCGATGCGTTCGAGGTATTCGTGAACGGAGTCCTGCAGCAGCCGAATCGCGACTACCGACGCGAGGGCGACGAGCTCGTCTTCGAGCGGCGCCTGGCCCGCGAAGGACGGCTCGGCTTCTGGCGCTGGCTCTCGATGTTCCTCGGCGTTGCGGGCACCTACAGGCAGGACGACAGCGTCGATGTCGTCTACGAGGTCGGCGGCAGGCGTATCGTGGCCACGGCCCTGCCGCTGCACCTGGAGAACTAGGAGGGGTCCGGGTCCGGCAGCTCGACGGGGCGGCCGTCGACGAGGACGGGCCGTCGTTCGAGCTCGCAGGCGACGGCCCACCGCGCGACCGCCAGCAACACCGCGTCGAGCTCGTCGTCGGTGCTCTCCTCGATCCGCACCTCCCAGCGCTCGTCGTCCAGCGGGACGACGTCCGTGCGCGCGAACGGCACGAGATCGCGGACGAGCAACGTCGCAGCGCCTGACGTGGGCGCCTCGATTTGGATGTAGCGAATGAGTTCCCTTTCGGCGGCGGCCTGCCGACAGGGTAGCTCAGGTCTCTCTCAGTCGACTAGCGAGAGGACCTCGTCGAGGACGCCCAGGCCCTCGTCGAGCTCCTCGCGGGTGATCGTCAGCGGCGGCGCGCAGATGATCACGTTCCAGTGCGTCATCAGGTAGACGCCGCGCTCCATCGCCGCCTTCGCGAGCTTGGCGACCGGCGCCATGGCCTCGCCCGCCGCGTTGAAGGGCACGAGCGGCTCGCGGGTCTCGCGGTCCTTCACGAGCTCGATGCCCCAGAAGAGGCCCTTGCCGCGCACCTCGCCGATCGACGGATGGCGCTCCATCAACCCGCGCAGCTCGTCGCCCAGCACCGCGCCCATCGCAGCCGAGTTCTCGACGATGCCCTCCTCCTGGAAGGCCTCGATCGAAGCGACCGCCGAGGCACAGGCGAGGATGTGTCCCGAGTACGTCAGCCCGCCGGCGAAGTACTTGTCCTGCGCCCAGTCGGCGAGCTTCTGGTTGATGGTCATCGCGCCGAGCGGCACATAGCCCGAGTTGATCCCCTTGGCCATGGTCATGATGTCCGGCACGACGTCCCAGTGGTCGACGCCGAACCACTTGCCGCTGCGCCCGAAGCCGGCCATCACCTCGTCGCAGATCAGCAGGATCCCGTGCCGGTCGCAGACCTCGCGGATCGACTGCAGGTAGCCGTCGGGCGGGACGATGATCCCGTTCGTCCCGACGATCGTCTCC
>Ga0173483_10000314_pt1 | contig 13225 bp, 10 predicted proteins | sample NitcycUS178409R2_FD_122621 | JGI IMG/M metagenome (GOLD analysis project Ga0173483, IMG submission 122621) | Soil microbial communities from Arlington Agricultural Research Station in Wisconsin, USA - Nitrogen cycling UWRJ-S178-409R-2 (version... | ecosystem: Environmental > Terrestrial > Soil...
ATCTAGCTTGCTCTGCAATGTTAGCTGCACGTGACATATCTTCGTAGGAAGAATTTGTACAGGATCCAATGAGTGCAACTGAAATTTCATCAACGTAGGCGTTCTTTTTTACGTCCTCTGCCATCTGTGATATGGGCCGTGCAAGATCTGGGGTATGTGGTCCTACTATATGGGGTCCCAGTTCAGAAAGATTAATGTGAATTACATGATCAAAATATCTTTTTGAATCATTTTCTATTTCGGCATCTTCAGTCAAAATCTCAGTATATTCATTTGCAAGATCAGATATACCTCTGCGGCCTGTTGCTCTAAGATAGGTCTCCATTCTCTCATCATATGGGAAAATTGAGCATGTAGCACCAAGTTCAGCTCCCATATTGGTGATAGTTGCCTTTCCAGTACAGCTAATTGATCTTGTACCAGGTCCAAAATATTCTATTATAGCGTTTGTACCGCCAGATACAGTAAGTCTCGAAGCAACGTAGAGTATGATGTCTTTTGGAGCAGTCCAATTGTTGAGTTCTCCTGTCAGATATACACCAATGCGTTTTGGATACAAAAGTTCCCAATTCATCCCCGCCATTGCTTCGGCAGCATCCAATCCTCCCACACCTATTGCAACCATCCCAAGTCCTCCTGCATTTGGTGTGTGTGAATCGGTCCCTATCATCAAACCTCCTGGGAACGCATAGTTCTCAAGTACCACTTGGTGTATGATTCCAGCGCCAGGCTTCCAAAATCCCAGACCATATTTTCTAGATGCAGATTCTAGGAACTTGTAAACTTCGTTATTTTCATATATGGCAGCCTTTGTATCAGATTCGCCCTCTACTCGTGCTTGTATTAGGTGATCGCAATGTACCGTAGTAGGAAGAGCGGTTCGATTTAGGCCTGCTTGCATAAACTGAAGTATAGTCATCTGTCCAGTAACGTCTTGTAATGCCACCCTATCCGGTTTTAAAAAGACATAACTTTTGCCAGGTTGTGGTTCATTTTTTTCCATCATTGCAAAATGACCTATTAATATTTTTTCACTTAGTGTAAGTGGTCTATTAACAATTTTTCTAAATTCGGAAATATTTCTTTGTGAGTTTTTATAAACTGAACGTGCATTCTCTGGAGTTGTTCCTACCTGATCCGTCATCATACTATGCATTTGCCCAAAAAACCTTGACCGAAATTGTAATAAGAATTATTCGGGATGTGCATAGATGACTTTGTATACCAATATCCATCTTCTTTAAGAAATATAGCAAAGTTGTCATTTGTAGTTTAGTAGATTCTTGAAATAAAAAGTGCTCAAGTATACAAAAGAATTTAAAAATTGTTGTTTTTGTAATATGTTATTCAATTGTGCTTGGCGATTCTGAACGCGTAGGACCTAATTTTACAGCCTTTGCCGTTAAAGAGGTTCCACAGCTTCAGCTTTGTTTACTACGCCGCCAAGCACCGATTTCAAGCCATGGTTGTCGGTCTCATTATTAATATTATATTGTAATTAATTGTATAAAAACATTTCATTGTATATAATAAACCTATTTAACGGATATTAGTTCTAATTATTTCACATATTTATGCCGTTTAATTAATATATTATACTAATGTGGAGAGCTGCCTGCCGATGAAATAAAATACAGGTAAGGAAGATACTGCAATTTCTGCCCTTCACCTTTTTCCTGAATTCTATTATCACTATTCCCTCTTCATTATTGCTCGAAGTTAGCGACTTTGTACTTTCTTCCAAGTGTTCATCGAATTATCAATCTTTTAGATGTTCAAAAGCTTTATACGATTACTTCTGCTAGCAGGCAGCTATTTCTTGATGATTGTAATGATTATGCTCACTCTACCTTGATATTGTCACGAGCATAATTTAACATGCAATAAATTGAAAATACTTTTTTACCTTATTCCTGTTCGAATTATTAAATCTAGGTTAGTAACTGTACCCTCGCTTATTACAAAATGAATGGCCTTTGGTACTTCTTCTTCTAATCCAAATGGATGAGGAGTAGTAGTAGCATTAGCTGATTTGGGACAAATTACATAATTACCAGGAGCCAACCTCATTCTAAAATTGCCATTTTGATCAGATGTAGTCTTGAATAATATAATTTTGCAGTCTTTTGAACACACCATAACTTCATAATTTGGATAACGGCCACTGCATGGTGGAACGGTAATATTCGTTTTTTTAGGGTTACAATTCAAACCTTCAAAATATATATTACCTTGTAAGTTCCATGAATCGGATTTTGATTCTGTAAAAGAGGAGTAATTACTTGATACTTGATTATTTGTCGCTGACAAGTTATTTGGATTTATGGACATCCTTTCTAATATCGGAGAATACAATGAGGTATGATAATAATATGTTGATCTTTTTTCGACTATACTTTTTTTATTGTCTATAGATGATAGGCTAGCATCACTAGAATTACTACTAACAGCCAAAACCAACGTAGTATGTCCTCCTTGCGGTTTGATACTCGTCGAAGGAGTTACTGTCGAGGTTGATTCCCTCAGAGGAGAATTTATGGTTGTAGTATTTATCTGTGGACCAAAGATAAGATATACTGGCTCTATAAAATCCTCTGTACTTCCACCTTGAAGAGTATATCCTGAAGCTACCCAGTTGACAACTGATTCGCTATAAGGTCTTATCCTGAGAAAATCACCCCAATCATTTTGAGAGGGACCATTTGTTCCGCGGATCACAGGTTCCATTTTCCAAGCTGATTGGAGTTGGGTGGCATCATTGTTATTGTTATTGTTATTGTTATTGTTATTGCTGTTTTCACTTATTCCGATAGCCAAGCTTGGATTTACTTTTCCACCACCATAGAAAGCAACTATACCCAGGTCTCCCTTGCTATTAGGTGATACAGAGCCATACATCCATGCATGATCTGGACTCCAGAGATAAGGACTTTCAAGATATGTCATGTCGCTTAATCTGAATTTGGCGGCATTAAGATATGGCCAAGGGAACCCATTTCCTGCAGATGCCATCCACATAAAACCGATGGTATCCTGCGATAACCAACCTCCTAATATCCTGCTATCTGCCCTACCACACCAATCATGAGAGTCTGGACCCTTGCATGACATGGTTACATCAGAGCTGCTCGTCCAAGCGGGAATGCCACGATCGTATGAAGTTATTGCTGACTGTGTATCTGACCATCGGAATATTCTCATACGGCTGTTTGAAACATGGCTAGCCCAATACATTGTGTCTGTTGCTCCTTGAACAGGAGTGAAATTGAATAGTGATTTGTCTGAGTAATAACTAAATGAAATATTAGATTGTCCAACGCTTAGGTCCTGGAGTGACCATCGTGAGATAATTGTGCGCAGTAGTTTTCCGCTTTGATCAAACATATTCGAAGTTATGTAGAGGTATTTATTGCTGAGAGCAAGCTGGGGATAATCCCAAAATTGGTGGCTCCACGTGCCGTTGAAATTTCTAGGGGATATATTGTAAAATAACCAGTTTGAGGTATCACTAGAAATACCCAACCTAAAGCGGTTTTCCCCGTTGGAACCAAACGTTCCTAGTCTATACCATATAAAGATATGGTGAATGGAATCGTAAATGATGTCCTGATCACAGCAAAAGTCATGCATATCTCTGAATGGATCAATATATTTCCAACTTGAACCGCCATCTAGTGATCTTACGTCATACCAATTTCCTGTATAGAATATCAAGTTATCTTTATTAGCCACACTTGGTTCGTTAGCCAGGGATAATGAAGTTCGTGGCACGGTGACTGATTTGTTGGAGGAAATCTGAAGACCAATAGGTGAGCTGCTGTTCTCTGAATGTAGCAATCCTTCCTGTGACTGTAGAGATGATGATGAGGGCGTTGTTGATGATGATGTTGTTGTTGATCCGCTTGCACTATATCCATTTAAGTTGATTTCAGCTATGTTTGCCCAAGTATTCTCCGAGTTTCCGTTCACTATAATTTTTACAAATCTAGCTACAGCAATTTGTGGTAACACATATCTTTCAAAATACCTTGTGGTTCCACTACTTTCATCAGCTAAAACAGTTGTAAATGTAGAGCCATCATTTGATACTGACACCTCAAAATTGTTAAGTCTCAAATTACCCCTATACCACGCAATATCTAGACTACATAGAACCTTTTGTTCTCCCAAGTCAGCCTGAATCCATGAACCCCTACCTAAATTTGACCAATATGTAGTGTAATTATGGTCAAGTATATTTTTAGCAATATTTATACCATAATGTCCATTGCTTGTTATAGCATATATTGGCAGGTTTTGACATCTAGTACCATTGTTACTGCTAGTATCATTATTCGTAAGCCTGCTGGTTCCTTGGTTATTTGGACTTTGACCATTATTTAATCCAAAATCACGATTGCCAGTCTGGTTTGGATCTGCCCATCGAACTTGAGTTTGATATAAAGGTCCAAATATGGGCTTATTTGATGTTGGGAGAGGTGGGCCATAAATATGAGTTCTCTCTTCAGCCTTCTCTATTATTCCCCTCTTAGCATCTGAAAGTATTGGCGGTTTGTTTAATATTTCAAGATGAGTTTTTTCGACAGGGCTTGTGACACCGGTTAGTATTGAATTGATAATTTTTCCGATTTGAATTTTCCCCCTTTCAAGGGCAGGTAAATCTTCATTTAGGTTGGGCAGATTGAAATTAAGAGACTGGGCTTTAGCCTCTTGATAAATATTTTCTACAACGCCTAGTAATAATATCCCAATCAACATAGAAGTTGCAATAATTGCAGTATAACTTTGATGGTTTAATGCTTGTTTCTTCATATCCTGATAGTGTAAGAGAAATACGCTTTTAGTACTGCAAATCTATGGTATAGCCACCATCTCGGGAGGGATGGTCAGAAATCCGCTGGATGGTATGTATGTATTGTCAGGCTGCACCTGCGCTAATGCTACTTGTATCAGAGTCGCATTTCCAAAGGGACTAGCAATTATTATTAATAATATAACAAGTGAGACGGCCCCTAGAGTAAGCATCTTGTTATATCTTATTACTATTATTGTATTTTCCATGGGCATGTTATGAAAGATTATTTGTATATTTGGTTTTTAATAATTCTTTCTAGATTTTGATTCTACTAATTTTACTTAATTCCAGCTATTACTATTAGCCAGTCTATTTATTAGAATAGCCTAACAATGATAACAACCTTCGTTTGTAACTGTCAGCTCTTTGAAACTGTCCTAATACATCGTTTTTTTTTTGGTTTTTATGGTTGTATATAAATAAATTAGAAATAAAGAGGAAAAAGGCATCTAGTCGGGTTGTTGTTGTCATTACCATTAGTTTGTTGTGCGTACGCTAAAGGCGGTATTATGGCTGCTGAGATCAAAGCAGTTACCATGAGCAAAGACATCACCATCATACGTTCTGGTTTAGTTACAAGAAGGCTTCTTACGATAACAACAATAAAGCTACACATTTTTGTAGGCATCCACACACAACCTTTATGGCAGTACTACAAGATGGCCTGTCATACTTGGCAAATCATACTTACAATAATATACGAATTCTCCAACTGTATTAGCCTTGATGATAAATGTCGTATTCTTTCCACCAGCAAGATCATAGTCCATATTAAATGGAGATTGCATAGTGAATGTGTGTCTGTCATCTGCCTTATCCGCGGTATTGTAGAAATGTATAGTAATATTATCTCCCTTATGTACTAGAATATTTGTTAACGAAAACACTGCAACTGGTACGCCGATCCTCGATTCATTAGCATTTAGTTCCTGTGTAAAAATATAATATTCATTTTTGTTTGTCGGTGGAGAATTGACTTTCATAACAGATCCATGAGCACCCAATACGCCAACAACTACTGTTGATAACGACAAAAGACTCATTATTATCGTGGTACCAATAACAATCATTAGGTCCACATTTTTGCACACATAAACTTTGAATGCAGATTCTATCAATGACATATTAGGTTGACCTAATTAGACTAGCCTAATATATATTTTAATCGGTAATTCTTGGAAATGAGAATTATCTCAGATTTAAAATAATTGTACAGCAATGGATCTGATTTTCATCTCTTGTTCTCCTTGGCGAACATACAATCGAACATACAATATATTCCCTAATGCAACTCATTGTGTGAGAACTCATCATCAGAAATTCATGTATATCAAAGAATAAGCAGATAAAATAATAGTTTATAACATAGGATTTAGCGCTGCTATTGATTTCTATTGGGAAGGTGTTTATGCAATGATAAGCAAACAATAGGAATTTAATGTCGTTATGCATCTCTAGAATTAATTGCTAAACAACATCATCGCTATAGTTGCGATTTCCTTTGTCATAGTAGGTAGCATCTGGGCTATAGGAAATTTTATGATTCCTCATAAGAAATCCAGTTTGGAGAACTTGAAAGGTACTCTGCTTATTGCACAAAATAACGCTTTCAACATAACCAATCCTGACATAAACGCAGTTGCAAAAGTTCCAAAAAAGCTGGTAATAATCAACAAAGATTTTGTAAGGCATGATTTTATTGTGGACAAGCTTAACATTAATACGGCATACTTGTCACCTGACCAGGACTTTATTACTGCTATTGCATCAAATGTACCTGGAACCTTTGAATATTACTGTTCTTTACATCCAGCAACTATGCGTGGCAACATAATTGTCAAGTAGTAGCGGCTTTCAAATACACGGTCAAGAAAGAAAGATTCTCCCAGGTTAACTCCATAAAAAGAAACATGTGAGATGTATTAGTTCCTAGATTTGTGAAGATATCCTGCTGCGTTGGCAGAGTGGATCAGGGGATCAGCCCGGTCATAATGCTCCTTCTCTTATTTACATACAACATAAATTGTTATCTGAACCGTCAAACCAGGTCTGTGTTACTAGAAAACATATAGCATTGTTTAATGACACTTGGCCTGATACCTATTTAATACGCACCAGACAGCAACTCGTCCAGTCTTATGAATGATAATAATGGCCTTAGCATTGCTGTTGGTTATGGTGGCGATGATGACCATAGCGAGACAAAACTGACAAGTGTCATTTCGTTTTTTATCGATAGCATATAGTTTCATTATTCAGCAACAAAGTAACGCACATGTATCCAAGATGTTCGCCAATCGCAATGGTATTATACTGATAGATAAAGGCTATTGCAACTATTAAGATTAATGCCATTAATGCCAATATTATTTCAGTAATATTCCCGAACATAATGTATATGATATATATTTTTGATTACATTTTAGTATTGTTATTATTATAATTATTCCCGTGCTACTTGTGTTATTAGAGCGGCAATATGGCAATGCGGACAAGTTTATGTTTGCTAGATTTGATATTTCCTACTCCCTATAGTAGCAGGATAGCTTGAGAAGAGAATTGGCTAAACTTTCATCATCCATAGCCTTATTTTGCTGCAAGACGAGGGAATCTAAGACCTTTTTAGACATGTTTGGACAGTAGAATTACCGATTAAAATATATATTAGGCTAGTCTAATTAGGTCAACCTAAGATGCCATCAATATATGAAACGTATAGAGGAGAAGGATAGAATTAATGGATTACTGGCAACTTATACTTTTAGGGTTAATTGCTGGATTTACAATTTTTCTAGGGCTCCCTCTAGCTGTGCTCCAGAATTTAAGCGCAAAGAAGAAAGGATTCCTTAATGCCTTTGCAATTGGGATATTAGTATTTCTCATAATTGATGTCTTTAGCCATGCTTGGGAATCTGCAGAGACAGCCGCAAGCGATGCTTTTGCGGGTAAATCGCCTATAGGAGATGCCATATTTGATCTTCTTGCCATGTTTGGAGGGATTGCAATAGGACTGTTGGGATTATTGTGGTATGAAAGCAAATACATGAAGAAGCCTATCAAACAACAACAACATCAACAACAGCAATTATCATCTAAATCATCAACAGCAGGAGGCGAAAGTATACTCTCAGATAATGGTAGTCGGATAGCAGCAGGAGGAGCAGAACTATCCGAACATCAGCAGCAACAGCAACAGCAACAACAACTATGGCAGCAGCAACAAGAAGTGACTGCATACAGAGTTGCCATGATGATTGCAGTAGGTATCGGTGTTCATAATTTTAGCGAAGGACTTGCAATAGGTCAATCATATGTTACAGGTGCTACAGGATTGGCAATACTATTGATAATTGGATTTGGAGCACATAATACTACTGAAGGTTTTGGAATAGCTGGTCCTTTGGCTGGACTTATAAAAAAACCCAGAGTCCGTTTTCTAATACTGGTAGGATTAGTAGGTGGCAGTCCGACATTTATTGGCACCATATTAGGTAGTTTATGGAATTCACCTATAGCTTACATACTATTCTTATCTATCGCTGGAGGTGCATTGGTATATGTTTCACTTTTGATGTACAATTCAGGAAGAAGACAAACTACAAACAATATTCTGATGCTGGGTATCTTTGTTGGATTGTGTGCAGGATTTATTACAGATCTAATGGTATCATTGGGTGGAGCCTAAAAGCAACTAAAATTTGGATCACTGAAAGTCATCGTTGTCAGCCATACACATCCTTGCTATCTTACTATCGGTTTTGATAGTCATGGCAACAGGAATAGCAGCAATACCCTTATCATTGGGGATTTTATTAAATAATAACAATAGCATCAAATTAGCAAATAAAATTACAGGCAATGAACAAAAGGTTTCTCATAAGTTAGGGGGAAGGGATGATGAAGGTGCTGCTGGCGGCAGCAGCAACAACAACAATAATAATGATAATAATGATTACAATAATATCAAATCAATCAATAAAATTCTAGGTAACAAGCTGAAAGCTTCTCGTGAATTTAGTGGAGGTCGGAGCGGCTTTGTTAGCAATAGGAGATTTAATATTGCAATTGTCAAGCCTATTTTTACAGCCGCAGCATACAGTAATTCATTTTACAAATTCTACTTCTTATTTATGCACACGCCATCAGGAAAGAATGTCACAACCCATCTTAATTTACTCTCAAGCAAAATACCAAAGCAATTAGCGCCATTATCATCATCTGCATTTACAATGGTTTTCTTATCCCTGACAGATGCTGATGTTGACGGCAGTAGCGGCTCTTCTGTCATATTTGTAAAAAATGGATTAGACAATAAATATAATGTTCTGATACTTGGCCACCAAGAGTACGTCACTCAGAAAGAATATAACAATCTAAAACGATTTGTCACAAATGGTGGTACATTGATTGCCCTAGACGGTGGTTTATTCTATGCAGAAGTGAAATACGATAAACGGACCCAAACAGTAACTTTAGTCAAAGGCCATGGTTGGACATTCAATGGCAAGTCTGCATGGAAGAGTGTTAATGAGAGATGGAAAAAGGATGCATCTGACTGGCTGGGCAGCAACTACCTTTGTTATTTGTGCAAAATCATGTTTCTAAATAATCCTTTTAGATACAACCACCATGAAGAACAATATCTGACAAATAAAAAAGATCTGACCTTAATGAATTACGACGCAGATTTCATGCCAGAAAGATATCACCCGCCCATAGCAAAACCAGAGATAGCAACATACCAACTTAATTATCAAAAAGGAAAAGTAATAGTACTTGGATTATATTCTGACGATATAATGTCCAATGCAAAGTTTGACAAATTCTTTGATAGATTGTTGCTACAAGATGCTCTCCGCCAAAGATAAGGAATCTGTAAGTTTTAGATATGAAGGGGCCTTCTTAGGCTAACGGTAAAGTTAATAATTAATTGTCAACAATTAACAGGCGTTTGGAGGCAATAAAGGAAAAAAAATCAGAGCATGAAAGGCAAGAGGAGCTTTACATTGGAACAGCTGAATCAGAACACGTAGAGATGTACCTAAAAGCAATATGGTATATTCGCGAAAGAGGTGAAGAAGTGAAAGTTAGCTCCATTGCCAAACTGCTTAATATAAGACAACCGTCTGTTGTTCAGATGCTCCATAAGCTAAATGATGCTAATCTCGTAGATTACAACAAAGGTAACATAGTCGCAATGACTGCAGCAGGAAATAGGATCGGAAAACAGATGATTAGGAATACTCGGTTACTTGAAGTGATGATGAAAGATGCACTGAAAATAGAAATTGATGAAGAAATGGTCTGTGGTATTGAACACCATATGAAAACCATTTTTACAGATGCTTTATGTACTTTGTTAAAACATCCAAGGAAATGTCCCCACGACCATAGCATCCCTATGGGAAAATGTTGTAGGTAATATGGCGGTGTGATAAAGCCATGAACCAAGGAAGGCTAAAGACTATAAATCCTGCGACACAAGTGACTCTTAACGATTACCAAATTATGACCAAAGAACAGATGATAAATGACAAAACAAAGAAACCACAAAATACATTTCAGGTTTGGAAAAAAGATGAAAGCAACAAAACGGAATTTCTTCATGATTTTGCTAATCAACTGAGGAGAGGAGTCAACAAGGGTGACTTCTGTAGAGAGATATCAAAATATGACATGTTAGAGTTCTTTAACAGCAAATGTTAGACTACATGCTGATCAATTCACATTCATGCATAGTGATAGTAAGTAATATTATCAAGGGGTAAAGAAACTCGACAAAGTCCGATACCGTTGAAAATGTGTTGATACTTCAGGGAGGAGGCTCTTTAGGTGCCTTTGGCTGCGGAGTGTTCAAAGCACTTGCAAACAATAATATAAAAATCGATATAATTGCAGGCACATCAATTGGTGGACTAAATGCTTCCATAATATCAGGCAGTAAAGAAGATCATCCTGAAAAGGCACTTGAACAATTCTGGCTGGAACTAGCAGAGGGAAATGATTCAAACCCATATTCTCCTATTATAGAATGGTTATCATCAGCATATCCTACACCTACCACCACTCATGCCGATATCAAAGATCATTCAGCAATGATACATAACTGGCAAGTTAAATCCCTAATATCATTTTATAGTTCAGCAATCTACGGAAACAACAAGGTCTTTGTACCTAGATGGAGACCGGAGTATGCGCTTACTGATCCACAGTATTTTACACCTCACGACTGGACTTATCTATTTGATCATTCTCCGCTAGTAAAGACACTGGAAAAATATGTAGATTATAACAAACTCCAGCCGAATGGTAAAGCCAATGCACGTCTAATAATAACTGCAGTTAATGTATTGACTGCAGAGCCTCTAATTTTTGATAGTACAAAACAACAAATAACTTCTAAGCATATATTAGCGGCAACTGGCTATCCTACATATTATTTTCCATGGGTGGAAGTAGAAAAAGGAATATATGCTTGGGATGGCAGTTTGCTAAGCAATACTCCATTAAGAGAGGTAATAGAAGCCTCTCCGGTAACAGATAAACGAATCTTTTTAGTCGAAAATTATCCCAAATATACTGATAAGTTACCAGATAACTTACATGAAGTACAACATAGAGCAAGAGATATTATGTTCAGTGATAAAACTATGCACAATGTGCAACTGTCCAAAGCAATAACCTACTATCTTAGATTTATCGATGAACTTTATCATGTTCTTGAAGATTGTTTCGATATGGAAAAAAAGGAAGACAAGGAAAAGTTCGAAAAAGTTCGCTTAAAATATAAGAAAATATCAGAGGAACATGGAGCAGAAATTAAGGGCGTATATTATATATCAAGAGACGAGCCATTTCCATCATTGTACGAGAACGCAGATTTTTCATTGAATACTATAAAGACTTCAATTAGGGATGGAGAATCAAAGGCCAACAAGGTACTCAGGGACGCCATCGTTTCTAGCGAGAAGCCGTAGAGTTTAATATGTAAAGGGTCCATAAGCCTAAATGACTTGAATAGGATCATGATTTTGACATACCTCATAATTACCTATGTTAATTCAACCGTTCAGGTCACTTATTTGTATCTCTCGTATACTTTTATTTGCTGTATAATTGCATTGCCACCATTGCAGCTCCTTTATTCATATACCGGTCCTATAGAGGCCAAACCGCCACCGGCATAAGTCCCTCTTATTCTTTCTACAGTTTCAATATCGTTTATCATCTTGAGCACATCAAGATCAACCTTGTGTGCAACTACTATATGAGTTCCCCCATCATAGAATGCAGGTACCATGCCTGTTTCGTTTATTATTCTGTTTCTTATTTCCTCAGTATTTTGCTTTGGCTTTATGAAAACCTCCAGTGTGTATATTGGATTTTTGTTTTTCTCTTTCTTTTGACGTAGTATCAGATCGACAATCAATAACGGATCGACTTTTCCAAGATGCGTTCTGATAGAGTTTTCTAGTTCATCAAATTTCTTTACAACTTCGTGTACTTGACTCAATTATTTTTGTTACATGCTAGTATCATATGAACGCTATTACTTTCTATATGTAATGCTAGAGGAAAGTAGTTGGATGCTCAGTATTATTAATCTTTAAGGGCTGTATCTTATATAAGCGGTTATAAGCAATCAACCAACATTTTATTGGCAGGCTAGGTCGGCTAGGTGCATAAATTCCAATAACTATCTGCTGCTATTGACCTTACTTTATTTTATAGGTAACAAACGTCACAGGATATTCCTGATCAGAGATATCTCTATGGTGGTGACGATAATATTTGCGAATTCTCCTCTGTTCCTTCTCTAAATTCTCAATTTTGAAATGGCATGAATAACAATAATGGCATTTAAGACAGATATGAATAGTTCTTTTATTACATTCTATACACTCACCATATGATGGATTAACGTAGGACGTGATATACTCATGCATACTTTCAGTTACCTAATTGAATAGATAAATCTTGGAATGCTTTACAGGGAGGGAGAGCAGCCAAATAGAGTTATTTGGCAATTTATTCTATCAACATATTTTTTCTATAATGTTCTTCTACGATATTTATCATAAATAAAAAAGAATCAATTCATTAACCAATGAGAGTTTTAATCGATCATATACTGAGGGTCCCTCTTGTACAATAGTATGGCTGGTCGTGCTGAGACCTTTATGGATCAAGTGTAGGGTACTCTTACGCAATCAAGGAATAATTGTTCATAAAGATCAAGACGTCGCAAATATATAAACCTCAATGAATTAATAGAAAGCCATTGAGGTGTTACATATTCTTCCGTGAATTTAATTAGCCAATTACTTATACTAGAAGACTATCCTCAGAAAAAAAAGGTTCGTGGATAAA
>Ga0173483_10000315_pt1 | contig 13189 bp, 11 predicted proteins | sample NitcycUS178409R2_FD_122621 | JGI IMG/M metagenome (GOLD analysis project Ga0173483, IMG submission 122621) | Soil microbial communities from Arlington Agricultural Research Station in Wisconsin, USA - Nitrogen cycling UWRJ-S178-409R-2 (version... | ecosystem: Environmental > Terrestrial > Soil...
GAACAATACTATTTTGAAATTTTGTATTAACAAAATGAGTATAATATCCTACTTAACCATAATATATTGATGTCAATAAATTCAAGTTTCCATTATTGTTATAAAGATAACATTGATTTATTTTGAAAATTTGTATAGATTAGCGTAAAAATTGCTTTGTCTATTTTTTATCTCCGCAATGCGTATACAATATTTGGTTAGATAAAGGGCCACTTGTTTCTAATGCAAATACGAATTTCAATATTATAGATGACTATTGGTGCAATTTTGGTATTGGTGACAAAAGATAAATTATTAAAAATAAACTGTTGACTAATTTTCTTAACTCATATGAGACTCATAAATTGAAATTAATTCAGCTACAATAGAAGGTCACCCTCCTATTCCAGAAGATAAACTAATAGAAAAAATTTCACACATTTGGTTTTATAATACTTTCATGAGTTAAGAAGGAAACCAAGATATTGGATATTTTATTAAAAATACGAGCTGATAATACTTTCACAATATGCTTATGATTTTTTTATAAGAATTCAACAAGTCAATCCAAATCATAAATAAAAAGATAAAAGTATTATTCAATCAGTAATCTCATTTGAGTTCTACTAAAAATCTGAAAAAGGATCATATAACAATAAGAAGAGTAAGAAATATTGCACAAAAATGTTCAGATAATTTGTATTCAAATAAAGAAGTCCCTCTGGAGCACATCGAAATCATATCTGTAATTATAGAAGAGTTTGTAGATAATTTTCATCACGGTAAAGAAGAAAAAGTCTACTTTCCTGAAACAAAGGAAAAAGACGGGTTTGCAGAAGACGTTCGCAAGTTTTTGATCGAACATGAGTTAGGAAGAAGGATAGCAAATATGTTAAGAAGAGAAATAAATATGTTAAAGAAAAATCGTAATAAAGGTAATAGCAAAGTGTTACTAAATAATGATGAGAGTAAACTAAACGAACCCGTGGCGAGGTTCTTAAAATCATATGCGGTTTTTATAGACGATCATACCGGGAAAGAGGATAAATTCTTTGAATTAATTGAATCAGGTAAATTGCTTTCTGTAGATGAAGACAAAAGGCTACTAAAACACTATGAAGTATGCAAAAACCAGGTGGGTGGAGAAATAAGGATACAGGAAATGCTCAGACTAATTGACTATTTAGAGGAACAAGATTGGATGAAATAATTAGATAATAATCATAGATAATCGGCCATATTGCTATTTTAAATTCCATCTGTCGGCTAATCATCAACATCGTACCATCAGACGAGGAAAATCTCAAAAGATCAAAGTTTACACATAGCTCAGAGCATAAAGAATCTATCCTTTAATGGTGATCATGATAGTAACAACAATAAAAAGAATGTTTATAGAGATACATCACCTAGATTGTTGGACTGGAATACCACTGTTACTATTCCTTGGGGAGTTCTTATTCTTATAGGTGGAGGACTGGCCCTTGCTAACGGATTTACATCCACTGGCCTTGGCGATTGGATTGTAGAACAGGTAAGTTTTCTTGGCAATGCAAATTACATAATAATCATACTTGTGCTCGTAACACTGGCTATATTACCTACAGAAATGATAAGCAATACTGCTACGGCGGCATTGTTACTTCCTATATCGGCTTCACTTGTAACGTCGATGTGGATAAACCCAATATTGTTTATGGCACCAGTAGCAATAGCTACAAGTTATGGTTTCAGTATGCCCGTTGGATCCCCACCTAATGCAATTGTCTATTCATATGGATATATACCGATTTCAAAATGGCAAGAGCGGGTATCCCACTTGATTTAATATCAACTGTGGTGGTAACAATACTTACGACTATTTTAGTCCCTCTAGCATTTTGAGGTAATGGTAAATCATTGAATGAAATATGAACACTCTATCTTCTTTTCTACGGTTATGACGGCATTGAAGGATTTTTTAGTAGTCTCATATATGTAATTTAGACTAGATTTGATTTCTCTTGATATGTAGAATAATACCCTATTAGAGATAGTCTCTAAGATGAATCGGAAGAATATATTGGTTACACAATGCGATCACACTAGAAATGTGATACTACAAGAAGTATATAGATAAAATAAGTATAAACATTAGCTGCTGTAAGATATTGATTTACAAGGTTAATAACATAATCTTAAAAAATATTGAGTATAATTTAATGATTTGATATTCTATAAATAGCTTAAAATGCTACTTTCCTTGTGGAAGCACCAATCGGACAAATATTACAAGATTTTGCAGTCATAATGATAATTGCTTCTGTAATGACTTTGGCGTTTTACAAATTAAAGCAACCGGTGGTTATAGGATTCATTGTGGCTGGGATCATAATTGGTCCTTATAGTCCACCATTTAGCCTTATTCATAACCTAGAGGTACTTAATCTCTTTGCTGAGATGGGCGTAATACTATTGCTTTTTACAGTGGGAATGGAATTTCCTATTCAAAAACTAAAGGATGTCGGGAGAAAAGCAATTGTTATAGCCTCCACCGAAGCATTTGGAACTCTAGCCATTGGATTTATTGTAGCACAATCATTGGGATTGGGCTTTTACGACAGTGTTTTTCTTGCACTTGCAATATCAGTAACAAGCACCGTTATTATAATGAGGGTTCTTGGAGAGCTCAACATGATGAAAGATGAGTCTGCTACTTTAATTTTAGGAATAACCATCATTGAAGATATTATTGTAATTTCACTATTAGCAATTTTTCAATCCGCAGGAGCAAGTGGAGAAATTTCTATTAACGAAGTTATAATTTCGATAGGAATAACCATGGGATTTATTGCAGGAGTACTAGTAGTCGGCTCAAAAATCATTCCTAGATTAATGGATGTTGTCGCAAGAACCAATCAGCATGATGTGCTAATAGTTGCTGCAGTAGGAGTGGCTTTTGGATTTGCCTTTATATCATTTCAATTGGGAATATCCGTAGCTGCAGGTGCATTTTTTGCAGGTGTACTTGTTGCAGAGTCTCGATCTCATGCAGTAACTAGTGTTTTAGCAAACCCTGTAAAGGATATTTTTGCAGCACTGTTCTTTGTATCGGTAGGGGCGTTAATGGATTTTTCACTAATCCCTCAATTTATAGTCCCCGCATTAATATTGATAGGCGTCTCAATAGCTGCAAAATTTATGACAGTTTATGTTGCATCTAGACTTCAGAGGCTAAACAATCTTACTTCTGCAAGAACCGCACTAGGGTGTTCCTCCTCGGGTGGTGAAATAGCGCTAGTAGTAGCAAAAGGAGGAATTGATGTTGGAGCAGCGACTCCCATTATTTTACCTATGGTAGGAACTATGACTATCATAACCACATTCATTGCACCCTATGTCATCAAATACGGCTGGAAATTTACAGAGAAATTTGCAAAAGGACAGGATAAAGATAAGGGGTTGCAACAACAACAACAACCGTCCAATTCAGATGATAATTCAAACGAATCACTTTAAGAATTTTATACTTCAATAATTTGTGGGATTTGTAATCTATTAATATAAGCAAATCCTTGACCACAGATTCTGTAATATTATCTAATTTTTATTTTTTCTTTTGTCTTGAGAACAAGCATGCTAACTGATATAAAATCGTACAATATAAATAAGAAACAGGAATCATACGAGATTCTATAAAGTAGCTACCTTGATTTACCTGTAATAGTATATTTATTTCCCAACTATCCAAATACCTTTTTTTGAATGCATTAAATCTACCCTCAGAAATTTCTATTAGTACTACAATAATAGGTTGAATGTAGATGTTATATACACCGCAACTCCTAGTACCATTATAAGCAAAATAACATTCTTTTGGATGAAATTTACAACTTCTTTTCTAGATTTAATTTAGATAACTCCTTTGTCAATTACTGACATTTATGCTATGTAATGCATTCTTTAAGAGTACCAGAAACCACAGCCTATAATTCTAATAGTTTGGAAACTGAAAAAGACCTTTCCGGTATTACCTGAGCCGTGGAATAAAGGCTGAATCTTATTTGGATACAACAATAGTAGTTACTTAATAATTAAAACATTATACAGTTTAAAGCAAGAGATTAAGCGATTTGGTATATATCTTTAATACCTTTTTTTTGGCTATGTAAATTGGAAAGGAAAGATAAAAAAAGGCTTGTCTGGAAAATCCCAAACATCTGAGAAGAATTCTGCATTGTCTGCTCTTGATTTAGGTACTGTGGAATTTATGAAATGGTTAATATCAAAAGACACGAATTCTGGAGATACTTTTATAGTAGTCAAAGACTATTTAGATAATAAATATGTAATTTTGTTTGATAAAAGTATTCTAAATGATGTTATTGTTGCTTATAGGGACGGTATGCCATGGTGTATAACATGTAATACTGATGACTGCAGTCATGTAGGATTTGCAATATGTCTGAAACAAAATTATGATAGAAATGACCAAGTGGTTTTTTAGACAAAATAGGAAAAAATTGTCGAGTTTGTAATAATCAATAATTACTCAAAAATATCAATTACATCTTTATTTTTGCATAAATAATATTGACAAGACCGAAGCTTCATCATTTCATATAAAATAAGCAATTAATTAAGACACTTTTCAAAAATATTCAAAAACAATTTGTCTATTTTTTATCCCCTCTAAACAACAAGTTCAAAAGGGGTGAAAATTTCCGTTATGATTTATGGTTTTAGATTTGGACATGGATTAAATTGAATATAACGTCAATTGATTTGCCTGTATCAAATTATAAAAATAAGATCCTATTGTATTTTCAAACCGGTTGAATAGTTATCTTACTATTAACACTGCACAGTCTACTTCTTCTGCAACCTTTCTTGCAACACTTCCTAATTTCCTAAACATTCCTGAAATTCCTGTATGTCCAATACTACCCATAACGATGAGATCGATGCCATTCTGTTTAGCAAAGTCTATGATTGTTTCTGACGGATTACCTAATTTAATTTTGGTGGTAATAGAAATATTGTATTTACTATACTTATTTTTCACATCCTTCAGAATCACAATCATTTCGTTCTTTATCTTATCATGGATCTCATTCACTAATGGAGATATAATCACCTCATTGTTTTTTGACTTTATTTTTGAGTAGTGAATTGGTAACGGTATTTCATCGATTACATAAAGTATAAAGATTTGTGTTTGATTCGCTGTAGACAATTCTATGGCTTTCTCCAAGGCCTTGACTGACAACTTTGAGGTATCAAAAGGTACTAGTATATGATTATATGACATGAAATAATAACAGGTTTAGACTAATATAAGCAATATCTAATAGATTAATTCCAAAGTTCAATAGCCAATGCTTTCAGTATTTGATGAGCTTTGGATTTACATTGAATATTAGAAAAATATTATTTATATCATTACATAATTTTATTTTAAATATTTTGATTACTATGATAAGATTAGGAAGAACACATATTCATGACTTTTGACCATCCTATTAGATTATTGAACTTTATATTTTCGATAACCAAACCAAAAACTTATTCTTTAGCTTTCTTGTTTTAATTCTTAGTACAGGTAATTGTAATTGATATCACTCCTATACTCGTCAACTATAAGAAATTGTATCACTTTCTAATAGACAAAAAATTGTACATGAAGATCCTTTTCATTTTTTGTCTCCTAAGTTCAAGTCCTCGGTTTATTCACAAAACCACAGTACAAGAATTAATTTTTTATAACTTGACAACTTATTATATGAATGGAAGTATATTGCAAATAGGAAAGATTCTCGTCCCATTTGATAATTCTGGATATTCAAAAAGATCATTAAAGTATGCTGTGGATTTAGCAAAGGTCATTCTTTCTGACAACCGGGGTAAGGAACATATTAGAATATTTTTACTTCATGTTGTCCAAGAATTTCCAATCGCTAAATCGTTAAGTGATAGACTATTAAGGGATAAAGAAGGCAAAGTGATATCATTGAGCCAATATGCTTCTGCAATTTATGATGGAATGAAAGACAACATAGAAAAAAGCATAAGTAAGGAAATAAGCAAATACTCATCTATCGATGGAGTTAAAATCGATTTTGCCATATTATCTGGCGATCCTGCTAATGTAATTGTGGATTATACTGAAAAGAATAAGATTGACTTGGTAATAATGGGAAGTAATGGGTTGCAAGGATTAGCTAAATTCAAAGGATTAGGGAATGTTTCGAGAAAAGTATCAGAGGCAGTTTCTTGTCCTATTACAATAATACGTTAACTTTTTTTATTGACACACTTTAATAATACCGGTGTACAGGTAGAAATTATCATGAATAAGAAATTATGTCTCAAGGTTAGTGTAATGATGGTTAGTAATCATTAGTTACAAATCTATCTGTGCACTATTAAACACAGGCAAAATAGATCTTTTCTTAATAGGATTCATTTCACCGGGCAAAAAAATTTTCAATCTTGTTTAAAAGAATGTTCAACGCAAAATTTTATATTTAATTTAGATCATTATTTTAGTGGTTTACTCAATAAAAGATTTCAATACGTATAACATCTATTAATATTTCTATCTCTATTACTATGTTGCTTATATAATTTGATGACATTATATGAATCAATAGTGTCTTTAAAACAAGATTTGATAGTACAGATATTGGAAATTGCTAAAGGAGGCATCCCAAAATCTAAAATTTATGAATCTTTATCCATTGTATCTAAAAGTCAAATTAATAGAACATTAGCTTATATAATAGATAACCGTCTGTTGCAGTTTACAGAAATTAATCTACAATACATGACAACCCATAGAGGATATACGTATCTTAAGGAAAGATACAAAAATAGCAGATCATAAATAAAAGAGATCTTATAGGAAATTTAAATGATTTAAACAAGGAAAAATTATTAAAGATCAGTTAATCTCCATTTTGTGTCTTAGGCTTTTCTATATTAATTTTACAAAATTAAAATTTGAAGCACACAGGAATTTTATTGCGATTGACAAAAGAAAAGTAATGTTAATACTACTTTTGGATCTATTTACTGCATATATCGTCACTGGTTTTAAATTAATGATACGAATTTCAATAAACTATTTTGTATCACATAGTTTCATCATTATTAATCTATTCGACAATATTTATCAAACATTGGCTCAGCATGATAATACATATTTTCTCTAGTATATGATATCAAATATTGTTACTAATGCTGTTATCTTATTATTGTCATAGGGCGTGAAACTGCCTCTGATACTTTTCTTGATACACTCCCTAATCCTTTGAATTTAGCTATGCCTTGCAACCCATTACTCCCCATAACTATTAGATCAACTCTATTGTTGTTAGAATAATCTATGATTTGATTAGCGGGATCGCCATAAAGAAATATTGACTCTAGCTTAACTCCGTCTATGGATTTATAGGCCTTCTTTTTTTCATTCATATCTTTTTGCATTAAAGTTTTTGTTTCTAGATATATACTATTAGCATGTTCATTCAAAGATGGATTATCATCTTCACTCTTAATTTTCATTTTACCTAAAAGAGTTTTTGTAAATGGTATTTCCTGTACCACATGTAGCATTACGATTTTAATGATTCGCTTTTTTGGATCACCTAAAAAAATCGCTTTTGCCAGATATACCGCATATTCCAGCGCGTTTTCGGAAAAATTAGAAGCATCGTATGGTACTAAAATAACTCTTAGGTCCAATCTCAAATATAAGATAAAGACAATATCTTAATAAATTTACTATAACATACAGATATAGCAGACAGTATTACTGACAATGGTTACATGGAATGTAATATGTAAATGAGTCTTTAAGAACTCTTGTCATTAAAACCAACATCTGGTAGATATGCTAGTGTTGCGGAAGTAAGAGCATAAACACCACCACGGATCGTGGTTTCTGGGTCTGGTACAAAGTTTGACTGATGATTAGATGGAAGATGCTGCATCTTGGCCATGAAAGTATTTCCAGGAGCAGCATTATAAGTATGCTGAGGATGGCCACCAAATACCCAAAAACAGTAAGGAATAGGTTCCCCATCATAGTGGTGGTGGCCGGGGAGACCATATTGAGAAAAGTCCTCACTGGTCATCATCGTTGGCAGTTCAATTACATTATCAGATCCAAATAGTAACATGTGCACTGCACGTAAACGTTGGTCTATCAGTTCATTATTACTAGTGAGTGGAAATTCACTTGATGTCGTAATCTCTGGCATTCTAGGAGCACGGAAAGCTTGTGCTTCAGCTTCGGCCATACGACTAATGGCGCTAATTATCTGCATTTGTACATTAATACTTTGTGTACGTATGTTGATACCAATGTGAGCTTCGTCAGCAATAACATTATGTTTGATACCACTTTTTACAAATCCAGTTGTGATCACAGCTGGTATGTCACCTCCAAGCTCACGAGAACGTATGGTTTGTAACTTCGTAATTAAAGAAGAAGCCATAATTACAGAGTCTATGGAGACTTGTGGAGTAGAACCATGCCCGCCTTTGCCAAATAGTCTAATATCCACATTAATCGAGGAAGACATAATTATGCCAGAATTATGACCAATCATTCCTACTGCTAGCGGTAAAACGTGTTGTCCAAGACACAAGTCCGGCCGTGGGAATCGCTTGAATAATCCATCGTTTAACATTGCCTCGGCCCCTTGCCCAGTCTCCTCTCCAGGTTGAGCACAAATAAAAGCGGTTCCTTGCCAGGCATCAGAGTTTCTGGCTAAAAGGTCAGCCGTAGCAATCAAGCACGTCACATGTATATCATGTCCACATGCATGCATGACTGGTACTTTAGCCCCATCTGTTGAAGTTTTAAAAGTCTTACTTGCGTAATCAACACCACTTTGTTCCTTGATGGGAAGTGCATCCATGTCACCACGGAGCATTACGACAGGACCTATCCCATTACGTAATAGCCCTACAATACCAGTCGCTCCGATTCCCTCAGTTACTTCATACCCAGATTCACGAAGGTGTTGGGCAACTATACCTGCGGTTCGATATTCCTGCATAGAAAGTTCCGGATGTTGATGAAGATCACGGTATAATTTACACAATCTAGGAAGACGATCTTCAAGATCAGCAAGAATATGGGTGGCTCTTTGAACAACTATATCTACCGACTCATTGTTGAAAGGTAGAAAAGCCATGACGTAAGTAAAGATTTGATAATATATCAATATTATTTGTAAAGCGCAAAAAACTTCAAAATATAATAAAGAAAAGGAATGCATACTATTATTTACTGTATTTGGTAATGCTTTAACAAAGAATGAAAGCATTTGAAGATCAATACTAGATCTATCGTGAAAGTAACATAAGATAAAATAGAAGTAGTTTATGGTCAGGAAAATATTGGACTAGAAGCCTGTTTTTGGAATTCCCTATGGTATTCGCATTCTACTGAGCATAGAATCCACCCTTGTAAATATATTAACATAATAGACTAGACAGAGGGATGACAAAATTAATTTTTGTGGAAATTCATGCTACCAAGAGCACCTTTCACACTAATTGCCGATCTATCACCAAGAGCATTTGGTATCTGCTAATAACGTTAATTTAATCACTATTTTAGTTTCTTCTTCTGTTTCTATATTATATTCTCAATAAGTGAAACGATATTATTGTTATTAAGAACTCCAAGAGAGATTAACAGGGAACCCTTTGAGATTGATTATGATATTTCACTTCATTTGGATTAACATTTTATTTGCAATAGATAATTTAGCTAAAAAATTAACTTCGAGACTTGTATCGGGATTATAAAAGATATTGTATAAGCAAATATGTTATGAACAACAATGTAGTTGTTGTATTTTCTTTCGCCTTAATATTGATGATTTCGATGATAACAACTGAATGGGCTTTGAATCTCCTTGCCCGGGGTGAACCATTGAATAATAATTCATCATTGGGGACTAAAACATCATCCTTAGGCAATATATCGATTATAACTCCTTGGAGCACTGGAAATGAAAGAAATAATGGTAGCGGTGCTGGCTAGAATTAGTTAAATATTTCTATTTTTTTGTAATAGGTCTATTGATAAACTATAGACTTCATTAACATTCTGTTTGATAGGAAAATAATAGTCTTTGTGTATAAGGCAGTTTATTGAAGTATGTGTGATTATGTAGTTTATTATATAAACTCATTAATATCATACACGACTAGTGTTCTCTGATTTTCTATTTTTAATCTCATTATAATGTATAGTATGAGCTTCTAATTGTAAATATTTATGATTTGTCTTACAAAAGCTCATCATCGTTGTTGGATGATGCTTGAGTGGAATTATCATCATTAGTCTTATTATTAATATTGTCTAGCGTCTCGTCGAAGTTTCTACTCAATGAGCTGAAAGTGCTACTATCAGTATGTTCGGTAACTTCAATAGATTGATTAGCAGACGCAATTGAAATTTGAGTGAAATACTAAAACCGATATAAAATCCAAGAACCATTGTCAGCGCAATAATCAAGGAAAATCTGCAATTCACCTAATATTATAAAAACACGATAATTAAGTAAAGTTAAGGATTAGGAAAATCACTAACGCTTTATAGATTATTAGGATAAAATTGATACTAGACGATGATATACCATTCAAGTAAAATAATTGTATGGGTATGCATACCCGAGACATCTGGCTGGAAATACGAATGTTGATTAGATTGTGTCTCACAGTATCATATTTTATACCCCTGTCACGCATTGGAATGGGAAACTCACCTAAAATATGACTAATTAATAATTTTTTCATAGAACTATATCAGATAGCGTCTCGTGTTTCATTATCCTTTATTATTTACAATAAAAATGTAAGTTTCAATAAAATTTTACACATATATTTATAATATATGTAAATGTCTCTTTATATAGTATGTTATATTATGACTTTTGCATTGACAAACCAGAATAATGCAAAATTTAATTTAAAACATTGCCTCATGACTCTGACTTTGTTTGGACTAATAATTTTGTCAGTACTTCCCGCCATGTTTAGTGGCTTTTCTACTACTACAGCAACAACAACAACAAATAACCTTATTCCAACCGTATTGGCACAAGGAGAAGATCCATTCCCTTCAGTATCTAACGAAACATTGACACCAGCCCAACAACAAGCTCGTGAACAGCTGTTGAAAGAACACGGCTTTTCAGTTAATGTGATAGCAAGAAACCTTAGTGCACCTTTGAACCTTTTATATGGCCCCGACGATGCCCTCTGGATTACAGAGCGCGTGGGAAAGGATATCGTAAGAGTAGATGCAACTAATGGAACAATACTTAGTAAGACTCCTATTCCTAACGTCAATCAATCCGCAGGTCAAGATGGTGTTTTGGGAATGGCCTTTGACCCTAACTTCAACAGTACTAAAAATATTTACGTTGCATATACTTATGAGGATAACTCTAGAGGAGTTCCTGACCTCAAAACCAAAATTACCAAATTCACTTTCGATCCTTTAACTGACAAAATTAGTGAGCCTAAAGACCTAATAAGCGGCCTGTCTGGAAGTAGCGATCACAACTCCGGCCGTATGACATTCGGTCCTGATGGCAAGCTTTATTATACTATAGGTGATCAGGGCAAGAATCAGCTAGCTTTAGCATGTTTGAATAATATGGCACAGCATCTTCCCACCAGTCAGCAAATCGCGGCCAAAAACTGGAGTACTTATGAAGGTAAAGTACTTCGTATGAATCCTGATGGTTCAATCCCTCAAGACAATCCCGTTATTAACGGAGTACAAAGTCATATCTATACCTATGGTCATCGTAATGCTCAAGGAATAACAGTTGGTCCCACAGGCGATATCTATATCTCAGAGCATGGAGACAATTCCGATGATGAAGTTAACCATCTTATAGCAGGAGGAGACTATGGATGGCCTTATGTATCGGGCTATATTGATGACAAAGCGTATCAGTATTACAACTGGTCAGCTGCAAAGAATTGTCCAGAACTAAAATTTAATGATGTTGCACCTGCACCGGCTGGCGTAACTGTAAAGAATGAAAGCGAATTTAACGCTACAAACTTCATACCACCAATTGCTACATTCTATACCGTTGAGAAAAACTTTAACTTTACAGAGGCTGCAAAGTCATGTGGAAAAATGAGTTCTACCTGTTACCCAACAGTAGCACCCTCAAGCTTGCGTCTGTATACGTCTGACACTATTCCTGGATGGGAGAATAACTTACTTATGACTACATTGAAGGGAGGAAAGATAATTAAGATGACTTTAGATGATAACGGTACAGCAGTCAAAGGCAAACCTCAAGAGCTTTTCCGCTCAGAGAACCGCTACCGAGACATCGCGTTTAGTCCAGATGGAGGCACAGTATACGTAATCACAGACATGGGAGGCCCAGTACAGGCTATGAAAGAAGGTCCAATAACTCCTACCACAACTCTGTGGAGCCCCGGTGCTATTATAGCATTTCACTATATAGGAACAGAAGGAAGCGGAGGGAGCAGCAACTCAACTGCACAATAGATATTTGTTACTAAGGCTATATGACAATGTTTTCTTATCATATCATTGTTCCATGTGTTAAAACGCTTCATAATACCTTAGTTAGCAGCATAACAATCTCAATAAGAACTAAAATACAAATAATTTCATCCATAATGTCGACTAGTAATAACTTTTTCTGGAGATTTGCAATTAGCTTTTCGTATTTTCTAATTCTAGTCAATTTACAATGAATGAAAACTTTTTAATACTTTCAAAGACCAAACCATCTCTTTACTCGTTTAATATGACTATGTCAAATACTAGTTAAAATAGAAAATAGGGCTAAAAGACCAGAACACTGTTGTATCCTATCATTTGAAACTTCTATCATTGCAATCGAGAAAACAATTGGTTCTATATGGCCCCAAACAAACCTCCATCTTTAGTCCTTCGCTACATGACACCTATTTGTTTCATCATTCTTACCAAATCGTAAAAGAGTTTTTCTTCAATCATTTCTCGTATTTCCAATGAGCAACTGTACTAAACTCTACTTGAAATCTTTTGTTTGTAGGCTGGATAATTTTCCCATCCATTCCTTTCAATGACCTCTTAAATGTCCCAGTAAAGTTTGCCACAGATTATGTCCAATCACCTTGACCAAAAAATATCTTTTACAGGTCATTGTCAATGTGGTTGTAAGAA
>Ga0173483_10000316_pt1 | contig 13188 bp, 9 predicted proteins | sample NitcycUS178409R2_FD_122621 | JGI IMG/M metagenome (GOLD analysis project Ga0173483, IMG submission 122621) | Soil microbial communities from Arlington Agricultural Research Station in Wisconsin, USA - Nitrogen cycling UWRJ-S178-409R-2 (version... | ecosystem: Environmental > Terrestrial > Soil >...
CCCTGGAGCGCCGGGGCCGTGCCGTGCGCGGCCTCGGCCATCAGCGCCGTCGGCCGGTCGACGCCTTCGTCGGAGAACGCGACGAGCAGCGACTCGGAGCCGGCGATCGACCCGAAGAGCGGAAGCACGAGATCGGACAGGATGTCGCCGTCGCGGTTCAGCGCCGGAATCACCATCGGGGCGCCACTCGACGAGATGAGGAGCGCGAACGTCGCGTCGATCAGTTGCGGCTCGTACGGAACGTCCACGTGGCGTTGGGCTGCGGCGTCCATCTCCTCCTTGAGCATTCCCTCGTAGACGGGGCTCACGGTGTATTTCGGGCCGCCGAATACCTTCGCGCCCATTCGCTCCGCTTGACGGAAGGCGAACTCCGCAACCGCCCGGCAGACGCTGCGCTCGATCCGCTCGGTGCGAAATGCGACCTCGTGGTCGCCGTCGCCCTCCCGCCATTCCTTCGCGCCGTACGCATCGCCGACGGCCATCCGGACGACGGAGATCGGGGAATGGACCCCGCCGACGGGCAGCACGCCCGGGATCCGCCTGCCGGTGCGGACGATCACCTTGCCGCCGATGTCCTCGCGCAGGATCCGGTTCGGCGAGCCGACGTCGCCGCGGCCCTCGGGTGTGATGGTCGCCGCTTTGAGGCCGAGCCCGTGAGACGCAATCGAGTGCGCAGCCTCGTGGACGACCTGATTCCCGGTCTCGCGACGATGCTCGAGCGAGAGATCGAAGCGCGGCAGCTCGAGCTCGAGCCCCAGGACGTCCGGTTGGAGAACCCGGACGGCCGCCTCGAGGAGCTCCTGACCCGTCTGGTCCCCCTCCAGCACCACAATGGTTCTCGCGTTCATCGAGGCGGAAGTCTAGACGGGGTGCCGCCCGGGAAGTCCGACTGGAAGTCGGACGAATGCCGGTCGTATACTGCTCGCTAACTCGATGGCGTCGATCCGATGGAAATCGCCACGGTGATTTCCCCGATTGGAGGAAATGTGGCTCGAAAGACGGTGCTCGTCTGTGACAAGTGCGGCTCGGAAGTCGAGGAGGGAAAAGGCGCGGTCATGCGCGTCACGTTCAACGACGCCCGGCGGGGCGCAAAGGCTGCGGATCTCTGCGATCCATGTGCAGGCGGAATGCCCGGCGCGGCTGTCGCCCGCCGCGGGCGAAAGCCGAAGTCGCTGGCCTGAGAATCCGGGGCTCCGGCCGTGCCGGAGCCCCGCCCGACCGTTCTGCGCTCCGTGCGTGAAAAGGTGCTTCTGGCTGCTCGCGCGTAAGCCGGATCCACAGAAGCGCCCGACTACCATGCGCCGGTGGGGCTCTCCCTCGTCGTCGGTCCGGCACACGCCGGCAAGATCGGGCGGCTGCTCGACGGCTTCTTCGCGTCCGCCGACCGCGATCCCTGGCTGATCGTCCCGAACCGTGCGGACGTCGAACGCGTCGAGCGCGAGCTCGTGGCGCGGCACGGTGGGCTCCTCGCGGGCACGATAGGGACGTTCGACACGCTGTTCGAGGCGCTCGCTCACGGAGACGGGCAGGGAAAGCCCGGCCTCGGAGACGCCGCCCGCGCTCTGGTCGTCAAGCGGGTCTGCGACGCCGCTGACGTCGACGGTGCGCGGTTTCCGGGGTTCGCCGACGCGGTCGGTCGCTCGCTCGCTGAGCTCGACGGGGCGCTGCTCGCGCCGGAGGAGCTGCCGCCGCCCCTCGCGACGATCGCCGCTGCGTACCGGGAGGAGCTCGACCGGCTCGGGGTCTGGGATCGCGGCCGGCAGAGACGCCGGGCCGTCGAGAGGCTGACCGGCGAGCTCGCCGCCTGGGAAGGCAGCCCGGTCTTCGCGCACGGGTTCGAGGACCTCACCGGGGCCGAGTGGCGCCTGCTCGAGGCGCTTTCGGCCCGCGCGGAGGTGCACGTCTCGATCCCTTACGAGCCCGGTCGCGCCGCGTACGCCTCGCTGCGGCGAACCGTTGCCGACCTGGCGGCGATCGCCGGCGACGCGGTCACCGAGCTGCCGCCTCGAGCGGGAGACTTCCTGCCGTCCGACCTCGCCCACCTCGAACGCGGCCTCTTCACCGACGCGCCGCGGCGGGCTCCGCTCGCCGGCTCGATCCGCTGGCTGGAGGGCGCGGGCACCCGGGGCACGTTCGAACTCGTCGCGGAAGAGGTGCTGGCGCTCGTCCGAAGCGGGACGCCGCCGGAAGCGATCGGTGTCGTCTGCCCGTCCGTCGACGGCGTGCGGCTGCCGCTCGCGACGGCGTTCGCCGCGCTGGGCGTCCCGGTCGCGTTCGAGGGCCGCGCAGCGCTCCGGTCGACGCCCTTCGGCCATGCGCTGCTCTCACTGCTCCGCTTCGCGTGGCTCGACGGCGAGCGCCCCGAGCTCTTCGCGCACCTCCGCTCGCCGTACTCCGGGTTGCAGCGCAAGGACGTGGACTGGGTCGAGGGCAGGCTGCGCGGACGGGGCATCCTCGGCGGCGAGCGCGTCGTCGAGGTCGTGGTGCAGCTCCGCGACGGTCGCTCGCTGCCGCCACTCGACGCGCTGCACGCGGACGACGAGCCCACCGAAGCCGTTCGGCGGCTTGCAGCGACGATGCTCCGGAACGCCTACGGGACGACGGCACCGCCGGTCGGCCCGCGGGCGCAATCGGACCTGCGGTCACACGACGCGGTGACCGGGACGCTCGACGAGCTCCAGGCGCTCGGTGCGAGCGGGCGCGAGCCGACACGCGGTGAGCTGCTCTCCGCGCTCGAACGCGCCACGGTTCGCGGCGACGGCGCCGGCCTCCCCGGCAAGGTCTCCGTGCTCGACCTTCTCCGCGCGCGGACGCGGCGCTTCGACGCCGTCTTCGTCGTGGGCCTCGAGCAGGGATCGCTACCCCGGCGTCCGCGCATCGAGCCGTTCGTCGACGACGACGCGCGCCGGGCGCTCGACGACCGGCGTGGCGCCCGACTCGTCCGGCCCGATGCGGCGAGCCGAGACCGGTACCTCTTCGCGACGGCGTGCTCGAGGCCGCGGCGGCGGCTCGTGCTCGTGCGGCAGGCGGTCGGCGACGAGGGCTCGCCGCGCGAGCCCAGCCCGTTCTGGGAGGCCGTGCGCGAGCTCTTCGACGAGGACGACGTCCGGCACGCCACGTATCGCCGCCCGCTCTCGGTGGTCGTGCCGGAGCTCGAGGCTGCGCCCACCGAGCGCGCGCGGCTCCGCGCGCTCGCCGTCGTGGCCGCGCGCGAGCCTGGGGAGGCAGCCGCGCTCGCCCGCGAGAACGGCTGGGACCGGCGTCTTTCGCGCGCGATGTCGGCGTTCGCCCGGCCGACGGGCGTGACACACGAGCGGGCGCTGCGGCTGCTCGGCCGCGAGTCGTACTCGGTCTCCGAGCTCGAGCGGATGGCCTCGTGCTCGTCCGCGTGGTTCGTCGAGAGGTATCTGCGCCCCGCGACGATCGACAAGCAGATCGACCGCATGCTGCGCGGATCGATTCTCCACGCGGCGCTCCAGCGCTTCTACCAGCAGCTTCCGAGCGCCGTGCCTGGCGCCGATCGCGTCAGCGCGGACAACGTCGAGCAGGCTGTCGTGCTGATGCGGGAATGCGTCGCAGACGCCGTCGAGACGGGGCTGCGCATCGACGCCGGCGACCTCGACCGTCGGGAGCTCGAGCAGGGCCTGCAGCGAGACCTCGAGCAACTCGTCCGGGACGAGGCGACCTCGAAGTCACCGTTGGTGCCGAGGCACCTGGAGGTGTCGTTCCGGTCGTTCGAGCTCGAGCCGGGCGTCGTCGTCAGCGGCAAGATCGACCGCGTCGACGGCGATCCGATGGGAGCGCGCGGCATCGTCGTCGACTACAAGTCGGGTGCGGCCTCCTCGGCGAGCCAGATCCGGGACCGCGACCTCCTGCAGCTGCCGCTCTACATGCTCGTCCTGCGTCAGAACCTCGGCCTCGAGCCGATGGGCGGCGTCTACGTCCCGGTCGGCGGCGGACGCCGTCCGCGCGGTCTCCTCCGGGCGGGTGACGACGCGGTGCCCGGCTTCAGCTCCCGCGACTACCTCGACGACGCCGAGTTCGACGACGCGATCGACGGCGCGCGCAAGACGGCGGTCGGGCTCGTCGAGCGGATCCGCGGTGGCGACATCCGCCACGACCCGCAGGGCGGCGACTGTCCGCCGTGGTGCGACCTCTGGCGGATGTGCCGGAAGGATCGACCGTGAGCGCCCGGGCAAACGATCAGCAGCGCGCGGCGATCGAGGCGACCGGCGACGTCTTCGTCGCGGCGGGCGCCGGGACGGGCAAGACGGCGGTGCTCGTCGAGCGGTTCGTTCGCGCAGTCGTCGAAGACGGCATCGACGTCGACTCGATGCTCGTCATCACCTACACCGAGCGCGCCGCAGGAGAGCTGCGCGCAAGGATCAGGTCGCGCCTGCTGGAGCTCGGCCGGGCGGACCTCGCCCTCGAGCTCGACAGCGCGTGGGTCTCCACGATCCACGGCTTCTGCCGCCGCCTGCTCGGCGCCTATCCGCTGGCCGCCGGGGTCGATCCCGCTTTCCGCGTACTCGACGAGCCCCAGGCGCTCGTGCTCCAGGCAGAGGCCTTCACGACAGCTCTCGAGCGGTTCTGCGCGGTGGACGAGCCCGATCGCTGGCAGCTGCTCGCGACCTACGGGGCGGTCGGCCTGCGCCACATGCTCGTCGAGGTGTACGCGACTCTCCGCTCCGCGGGGCGGGAGCTCATGCTCGAGCCGGGTGCGCGCGCGCCGATCTCGGAGCGCCTCGACGACCTGCGCGACGCCGCTCGCTGCCTTCTCGCGGACGGAGGTGCGACCGACGCCCAGCGTGGCGCCGCGGCGGCGGCGCTCGAGCTCGTCGAGTCGACGGTGCTGCCCGAACGGCTCCTCGCGCTGTCCGAGACGAAGACGCGGGGCCCACGCGCGGCAGCGTTCGCGGAAGCGCGCGACGCCGCTGTCGCGGCGGCGCTCGAGGATCTTGCGGCGCGCGACCGGGCCTTGCTCCAGGAGCTCCTGACGACGTTCGCCGCAACGTACGCGGAGGCCAAGCGCCGAGAGTCGGCGCTCGACTTCGAGGACCTCCAGCTCGAGGCGCGCGACCTGCTCCGCGACGACCCGGAGATCCGCGAGCGCGAGCGGCAGCGCTTCGCCGCGATCATGGTCGACGAGTTCCAGGACACGAACCGGCTGCAGACCGAGCTGCTCGACCTCCTCTGCGACGGAGGGGAAAGCGACCTGTTCGTGGTCGGGGACGAGTTCCAGTCGATCTACGGCTTCCGGCACGCCGACGTGGCGGTGTTCCGCGAGCGTCGGGCGGCGGCGCCAACCGTGCTGCCGCTGACGCGAAACCACCGCTCGCGTCCCGAGGTGCTCGCGGCGGTGAACGAGCTCTTCGGCGCAGAGTTCGGAGACGAGTTCCGCCGGCTCGAGCCCGCGGAGGGCAGCTCCTCGCCGCTGCGCAACGCCTTCGAGCTACTCGTCACCGACAAGGCTGCGGCGGGCGACGCAGGCATCCACTGGCGCCGCTCGGAGGCACGCCACGTCGCGCGACGCGTGCGTGAGCTGGTGGATGCAGGAGATGCTGCGCCGGGCGAGATCGTGCTGCTCTTCGCGGCGGGGACCGACGCGGAGTGGTTCGAAGAGGAGCTGCGCGCCGTCGGTCTGCCGACGTACCGTGCCGCCGGACGCAACTACTTCGGGCAGCAGCAGGTCGCCGACCTGCTTGCGTACCTGCGGCTCCTCCAGAACCGCTACGACGACGAGGCGTTGCTCACGGTGCTCGCGTCCCCGTTCGTGGGTGTGTCGAACGACGCCCTCGTGCTGATCAGGGCCGAGGCGCAGCGCCAGCCGATCTTCCGCGGGCTGGAGCGCTCGCTGCCCGGCGATCTCGCCGAGGCCGACCGCCGGCTCTTGATGGCGTTCCGGCAGCGCTACGACCGGCTGCTCGAGCTGGCCGCCCATGCCCCGCTCGAGCTCCTGTGCGAGCGTGTGTTGGCAGAGCACGACTACGACCTCGCCGTTCTCGCCCGCCAGGACGGGCGCCGCCGCTACGCGAACCTGCGCAAGCTCGCCCGGCTGGCGCGATCGTACGAGGAGCTCCGCGGCAACGACCTCGAAGGCTTCGTCCGCTTCGTCGAAGGGCAGGAGGCGGTGGGCGCGAAGGAGTCCGATGCCGTCTCGGAGGAGGAGGGGGCGGACGCCGTCAGGCTGCTCACGATCCATGCCGCGAAGGGGCTCGAGTTCAAGGTCGTCGTCGTCGCCGACGCGGGCCGGAGCCGCCCACCGGTGTCGGACATCCTGGCGCTCTCCGACGGCCGGTTCGGCTTCAAGGTCGCCCATCCGGCGACCGGGACGCGCGTCAGCACCGCCTCGTACCAGGACGTCAAGGAGCGTCGCGAGCACGCCGAGCGGGCGGAGCGGCTGCGTCTCTACTACGTCGCGATGACCCGGGCGATGGAACGACTCCTCGTCTCGGGCTCGATCGGCTCCGGCGGCGAGGAGAGTGAGGAGACGCCGATCGGCTGGGTGCTCGACAGGCTCGGGCTCGAGGACGAGGCACGCGGCCGTCGAGACGACGAGCCGGTCGAGGTCGAGCGCGGCGACGCGACCGTGCTTCTCCGCATCGATCGCGGGCAGGAGGCGTCGGCGCCGGCCCCGGAGCCCGAGCCCGTGCTCGCGGCGGAGAACGGGCAGCTCGCGCTGTTCGAGGGCTCGGGGGAGAGCTTGCCGCGGCGTGCACCGAGGCTGCGGGAGCTGACGGCGGTGCCGGAGCCGCCGCTCCACGGCGTCAGGCGGCTCTCCTTCAGCGCCCTGTCGCTGTTCGAGCGCTGCTCCTACCGGTACTACGCGGAGCGCGTGGCCGGCATGCGGCCGGTCGACTGGGCGCGCGACGGGGACACCGCGACGGGCGGCCTCCATCCGACCGAGGTCGGCGATGCCGTTCACCGCCTCCTCGAGCGCGTCGACCTGGCGCGCCCGGCGGTCCCCGACGACCTCGACGAGCTCGTCAGGAGCTGGTATCCGACAGTGACCGACGCCGAGGTCGAGCACGTGGCCCGCCACGTACGCGCGTACTGCGAGTCGTCCCTCGCGCGCCGCGTGGCCGCGCTCGACGACGTCCGCGTCGAGCGGCCGTTCGTCTTCGAGCTCGACGAGATGCTGCTCAACGGAAGGCTCGACGTCCTCGCACGCTCTGGTGCGCGCGCACTCGTCCTCGACTACAAGACGAACGCGCTCGACGGCCGCGAGCCCTCCGAGATCATCGAGGCCGAGTACCGGCTCCAGCAGATCGTCTACGCGCTCGCCTGCTTCCGCGCCGGGGCCGAGGAGGTGGAGGTCGTCTACCAGTTCCTCGAGGCGCCGGAGGCCGTGGTCTCTGCGTCCTTCGGGCTCGGCGAGGTCGACGGCCTCCAGCACGAGGTCGGGACAGCGATCACGCGGATCCGCGAAGGCGACTTCCGACCCACCCCGAGCCCGTTCGCGTGCTCCGGCTGTCCGGCGCTCGACCGCGTCTGCGCCGGCCCGCGGCTCGGAGGCGCGCCCGACGGCGCCCCGGCCCAGGAGTTGACGGCGGCCGGGTAGCGTCACGGCGATGCGAGTCGCCGCACTCTACGACGTGCACGGAAACCTGCCGGCTCTCGACGCCGTCCTCGCCGACCCGCGCTGCCGGGCGGCCGAGACGATCGTCTGCGGCGGCGACCTCGTCGCCGGCCCGCTGCCGGAGGCCTGCCTCGACCGGCTCGAGTCGGACGGGCGCGCGCGGTTCCTCCGTGGCAACGGCGACCGCGAGACGGTCACGCCGCCCGACGACGGCGCCCTCGCCGAGGTCGGCGCCTGGGCGGCGGCGCGGCTCGGGCCCGAGCGGCTGGCGCGGGTCGCGACCTGGCCCGCGACCGTCGAGCTCGACCTGCCCGGGCTGAGCGGTGTGGTCTTCTGTCACGCGACGCCGCGGTCGGACAACGAGATCCTCACGTCCGTGACGCCCGAGGCCGACGTGGCGGCCGCGCTCGCCTCCGCTTCGGCCGACGTGGTCGTGTGCGGCCACACGCACGTGCAGTACGACCGGTGCGTCGGCGCGACGCGCATCGTCAACGCCGGCAGCGTCGGGATGCCGTACGAGGGGACGCCCGACGCACGCTGGGCAATCCTGGACGACGGTGCCGTCACGCTCGTCTCGACGCCCTACGACGCCGAGGCCGCGTTCGCCGTACTCTCGGAGACGGGCTTTCCGCTGCTCGACGACTGGTACGGCGCCGTCTTCCGCGGAGAGGTGACGGCGGAGGAGGCGACGGCCCACTTCGAGAGCCGGCGTGGCGCGTAGCTACGTCGGGGAGGCCCGTCGCCGCGGGCTCGGCACGCGGCTCGAGCGCATCGGTCCCATCATCCGGCGGCTGGCAGAAGAGCACGCGGACGCGACCATCGCCCTGCAGTTCCGCAACGACGTCGAGCTCCTGATCTCCGTGATGCTCTCCGCCCAGACGACCGACGTGAACGTCAATCGGGTGACCGAGAAGTTGTTCCGCAAGTACCGCCGTCCGGAGGACTACCTCGCGGCGCCCGTCGAGGAGCTCGAGCAGGACGTATACGCGACCGGCTTCTACCGTCAGAAGGCGAAGTCGATCCGCGGCGCGATGCGCGTCCTGCTGGAGGACTTCGACGGAAAGGTGCCGCGGCGCCTCGACGAGCTCCTGCGCCTCCCGGGCGTCGCGCGGAAGACCGCGAACGTCGTCGCGGCGGAGCTCGGCCACGCACAGGGCATCGTCGTCGACACCCACGTCCGCCGCCTCTCGCAGCGCCTCGGGCTGACGCGGAACGACGATCCGGTGAAGATCGAGCGCGACCTGCAGCGCGTCGTGCCGCGCGCCGACTGGGCTCGCTTCCCGCACCTCCTCATCTGGCACGGACGCCGTGTCTGCCTCGCGCGACGCCCCCTGTGCGAGGAGTGCGTCCTGGTGGACCTGTGCCCGGCGGCGAGGCCCTTCCAGGGCAGGCCGCGAAAGCGCTTGCCTACGGCCTGATCCAGCGCTGGACGACGAGCCGGGAGCCCGCAGGCTCCGCCGAGAGGAGGGCGTACCGCGGCGGCGCGACGACCTGTCGCGCCATCGCGGCCGCCGTCACCGGATCGCCGGCGACCACGACCGTCACGCCTGCTCCGCGGCCGACGAGACTCGTCCGGATCCCCGGCGCGTAGTACGCGAACGCTGCCTGTGCGCGCGCGGGCAGCACGACGACGGTGTCTCGCGCAGTCGTCTTCTCGCGGGCGATTCGGGCTGCGGCACGCCAGTTTTCTTGCGGCGCGTCCGTTGCAGCGGTCGCGAGCGCGGCGACGGCCACGACGGCGAGCGCGGCGAGTGTCACGAGCCGCAGGGCGCGGTCCCGGATCGAGACGAGACCCACTCCCGCCGCCAGGCAGGCGCCTCCCGCGGCGACCGTGAGGGCGCTCCGCGGGTAGACGGGAAGACCGAGCCCCGCGAGCAACACGGCCAGGAGCGGCACGACCGCGAGCCCCGTGACGAGCACCGGCTTCCAGAGGCCCTGGCCGTGCTCCGCGCGCCGGAACAGCACGAGGGCCCCCCAGACCGCGAGTGCGGCCACGACCGGGCTCCACCCGACCGCCCGTCCGATCCCGGCACCCACGTCGCCGAGCTCGAGGGAGCCGGCGCCGTCGGCCGCATCTGCGCGGTCGATCGCGGCAGCGGCGAGGAAGAAGGCGCATTCGACGGTCGCCACCGCGACTGCCGGCACCGCAAGTCGCAGGTTCACCTCTCGTCGTGCCGCGACGAGCGCCAGGACCTGCGCTCCGAGCGCCGCGGCTGCGATCGGATGCGTCAGGGGCAGCAGCGCCGCGCTGACCGCGTAGACCGCCCACCACACCGGGTTCCCGCGCTCGACCGCGCGCGCGAAGAGCGCGCTCGAGATCAGCATCGTGGCGAGCGCGAGCGCGAGCGGCCCCACCGCGCGCGACAGGAGGACGACGCCCAGCGACGTCGCGAGGATGATGGATGCGGCGGCCCCCGCGTGCCGTCCGGCCAGGCGGCGGCCGAGGCGGTAGACGGCGATCGCCGCGACGACCGCTGCGAGGACCGACGGGAGGCGGACCCAGTGCTCGGCGTCGTTCCACGCAACGACCGGCTGGAGAAGAGCCAGATACCCGGCGCGGGCCGGGTCGTCGGACAACGCGCGCTCGACCACGTCCGAGAACGAGCCCTGTGCGGCGGCGACCGCCGCGGCCTCGCCGACGTCGAGCGAGCGCCGTCCGAGCGCGACCGCGCCGAGCACGAGCGCCAGGCCGGGACCGAGATAGGGCAGCACGCGGTCGCCGACGGCCAGGATGCGCGCCTCCAGGGCAACATGCGGTACGACGGAGGACGGCGTGTGGGCCGGAGCGCTCACCCGGAATCGAGGGTAGCGGCGCCGTCGGCGGGACCCGGGCGGGCTCGGTGGGACGATAGGCTCCGCTCGGAATGTCCCGGAGGTGGCTCGTCGGCGGCATGGCGGCGGTGGCCGGGCTCGCTGCCGTTGGGCGCCTCGGGGCATGGTGGTTCCTGCTTCGCGACGTGTCGACGCCCGCGAGCGTCAGCGACGCGGTCGCTGCATACCGCGACGAAGGCCCCGGCGGGGCATCGTCGATTCCGCCCGGTGTCTACGTGTACGCGACGACGGGCTCCGAGCAGACGGATGCGTTACGCGGGACGACGCACGAGTACCCGGCGACGTCCACCATCACCGTCACCGGGGCGCCGTGCGGCGTCGGCCTCCGCTGGGACGTCCTCGAGGGACGCTCGACGACGTGGACCGCCTGCGTCGGCGCCGGCGACTGGATCGAGCGGAGCAGGGACGAGCGCCACCGGTTCTACGGCGTGACCGAGAAGACGACGTACACCTGCAGGAACACGCCCTTCCGCCCCGCCGGCGATCCACCCGGAACGACCTTCACGGTCTCGTGTACGACGGGTGAGGCGCGCGAAGGCGGGCCGGGAGTGGTCGTCGGGCGGGAGACCCTCGACATCGGCGGCACTTCCGTGCCGGCGGTTCACGTCCGGACGACGACGTCGTTCTCCGGCGGCACGACCGGCAGCGCGACGTACGACTTCTGGCTCGCCCGGCCCACCGGGCTGCCGGTTCGGATCACCATGGTGAGCCAGACCACCAACGGCTCGATCATCGGCGACGTCCACTACCAGGAGCGCGTGTCGCTGCAGCTGACCTCGCTCGAGCCGAAGAGGTGAAGGCGCGACGCGTCGGGGCGCGCCTCGCGGCGCTTCGCCTCGCGCCGGACGGCAAGCCTCGCCCCCAGGCGCCGTTCGCCCGAGGCCCGCTCGCTGCGCGCGTTCTCCGGGGCGCGATCACCGCTGCGAGCGCGGGTGGTTCGAGACTTCCCGCACGACTGGCCCACGGGATGGCGGTCGGCGGCGGCACGGTGGAGTGGGCGCTCCGGCCGCGGAAGCGGCGCATGCTCGCCCAGAACCTCTCGCATGCGCTCGGTCTCCTGGCCGAGCACGACGACGTGCGGGCACTCGTCCGTCGCGAGGTCGTGAACGAGGCGAGACGTTCGGCCGACCTCCTCTGGGCGCTCGCCAGGCCCCACGAGCTGCTCGAGACAACCGAGGTCGCGGGACGAGAGCACGTGCTGTCCGCGCTCGACCGGGGCAACGGCGTGCTGCTCGTCTCGGCCCACGTCGGCGGCTGGGAGGTGGCGACGGCGCTGCCGCGCGCGCTCGTTCCCGTCCCTACGACGGCGATCGTGACCGACGACTGGCTGGCGTGGACGGTCGCAGGGCTCCGCGCCCGCGCGGGCCTCGGGCTCCTCTACGACACGGAACCGGCCGCGCGGGCGGCATCGCTGCTGCGATCAGGCGAGGCTGTGCTCGTCCTCGGCGACTACGCGAAGGGTCCGATGCGAACGTATCCCGTGCGCCTCCTCGACGCCGTCGCGGAGCTCCCTGCAGGGCCCGCCGCGCTTGCGCGTCTCTGCGGGACGCCGATCGTTCCCTTCACGGTGCTCCCGCTGGGACCGCGGCGCTGGCGGGTCGAGGTGGAGCTGCCGCTCTCCCCGCCCGATCGGGACAGCGGCCCCGACGGCGAGCGGGCGCTGCTCCAGGCGCTCGCGGATCGGTGGACCGCGCAGCTCCGTGCGCACCCCGAGCACTGGGCGGCCGTCTACCCGATGACGTGGCGGCCGGCGTAGAGTCGGCTACAGCCAGCGGCGCCAACGGAAGAGCGCGAGCTGAACGACCGTCGTCGCGACAATGAGGCCGACCGAGACCCCCAGGCTCCAGTACCAGTCGCGGAAGTGCCCGCCGAAGTTCTGGCCGAAGAAGCCGACGATGAGGCTCGGCACCAGCACGAGGGAGGCGATCACCGTGAGCTTCTTCCCGACCTCGTTCTGTTGCTCGGCGATCTTCGCCTGGTAGTAGTCGCGTACGCCGCCGAGTAGATCGCGCGCCACGTCGAGCTCCTCGGTTACGCGAACCAGCGTCTCGTACGTGTCCACGAAGCGTGCCTCGACCTCGGGCGGAAAGAGCTCCGACCGCCCGACGTCGACTCGTCCGTCCACGACGCGTCGCGCGATGCCACGTGTCGCGGTCGAGGCACGCCGCGCCAGGAGGATCTCGTTCCGGAGCACCGCGATGCGGCGGCGCACGTGGGCGCCGGAGCGGTGCTCGACCTCCCCTTCGAGGTCGTCGATCGCCTCGTAGAGGCCGTCGACGAGCTCGAGAAAGGCGTCGGCGGAGTCGTCGACGGCCCCGTGGAAGACGTCTCCGACGGACGCATCCGCGTCGACCCGCGCGGCGACGCCGTCCACCGCGGCGAGCGTTCCGTCGGGTCCGGCCTTGCGCGCCGTGAGGAGCGCCGAGGGCGAGGCGACGATGTCGAGCACGAGGTACTGCGCGCGTCCCTCGGGGCTCGTCCGTGGGTGGACGAGCACGCCGCGCACGCAGCCTTCGTGGGCCTCGAGCGCGGGCCGCACGCCGCGGCCGTCGCCGACGGGCTCCAGCAGCTCGGCGATCACGTCGTCGTCGAGCCGGACGGGAAGGGCGTTCACGAGCTCCTCCCGAGTCGGGTCGACGAGATCGGTCCACTGCGCCGCCACGGCGCATCGAGGCTACTCCTCGGGTCGGCGGGCGCTACGCCGTGGTCGCGGCGGCGGATAACGCCGCGTGGCGCTGCTCGCTCAGCCAGCGCTCGGCGTCGAGCGCCGCGGCGCA
>Ga0173483_10000317_pt1 | contig 13140 bp, 11 predicted proteins | sample NitcycUS178409R2_FD_122621 | JGI IMG/M metagenome (GOLD analysis project Ga0173483, IMG submission 122621) | Soil microbial communities from Arlington Agricultural Research Station in Wisconsin, USA - Nitrogen cycling UWRJ-S178-409R-2 (version... | ecosystem: Environmental > Terrestrial > Soil...
CCATCGCTCTCGAAGCCCTGGTGTCGGCGGCGTTCATCCTGATCAACAGCAAGGTCGGCGACCTGATCGGTCGCAGGCGGGCCTACGTCCTGGGGCTGCTGGCCTACGCGATCGGGGCGGCGGCCATGACGCTGGCCCAGAGCCTGACCGCCATCATCATCTTCTGGGCGATCATCGGCGGGCTGGGCGCGTCCCTGCTGCTTCCCGCAATGCAGTCCCTGGTCCACGGCAACTTCTCCGGCGCCGCGCAGAAGCAGGCCTACGCCATGATCGGCGCCGCGGCCGCCATCGCCGCCGCGGTCGGCCCCCTCCTCGGGGGCTTCGTCACGACCTACCTGTCCTGGCGCGTCGGTTTCGCTCTCGAGGTCGTCATCATCGCCGTCGTCCTGAGCCAGATCCGGCTGGTCAAGGACGTGGAGTACACGGGGTCCCGCGAGATCGACAAGGTCGGCGCCGGCCTGTCCGTCGTGGGCATGGGCGGCGTGGTCCTCGGAATCCTCGTCTGGCAGGAGGGTGGGGAGTTCGTCCTGCTGATCATGGCGGTCGGTGCAGTCGCCCTGGCCTCCCTGGCCCGCTGGCTCGTCCGGCGCAAGCGCGAGAACCGGGTCACCCTGCTCGACCCCGACCTCTTCCGCCTGCCCCACTTCACGACCGGCATCTCCGGCCAGATGCTCCAGCAGGTCACCCTGGGCGGGGCGATGATCGCCCTCCCGCTGTTCCTGCAGATGACCCTCGAGTACAACGCCATGCAGGCCGGTCTCTCGCTGGCTCCCTTGTCCCTGACCATGTTCGCGGCCGCACTCCTCGCCGGCCGGAGGGCCGGTGGCCAGCGACCCGCGGCGGTCATCCGCGCCGGCTTCCTGCTGGCAGCGGTCGGGGTCGCGATCATCATCCCGATGGTTCCCCGGGTGGACAGCGGGTGGTGGCTCGTCGTCCCGCTCGTCATCGCCGGCGGCGGCCTGGGCCTGCTGGTCTCCCAGCTGAACAACTACACCCTCGCGCCCATCGAGGAGGAGCGCGTCAGCGAGGCCGCCGGGGTCAACTCCGCTGCCGGGTCCTTCGGGCTCTCGTTCGGGCTCGCGATGGCCGGTGGGCTGATGCTCGCCGCGCTCTCGTTCAGCTTCACCAACCTGACCGAGAACAGCACCGTGATCCCCCAGGCGCAGCAGCAACAGATCGCAGCCACGCTTGAGGACGAGGCCGAGGTGATGAGCAACAGTGCGCTCGCGGAGCAGATCGCCGGGGAAACCCCGGAGGTCGAGGCCGAGGTGCTCGCCATCAACACCGAGGCCCGCAACCGTTCACTCCAGGTCGCGCTGCTCGTCCCGCTCCTCGCCGCCCTCCTCGGGTTCGCGAACTCCATCCGGATGCTGCGACTGCCCGACATCAAACCGTCCGCCGCCCTCGAGGGAACCGACTTCGGCTGAGCCGAACCGACGTCGCCCGTTGCTCGGCCCAGTACCCGGGCGCCCCGGCTACGCGCCAGGACCCGTCCGAGCGCGCTCGGGGGCGACGGCTGCATCGGGCGACACGGCGGACGGCATCACCGTCCGACGGCGTCGAACCACCTTGCCGACCTCGACCGTGAGCGGCAGCAGCGCCGCCAGCGCCGCGCACACCAACCACTGGGTCCCGGTGAGCGAGGTCGTGAGCAGCGCGCGCTGGAGCCCGGGCAGCTCGGTGGCCAGGTACACCGCGACGACCGGCACGAGCCCGATCGCCAGTCCCTTCGCGATCGGGGCCCTGAAGCCGCTGGTGGGGTCGCGTCGGTTGACCAGTGCGTTGAACACCGTGCCGATCCCCATGACGGCGAAGGTCATCGTCATCGAGACGCTGGCGTGCTCCAGGCTCGGCTCGTCCGGGCCGGCCACCAGCGGCGCCAGCGCGGCGACGAAGAGCGCAACCGCGTAGACCAGCCACATGACCACGGCCGACCGGTTGGAGATCGTCAGGGCCGGGTCCCTCGGCGGGCGGTGCATGACGTCGGGGTCCCCCGGGTCGACGGCGATGATGACGACACCGCCGGCCGTCGCGAAGAAGAGCAGGTACAGCACCATCGACGGTGTCATCGCCTCGCCCTGGTTGATGTCGAAGATGGTCGCGGCCAGGAAGAGCAGCACCAGGGAGAGCAGCTGGGTCATCTGGTAGCGCACGTACGACACGATCTTGTCGTAGACGCGCCGCCCGATCTCGACGGCCTTGACGAGGGTGCCGAAGTTGTCGTCGGTCAGCACCATCCGTGCGGCCTGCTTGGTGACCTCGCTGCCGCTGCCCATCGCGACCCCGATGTCGGCCTGCTTGAGGGCCGCGGCGTCGTTGACCGCGTCGCCGGTCATCGCCACGATCAGGCCCTGCTCCTGCATGGCGCGCGCCAGCCGCAGCTTGTCCTCGGGCGTCACCCGGCCGAACACGTGCAGCCGGGGCAACCGCTCCTTGAGCTCGCCGTCGCTGAGCGCCTGCAGCTCGGCGCCGCTGATCGCCCCCGGCCCGAGCCCCAGCTCCTCACCGATCGCCTGGGCGGTGACGGCGTGGTCGCCGGTGATCATCCGCACGTCGATGCCGGCCGCGAGCGCCGTGGTGACCGCGCTCCTCGCCTCGGCCCGTAGCGGGTCGATGATGCCGGTCAGGCCGACGAACGCCAGGTCGTGGGTGAGAGCCATCGGGTCCTCGGTCATCGTCGCGAGCTCGTCCGGCTCGACGAGCCGGGCCGCGAACGCGAGCACCCGCAGCCCCTTCTCGCCCATCCGCACGTTGGCGGCCTCGATGCCCGCGAGCGCCTCCGCCATCGGCACCTGCGACCCGCTGAGCGGACCGCCGGCCTCGGAGCAGCGGGCGATGACGACGTCGGGGGCTCCCTTGACCAGTTCGATCACGTGCTCGACACCGTCGACCGTGGCCCGGTGGAAGGTCGCCATGAACTTGTACTCGGAGTCGAACGGGACCTCGGCGAGCCGGGGGTAGGTGCGCCGGGTCTCGGGGGCGTCGACGCCGAGCTTGGCGGCCAGCACCACGAGGGCGGCCTCGGTGGGGTCGCCGATCACCGTGCCGTCGCTCTCGACGACGGCGTCACTGTCGAGGGCGAGCCCCAGCGCGAGGCGGGTGAAGTCCGCGACGGGCGAGCCGGCGACCGACCGGATGGCGCCGGTGGTGCTGTACCCCTCACCGTCGACGGTGAACCAGGCGCCCGAGGCGTACAGGGTCGACACCATCATCTGGTTCAGCGTCAGGGTGCCGGTCTTGTCGGTGTTGATGGCGCTCGTCGCACCGAGCGTCTCGACGTCGGTGAGGTTCTTGACCACCGCCTTGGCATCGGCCAGCTGGGTCGAGCCCATCGACAGCAGGCCCGAGACGAAGGCCGGCATGCCGGTCGGGATCGCCGAGATGGCCATCGCCGTGCCCAGCAGCAGCAGCTGGTCGACCGGCATCCCCCGGATGAGCCCGACGACGACGATGACGGCAACCGCCCCCCAGGCGATGGTGCCGAGCACCTTGGTCAGCGAGTCCAGCTCGCGCTGCAGCGGTGACCGGGTGCGGGTCACCGAGGTGAGCATCGTCGCGATCTGGCCCATCTGCGTGTCCATCCCGGTCGCCGTGACGACGAGGGTGGCGGTGCCGCGGGTGACCGAGGTGTTCTGGAAGAGCATGTTGGTGCGGTCGCCCAGCGCCACGTCGGCGGACTCCAGGACCCCGGCATCCTTGGCGATCGGGGCGCTCTCACCGGTGAGCGCGGCCTCCTGGGCCTCGAGGGTGGCCGACCGCACGATCCGGCCGTCGGCGGGCACGATGTCACCGGCCTCGAGCTGGACGATGTCGCCCGGCACGACGTCGGTGGCCGGGACGAGGGTGGCCGCACCGTCGCGCACCACTCGGGCCTGCAGGATCTGCATCTTGGACAGGGCGTCGACGCTGGCCCGGGCGGTGAGCTCCTGCCGGGTGCCGAGGGCGATGTTGAGCACCACGAGCAGGCCGACGAGCACCCCGGTGGACACCTCGCCGATCAGGAGGCTGACCACGACCACGGCGACGAGCATCAGGTTCATCGGGTCACGCAGCAGCGCGGCCGCGACCGCCCACGGCGAGGGCGGCTTCTCCGCGGTGATCGCGTTGGGCCCGTGGGAGGCGAGCCGGGCGTCGGCCTCGGTCGAGCTCAGGCCGGACCCGGCATCCGAGCCCGCAGCCGTGAGCACCGCGTGCACGGTGCTCGCAAAGGGCGGTGCGCCCTCGGCCGGGGTCGACGGTGCTGCTGCATGGATGTCGCTCACAGGCGCTACTCCTCGAACCGGGTGGCCCACCGCTCCGACCTCCGGAGCCCTGGCACCTCGACGCTAGTGCGGACCTCCCCCACCGCCACCACCCGTCACGGGTGGTCAGCCTGACGTCGCGCGAGGGCCGGGCTCAGCCGGTGGCGAGCTGGCGGGAGCGACGCAGCGCCATCTCGGCCAGGGCCGCGGCGACGTCCGGCACGACCGCGTCGTCGAAGGCCGCCCGCGGCGAGTGGTTGTCCTGCGCGTCGTGCAGGTCGGCGTGGGCGCAGGCCGACACGTTGAGGTACGCCCCCGGCACCTCCTCGAGCACGAACGACATGTCCTCCGAGCCGGCCTCCGGGTTCACCATGTCGGTCCACCGGTCGGCACCGAACAGGTCGACCACGACGCCCTGCGCGAACGCCTGCTCGTCGACGTCGTTGACGGTGACCGGGTAGCCGTTGCCGATGCTGACCTCGGCGGTGAGCCCGTGCGCGGCGGCGATGCCCTGCGCCAGCCGGGTCACGACCTCGTGTGCCTTGGCCCGGTGCTCGGGCGAGAAGGTGCGCAGCGACGCCTCGATGCGGGCGTCGTCCGGGATGACGTTGTTCACCGTTCCCGCCGCGATCTTGCCGACGGTGAGCACCACCGGGTCCCACACGCTGAACTGCCGGGTGACCGCGGTGTGGAACGCCAGCACGATCTCGCACGCCACCGGCACCGGGTCCAGGGTGCGCTCCGGCGCCGCCCCGTGCCCACCGAGGCCGTGCACGACGACGGTCACCTCGTCGGCGGCGGCCATCAGGGTGCCCGGCCGCCCGAACCACGTCCCGAAGGGGTGGTCCGTGGAGTACACGTGCACGGCGTACGCCGCGTCGACCCGCCGCCCCGCGGCCTCCAGCAGCCCTTCGCGGATCATCGGCTCCGCTCCACCCGGTCCCTCCTCCGCCGGCTGGAACATCAGCACCACGTCTCCGACGAGCTGTTCGCGCAGCTCGTGCAGGATCCGCGCCGCCCCCACCAGGCCGGCCATGTGCAGGTCGTGCCCGCACGCGTGCATCGTCCCGGGCCGCTGCGACACGTAGTCGACGTCGACCTCCTCGGTGACCGGCAGCGCGTCCATGTCGCCGCGCAGCAGCACCACCGGCCGCTCCCCCCGCACCGGAGCCCGCCCGCGCAGGACCGCCACGACCGAGCTCAGGGACTCCCCCAGGGTCACCTCGAGGTCGAGGCCTGCGAGCGCCTCGACCACGGCGGCCTGGGTGTCGGGCAGGTGCAGCCCGACCTCGGGGATGCGGTGCAAGCGGCGTCGCAGGTCGACCAGCTCGGGGCCGATCCGGCGGGAGATGGTGAGGGCGTCGAGGTCGTCGGGCACGGGCGTCCTTCGGTTCGGGTCCGGTTGGGTCGAGAGCGAGGGTATGACGTGGTCGCCGGATGTCGTGGGGCCGGGTCAGGCGCCCGGCATCCCGATGAACTCGGCGCGGCGGGCGCGCAGCGCCTCGAGCAGCTCGCGCTCCTGCGCGATGGCGTGCTCGTCGGCGGCCGAGTGGTACATCCGCCGACGCAGCAGGGCGAGCTCGCTCGCGGTGTCCTGGAAGGCGCGCATCGCCGCCAGCCCCTGACGGCCGGTGTTGGCGCGCGCCCAGGCCCGGGCCTCGCGGCGCTGCGGCATCGAGGAGAGCATCGTGACCTCGGCGGCCGACAGCCAGCCGGCATCCGCGTAGGGGCGCAGGAACTGCCCGATGAGGCGGCCCTCGCGGCGCCGGGCCCACACGACGAACCCGATGAACCCCAGGAAGATCGGCACCTCGACGAGCAGGTAGACCACGACCATCCCGCGGCCGCCCGCGACCGCCGCGAGGTTCCACAGCGCGTGGCTGAGCACGGCGAGAAGGAAGCCCAGCACGGGTCCGAGGACGCGCGGGAGCGTGGTGCGGCTCGTCGCGGCGACGCCGACCCCGACCCCGAAGAGCACGGTGAACATCGGGTGCGCGAAGGGAGACATCAGGCACCGCGCCACGAAGGTGCCGGTGAGCGCCTCGCCGCCGCCCTCGGAGTAGGCCTGCGCGAGGTAGACGATGTTCTCGGTGAAGGCGAAGCCCGCCGCGCAGATGCCCGCGTAGACCATGCCGTCGGTGACGCCGTCGAACTCACGCCGCGCGATCCACCACACGATCAGCACCAGCGCACCCTTGGCGGCCTCCTCGACGAACGGGGCGACGAGCACCGCGGTGGTCTGGAGGGCGGCCTGCGGGTCGGCGGTCGCCTCGAGCACGGCGATGGCGCCGGTGTTGAACAGCGCGGCGATGACGGCAGCGACGGTGGCGCCCCACAGGAAGGCACCGACGAGGTAGCGGGTGGGTTCGGACTCGAAACGGTCGAGCCACAGGAAGGTCGGGATCACGATGCCGAGCGGCACCAGCGCCACGGCGAGCGCGAGCAGGGCGGTCTGCACGCCGAACGCCGCACCGAGGTAGGACGACACGACCAGGGCCGAGAGCAGGAACCCGACGGCGGCGACCCCGGTGAACAGCCAGCCGCGCAGGGCCGAGCGGGTCGTGGGATCGCGGCGGGGGCTCAGCGTCGGATGACGCGTCGCGAGGTCCCCACTCATGGCACGCGACCCTAGTGCAGTCCACCCGCGCGGCAGGGGGCTGTCACCCGTCGCGCCCTAGCATGTCCCCCATGACCATCCCGGGGACCGACCGCGCCCACACCGACCGCATCGTCTGGATCGACTGCGAGATGACCGGGCTGTCGCTCGACACCGACGCCCTCGTCGAGGTGGCGGCCCTCGTCACCGACTACGAGCTCACCGTCCTCGGCGACGGGGTCGACGTCGTCATCCGCCCGCCGGACGCCGCGCTCGCCCAGATGGGCGACTTCGTGCGTGAGATGCACACCGGCTCCGGGCTGCTCGACCAGCTCGCCGACGGCATCACGCTCGAGGCAGCCCAGACCAGGGTGCTCGACTACGTCAAGGAGTGGGTCCCCGAGCCGCGCAAGGCGCCGCTCGGCGGCAACACCGTGGCCACCGACCGGGCCTTCCTCGCCCGCGACATGGCCGAGCTCGAGGCCCACCTCCATTACCGGATCATCGACGTCTCCTCCATCAAGGAGCTCTCCCGCCGGTGGTTCCCCCGGGCGTACTTCGCCGCCCCGACCAAGACCGGCGGGCACCGCGCCCTCGCCGACATCCGTGAGGCGATCGCCGAGCTGCGCTACTACCGGGAGGCGGTGTTCGTGCCGCCGCCCGGCCCGTCCACCGAGCAGGCCCGCACCCTGGCGGCCCGCCACGTCGTCGACCACCCGGCGGCCGAGGTCGCTGCGCCCACGGCAACCGGCGACGGTGGGGGCGTGGTCGGAAGCACCCCCCGGTAACGGGTACGATGGTTCGCGCTGCGGGCGCAACGGCATCCTCGGATGCCGGGCGCCCGTCGTGGTGGGTATAGCTCAGCTGGTAGAGCACCTGGTTGTGGTCCAGGGGGCCGCGGGTTCAAGTCCCGTTACTCACCCCATGTCGTCGAACCCCCGATCCGCTCCTGCGGGTCGGGGGTTCGCGCGTCACGGCACTTCACGCGCCCTTCAGGGTGACGACGGCGACGGTGACGCCCTGCAGCCTGGGCGGCGGCGGGAACGGCACTCCGTGGACGGTGACGAGCTCGACCTGGTGGGGCCTGCACCGACGTGACGCGCACGGAAGGGACCATGTTCCACTCGGGTCCCCACACTTGCGAAGATGGAGCCATGCTGTCCCGTCGCTTCGCCACCATCGTCACGCTCGTCATCGTCGTCGCCTTCGTGGTGGTGGCAGTTGCGCCCGCCTTCGCCGCGGCGCCGGCTTCGCTGGCGCTGCACGCTCGGCTGGCCTCGTCGGCCCCGAAGGACGGCGCGACGGTGGAGACGGTGGAGGAAGTGGTGCTGACCTTCAACGAGGACGTCAACCCCGACTTCGTCGCCGTCAAGGTCAGCGGGCCGGAGGGCTCCGAGACCGCCGGCAAGCCCGTCGTCGACGACACCGCCGTGACCCAGGCACTGGCCGCCGACCTGGCGGCCGGAAAGCACACGGTGACCTACCGCGTCGTCAGCACCGATGGGCACCCGGTGTCGGGGACCGTGACGTTCACGACCACGGCGGCCCCCGCATCCGCCTCACCGTCGGCCACCGCGACGGCGACCCCCACGCCGTCACCGACCGCCTCAGCCGTGGCCTCCCCGGACCCCACCGTGACCGCCGACCCCGCCTCGGACAGCTCCGGTGGCGGCGCCACCCCCTGGCTGGTCGTCGCGGTCATCACGGTGCTGGCCGTCCTCGGGCTGGGCGCCGCCTGGCGCACCATCGGCGGCCCGAAGGCCGACGCCGAGGTGGAGGCCGTGGAGGCCGGCGACGAGCGCGCTCCCGGGGTCTGACCGATTTCGCCCGGACGCCGGACGGCTGCTAATGTCTCCGTCGCGCGCCATTAGCTCAATTGGCAGAGCAGCTGACTCTTAATCAGCGGGTTCGGGGTTCGAGTCCCTGATGGCGCACCACCACGAGGCCTCCCGTTCGGGGGGCCTCGGTCGTTCACACCCCGGTCCGGGCCAAGCGTCAGGTCTCGAGTCAGCGGCGAACCGGGTTCCCCGCGCCTGTGTGGCCGGTGCCTCCAAGGCCATGTTCGATAGGGTCCACGCGACGAGCCACGCGGCGGCGGCCGACCACCGGGGTCGGTGCGTGAGCGCGCGTGGACCGCGGCGGGCCATCTCGTGGCGTGGCTGCTGCGGGACTGGTCGTCGTACCAACGTCTGGGTCGCGTCGTCGAGACGTGGGCACCGAGGCTGCCGCGGGTCCTCGGGGCGCGCCTCGTCGCCACCGCGAGCGCGAGATGCGGTCGCCGCACCACGGCCCCGAGTCAGGTCAGGAGCGGTGGAGCCGTCGGTAGACGAGCCACGCGCCGACGACGGCCACGACGGCGACCGCGGCGGCCACCCGCTCGACGCGCAGGTCACCCTCGGGGGTGGTTGCGACGTCAGCGAAGCGTGCCTTCGCGGCCTCGGTCTGCCGGTGGATGATCGCCCTCGGGTGCAACCGTTCGGTCAGCTCGTCGATGGTTTTGGCGAGGCGGTCGCGACGGGCCGCGATCTCAGCCTCGAGCACCGGGATCGGCACCGGGGGCGCGGCCGGCGGGGCCGTGGTCGCGGCCTCGGTGGAGTCGGGTGCGGGCTGGGTGGTGCTCATGGTGTCCTCACTCGAGTCCGAGGTCGCGGCGGAGCTTGGCGACGTGGCCGGTGGCCTTGACGTTGTAGAAGGCGTGCGAGACCTGGCCGGCCTCGTCCACGACGACGGTGCTGCGGATGACGCCCTCGACGGTCTTGCCGTAGAGCTTCTTCTCACCGAAGGCGCCCCACCCGTTCATCACGGCGCGGTCCGCGTCGGACAGCAGCGTGACGGTCAGCCCCTCCTTCTCGCGGAACTTCGCGAGCTTGGCGGGGGCGTCGGGCGAGATGCCGAGCACGGTGTAGCCGTCAGCCTTCAGTGACTCGAGGGAGTCGCTGAAGTCGCAGGCCTGCGTGGTGCACCCAGGGGTCATCGCCGCCGGGTAGAAGTACACGATCACCTTGCCGCCGCGCAGGTCGCCGAGCGTCACCGGTGAGCCGGTGTCGTCGGGCAGCGTGAAGTCGGGAGCGGTGTCGCCGGGGCTGAGCCGGTCACCCACGTCGGGCCTCCTCGTCGTGTCGTCGTTGCTGACGCACAACCTACCCCGGCCCTTCGCCGTCATGTCCGCTGGCGCGACCGGCGCGGACGCCCACCAAGACCAAGTGCAGGTACCGGTGGTCGCCCAGTGCCCGGGCGAGCGCGCGCTTCGGCAGCCTGCGAGGGCCAGTGGTCTGCCCTCCCACGTCTTCCCGATGCTGTTGGTCCCACGGCACTGCTCGGCCTCGAAGTCGGCCTCCTCGAAGGGGCCCGATGCACGATGCACGCGTGAAGAGCGGAGATGGGTGCGGCCTCCATCTCACTCGGTGCGCAAGGCGGGACTCGAACCCGCACGCCCGAAGGAACCAGGACCTAAACCTGGCGCGTCTGCCAGTTCCGCCACTTGCGCGCGGCCACAACTGTAGGACAACCCCGCACCTCATCGGGATGGTCACCGCGGGTGTCGCCGCCGAGCGGTTGGCACCGCCGTCCGCCCGACAACCCGTGACCCTGCGCTGCGCACCTATGGCGAGAGGTCGACGCCGACGGCATCCACGTCGCGGGCCCGTGCGGCTAGGGGCGACTGCGCGCCGTTTCGGAAGGCCGGGAGAGCGGGCGTCCGGAACGCGCCGACGGTCTCGTCGTTGACCGGGGTCATTGGCCGGTCAGGAGGGTGCGCAGCGCGGGCTCCAGTGCGCGGAAGGCGTTGCCCCGGTGCGAGATCGCGTTCTTCTCGACGTCGGTGTACTCCGCGAGGGTCCGGGTGTCGCCGTCGGGCACGAAGACCGGGTCGTAGCCGAAACCGTTCGTGCCACGCGGGGCCCGCACGAGGCTGCCGGTGACCCGACCCTCGACGCCCTCGACCCGGCCGTCGGGCAGTGCGACGACGGCGGCGCAGACGAAGGCCGCCGCACGGTGCTCGTCGGGCACGTCACCGATCTGCTCGAGGAGCAGGTCGAGGTTGGCGCGGTCGCGCTCCCGGCGACCCGCATCCGCACCCGCCGTCGACCCTGACCAGCGGGCGGAGAACACCCCGGGCGAGCCGCCGAGCACGTCGACCGCCAGCCCCGAGTCGTCCGCGACCGCGGGCAGCCCGGTGGTCCGGGCGAGGGCGACGGCCTTGAGCCGCGCGTTGCCGAGGAAGGTCACCTCCGTCTCGGCGACGTCTGGTGCACCCTCGACCTCATCGGCACCGACGACCTCCAGCCTCAGCTCGTCGACCAGCCCCTCGAGGATCTGCCGCAGCTCGTGCACCTTGTGCTCGTTGCGGGTCGCGAGCACGAGCCGGCGGGTCACGCGAGTCGCTCCCGCACGGGCGCGGCGAGCGCCTCCTGCTGCAGGCGGCTCAGCTGCTCGCAGCCGGTCGTCGCGAGGTCGAGCAGGTCGCCGAGCACCGTCCGGTCGAACGCAGCGCCCGCGCCCTCGGCCGTGCCCTGCACCTCGACGAAGCGGCCGTCCCCGGTCATGACGACGTTCATGTCGGTCTGTGCCGTGGAGTCCTCGGGGTAGTCCAGGTCGAGAACCGGCCGGCCGGCAACCAGCCCGACGCTCACCGCGGCGATCGAGCCGGTCAGCGGCTCGGCCCCCGCGACGACCAGACCCTTCTCGCGGGCGTCGGCCACGGCATCCGCGAGCGCCACCCAGGCGCCGGTGATGGCGGCGGTGCGGGTACCGCCGTCGGCCTGCAGCACGTCGCAGTCGAGAACGATGGTGTTCTCGCCCAAGGCCTGGGTATCGATGACGGCGCGCAGGCTGCGACCGACGAGCCGGCTGATCTCGTGGGTGCGGCCACCTACCTTGCCCTTGCGGGACTCGCGGTCGCTGCGGGTGTTGGTGGAGCGGGGCAGCATCTCGTACTCCGCAGTGACCCAGCCCGACCCGCGGCCCTTGAGCCAGCGCGGCACGCCGCTGGTGAACGAGGCGGCGCACAGCACGCGGGTGCGGCCGAACTCGACGAGGACACTGCCCTCGGCATGGTCGAGCCAGTTGCGGGTGATCCGCACCTCGCGCAGCTGGTCGGGGGTGCGGCCGTCATGGCGCGGCGTCTGGTCAGGCATGGCCGCAAGGCTAGCCCCGTGTGGCGCCGGCCCCGGCCGGGGTGGGGTCAGAGCTCGTAGACGGCGTCGGCGCGGGCCAGCTCGACCTCTCCCGGCCACACCGCGGCAGCCTGCGCGCGGCACACCTCCGGGTCGTTCCAGGCCGGGACGTGGGTGAGCACGAAACGACGGACTCCTCCCGCGCGCACCGCCGCCGCGGCCGCCCTCGAGCCCGACAGGTGGATGCCGGACACGACGTCGCGCCCGTCGACGAACGCGGAGTCGAGCAGGGCGAGATCTGCGCCGTGCAGCAAGGGCGTGAGGTTCTCGCAGTCGTCGGTGTCGCCGGTGAACGCAAGCACGGCACCGGCGGCCTCGACCCGGTAGCCGTAGGCCTCGACCGGGTGGTTCACGGCGTACGGGGTGACGGTGAACGGGCCCACGGTGAAAGGCACGGCATCGGCGACGTCGTCGAAAGCGAACTGCGCCTCCATGCCGCCCGGTTCGAGGCCGTGGTACATCAGCGACACCCGCTCGGCCGTGCCGGTCGGGCCGTGCACTGGCAGTCGGTGGGGCAGCGGGCCGGCGGGGCGGTAGCGGCGGGTGACGTAGAGCCCGCACAGGTCGACGCAGTGGTCCGGGTGCAGGTGGCTGAGCACGACGGCATCGAGGCCGTCGGGCGACACGTGGCGCTGCAGAGCCCCCAGGGCGCCGCTGCCGAGGTCCAGGAGGAGGTTCCAGGTGCGCCCGTCGGCCTCGTGCTGCACGAGGTACGACGAGGCGGGCGAATCCGGGCCGGCGAAGGACCCGGAACAGCCGATGACCGTGACCCTCATGCCGGCTCCGCCGTCATCACGTGCGGCGGTGACGTGAACACCGCGCCGAGTCGGGAGCCGACGCCCAGGAAGCGGCTGGCCAGACGGCGGAACTCCTCCGGGTCACCAGTGGTGGTGAAGCCGTGGGCGGGTGGGGGCAGGTCGTCGGGGCGCAACAGGTCGGCGTCGGCGAGCACGCGGTAGACGTCCTTCGCGGTCTCCTCGGCTGAGGAGACGAGCGTGACCTCGTCACCCATGACGTACGAGATGACGGCGGTGAGCAGTGGGTAGTGGGTGCAGCCGAGCACCAGGGTGTCGACGCCGCGCGCGCGCAGCGGGTCGAGGTACTCGTGGGCGACTCCGACGAGCTCAGG
>Ga0173483_10000319_pt1 | contig 13115 bp, 11 predicted proteins | sample NitcycUS178409R2_FD_122621 | JGI IMG/M metagenome (GOLD analysis project Ga0173483, IMG submission 122621) | Soil microbial communities from Arlington Agricultural Research Station in Wisconsin, USA - Nitrogen cycling UWRJ-S178-409R-2 (version... | ecosystem: Environmental > Terrestrial > Soil...
CCGCCGAGTCCCGGGCATCCACTCGCCGCGGAAGGATCGGTGGTGGTCGGTGGTCAGCCCAGCTGAGTGGTGGAGTGCCGGGGAGCGAGTGGCGCTGAGGGTCGGTGGTGCTGAACGAAGGGTCTTCGTGCGACGCCTCGGCTGGGCCGTCGATGACCGTGCTCCATGGCTTCCCGAGCTCCTCGCACGACTGGGCGCGCGGGCCGCGCCACACCTCGCGACGGAGCACGCCCTGCCACGCCCCGACTTCCTCGGATTCGGCGCATCTGACAAGCCGGTAGATCATGACTACTCGTTGACGGAGCAGGCTGACCTGGTCGAGGCGCTCTGGGCGCACGAGGGAGTTGTATCGACGGTCCTGGTGGCACACGACTACGCCGGCGTAACCCTTTCGGCCCGTCGACCTTGGCTGAGCTCACGCCGCCCGGGACTGCGCGAGGGTCGGCTCCTTCGGCACGGGTGCTCGTCGCGTCCGCCACAGGCCGACTCCGAGCGTCAGCCCCCACGCCAGGAACAGCGGGTCCCACAGCCACGCGTGGCCGCGCGCGGCCACGACGTCGGCCACCGGGCCGAGGATGCCGGTGAGCGCGAGGTTCGCTGCGCCCGTGTTGACCAGACCGTACGCCACCAGCACGGCCGCCCCGGCCCAGCACACCAGCCGCAACCCCCCACGCGGCCCGCCGGAACGGGCAGCTCTCCACGGCACCCACGCGGCGGCGAACTTGACCAGCCCTATGGCAGCGAGGCTGAGCCCGGCCGCCACCGGGGAGCCGGTGCGCCACGCCACAGCCCACGCCCCGATCGTGTCCGCCAGCGCATCGCCACCCAGTGCCCAGTACATGCTTGCCGAGGCGTGGGCTGTGCCAAGTACGGCGGCCACGGTGAACCAGGTCAGGGCGGCTCGAGGCATGTCGTTGACGCTAGTTGCTCCCGACAAGCCGCGGGATGGGTGGGATCACCCACCCGACCCCGGTTCGCCGTCGGCATCATGAGTGACGTCCGAACCCCGGCCGACGGCTACGCCCCCAGAGCTTCAGCACACGTCAGCGGAGGCGTTGACTGATCTGCCGCGCTCCGCGCAGTCGTGCCGATGTGCGGTCGAGGGCATGAGCTCGCGCTGGGGCAGTTCATGCCCGCTGACGACCTCGGAGTCCTGTCCGACGAGCTGCGATCACGAGCCACATCGACTCCAACGTGCGGTGTCGTGGCAAGTTCGAGATGCGCCCGTGGTTCTGATTGAACTGGCCCAGGCGGGTCGGGTCGTGTTCGGGTTGGACATGCGCGACTCCGACGACGACGGGACCTTCCTTGGGATCGCGGGGAGCGTCTACAACCGTGCGGACCCGGTCGAGGTTCGCGCGGCCGCGCGCGTGTCTCGGTCAGCTCCGCGTGCTTCTCGAATTGATCGAAGCGCTGACGTCACAGGGCACGAGCCCGCGTCTGGCCCAACGGGGTACCGCAGGCCCCCAGATGCGCCAGACTGCCGGGGTGACGCGCGAACGCGACCTCATCGGTCGCCAACCCGAACTCTCGCTGTTCGATGCGCAGTGCGCCCAACTCGACGCAGGCGGGTCGGCGTTGCTGGTCAATGGCGATCCCGGTGTCGGGAAGACCGCACTGGTGGACGAGTTGGAGCGCCGGGCGCACGAACGGGGGATGAGAGTTCTTCGAACCTTCGGCACCCCTGATGAGTCCGCGGCACCGTACTCGGGGCTCCACCTTCTGCTGCGGCCGTTGCACGATCAGATCCCAGAACTGCCACGTCCGCAACGTGATGCACTCGATGTCGCCTTCGGCGTACACACCGGCGAACCGCCGACCACCTTCCTCGCCGGCGTCGCTGCGCTGACGCTCCTCTCCGACGCGGCCAGAACGAATCCAGTGCTCGTGATCGGTGAGGACCTCCATTGGCTCGACCCCGCCTCGAGGCAGACGCTCCTCATGGTGGCCCGGCGGGTGTCATCGGATCCGATCATCGTCATCATGACCAGCCGAGGCGGCCACGACACCACCGAGGCAGCGAGGATCGAGCGCCTCCATCTGCTCCCCCTCAGTTTCATTGACGCCAACCGCCTTCTCGACGCCAGGCCGGACAGTCCTGGCGGGAAGGATCGACGCGTCCTGCTCGAACTCGCGGACGGCAATCCGCTTGCTCTCGTCGAACTCCCCGTTGTCGGCCATCGTGCCGCTCAACTCGAAGCCGTGCCGCTGACGCACCGTCTCGAACTCGCCTTCGCGGGACGTTACGCCGAGCTCCCCTACCCGGCGCGCCTTGGTGTGCTCGCCGTGGCGTTTGGGTGCGATTCGATCGACGAGACGACGACGGCCATAGCCAGAGCGCTCGAGGGCCGCCAACCGGCGAACTGGCTCGCGATGGCGGCCACTGCCGGGCTGCTCGAACCGAGGCAGAGCCGTATCGGCTTCCGGCATCCGCTGGTGCGCTCCGCGGTAGCCAGCGTGGCTGAACCACTCGAGCGCTCAACGATGCTCCAGGCCCTGGTCGACACGATCGCGCAACCTTCCCGCACGGTGTGGTGGAGGGCTGACCTCGCCTCGGGCCCCGACCACGACCTCGCCGCTGAACTGGCGGGCATCGGCCACGCAAGCCTTGCCGCGGGCGATGCCCCGCTCGCAATGCGCGCACTCTGTCGCGCCGCCGAGCTGACCGCGAAATCTCCGTCGCGGATCGATCTTCTCCTGCTGGCCGCCGAGGCGGCTGGTCGCGCCGGAGCGCACAAGGTCGCATTCGGGCTCCTTGAGGAGGTGAACGCCGAAACCGACGATCTGCGCTCGCGGTCGCGGGCCGGGTGGCTGCGCGAACTACTACCGATCGAGGAATCTGCACTCTCACGCGGTGACCTGCGGCCCGCGATCTCCGCCATCGAGGGGATCCGCCGGGCGGGTGACACGCCTGTCGCCCTGGACGCCCTGCTGCATCTCGCCTCGATCGCGTGGGATCACTCCGGCCACGCCGATCCTGGCGAACACATCGCCGAGGCGGCACGCGCCTTTCGCCTCGATCCCAATGAGCCCCGCGCGCTCCTGCTGGCGGCCGTGACGCAGCCAGCAGAGAGCGGCGACGACGTCATCGCGCGAATTCGGGATCACGTCGCGATCGAACCGGACAACACGGAGGGGGCGTGGTGCCTGGGCTACGCACTCAACCTCTGCGGCGAGATCGAACCCGCAGCCGAGTACCTGCAGCGCGCGGTCGACGGATTCCGCGCCCACGGGAACCGCGACCTACTGCCGCACGCGCTCATGGGGCTGTCCTGGATCTGCTTCCTGCGCGGACGGTTCGCCCAGGGACGGGCGCACATCGACGAGTGCATCACGATCGCGGTCGACATGGAGGATCCGGGTCTTGGGGCCGCGGCACGGGTGGCGCTCGCATGGTACGACGCGCTGGACGGCACCACGCCCGACCGCTCCCACATCGCGGACTCGTCCCAGATCGCCGCTCTCACGCTCGAAGCCCAGTCGCCTCGCGCGACGCTCGTGTTCGCCGAAGGGGTAGCGGCGCTCGTCAGCGGTCGGCCCCGTGACGCGGAGCGCCTTCTGCGACGCCTCGCCGATCCGGGCGACGTCGTGTACAACCTGATGTTCAGAATCATGTCGCTGCCGGACCTGGTGGACGCTGCGGTGCAGGCAGGCAATCGCTCGACGGCCGAAACCGAGGTGGCTGCGGTCGCCGACATCCACGAAAGCTGGCACGCACCTGTCCTCCAAGCCGTGCTCGGCTATGCCCGCCTGGCGCTCGCAGACGATTCACTCCTCGACGAGGCATCCGACGCGATCCACCGCCACCCTCTGCCGATGCCCTTTCTCCAAGCACGCGCTCACCTCCATCTCGGCTCGCGCCTGCGAAGGCTGCGACGTCACGTCGACAGTCGGCATCACCTGCACATCGCCCTCGAGCTCTTCGAAGGTTTCCCCGCCTTGAAGTGGGCGGAGCGAACACGAGAGGAACTCCGCTCTTCCGGTGAACGGCTCCCCGACGCCGAACCGTCCAGGAGGCATGTGCTGACGCCCCAAGAGCTCCGGGTAGCCGAACTGGCGGCCGGTGGTCTCAGCAATCGCGAGATCGCCGAGCGGCTCTTCCTGTCGCCGCGCACGATAGGGGCCCACCTGTACACGGCGTTCCGGAAGCTCGGGATCACCTCGCGAGAACAACTTGGTCGCGCACTCGAATCCGAGTGATCCGTAGAACCCGCTGACTGTGGCCGGCGGCGCCCCGGACCCGGCAGATGGTCGAGGTCGTCACTTCTTCTCTGGCAACGCACCCACCCGAGCGATGAAATCGAGCGAGGTCTGAGCGACTTCCACCCACCCATGATCGATCGTCAGGGAGTGCCCGCGGTTGGGGATGACGACCATCTCGGTGACCCCCTGGTTCTTCGACTGGATCTTGAAAGCCTGCTCGGTGGGCTTGACGGGAACTGTGTGGTCGAGCTCGCCCCCGATCAGCAACAGCGGTCCGCGGTCCGGATTCTTCGAGTTGACCTTCACCTCACTGAACGGGTTGAGGTTGGCGGTGACGACCTGGAAGATCGGGTTCCCGGCTGCCGCAACATGGAACTCGTCGTACAGCTCCCGCGCTTCGCTCTCGTCGAGGGCGTTCGCCCAGCCGTACTGGAAAGCCTCGAACGAGAGGGTGACCCCGTGCTTCAGGCTGTTTCCAGGGTGTGCCACGACAGGCGCCGAGGACTTCAGCGACGAGAGCGGCACCGACAACACGCCCTGGAACGGCGCGGGGTCGACTGCGACGGTAGCGACGGATTCGCCGCCGCCGGCGATCTTCTGGGCGATTAGGCCGCCGAAGGAGTGGCCGACGACGGCAGGCTTGTCGGTGAGCGCGGCGATCGCTTCGAGGTAGTGGTCGGTGACCTCCTGCACCATCTTCTCGGCGAACGCGTCGGGATTCGCCCGTGCGTCCGCGATCGACTCGGGGTCATCGGGCCAGCCCGGTGCGATGGTCGTGAACCCGGCCTCCTCGAACCGTGCGCGCCAGCGGTCCCAGCTGCTCGAGAGCAGCCAGAGTCCGTGAATGAAGACGACGGGCCGCAGCCCTGATTGATTGGCCCGTTCGATCTCGGCTTGCTCATGAGCGGTCAGTGACATGGGATCTCCTCGTCGTGTGCGAACATCGGCACGCTATTGCCGAACGCCGGGCACCGACATCGGTCTCCGATACCTAGATTCGGGAACCTGACGAGTCCCGGTCACCTGGTCGAGGGCGACGGCCCCGTCAGTCTGACCGGTGGCGGTGGCGGTGGCGGTGGCGGGAGTTTGTCCAACAAGCCGTCAGCCGTTCCTGGGCTGACGGTCCAGGGCGAGGTCCCGGCACACAGGATCTCGATGGTGCGCACGCGAGACCCCGAGCCCCCACGAGGACTGACGTCGACAACCGCCATCGCGAGGGCCTCAGCACCGGCGACACCGCGTCACGGCTCAAACGACAGGTCGCGAACGAGACCTGCACCGTGCTCAATCGACCCGCCACGGCATCCGCTCGAAGGCAGCTGAGAGTCGAGCCACAACCATCGGTGTCCGGTCACCGTGCTTCGCTGCACGCCGATGCTTGCCCCGACCAGCCGTTCCGACGACCAGGGATTGGGAGCTGTCCCGACCGCTGATCGAACACCGCGCCCCTGGTCGGGGTCGCGAATCTAGGTACGGGTGACGGATGCCGGAGACCTGCGGTCGGCCATAGCGTCGCCGGTACTGGCGAGTCCGCAAGTCCCCGAACAGGCCGCCCTGGATCGCAGTGCAGTACTCCGCGACGCGGAGGGTTCGCCAACAAGTGCCTGCGTCCGCATCGCCCAGATAGTCCATCGATCGAGGAGTCGGATTCAACATGCACAGGATGCGCGCCAAGGGTCGAAAGTCCCTACTCTCGGCCATTGCCCTCGCCAGCGCCGCTGCCCTCACTGCCATCTCGGTTGCCCTTCCGGCGACGGCGCGGGAGAAGCCCCCGTCATCCGATCCGCTGCCCACCGTCGTGCTCGTCCACGGCGCGTTTGCCGACGCTTCGGGCTGGAACGACGTCAGCACCCGCCTCCAGAAGCGCGGCTACACAGTCATCGCGCCGGCCAACCCGCTTCGCGGCGTCACCTCAGACTCCGACTACTTGAAGACGGTGCTCGCCACGCTCCCGGGGCCGATCGTCCTGGTCGGCCACTCGTACGGGGGCGCGGTCATCACGAATGCCGCGACCGGGAACCCGAATGTGAAGTCCTTGGTGTACATCGCCTCGTACGCGTTGGATGCCAACGAGACGCTGGTGGCCGCAAACGCGCTCGGAGGGGGCCACAACGACTTCGCCGAGCATCTGGTCATCCGTCCGTTCGGGGCCGGCCCGACCGACGCCGACGCGTACATCGATCCCACGTTCTTCCATGATCTGTTTGCCGGCGACCTGCCCATGAACCAGACCGCAGTGATGGCGGCCTCGCAGCGTCCCGCGGCGCTCGCGACGCTCCTGACTCCGTCGGGGACCCCCGCCTGGCGGAGCATTCCGAGCTGGTATCTGGTCGCCGCTGACGACCACACAATCCCGCCTGAGGCGCAGCGGGCGATGGCCGCACGTGCCGGGTCGACGACCATCGAGGTCGACAGTTCCCACGTCGCAATGATCAGCAATCCAGCTGTCGTCACGCAGCTGGTTGTGGAAGCCGCACAGAAATGATCATCGACAACGAAGAGCGGAGGTGACTCATGGAGTTCGAGGGTAAGCGCGCGATCGTCACCGGCGCCAGCAGAGGGATCGGGTTGGCAGTCGTGGAAGTGCTCATCGAGGGTGGGGCATCGGTGATCGCGGGAGCGCGGTCAGCCTCGCCGCGCATCGACGAACTCGTCGCAGGCGGCGCAGTGACGTTCGTCGCTGCTGATCTCGGCACGCCTGGCGGCCCCGACGCTCTAGCCGCGGCCGCCGACGGCCAGATCGACGTGCTCGTCAACAATGTTGGCGGTGCACCAGCCCGACTCGACGGATTCCTCGCCATCACCGATCTCGACTGGTTGCGCACGATCGAACTGAACTTCCTCGCGGCTGTGCGAACGACGCGAGCGATCGTTCCGAGGATGCTCGAGCATGGCGGCTCGATCGTCAATGTCGTCTCCGTGAATGCCGAGAAACCGGACCCAACGGTGCTGGACTACAGCGCCGCGAAAGGAGCGTTGGCCAACTTCACCAAGGGCATCTCAGCGGAGTTCGGTAGCCGGGGCATTCGCGCCAACGCGGTCAACCCCGGCCCGGTCGCAACCGACCTCTGGCTCGGCACCGGCGGCATCGCCGACCTCGTGAGCAACGCCAACGGCGCAAGCCCAGAGTCAGTCGCCGACAGCGCTGTCGCCGATTCAGCTACCAGGCGATTCAGCACACCGAGAGATGTCGCAGAACTGGTGGCATTCCTCGCCAGCGATCGAGCAGGCAATATCACCGGCGCCGGATTCCGGATCGACGGCGGGCTGATCAGCACGATGTAGACGAAAGGCACGCGGGCATGTCCGGTGATTCGGCGTGGGTTGGTTCGGCTATGGGCCAATGGAACGGATGGCCGGAATCTCCGACCGAGCCGCGTGGGGGTGGGCATGCGGACGCTCGCGGACGGCACAACGCCATCGAAGGTCCGTACGTCGACGGCCCAGCCAACATGCTTTGCAACTGAGCACCGGCCACTGGGAGCACGGGCGCTGCCGACGACTGGGCCACGGCGCCCCGTACCTGGACAGTCGATACGCGGCTGAGTCGATTCGCACGCGGCGTACAACTCCGCCCCGACGCGGCGCGAGCGTCGTTGGGCAGTCCGGACAGGGCCGCACCCAAGCTTCCAAGGCGGCGCCCAAAGAGGGCGAACAGGCGACGCTGAGACACACGTCGATCCGTCTGTCATACCGATGGTCGCTGGTTCGCGATCGTCTGTCGAGGGACGCAACATGTTGACCGCCCGGGCTCTCGCAGGGTCCATGGGGACATGCCTGTTGCTCACATCAGTAAGGTGCGCACCATGGTCTTCGGCCCCGCTGGTTCGCGCAGGGTGATGGATGCCGGGCGCATCTTGCGGGCCGCGGAGTCGGCTGCGCCGGTCGAGGCTCTGGAGCAGGCTGCAGCTGAGCTGGGCCGGGCGTTCGACGCCGTGTGGGTGTCCTTCCTGATCGCCGACTTGTCCGGGCGGGCACTCGTGCGGCTGGCCCACGTGCCGCTGGCGGGCGGTGCTCGCGGCAGCGTCACCCCCTTGGCCGCTGGGGAGCGCCGCGAGGACGAGGAGTCAGCGACCGTGTTGCCCTTTGACGGAGGGCCGGCCGAGCAGGCCCTACGGACCCAGACGATGCAGGTCCTGCCTCCGGGTCACCCGGCGAACGTGGTTCACCCGGGGCTGTGGCGAGTGATGGGGCCGGTCACCGAGCGGGGCGAGTCCATCGGTCTGCTGGAGCTGCATCTGCCCGAGGAACCAGATCACGAGGTCATGGCGCAGGTCGGCCAGATGGCGCACGCGTTGGCCTTCGTCGTCATCGCCAACCGTCGGCACACGGACTTGTTCGAGTGGGGTCAACGCAGCAGGTCGTTCAGCCTGTCCGCCGAGATCCAGCAGCGGCTGCTGCCAGCTGCTCGCACCTGCGAGGGGTCCGCGTTCACGCTGGCGGGGTGGCTGGAGCCCGCTGCGAGCATTGGCGGGGACACCTTCGACTACAGCCTGGCTCGCGACCTGCTGCATCTGTCGTTGACCGACGCGATGGGCCACGGCGTGGAGGCCGCGCTGACCGCCAGCGTTTGCCTGGGCAGCCTGCGAGGGGCCCGCAGGCAGGGTCGATCAGTGGTCGACCAAGCCAAGGCGGCCAACCAGGCGGTGGCGGAGCATGCCTCCGACACGTTCGTCACCGGGCTGATCGCCCGGCTCGACCTGCGCACCGCCGCCCTGCAGCTCGTCAACGCCGGCCACGTCGCGCCCTACCTGCTCCGCGGGACAAAAGTCACGCCCCTCGTTCTGAGAGTCGACTTCCCACTGGGCATGTTCCCCGGATCCAGCTACGGCATCACCACCCGGTCCTTGGAACCCGGGGACCGCCTGGTCTTTGTCACCGACGGCATGCTCGAGCGCAACGTCGCAACGGTCGCGCTTCCCGAGGCGCTCAAGGACACCAAGGACCTGCACCCCCGTGAGGTGGTTCGTGCCTTGGCCGACGCCGCGCTGGCTGCCGCTGGGAACAGCCTGCAGGATGACGCCACCGTGCTCTGCGTGGACTGGCACGGCCAACACGACCAACCCAGAGACGTGGTCTCCGGCGCCGAACCGCTGCGGGCCAGCAGCCCTCTCTGATCCGGCCCAGGAACGCTGAGGGCCTGTCGTCGAGGGTGCTTGCGCGGCGCCAAATCGCCAGAGCAGGTCGCGCATCATCGAGCCGTTCCTGATCACTGCGGACTGCCCCTCGGACTTCGATCCGCCACGTTCCCTCCTGCCGGGAAAGTGGAGTGTCAGGGTAGTTCGGCGGCGATCGTGTCCGGCAAGGTGTCGTCGGGGGTCGGGAGGCGGGGCGCATGTTCATCGGCGGACCAAGCCAGTCCCAGGCCCAGCCCCATGATCTCGTTGTCACCCAGGCCCAGCCGCAGTGCGATTGCTGTGGCGTGGGGTGGTCGGCGTTGGGGATCCTTGTGCAGGCAGTCCTCGATCACCAGGGCGAGGTCCTCCGGCAGCTCCTTCGGCAGCGGGGGTGGGGGATCCTGGACGTGGCTGAAGGCCGTCGCGAACGGCGTCTCGCGGTCGAAGGGTCGTCGGCCGCTGAGCATCTCGTGGGCGACGATGCCAAGCGCATAGAGGTCACTGGCCTCTGTGGCGGCCTGGCCGAGGACCTGCTCGGGGCTCATGTAGTTGGGGGTTCCCAGCAGCTCGCCGTGCATCGTGTGCCCGGAGGCGTCGAGGGCCCGGGCGATCCCGAAGTCCGTGAGCTTCACGAGGCCATCGCGTCGAATGATGATGTTGGCGGGCTTGACGTCGCGGTGAACCACGCGCGCCTTGTGGGCTACCGAGAGGGCGAGGGCCGCTTGGCCCATGATCGAACGAACCTCCCCGTGCGGCAGCGGCCCCCGTTCGCGCAGGACCGCGGACAACGGCTGCCCGTCGACGAGCTCCACGATCAGGTAGGCCAAGCCATCGTCCTCGCCGTAGTCGAAGACGGTCGCGATGTTGGCGTGCAGTAGTCCGGCGGAGTGAACTGCTTCATCCCGGAACCGCAGCGCGAACAACCGCTCGTGCTCGATGTCGGGGCGCATCACCTTCACCGCAACGTCGCGATGCAGCACCTCGTCCCGCCCGGCCCAGACATCCGCCATGCCACCGGACGCGATGCGACCGTTGAGGGTGTACCTGCCCCCCAGCACAAAGCCCTCGTGGAGTCGGTTCATGGGGCGTCCGCACGGCACAACGAAGCGTCGACGAAAGGCTCGATCAGCGTTGTCGAGAACATGATGAGCGACTCCTGGGCGTGGGTCCGGTGGTGGCGGCGTTTCGGCCCGGCAATCCAGTTCATGTCGAGGTGCGCCGGGAAGGAGTCAGGTGCGGCACGGACCACGAGCCTGCTTGACTCCCACAGTCTCTCACGGCTCTCTGTGGACTACTAATCGCAGTCTATGGATCGTCTAAGGGAGGAGCATGTCCTCATCTTTGTTACCGTATGCGCCATGGCACGCCCTTATGTGGACCCTGTGGAGGTCCTCACCGCTAGAGTCCCGGCCCAGTCCCCTTTCATCCCCTTGGCTGCCAAGGTTGTCGTGGGCGCGGTCGCACCGGCCTCCATGGACCCGGTCCCCATCGTGCTGCTGCCCGGTTTCGAGTACCGGATGAGCGAGTGGCGGCACCCGCAGACCCACGACATCCACTGGCGCCTCGAGCGCCGAAAGGGCGCCCAGCACGGCGACGACGAGTAGTCCCATCGCCTCACCCCGCCCTTGAGCCGTGGCAGATCATCTCGCGTCCGCCACCAGGCACCGGCCAAGGCGTCGGGCAGCCTGGCCCGATGGATCGGGTCGCACTGATCACGTCCACCAGAGCCAGATCTTCCTACGGTGGACAGATGGATTTTGGCGTGGTGGGGATCTTCGCGCTGGTGATGGTCGGCGGCTTTGCACTCGGCATGTTCTTGAGCCTCCTGCGACCGCGCGACCAAGAGGCCGCGGCCATGCACCGTCGGCAGGCGGGGCGAGCGCTGGCGTGGCTACCGGACCGACGTCGGTCGAAGCCGGACCCTGGCTCCGGGTAGCGGTGTGAGACCCGAGCGCCGACCTCGGGGCTTGCGGTGGCGCGGATGCCGATGGGCCCGCTGTGGGCGTTGCCAAGCCCGCGAGGGCGCGCGCACCGCCAGGAAGCTGCGGGCGATCGCATTCCGTCAGCCGTGTGCTACTCCCGCCTCGCGGCGATGAGGCGCATGCCGAACCGTCCGGAACGTCGATGTGGGGATGACCGCTGAGTCGACTTCGTCGAGGGCGAGCAACAGCGCACACGGCTGAGATGTCCGGCCCTGGCGACTCGCCGGCGGTCGTCAGGGCGCCACGACTCAGCCGGTCTCGGCGTCCAGGTCGCGCAGGTAGTCGGCGAAGCCGCCGTCGACCCGGCTCCGCGGCCGACCGGAGGTCAGCACCCGGGCGGTGTCGGTGGCCACCCAACGACCGGTGACTGCGCGCACCCGCTCGACCAGGTCAACGTCCTCGCCCACGGTGCGCTGTCCGAAGCCGCCGACCTGTCGCCACCGGTCGGCGCGCACACCAAGGTTCGCCCCGTGCACGTGGGTGTGGCCCTCGACCAGCTGGTGCCGGGCGTGCCACGCATCCAGCGCCTCACCGCGCGCCACCCCCACCGGTTCCGCGGTGCCGACGACCAGGTCGGCGCCCCGCTCGGCCCACATCACGTGCCGCACCAGCCAGCGGCTGGGCACGACGGTGTCGGCGTCGGTGCAGGCCACCCACGTCGCGTCTTCGGGCGGCTTCCGGAGTGCCGACAGACCGCGCTCGATGGCTGCATCCCGGGCGGCGCCGACTCCCCGGCCCGGCAGCACGACTGCCGCGGCGTCCCAGCCACCGAGGACCCGGGCCGACCCGTCGGTGCAGCCGTCGAGGGCGACGGCAACGACCAGGTGGATGCCGGGGCGCGCCTCGCGCAGCGCGATGACCGCGGCGTTGACGCTGCGCAGGCAGGCCGGGAGAAGCGACTCCTCGTCGCGGGCCGGGATCGCGACGACGACGTGGTCGACGGCCGTCACGTGCGACCCTCGCGGCGGGCGACGGAGGGGCCGCCGCCCCAGACGTCGATCCGCAGGTCCTCGTCCACGTAGGAGGCCCGATGGCCGGTTCTGAGCATGGAGGTTGCCTGTTCGTGGACGAGCTGCCCGTCGAGGGGCACGTCGCGCGTCGGGTGCTGCCAGTGGCACAGCACGATCTCTCCACCCGGCGCGAGCGCTGCCTCGCAGCGCCGAAGCGTCGCGACCAGCTCGAGGGGAGACAGGAAGTACCCCACCTCCGAGAGGAGCACGAGGTCGAAGGGCCCTGAGGGCAGGTCCATCGGTGCCATGCCCTGCTCGACCGTGGCCCGTGGCGCACGGTCACGTGCCGCGGTCACCGCGCGGTGGCTGGTGTCGAACGCGACCACGTCGTCGCACCGCCCGAGCAGGGCCTCGGTGAGTCTTCCGTCGGCGCAGCCGATCTCGAGTGCGCGACCATGGCGTCGGCATCCGAGCAGGCCCAGCACGAGAGCGCGACGGCGTTCCTCGTAGAAGGAACCGGCGAGCCGCCACGGATCGTCACCCTCGTCGTACATCCGGTCGAACCGCTGGGCCCGGGCCGCGGCGCGACGCGCCAGGCGGTCTTTGGAGATGGTGGGCAGTGCGCCGGTGGGGTCGACCAGCGTCTCGATGAGGCGGTGGGCGCGCTCGAGGGTTGTCGTACCCAGCACCGGGAAGGACAAGGCGCCCGGGTCGCCCGGGTCGACCCAGGCGGTGGTCTGCGACGGGAACTCCTGGAGCGCGACCCGCTTGCGCCACGACGCCACTCGGGAGCTCTCGCTCGCGACGACGTCCGGCCAGGGCAGGGCATCCGGTGGCCCCCAGTGCCAGAGCCAGATCGGGTA
>Ga0173483_10000320_pt1 | contig 13091 bp, 12 predicted proteins | sample NitcycUS178409R2_FD_122621 | JGI IMG/M metagenome (GOLD analysis project Ga0173483, IMG submission 122621) | Soil microbial communities from Arlington Agricultural Research Station in Wisconsin, USA - Nitrogen cycling UWRJ-S178-409R-2 (version... | ecosystem: Environmental > Terrestrial > Soil...
AGCGGCGCGATCAGCCCGCGCCGTGCGGCGTCGCCGAGCGGGAGCTCGTCGATCGAGGCCGGGAAGACGTCCGAGACCTGCTTGGCGATCAGTTGCTCGGTCGCCGTCATGCCGATGTAGATCGGGTTCGAGAAGCTGCGGATCGCGTGGCTCGTCTTCTCGCCGAGGGCCGTGTGCGCCTCGTCGGCGATCACGAGGTGGTACGCGTTCGAGTCGAGGTCCTGCCAGTGCCTGGCGAACCAGGCGTACGTCTGAACCGTCACCGGCGCCTTCTTCTGCGAGCTCGTGCCCTTGAGGATCGCGTCCTCGAAGCGGTCGCCGTAGCCCTCCGCCTTCAGCTCGCGGTGGAACTGGGAGACGAGCAGGCGGCGGTGGGTGAGGATGAGGACGCCGAGCGTCCGCGCCGACTCGACGAACCCCGCGGCGGCGATCGTCTTGCCGGACGCCGTCGGGTGGCGGAACCGGTAGCGGCGGTTCGCACCCGGGTCCTTGCCCTTGTGCTCCTCGGGAAGCTCGAGCTCCTCCGGCCGCTCCTCGAGGTGGACACCGAGATCCTCCTCTTCGTCCTCGGCCTCGGCGGCGGCCTCCGCGGCCTCACCGTTGCCGTTCCCGTTCTCGTGCGCGGCCTGCGTCGCGGCGATCATCTCCGTCAGCATCCCGGCCAGCGCGTCGACCTGGTGGCGCCGCAGCTCTGTGCCCGAGGCGAGGCGCGGCTGATCTTCTGAGAGCACGCGCTCGAGCCCCAGCATCAGCGCGTAGCGTCGTCTCCATTCGTACGTCGGCTCGCGCTCGCCCGCCTCCATCTCGGCGAGCGCGTCATCGAGTGCGCGACGCCGCGCCGCTCCCGGCGCAAGCGCGACCGCCGGATCCTCGTCCGGGTGGAGGAAGGGCTCCCCAGCCCATGCTTCCGCCTGAAGGGCGGAGGCGCGTAGGCCGTCCGGAGCCTCCGGCGCCAGGGTCGGTTGCTCAGTCGTTTCTTGCATGTCTGCAGCACGTCGCCGCGCCGCGTATCTCAGTGAGAGAGCGAGCCCGCAGGAATCTGCCTCGGCGAGCGTCGCAGGGGAAGTATAGCCGACGATCCGGGTGTTCGGCCTAGCCGCCCAGGCCGCCGAAGACGGCGAACGGGTTCTGGGGAGTGACCTCCCATACGACCTCGCCGCCCGGCTCCGCGTCGCCGTGCACTCGCTTCGCGAGGGCGCGGGCCTCCTCCTCGGAGCCGGCGCCGACGATCAGGTAGCGCCAGCGCCGCGCGACGTCGAAGCCCTCGCGCTCGAGCTCGTCGGCCAGTTTGTCGGCTTCCTCGTGGGACGGCAGCTCGACCCGCACTTCCCAGGGCGCGTGGCCATGCTCGATGACCTCTTCCTCCCAGGTTTCCGAAGGCGGCTCGCCCGACCAGCGCTCCTCCTCGGGCAGCCAGTGCTCGGTGATCGTCTCCGCCTCGATCCCCTCGTCCTGCAGCTCCGCCTCGACGATCTTGCGGGTCTGGTCGGCCTGCGCCGCCGCGTCGACGTAGACGAACACGGTGTCCTCGTCGTTCGAGACTGCGAGCCGGTGGCCCTGGAGCTCCTTCGCTAGGCGCTGGGCTTCGTCCGAGCCGAGGTCGAGGCCGAGCCGGCCGAGCAGGGTGTCGGCGTGGACGGCCTCGCCCAGTTCGATCCGGATTCGCCAGTCGTCGCTCATCGCGTAGGCGCTCCCGCTCCGATCTCGGCGAGGGGGCGCCCGCACATCCTCTCCGAAATGCCCGTCTGGTCGAGGTGCTTGGTGATCCCGCCGAGCCAGAAGGGCCAGCCGGCACCCAGCAGCAACGCCGTGTCGACGTCCTTAGCCTCGGCGACGACGCCCTCCTCGAGCAGGTGCCGGACCTCGTCCGCGAGCGCCTCGAGCGCGCTCTCGAGGATCTCGTCCTGTGTGCGCGGGTCGTGAGCGGCTACGGCGATCTCGTCGCTGCCCTCGGCGTAGTTGGCGAGCGTTCGTGAAAGCGGGAAGCGGTCGGGGTAGGCCTCGTGGAGCGTCTCGAGCACGTGGTTCGCGACGCGCGGGCCGACCATCTGCAGCAGCACGGACGGCGCCATCGGCAGGCCGAGGCGCACGATCGCTTCGTCCGCCTCGTCGGGATCGGTGCCGTGCTCGATCGCGTCGAGGACGACGCTCATCAGGCGCGTGAGGACGCGGTTGACGACGAACGCGGGCGCGTCGGCCACGAGCACCGGGCGCTTGCGCAGCTGCTCGGCGAAGGCCCAGGCGGTGGCGAGCGTCTCGTCGTCGGTGTCGGGAGTGCGCACGAGCTCGACCAGCGGCAGCACGGCGACCGGGTTGAAGAAGTGGATCCCGACGTCGGCACCCATCTCCGCGACGGAAAGGCTGGAGGTGTTCGTCGCGAGGACGCACTCCGGTTTCACGTGCTCCCGCAGCTCCGCAAAGACCCGCTGCTTGACCTCGAGCTCCTCGAAGACCGCTTCGAGGACGAGGTCGCAGTCGTCGAAGTCGTCGTAGCTCGTGGAGGTGGAGACGAGCGAGGAGAGGAAGCGCGCCTTGCCTTCGTCGTAGCGGCCCTTCGCGACCTGCTCGGCGAGCGCTTCGTCGATCGTCTCCCGCGCCGAGGCGAGGGCCTCCTCGCTCACGTCGCGGATGGCCACGGGGAGCTCGAGCCTGCGCAGGAAGAGCGCCGCGAGCTGGGCGGCCATCAGGCCTGCGCCGACGAGCCCTACCTGCTTGATCGGGCGCGGAGTTGCGTGCGGCTTCCCCGGCGGCCGCTTCGCACGGCGGTCGACCAGGTCGAACGCGTAAAGCGACGCTTGCGCCTGCCGGCCAGGCAGGAGCTCACCGACAGCCTCCTCCTCGGCGGCGTAGCCCTCTTCGAGCGACCAGCCGGTAAGCGCGCCTTCGATCAGGTCGAGCGCCTTGTAGGGCGCTGGCGCGGCTCCGTGAACCTGTCCGTCGAGCCTTCCGCGCGCCTTCCGTATCACTTCCGGCGCAGAGTGACTGTCACTGCGACTGTCACTGTGACTGTCACCGTTCGCCGCGAGCTCGAGGGCGAACGCGATCGACTCGTCCAGGAACTCGGCCGGTTCCAGCAAGCGATCCGCGAAGCCGAGCTCGAACGCTTCCGGCCCGGTCAGCATGCGGTTCTGCCGCATGGGGTTCGCGACGACGAACTTCACGGCCGTCTCCACGCCGACTAGGCGCGGCACGAGTTGCGTCCCTCCCCAGGCGGGGACGATGCCGAGGAAGCACTCCGGGCAGGCGAAGTGCCGCACCGCGGTCGAGATCGTGCGCGCGTCGCAGTGCAGCGCGATCTCGACGCCCCCGCCCAGGCACGCGCCGTTGACCGCGGCGACGGTCGGGAACGACAGCGCGCGAATCCGGCCGAAGAGCTCGTGTCCCGCGCGGCTCCCTTCGATCGCGAGCTCGCGCGTCGCGTTGGGGAACTCCGTGATGTCGGCACCGGCCGCGAACACGAACGGCTTGCCGGTCAGCACGAGCGCCATCCAATTGCCCTCCTCGAGCTCCGGCACCAGCCGCTCCAGCGACTCGAGCGCGGCACGGCCGAAGAAGGTCGGCTTCGTGTAGTCCTCGCCGTTGTCGGTCGTCACGAGCGCGACGCGACCGGCGTCGCGCTCGACCGCCGCGAGCTTGAACTCAGTGTCCGGCAGCGACGTTCTCCCAGATCAGCGCGGCGCCCATGCCCATCCCGACGCAGAGCGCGGTGAGCCCGTAGCGCACGTCTGGGCGCTCGCGGAAGCCGTACTCGAGCTGCGCCAGCAGCCGGACGCCGGTCGCGGCGAGCGGGTGACCGCACGCGATCGCGCCGCCGTACGGGTTCAGGCGCTCGTCCTCCGGATCGACGCCGAGCCCGTCGCACCAGCTGAGCACCTGGACCGCGAAGGGCTCGTTCAGCTCGAAGAGGCCAAGATCGTCTAGCCGGAGCCCCGCTCGCTCGAGCGCCTTCCGCGTCGCCGGCACCGGCCCGAGCCCCATCAGCTCGGGCTCCACGCCTGCGAAGGCATACGAGACGAGGCGCATTCGCGGCTCCAGCGAATGCTCGCGCGCGCCCTCGTCCGAGCAGAGCAGGGACACCGTCGCGCCGTCGGTGAGCCCGGCGGAGTTCCCGGCGGTCACGCGGCCGCCGGCGCGGAAGGGCGTCGGCAGCGTCGCCAACGCCTCCATGCTCGTGTCGGGGCGGAGGAACTCGTCGCGGTCGGCCATCCGCCAGCCGCCGTCGGTGAAGACCGACATCGGCACGACCGTCTCGCGCATCACGCCGTTCTCCCAGGCCGCCGTGGCGCGCTGCTGCGATCGCACGGCGTACGCGTCGGCCGCCTCCTTCGTCAGCTGCGGGAAGCGGTCGTGCAGGTTCTCGGCCGTCGCGCCCATGGTCACCGCAGAGGTGTCGACGAGCCGCTCCGCGACGAACCGCGGGTTGAAGTCGACGTCGTCACCCATCGGGTGGTGGCCCATGTGCTCGATCCCGCCCGCGAGCACAACGTCCGCCGCGCCCATCGCGATCTCGCCTGCGCCCGCGGTCACCGCGGTGAGTGCGCCGGCGCACATGCGGTCGACGGCGAAGCCGGGCACCGTCTGCGGCAGCCCGGCCAGGAGCGCGACGTCGCGGCCGAGCGTGAGCCCCTGGTCGCCGACCTGCGCGGTCGCCGCCATGACCACGTCGTCGATCCGCTCGGGCGGCAGCGTCGGGTTGCGCCGCAGTAGCTCGCGCACCACCTTGACGCCCATGTCGTCGGCGCGGGTGCGCCAGAAGACGCCCTTCGGTCCGGCCCGCCCGAACGGCGTACGGACGCCGTCGACGTAGAAGACCTCGCGCAGCTCCCGCACGCCGAAGACCCTAGTCAATCGCACGGTCCCGCCACACTCCCGTGACGGACACGTGCGCCTGCGCTCGATACGATCGCCCCGGGGAGGAGGTTGGGTGTGCCTGAAGCAGATGGCCCGTGCGAGCCCCGCGGCGACGAGGACTGGGCGGCGCACCTCGGGCGCGAGGAGGCCCGCTACCGCGACGGCGAGGCGCGGCTTCCGGACGCACGGGACGCCGACACACGACAGCGCCAGCTCACGCGGCTCGGCAACGCTGCCGGTGGAGCCGGGCTCGCGCTTCTGATGCTCGGCCGCGCGGACGAGGCGAACACGTGGTTCCACCGCGCCGCCGACCGTTATCGCATGAGCTTTCCCGATGCGCCACCGGGGAGCTGGGGTCGCCCGATCGGCGCTATGAAGTCGCTCGTCCTCGCCGGCGACTGGCCGGCGGCCGAGGACGCGGCGCGCTGGGCGCTGGAGACCGGCGCTCCCGACGCCGAAGGCCCGATCGGCCGCTACGCGGCGGCGCTCGCGCTGCTCGTGCTCGGCGACGACGAAGAGGCACGTGTCCACGCCAACGCGGTTCGCACGGGCGACGACTTCCCCGAGGCCGTCGGCGACGCGCTCGCGTACCTCGCCGCGCAGGACGTCGTGGGCTACGCCGAGGCCGTCGAGGAGGTACTCGAGTCCTTCGAGACTCGCGAGGAGTACCTCGAGGATCTGCCGGTCGCCGACACGGTGCTGGTCCTGCAGGCTCTCGCCCGCCGTCGGGCGATCGCGGCCGAGCTCAGCTCGCCGCTGCTGCCAGCGGCTTAGCTCTCGAGGTCGACGGTGGAGGGCGGGTGGAGCACCGTCGTGATCACGAGCGGCGGGAGCGACGGATCCTCCGCCACGCGCGCGTGCTCGACGAGCTCCTGGATCAGCTCCACCGCTTGCTCAGGCGTGACTCGCGCGGTCACCTGCGCCGAGCGGAACGCTCCGGTGGCGCCGTGCTCGGCCCAGCCGCGCTGCACCTCGTCCAGCATCGCCGCCCGCAGGTCGCTCGTCGCGTCGGACTTGAGGAGCGCGGGTGCGACTCGCACGGTGCGCGCGACGGCCCGGTACGGCTTCTCGCGGCCCTGGCCTCCCTCGGCCAGCTCGATCAACCCCGCTCGTAGCAGCATCCGCACATGGAAGTGCAGGTGCCCAGGATCCACGCCGAGGCGATTTGCCAGCTCGCGGTTGGTCAGGTGCTCCCCGTCTCCGGCGCCCAGCGTCTCGAGCACACGTAGGCGCAGCGGATGCCCCAGCGCTTTGAGCTGTTCCGGCTGGTCGAGGGTGAGTACGTCCAGAATTGGCTTGGGTTCGGTGGCGGCCATGAGCGGGGTATAACACCGCCCCCCGCGTGGTGTCTAGCGTGACAAACGCGCTGCGGCGGCCGTGTCCGCGACCAGCCGCGTGTCTCCCGCGGTTGAGCGGACGAGGCTCGCAGGCGTCGAGGGGTCGGGCGGCCTGGAAAAGGCCCGCTCGACGGCCTCCGCCTTCTCGTCGCCGGACACGACGAACACGACCTTTGGCGCCGAGCACAGCACCGGCAGCGTCAGTGTCACGCGGGCGACGAACGGCTCGAGCGTCGCCTCCGCCGGGATTGCGCGCCGCTCTCGTTCGTCCAGCGTCGGCTGGTTCGGGAAGAGCGAAGCCGTATGCCCGTCCGGGCCGATCCCGAGCAGCACGAGCTCGAGCGACACCCCGCGCAACAGCTCGTCGTACTCCTGCGCCGCCTCCTCGGGTCCGAGCTCGCCATTGATGCGCTGCACCTCGCGTGGAATGGCCTCAAGCCGCTCGAGGAGCGTCTCGCGCGCGAGCCGGTAGTTGGAGCGCTCGTCCTCGGGCGGCACGCAGCGCTCGTCGCCCCACCACACCGAGGCCGTGCTCCAGTCGGGCTCACGCTCGGCCGCCAGCTCGTACGCCCGTCCGACCGACCGTCCGCCCGTGAGCGCAATCGCCGCCCCCGACCGCGCCGCGGCGACGAGCTCGTCGGCAACCGCCGAGGCGACCTGCTCGGCGTCGTCGCAGACCGTGAGCTCGACGCCGTCGAGCGTCACTCTTCGCCGGCCGCCAACTCGCGCGAGCGTTCCATAGCGGCCTGAATCGCGTTCAGGAACGCCGCACGTACGCCGGCCCGCTCTAGCTCGCGGATCGCGCGGATCGTCGTCCCGCCGGGCGAGGTCACCTGCTCACGCAGCTCGACGGGATGGATCTCCTCGTCGCGAAGCAGCCGCGCGGTGCCGAGCATCGTCTGGACCACGAGTTGGGTCGAGACGTCGCGCGAAAGCCCGAGCAGGATCCCGGCCTCGATCATCGCCTCGGCCAGCAGCGCGAAGTACGCAGGGCCCGACCCCGAGACGGCGGTGACGGCGTCCATGTAGCGCTCGGGCACCTCGACGACCCTGCCGAGGTGGCTGAGGGCCTCCTCCGCGAGCCGCAGATGCTCGTCGTCCGCGTGCGCGCCCGCGCAGATTCCGGCGATGCCCTCGTGGACGGTCGCGGGCCGGTTCGGCATCGCCCGGACGACCGGCACCCCGTCGGCGATCTGGCGCTCGATGGCGGAGGTCGGGATCGCGGCGGCGACGGAGAGCACGGTCTGCTCCGGGGTCAGCACGCCGCCGATTTCCCCGAGCAGCACGTCGAAGTCCTGCGGCTTGACCGCGATCACGACCAACCTGGCGCCGGCGACCGCCTCGGCGTTCGAGAGCGTGACCTTCACCCCGTGCTGCTCCTCGAGCTCGCGGGCGCGCTCCTCGTCGCGCACCGTCGCGACGATCTCGGACGGCTCGCGCCAGCCGCCGCTGAGCAGGCCGCGCAGGAGCGATTCGCCGATCGTTCCGGCGCCGAGAATGGCGACGCGGCGCGCGTCCATGCACCGAGTCTAGGCCGATCCGCTCAGGTCAGGCGGCGCGCGGCTTCGGCACCCGCACGAGGCCGTTCTTGTGCGCGTGCAGCAGGTAGAGGCTCGCGAGCCCGGCCCACTCGCCGTACGGCTCCAGCAGTTCGGCCGTCTCCCACCCCTCGACCCATCGCCCGCGCAACGCCGAAAGCAGCTTCACCAGCCCGAGGTCGGCGACCAGGCCGCGGTCGTACCGGCCGAGCCCTTCGAGGAAGACGACGCCCACCGACCAGGGCCCGAGCCCGCGCTCGCGCAAGAGCCGGTCGGCGCACGCGTCGCCGGGGAGCGAGCGCAGCCGCTCGAGGTCGAGCGAGCGGCAGATGCGGACGAGCGCACCGCCGCGCCGCGTGCCGAGACCGAGCCTGCGCAGCTCGGCAGGCGCGAGGCGGGCGAAGGCCGCGCAATCCGGGGGCGCATGCAGGCGCGTGCCCGCCAGCGGCGGCATCAGCGCTCTCACGACCGTCCGCTCGATCGACCGGGCGCGCCGCGCCTGAATCAGCTGTCCGCAGACCGCCCGCAGCAGTGCCTGCGCGACCGTCGGAGTCCGCAGCGGCCGCAGGCCGCGCACCCGCCGCGTCGCCTCGCCGATCAGCGGGTCGCGTGAGAAGCGGCGCAGGAACTCGCCGTGGTCGTCGTCGAGCGCGAGCACGAACCGCAGCTCCTCGATCCCGGCCTCGTGCGGCGCGCGCAGCTGGACCGTGCCGTCCGCCTGCTGCCACGCTCGCCCCACACCGCCGCTCGCGAGCGCTGCGATGAGCACGCCGTCGACTACCGCGCGGGTCGCGTCGCTGCCTGCGCGGGTCGTGTCGCGCAGGGAGTACGGGCCGCGCGGTCGGACCGCGGCCGTGATCACCGGGCAGTTCGAGTGTCGGTGCCGACTGGCTCGGCGGCGATCTCGGCGTGCGCGAGCAGCTCGAGGTCGTCCGTGACGGCGAGCAGTGCGAGCGCGCGCCGCACGTATTCGAGCGCGGTCAGAGGCCGCCCACGGGACTCGTTCAGCCGGGCGAGCGAGCGGTAGAGGCGGACGCGCGCATACGGATCGGTCACCTCGTCCGCACGCTCGAGCGCGGCGTCGAGCAACGTCTGCGCCCGCTCGAGCTCGTCGAGCTCGTTCAGGGCGTCGCCGAGGTACGTCGTGAACCGGACCCGGGCCGCGACGTCCTCGGGCGCGTCCTCGGCGATCTCTCCCAGGCACCGCTCGAACAGCTCGGCGGCGAGGTCCGGCCGGCTCGTCGCCGTGTACGCGCGGCCGAGCGTTGCGAAGACTTCGGGGCGAAGGCTCGGAGAGACCGGTGAGACGTCGAGGCCGGCCTCGAGGCGCTCGATCGCCTCGGCGTTCCGGCCGGCTGCCGCTGAGGCCAGCCCGAGCGCGAGGCTCACGCGGGAGGCCGCGATCGCGTCGCCCGCGGCGGTGGCCTCGTCGTGGAGCTGGAGCAGCGCGGCCTCGGCGAGGCCGGTGTTCTCGTCCAGGCGCAGTCCGAGCTCGGCGTCCGCGATCCGCAGCTCCCGCGCCTCCACGTCGCGGATCTCCGATCCCGTCTCGAGGTAGTCGGCCGAGACCCCGAGCTTGCGCGCCAGCATCCGCAGAGCCTTGACCGAGGGGCGCCGCGCGCCGGCCTCGATGCGGGAGATGTACGCGTACGAGACACCGGGGCTTGCGAGCTCGCGCTGAGACAGCCCACGTTCGTGCCGCAGGCGCCGCAGACGCTGACCGATGGTCTCGGCCTGTCCCTCGGGGGAGGGGAACACCACGTCCATCTTGACCACCCGTGCGGCGGCCGTCCAGCCGCTATCGTCGGACGCGTGAGCATCGACCCGCGAGTCGACATCGGCCACGTGCACCTGAAGGTCTCCGACATCGACCGCGCGCTGGCGTTCTACCGCGACGTCCTCGGCTTCGACGTGATGCAGCGGATGGGCGACCAGGCCGCGTTCATCTCGGCCGGCGGCTACCACCACCACCTCGGGCTGAACACGTGGGATTCGCGAGGCGGCTCGGCCCCACCGCCCGGGTCGACCGGGCTCTACCACGTCGCGATCCGCTACCCGGACCGGGCACAGCTGGGGAACGCGCTGCAGCGCCTGGTGGACGCGCGCTGGCCGATCGACGGCGCGACCGACCACGGCGTCTCGGAGGCGATCTACCTCCGCGACCCGGACGGGAACGGGATCGAGCTCTACCGCGACCGCCCGGAGGACGAGTGGCCGCGCCAGAGCGAGGGGGAGGGCGTGGCGATGGTCAATGCGCCGCTCGACCTCCAGGCGCTGCTCAACGAGGCGGCCTGATGGCAAAGGGATATGCAGAGGGCCCCGCGGCGGAAGAGGCCGAGCGCCGACGCGAGGAGCTCGAGCGCGGGCCGGAGGAGCCGGAGGCCGAGGCGCGGCTCGCCGTCTACGGCTCCACGGAGGACGACCCGGAGCGGCACTTCATCGGCTGGCGCGACGAGGTCGACCCGGACGAGCTGTTCGACTCCGGCGAGGCGTGGGGTCTGACGGTCGTGCGCGTCACCGAACCGTGACGCGGGCGCTCGCGGTCGGCCCGCGCAGCTTCCCGTCCGACGGCGTGACCGTGCAGCTCACTCGCTGGCCCGAGCGTGCGAGGCGGTGGCGCAGCACATCGGAGAGGCCCGCGCTGGTCACTTTGCGGACGAGCTTCCCGGCGACACGCCAGCGGTAGCGGTAGCGCACGATCGCGTAGTCCGGATCCTCGGTCACGAGCGAGGTGTGGACGAGACACTGGATCACGTCGTTCCTGGTGGGCGCCGTCGGGTCGAGCGAGAGCGTGACCGGGTTCGGCCGCCGGTTCCTCGCCGTGGCCGCGACCCTGAACGGCGCGTCGAAGAGCTGCCGCCCGTTCGAGGCCAGCCGCAGGCGCCAGGTGCCGGTGCGATCCAGATTCAGGCGCTCGCGCCGGGTCACCCAGGTGGCGCGGTAGCCCTGGAGCGGCAGGTCGCGGAGCGCGTCGATGGCGACACTGCCGTCGGGGCGCGTGAACGTGACCTGCAGCGGGCCACCGTCGAAGAACGCGAGCTCGGCGCGGAAGTAGACGTCGCGCACGCCTGGCGCGAAGGTCCCCGTGCGGACCGCCTCGTCCCACGGCGGGTCACGGCGCCCGCCGAACGGCTTGCGAGAGAAGGTGAAGTCGCGCACGTAAGGCGCGGACGGCAGCGCGGGCTGGGAGCGCCAGTAGCTCTTCCCGGCGCGGCACGGTCCGGCGAACGGCTCGTAGACCGTGAGGTCGAGCTTGATCGTGAAGTGCAGATGCGGCCACGAGCTGTGGCCGCTGGACGCCGTCCAGCCGAGCTGCTGGCCGGCGACGATGCGCTGGCCCTGGCGCACGAGAACGCCCTTGCGCAGGTGGCCGTAGATCGTCCGCACGTGGCGGCCGAGGCTCGACAGGATCACGTGGTTGTCGACCGGCGTCATCGTCCGCTCCACGTGCTCGTCGGGGAGCAGGTCCGAGACCTCGATCACGATCCCGTCGACGGCCGCGAAGACCGGCACGCCGATCCGCTTCTCCTGGAACGAGCGGATGATCGAGTCCTCGCCGGTGTGGCCGTCGTACGTCTGCGTGCCGCAGCTCCAGTCGAGCGTGCTCGGGCCGGGGTCGAGGTCGACGAAGTTGGCGAAGTAGAGGTCCTGCCACGGCAGCCCGGACTGCGGATAGAAGGGGAGGACGGGCGGCTCGGTGGGACCGGAGGTGGGCGCGGCGAGCGACGCGCCTGCAATGGCGAGGACCAGCACGGTGAGGAGGAGCACTCGTGTAATGGCTTTCGGCATAATAGAGCATTACGGACGAACAGGACACAGCACTCGTCGCGTTCCTCAACGACGGCGCTCTGCCGGGCCTGCGCGGGCCGACCGCCGCGGAACGGCGGCGCCTGGACGCTCTTCGCGAGCTGCTGAACCACCTGGCCGACACCGTCGCCGCGGGGGGCGCCCTCTCGCAGGCCGAACTCGCCGCGCTGAACGAGGTCACGGGCCGGCTCCCGGTGCGCGCACAGCTCGTCGCCGAGCGCGACGGCGGCTACGTCATCGACTTCACGCCGGTCGGCGGGGCGTGGGTCGATCGGGTCGAGCGGGAGCTCTCGGGCGCCTTCGGGTCGATCCTGCGCCGCTCGCGCCCGCCACGCCTGAAGCGGTGTGCCGACGAGTCCTGCCGCCGGGTCTTCTACGACGCGACACGCAGCCGAACTCGCCGCTGGTGCGACTCGGGGACCTGCGGCAACCGGGTCCGGGTGCGGCGCCACCGCAGCAGATCCGCCGGCACTGCATAGCTCCCCCGTGCCGGTGCTATACCTAGCGGCGAATGGCAAAGCCGGTCGAGCAGCTCGAGCAGGTGACCATCCGTTTCGCCGGCGACTCCGGCGACGGCATGCAGCTGACGGGCGGCCGTTTCACCAGCGAGACGGCACTGATCGGCAACGACCTCTCGACGCTGCCCGATTTTCCGGCCGAGATCCGGGCGCCCGCAGGCTCGCTGCCAGGCGTGTCCGGCTTCCAGCTCCACTTCGCCGACCACGACATTCTCACGCCGGGCGACGCGCCCGACGTGCTCGTCGCGATGAACCCGGCTGCGCTGAAGACGAACCTGCGCGACCTGCCGAAGGGCGGCACGCTGATCGTCAACCGCGACGCCTTCACCGAGCGGAACCTCGAGAAGGCCGGCTACGAGGGGAGCCCGCTCGGCGACGGCTCGCTCGACGAGTACCACGTTCACGAGGTACCGCTCACGTCCCTGACGCTGGAGGCGCTGAAGGAGGTCGACGTCACCAAACGCGAGGCTGAGCGCTCGAAGAACATGTTCGCGCTCGGCCTGATGTCGTGGCTCTACCACCGGCCGACCGAGGGCACGATCTCGTTTCTCGAGCAGAAGTTCGCGAAGAAGCCCGCGATCGCGGAGGCCAACCTGAAGGCGTTCAAGGCGGGGTGGGCCTACGGCGAGACCTCGGAGGACTTCGTCGTGTCGTACGAGGTCGCCCCCGCGCCGATGGCGCCTGGCACCTACCGCAACATCACCGGCAACCAGGCGCTGGGGATGGGTCTGATCGCCGCGAGCGTGAAGAGCGGGCTGCCGCTCTTCCTCGGCGCGTACCCGATCACGCCCGCCTCCGAGATCCTGGAGCACCTTTCCCGGCACAAGCGCTTCGGCGTGAGGACCTTCCAGGCGGAGGACGAGATCGCGGCGGCCGGTGCGGCGGTCGGGGCGAGCTTCGGCGGCGCGCTCGGCGTCTGCACGTCCAGCGGCCCCGGGGTCGTGCTGAAGGCCGAGACGGTTGGGCTCGCGGTCGCACTCGAGCTGCCGCTGCTGATCCTCGACATCCAGCGCGCCGGCCCCTCGACCGGGATGCCGACG
>Ga0173483_10000327_pt1 | contig 12979 bp, 13 predicted proteins | sample NitcycUS178409R2_FD_122621 | JGI IMG/M metagenome (GOLD analysis project Ga0173483, IMG submission 122621) | Soil microbial communities from Arlington Agricultural Research Station in Wisconsin, USA - Nitrogen cycling UWRJ-S178-409R-2 (version... | ecosystem: Environmental > Terrestrial > Soil...
ACGAGGAAATATGTATGAAGTCAAGCGATATCACTATGATAAATTATCTAAAATAGAACGTGCAGAACGTAAAGAAGAAAAGGAAGTAAAACGGTTGCAAGAATTACCAAGTATTGAATTGGGCAAAATTATAAACTATCATAAAGGAAGAGGAACACCATCCTTACAGTCTTAGATATGAAGTTATCGGGATATGTAATATTATTTGAAGTGATCTAGTTTTCACTCATCATTGTTCCAGCATTTTTTATATCCTTTCTTTTCGATCGTCTAAAATCCATTTTGTCACTAGAATTATGCCAAAGAGTGGAAAAATTGCTATAAATAAGTACGGAAAGATCGCAATATATATCGAAGGATCAAATATGCCCATTTAGCAATACAACCTACACAATTTCTGCTGTAGCAAAAGTACTGCCTATCTCTGTAATCTTTATCTTGACGCTCTGACCTACTTGTCCATTCTTTACAAATATTATGAATCCTTGGACCCTGGCAATGCCATCGCCCTTTCTACTTATCTCCGTAATCTGTACGTCATATTCCTTACCTTTCTCGACGGGCTTTGGTCCGCCGAAATCCCTGTTAAAGCCACCTGAACCTCTTCTTTGCTGATCGCTCATGTATCAATTCAGAAATATTGACTGCTTATATAAATACTCAATAGTTTTGTGAGGCTCTGTTAACTTAACCTCTTCCATCCATAACCAAGAATATCATAAACCTTATTCTATCTATAATATCCGGTTCCAGATATGCTGCCTATCACAATCAATCTGGCTTTATGCAAGGCAGATGGGTTTGTGTGTTCTAGCTCTATTCAAAGCAATAAAAAGATAGCACATGCCTATCTATGCAGATTACCTTAAGTTGAGAGCCTTTTGTGATAGAGCCTTGATTTTATTCTTGTTTTATAATCATTTGCTTTGCAGCAAAACAATAGTGTTTAACTTGACATGGTTACATAGCCTGAGTCCGAAGTTTAAAAAAACAACGATCGATTTAGCATAAAGACCTAACTCGAATTATTATCGTGAGGTGCGGGGGGTGGGATTTGAACCCACGAATCCCTAAGGAACAGGGATATAGGAGACCATCTCATATCCTGGCTCATTCTAAGCATCGCACTCTTATGAGGAGACCTGCGCCGTTGGCCAGGCTTGGCAACCCCCGCAAGTTGTAGCTCTGCACGCTTTATTTTTTAAAAAATGGCTAAAGGAACTATAAGGCTTTCTATCTATCTAGAGCTTACATATTAATGATATTGGTGAAACACTCAAACTCAAAACAATATCGGGTGTAATAATATTGCATAAGATGAGAAAGAGACTGGCATTTTATAATGAGTCGATGCAATCATGAGGTCATTACTACAACTTGCGGCTGTCACTAAGTAAATTTAAGCAACTCAAACTACATTGCCAGAAACTCTTCTATTCTTTATTGACCTTGATAATATCGACTAAAAAATTGTATAAAGACCAACCAAGGTTATTTGGAACAAATGGAATCAGAGGGATTTTCGGAAAAGAACTTACTGTCGATTTGATAATAGATGTTTCTTATGCAATAGCAAGCTATTTCCAGAAAGGACCAATTATTGTCGGATATGATGTTAGAAATTCAAGTCCTATTTTATCGAAACTCGTTCGCTCCTCTGTGAATGCTGTAGGTCTGGATGTTGGAAATGCCAAACTTGTTCCTACTCCTTGTCTGCAATATGCTACAAAGCGCCTTGGATATATGGGTGGAATAATGATCACAGCATCTCATAACCCTCCAGAATATAACGGAATTAAGGCTATTGCTAGTGATGGAGTTGAAGTATCAAGAGAAGATGAATTAAAGATTGAATCTATATACTACTCTGGAAACTTCAAAAATGGTGGTTTTGGTCGAGACTTTGTCAATTACTCAATAATAAATTCTTATACAGAGGCAGTATTACAGTTAGTGGATGTTCAAAAGATCAGGTCCTGTGAATTCAAAGTTGTTATCGATGTAGGAAATGGCGCCCAAGCTGCTGCTGCTCCATTGCTGGTACGAGAACTCGGTTGTAAAGCGATTATGATCAATGGTAGTATAGATGGTGACTTCCCAGGTCGTGGACCAGAACCCACTCCAGAAAACCTTCAAGTTCTATCTAACATGGTAAGAGACACAGGGTCTGATATGGGAGTAGCCTATGATGGCGATGGTGATCGTAGCTTATTTTGCGACGAAACAGGAACAATCCATTGGGGAGATAAGGCGGGTACATTAATTGTTGAATATTTACTAAAAAATAAACATAATGGCGCCGAGGTCGTATGTCCAATAAACACCACAATGGCTCTTTCACTAGTCGCAGAACAAGCAGGTTCAAAAATAATCTATACAAAAGTTGGAAGTGTAGAAGTTTCAAGAGAAATGGTTAGGCGTAAATCTTACATTGGACTAGAAGAGAATGGTGGATTTATGTATGGAAAACTCAATGAGGTAAGGGATGGCATAATGACTACAGCACTTGTATTGGATATGCTGGCCTCAAATAAAGAAAGGAGATTGTCAGAATTGATATCATCATTACCAAGGATATTTCAATACAAGTCTAAGTTCAGATGTCCTACAAAGAAAATTGCTGACGATATAGTGAATGCATGTTTAAAACACGGTAATCCTCAAAAGGTTGAAACTTTAGACGGCGCCAAGATATGGATAGACGAAGAAACATGGATCATGGTAAGGCCAAGTGGAACAGAGCCACTAGTTAGAATGTATGGAGAATCAACCGATAGATCACTATTGAGTTCAAAAGTTGAAGAATATAGTAGACTAATTAATAGCAAAATAGTCGATAGAACATAAAAATATAGACAACACTTTTAAAACGCCTGTTCTTCTCTTAAAGAAGTATTAAGATGATCCCAACGGGTGACAAAATAGACTATGAGTAAACCATATTATGTAAAATTTGAAACTCCTAAAGACCTTGTAAACGCAGTTTATGAAGCTGTACGGCTGGCGAAGCAGAGTGGCAGAGTAAGAAAAGGAACTAATGAAACTACAAAAGCAATAGAACGCGGCTCAAGTAGATTGGTCGTTATTGCAGAAGACGTGGAGCCACCAGAAGTAGTAGCACATTTGCCAATTCTCTGCGATGAGAGAAACGCAGCTTATGTTTTTGTCCCAAGCAAACAACAGTTAGGAACCTCGCTTGGTATAGATGTTGGCTCTGCAGCAGCAACTATCTTAGATGCTGGCGAAGCGCAAAATATAGTCGATCAGGTTGTCGATTCTATTGCAAACATGAAAGGTAATAAAAAAGGATGATGATGGTGGTCTAATATGAGCAAGACGGTAGAAGAGAAGGTTGTTCCTGCAGAAGTTATTCAAATAGTAGGTAGAACGGGCATTGCAGGGGAGGTGATACAAGTCAGGGTAAAGGTCCTGGAAGGCAAAGACAGAGGACGTATTCTGACTCGAAACGTCAAGGGATCGATCAGAATGAATGACGTCCTGATGCTTAGAGAAACGGAACGCGAAGCCCGAAAGATAAAGTGATTGGAAGTATTTGTAGGAGGTATATTAGCTTATGAGTAAAACAGCGACATCTTTACGAAACTGCTCTTTTTGTGGTAGACACATTGTCACAGGCCAAGGAACAATGCTTGTTAGAAATGATGGTTCGATACAATGGACTTGTTCGGATAAGTGCAAGAAGAATTTGCGCAAATTGAAACGCGACCCCCGAAGATTGAAATGGACCGCTAAATATGTAAAGGGCGGTATTAAGGTAAAGAAATAGTCAGTCAGTATTTAATATATATACAACTAACCATGGCTACCGAAAAAACTCTCATAGTTGTTAAGCCTGATGGCTTTCAACGCTGCTTGACCGGGAAAATCCTCTCTAGGTTTGAAGATAAGGGATTTAAAATCAAAGACTTAAAGTTATTCAATTTTACTCAACAAAAAGCTGAGCAATTTTATTCTGCACATCAGGCAAAATCATTTTTTAATGAGCTGGTATCATTTATTTCATCAGGCACTGTGGTAGCTTGTATTCTAGAAGGAAACAATGCAATTAATACAGTCCGAATTATGATAGGATCCACCAATTCATTGGAAGCGGCGGCCGGGACTATTCGTGGTGATTTTGGCCTTGGCCTTACAGATAACGTCATCCATGCATCAGATTCATCTGAAAGCTTCATAAAAGAGTCCCAGGTCATTTTTAGTTAAGTGCAGTTACGACAACCAGTAGTAGTAGTGTTGGGTCATGTAGACTCGGGCAAGACATCATTATTGGATAGGGTACGTGGTACTGCTGTCCAAGCACGAGAGGTTGGGGGTATTACACAACATATAGGAGCAAGTTTTTTTCCTATTGAAACGATCAAGGATATTACTGGGCCACTTTACGAAAGACTTTCCAAATCTGAGACTCAAATTCCAGGACTACTTGTAATAGATACTCCAGGACATGAAGTCTTTGCAAATCTTAGAATTCGAGGGGGTTCTGCAGCAGATCTAGCAATTGTAGTTGCTGATGTTAATAAAGGCTTTGAGGCACAGACAATTGAAAGTATAGAAATTCTACGAAAAAGAAAGGTCCCATTTGTTGTTGCGGTAAATAAAATTGATATGGTTACTGGTTGGCGCAAAAACTTTTCCCCGTTTATTAGCGAGGAGATGAAAAAACAGGATGTCAATGTCTTGGAAATTTTGGATACCAAAATATACAATATTGTGGGTTCACTTTCTAGGTTAGGTTACAGTTCCGAAGCTTTCTGGAGAGTAAGAGATTTTACTAAAGAATTAGCACTTGTTCCCGTAAGTGCTGCCACGGGGGTTGGTATCCCTGAGCTGCTAGCCGTCCTTGTAGGGCTTGCACAACAATTTATGGGAAGAAGGTTAGAGAGACATAATACTGGGGCAAGAGGGATCATACTTGAAATCAATGAAGAAGTAGGCCTGGGTCCGTCTGCAAATGTTATACTTTTGGATGGAATTATAAAACATGGCGATGCCGTGGCAGTGGCAAAAAGAGAGGGAGCAGTTATTACCAAAATCAAGGCATTGCTGCTGCCAAAACCACTCGATGAGATGAGAGATCCCAGGGACAAGTTTAAACCAGTTGATCAAGTAGTATCAGCAGCAGGTCTAAAGATTACATCCCCGGACCTAAATGGTGTTCTAGCAGGTAGCCCTTTGTATGTTCTTGAAAAGAAACAGGATGAAGATATGATAAAACAAATGGTAGAGTCTGAAATTAAAAGCGCCATTATAAATACGGATTCGAATGGAGTTATTCTGAGGTCTGACACTATAGGTTCAATTGAGGCAATCATGGATCTTTTAAAAAAGTCAAATGTTCCTATTCGAAGCGCAGATATTGGCCATATTACACGAAGGGATATAATTGAAGCCTCTGCAGTCAAGGAAAAGGATAGGTACTTAGGAGTAGTACTCGGCTTCAACGTCAGAGTTTTAGATGATGCACAAAGAGAATCACAGGAGCGTGATGTAAAGATTTTCAATGAACAAATAATATATAATTTGGTACGGACTTATACAGATTGGGTTACATACCAAAGGGAACACGAGGAGTCAATACTATTCAATGAAATACCGCCTGTTTGTAAATTTCAATTTATGAGAGGGTATATCTTTAGGCGAAACGATCCAGCAGTATTTGGTGCAGAGGTTCTGGTGGGAAAACTTCGACAAAAGGTTCTAGTCATGAGCAACGATGGTAAAAAGATAGGTATTATACAGCAGGTACAGGAAAACGGCAAAGCAATTGAAGAGGCCACAAAAGGAATGCAAGTTGCAGTTTCAATCAAAGGTCCTGTAATTGGAAGGCAAATCAACGAGGAGGATACTTTCTATACCGATCTGAATAGCAGACAGGCTAAAATGTTAATAGAGCGATTTAGTTACAGGCTAAACGAGGAAGAGAAAGAAGTCTTTAACAACATTCTAAGCCTAAAACGGAAATCCGATCCTGCATATGGGTACCTGTAAGTGCATATCAGACATTTCTATGGAATCTGATTAAATTATGACGTGGTAAAGGTGAACAAGAAAGCAGGTGGAAAATAGAAACTATAATTAATTAATTATTTATTAACTTTATATTTTCCTGTGATACTTTACTTTTCTTTTCTGCTGTCTCTTGTGTTTAAGATATCAAATCAAATAATAAAAAATTGTCACCTACTGGTACTTTTGTAAAAGCCCTTCGAGTCCTTTTTCTCCTACTGCACCTACCGCTCTATCGACAGCCTTCCCATTCATGAATACAATAAAAGTTGGTATCGCATATACATCGAATCGCATAGCTACTCCCTGATTATCATCCACATTTAGTCTTCCAAAGGTTACCTTGTCGCCATATTTTTTGGCTAATTTGTCAAAAATGGGAAGCATAAACTGACATGGTCCGCACCAAGTTGCCCAAAAGTCAACCAAGACAGGCCTGTTTCCTGAGATTGTCTCCTCAAAATTTTTCTCAGATAGCTCCATCAAAGCCTGGTTGCTGCTGACATGCATGCCAGAACCTTTTTTATCTTCACTCATGTTCCTATAATTAAAGCAGCGAATTGCTATATAAGATTTTTCGAGTCATGTTGTAGTATGTAGATATGATGGTATAGAATAGGGTATTCTTTAGATTAGCTAATCAAGGCGATAATACTAATACTTGTGCCATTTTGGCATACGTATTAGAGATCCAATAAAAACCTAATTGTCACTCTGTTTTTCTCCCTGTCTTCTTTGATCTCCATTTCATGATAAGTTATCGCCTTTACCTCTAGCTTGTAACGATGTTTTTCCAAGTTCTGGTCTTCGGCTTTTGCAGTACCTAAAAGTAAATAATGATAATCGTCAAAATTTTTCTCAGATATCTTTACTTTGAAATCAAATAAAACAACGTGCTCCATTAAAATGACTAGCATAACTTTTTCTAACCAATCATAAAGTAAATTTTGAAGATCAAATCCCTGTGCCTTAATTTGTATCTCTTTTTTATCAACAGCAGAAGAAAGAGAAGAAAAATTATTAGTATTTGTCATGGTATCGGTCAAATCAAACATCGTGTCAACTAGTCCACGAGCAGAATTCTCAAAAGCCTCATCTAGAGTGTCACCATATGCCTCGATTAGGGCGTCTGTCATATGATCAAGATATCTGAATCTTCGTTCTGACACACATGCATCTTTCAAATCTCACTTATTATAATTGATCGTAAAATCTAAATGTCAACGATTATTGCTCTCATTTGTGAAATTAGAACTTCCTCGCGGGATGAGGGACCTCGAATATGAAGAGCTTTATAACATTAATTATATTGAGGAAAAGTTTGTTGAAACTACTACATTATTTAACTTCAAGTTTATGGAACCTTCACCAATTGAAATGCTCTCTACACTTGAGACAAAAAGTGGTGCTACTATATCAAATGAAATCTATAGCTTTAGTGATAAAGGAGACAGAAAAGTTGCGTTACGATTTGATCTTACAATTGGATTAACAAGATTTGTTGCTGCCAGAAGAGATCTGAAGATGCCTGCCAAGCTTGCTACATTTGCTGGCGTTTGGAGATACGATGAACCACAAGCAGGAAGATATCGGTACTTCCATCAATGGGATATAGAGGTTTATGGTTCTTTTGGCCATGAATCTGACGCAGAGATAATTGAATTTGTTTCGGTATTTCTAAAAAAATTGGGGTTAACCGTTAGGATTGAGATTAATGATCGCCAACTAATGGAAGAATTTGTCAGAAATCATCTTGGTATTGAAGATGAATACATGATCCTCGAAATGTTCCGAGCCATTGACAAAGTCCCAAAGAAAGGCACAAAGGCAGTTCTCGAAGAATATAAGGACAAAGTTGAATATTCAACACTTCAACGACTTGTAGATCTATCTACAAGGAGTGGAACGGTAGATAAAATAGCAGATTCAGACGGTGATCTACAAGATCTTGCAAATTGGAGTAAGCTTGCGGAATTAATGGATTCACTAAAAGCTCGAAGAGTTACTAATGCTCAAGTAAATCTGGGAATCGTGCGCGGCTTGGATTATTATTCAGGTTTGGTATTTGAGGCCTTTGATCCTTCTCTTGAGATGGGAGCATTAGTAGGAGGTGGTAGATATGATAAATTAACCTCTGCTTTTGGAAGAAAGGATATTGGCGCCACAGGCGCCGCAGGCGGAGTAGAAAGGCTAATTATAGCTTTGCAAAAACATGGTATTCTAAAATGGGAGCCCAAGCCTTTAGTGTATATCGCATTTTCAACTAAGGAAGTATGCAAAAACACCTTGGAATTGGTTTCAAATCTACGCAATAGTGGAGTTATTACAGAGTATGATATTCAAGGCAGAATACTCAGAAAACAACTCGACGATGCTTCTACAAAAGGTGCTCTTATTACAGTAATAGTGGCTCCAGATGAAATTAAAAATGGACAGGTAACTGTTCGCTCAATGAGAGATGGAAGTGAAAGTAAACAAGCTATAAATGACTTGGCAAAAAATTTGAACGATATGATGCTACCATTACAGCAGCAGCAACAGCGGTGACACCAGAATTCATAGTATCAACAATATTAGCATGAACAACAGCATTAGTACTATTCTATAGCTTTATCGTTGCAGAGCTATTCATTTTTACAAGCCCATTTGACTTTTTGTCATAGACGTTTCTAATCACCAAATCCGGTGGATCGTAACTTACATATAGGTCACCTTTTTCCAGCTCCTGAGTATTGTAGTTTATCTCAATAAATTCCTCCTTTATGCCGTTTTCTACTAATCTCCTAACAGCCCTCTCTACAACTTCCTGGTCAGAGGTATTTGGTGCTAAGTAAACCTTCATGCAGAAAATATTATTAAAAATGGCTTGTATATAAAGCGATTTTCATAGTTACTTTGGCCAGGTAGTCGTCGTTGTTGTCGTCATCATCATATTGTCAATTGCAGTCAGATACGAATATATTTTCATTTCAAAAGAGCAACGAATCTTATTTTTTCATCAATAATTACACATACTAAGAAAATCCCTACGCTGGTGGCGGAACAGATACAGTTGCCGGTGGAGTGCCCCCTGTTCTTGTTCCAGTTACATTTACACTATAAAATGATGCTATAGCAGGATTGGGTTCACAAGAAAATTTGGTAGCTATTTTATTTTCTCCTTCTTTAATCAAAGTATATTTAGGAGAAAGAGGAAAACTCCACTTTGAATAATCTTTATTTCCATCAGGACCAGTTGCTGAGGCATTCTGATATGGCTTTATACCATTTACGATTACAAATACTTGGCAATCTGTAGTAGCATTATCTTTTGAAACACCTGTTACTGTAAGTATCCCAACTGGTACTTGTTGCCCTTTGACAGGTGATGTAATTCTTACACCATGTGCAACAAAAGATGTTGCATTTGCTGCTGCTCCACTTGCTGTTGTATTTACCGATGATGATTGTGACCCTCTTGATGGTGCCTGTGATTGTGAGGGCTGAAATATCTGTCCATATGTTGTAACGTTATTTGTAACCCACATAACAGAGAGTATAAGAATAATAAATCCAATAGCAACAAGCCAAGGTCTCCGTATCGGCGCGGCGAACTTAAACAAACCAAAGTTATCTTGACAACAAATTATAAAAAGGTAATAATAATAATATTCTGTCTACAAGATATTATTATCACCATAGTTAAATCGCTGCCGACATTTTTTTCATATAGACAAGATGTGGCTATTCTAGAATAGCGCTTTTTTAACTCATGTGTTATTATACAACTCGTAAATTGCTATATTTATTTTCTTGAGCAGTTTCTTTTTTGACCTATTAGCTTTTTCATCACTATTATAATCTACTATTTCTAGCAAGTTGTGTAAGTGTTCCAACTCTGCTCTTGTCAAAGCGTATATTCCCTTATTTGATACAATTTCAAGTAATCTTCTTCTTTCTATATTGTCCTTTTCTTGTGCGCTAGTAAACGAGCTGTTTGGATCTTGCATGATCAATCACTGGCATTTGCTTATCCCATTTGATAAATATTTGCAATAAACTCAACTCTTAACATTGATGTAAAATGAACTTTGATGGGACTGACTTTTTCAATACACAAGTAACCTTGTCCAAAATAATGTCTGCTGAAGATATCTTGTATTCTATTTATCTGAAGGCAAGCATAGGTTTTTGCAGCTATATTTTTTGCAAGTTAACGTAATCACATAAAGATATTTGCCTGGTTCGATTATCTCAGTGGTGTCGTTAGGCGCAAAAAAGTTGTTTTTATTGTTGCGACTGTCAAAACGTCAAACCAAATCATTAATGTGGATATTCTAGTGTTTCAGATGAATCTGTTCTTATTAGTGTTTGCGGATTGGAAATTCATGTAATTCCGCTGCGGAGCATCTCAAGCACTTCATGGGCTCATTACCACCTAAATAAGATATGTAAAAACATTTAGAACACTGTAATCGGGAAAGTTCACTTGTAAGCTGTATTGGGCCGCCATCTAATTGTTGCTTGAGCACTAGCCTGGAAATTAACGACTCAACTACAGAGTTGATCATGGCAGCCAACTTATGCCAATCAGAGTTTCTATATCTTAAATATACGCTTATCATTTCTTTTGCAATATTTTCTCTATCAAATTCTTGATTACCTTGCTTATATTGCCTGAAGAAATAATCACGCAAATACCATTCAAGTTCTTTTATTTCTATTTCACTCAATATACAAGTATAAATATATCATGAACAATGATAAAATCCTATCAGTCAGAATTGACCTTCTAGTACAACTCTTCTATGGATTTTGTAATCACGACCTACCCATTGCTACTTGTACTGATATTTCTGTTTCTATGCTTCTTTCTCCTATCAAAGACAGATAGATTGGCCGATATAAAAGGAGCAAAACTTCTATTAGCTTAGATTAGATTGTTATTAGCGCATGAAAAGGACAAAATTATTCTTACTGGTGATTATATTGTCAATAGTTATTATCTTCTTAATGCCGCCTCATTATACAGTTATGGCACAGCAAACTTCGCCGATGCAGTCAGCCTATTCTCTAAATGGTATATTCAGAATGGTCAACAACTCTGTAGTTCAGATTACGACTATGACTAATAATATGCGAACTAGCAGCAACAACACACCTGATAATATACAAAGACAAAATAATGCCACTGAAGTGGGTTCCGGCTTTGTTTACGATACGCTGGGACATATTATCACTAATAACCATGTAATAGACGGAGCCAAATTGGTCGATGTAACTTTTGTAGACGGTAGCCGCTACACGGCAAAGACTATAGGACGTGACTCTTATACCGACATAGCAGTTCTTCAAATTCTAGGGAATCTTAGTCATTCGCTCAAACCGCTAATAATCGGAAATTCCTCTAAACTAAAAGTTGGAGAACAGGTAGTAGCTGTCGGCCATCCTTTTGGAATTCAGAACACAATGACCGCTGGCATAGTAGGTCAGACTCAATACTTGCTATCAATTCCAGAACTTGGAGTTTTTACGCCAGATGTAATTCAAACTGATGCAGCAATTAACCCTGGTAATTCTGGTGGACCTTTGCTAAATACCAAAGGCGAGGTCATTGGCTTGAACATAGGTAGAATCATCTCGATTGGTGCGCCTGGACCTTATCCTGGATTAACAGTGGCGGCAGCCTCTAAGGTTATAACACGTATAGTCCCATCTCTAATTAGGGCAGGAAATTACGCGCACCCTTACCTGGGTCTGACTGGAATCACTCTTACATCTAATCTTGCCGAAACTATCAATGGGATAACCAGAAATTTCAAGGGTATTATAGTAAATTCAATTGTAAAAAATAGTCCTGCGGATAAAGCAGGGATACAGGGCAGTACTTTGGACAAATATGCTAATAGACATTGGGGTGATATAATAACAGCTATTGATGGACATCAAGTCCAACGAATCGAGGATCTGATATCATACATTGAACAACATAAATCTGTAGGTGACAATACAGTACTATCTGTTTATCGAAATGGCGAGATGTTAAATCTAAGTGCAAGTCTTTCGGTAAGACCAGACCCGTTTCAATCTCTGCAAAAATATTCTTCTCCTGTACTTTAGATATTGTCCGCTCTTTTGCTTCCTTGGGAAAAAATGAAGATACTCTTGCTATGATTGCATCTTATGGATTCTTTCCTCTAATGGTAGAATGACAATAGTATTGAAGATTAGAGCGTCACATCGAAACGTTATATACCATAACAATTTCGACCAGAACACATGAACTTTCAATTGCAGTACATATCTAGAACCTTACTATAACTTAACAAGGTGTTGCTATATTTTATCCTGTTTTTACCAATACATAGTGGGGAACATTGGCAATTGTGGCGGGATAAGATGTTTGGTACTCCCAGCCTGACGCAAGCAGCCTACGTACTTCTTCTATATCTGTAAGTACGACTATGTCTATGACTCTTTTATGTCTAAATGGGACTTTTTTAACAGTCTTTTTGAGTGAGAAATTATCTCTTGATACTTTGATTTTTGCAATATTTTCTACTGCAAGTATTGCTAAAAAATACACTGCGGGAGTAAACTGCAGCGCGAACCTAGACTGATGGTTTGTAGCATTGCTACTCCAAAATATAAGAGAAACAATGAACCAAACAATAAAAATGTAATTGAATGTGTCTGAATATGTTTTTCGGAATATAAAAGCAAATGGTACCAGCAAGCAAGCAATACCCCAAATATTTATTGAATTTTGCAAATAAAAAGGTGATAAAAAAAAAGTAAATTGAGTGTCCTGTCCGATCGCAACAATAAATGTTCCTGTTTTTAGTAAAACTGTTAGCATGACTATTGTAATAATGGGTAAAGCGCCCATAACCGTATAGGAAGCAAGTTTATAATTCTTTCTAAGAATAAATTCAACAATAAATATTGCCAAAGATTGAATAATAATTGGATA
>Ga0173483_10000332_pt1 | contig 12944 bp, 13 predicted proteins | sample NitcycUS178409R2_FD_122621 | JGI IMG/M metagenome (GOLD analysis project Ga0173483, IMG submission 122621) | Soil microbial communities from Arlington Agricultural Research Station in Wisconsin, USA - Nitrogen cycling UWRJ-S178-409R-2 (version... | ecosystem: Environmental > Terrestrial > Soil...
CGCCAAGGCCGGTGAGACGCTCTTCACGGCACAGGGGTGCGGCGGTTGCCACAAGTTTCAGGCGGCCGGCACGAACGGGACGGTCGGGCCCGACCTCGACAAGCTGACCCAGTACACGCAGAACGCGAACCAGGGCTCGCTCGAGGACTTCACGCACGAGTCGATCGCGGACCCGACCGCATATGTCGAGAAGGGCTTCTCTCCCACGATGCCCAACTTCGGCCAGACGCTCTCGGACAAGCAGATCGCCGATCTGGTCGCGTTCCTGGTCCAGAACCAGCCGCAAGGTTGATCGACCTCCGAGCGGCGCGCAGCGATCCCGACCGCCTGCGGCCGGGAATCGCGCGAAAGGGCGGCGGCGAGGCGTTCGACGAGCTGCTCGAGGCAGACGCCCGCTGGCGCGAGCTCGTCCCGCGGGTCGACGAGCTGCGCAGCCGCCAGAAGCTCAAGGGCAAGCCGACCCCAGAGCAGGTCGAGGAGCTGAAAGGCGTGAAGGAGGAGCTCCGGCGCATCGAGGAGGCGCTCGCTACGGCGGAGTCGGAGCGCGACGAGCTGCTGCAGAAGGTCCCGAATCCTGCCCACGAGTCGGTCCCCGACGAGGCGGCGGGCGACGCGGAGGGCGAGGTCGTCCGCGAGGTCGGCGAGTTGCCGCAGCTCGAGGAGGCGAAGGAGCACCTGGAGCTGGGCCGCTTCGAGATGGAGCGCGGCGCGCGCCTCTCGGGCTCGCGCTTCGGCTACATGGTCGGCGACACGGCCCGCCTCGGGCTCGCGCTCTACCGGTGGGCGCTCGACCGCGTCGTCGCGCAGGGCTACACGGCGGTGATCCCGCCCGTACTCGTGCGCGAGGAGGCGATGTACGGCACCGGCTTCTTCCCCGCCGAGCGGTTCGAGATCTACGAGGTCGCCGACGAAGGGCTCTACCTGACAGGCACTTCGGAGGTCGCGCTCGCGGGGCTGCACATGGGCGAGATCCTCGACCGCGAAGAGCTACCCCTCCGCTACACGGCGTTCTCGACGAACTTCCGCCGCGAGGCCGGCGCCGCGGGCCGGGACACCCGCGGGATGTTCCGCGTCCACCAGTTCAACAAGGTCGAGATGTTCGCGTACGTCCTCCCCGAGGAGTCTTGGGACGAGCACGAGCGGCTGCTCGCGATCGAGGAGTCGCTCGCGCAGGAGCTCGGGCTCCCGTACCGGGTGGTGAACATCGAAGCCGCCGAGCTGAGCGCGGCCGCGGCGAAGCGCTACGACATCGAGGCGTGGTTCCCGTCGCAGAACCGCTACCGCGAGCTCACCTCGGCATCGAACACGACCGACTACCAGTCGCGACGGCTCGGGATCCGCTATCGCGCGAACGGCGGTACCGAGTACGTCCACACGCTCAACGGCACCGCGGTCACGGACCGCTGGGCCCTCGCAATCCTGGAGAACTTCCAGGGCGAGGTGCCCGAGGTGCTGCAGGAGTTCGGCGCCCCCGCCCGCATCGAGGACTAGAAGCATGGGGGAATCCATGGTTCCCCATGAGCCCTCTCCTCAACGCGAGCCATCGACGGCAGTGAGCCTTAGCCGGGCGAAGGCCGCCTAAGGCGGCGACAATGACGCCACGGCGGGGTGCCGGAGCGGTCGAACGGGGCGGTCTTGAAAACCGCTGGCGGCCGAAAGGTCGCCCGTGGGTTCAAATCCCACCCCCGCCGCTCAACCAGGTCCGGGTGCGACGAGGGCCTAGTGGCCGCTCGGGACGTGGCTCGCGCCGCTAAGGCGCGCGCACAACGATCGAGCGTCTTCGCGTGACTCCGCTCGACGAGATCGACACGATCAGCCTCAGGCGCGTCCCCTGCTTCACCGCGCGCCGGGGATACCAGTAGAAGTCGTACGCCCCGGGGATGACGCTGCCGTCGACCCTATGCGCTGACTTCCAGACGATCCTCCGCCCGTGCAGCAGGCGGGCGCGAAGGAGCGGGCGCTTGACGTTTGCCGACGCGATGACATCGACCCACAGCCGACGGCGCGGCAACGAGAACCGCCTCGGGATGAGTCTGTAGAGCCGCAGTGTGACCGGGATGGTGAAATCGGCGGGCACGCTGTAGTGCCTGGCGAGCGTCTGACGGTCGGTCGACGAGACGTTCCACCAGTAGTGGCCCGCGTAGAGCGGCCTGGAAGGCCGAGGCGACCACTCGCGTACGTCCGCCCCCACGTTGGCGCCGTCGACGAAGTTCTGGTCGTAGAACTTTCCCTCCGGCGTGACGTCCGGCTTGTCGGCGATGACGATCGCCTCCGACTGCTCGTTCGGCGGGAGCGTCCAGGTGAAGTGGGGATGCGCCGTCGCCACGGTCGCGCCCGGCGGAGGCGTCACGGGCGTTGCGGCGGCGAGTGTGGCGGCGGCGAAGATCGCCGCGCCCACGAGCGAGGCCAAAGAGATGTTCCTTCCGCGTGACGCCACGGATCGAAGTATCGGGATGCGATTCCGGCACGGCAAGGCGACGTCAGGTCCTACGCGAGTCGCGTAGGACCTGACCGTTGCAGTCCGTTACTTACCGAGAGAGTCGAGCCTTTCCGACCTCATCGCTCCCGTCACGGGAGCCGAGGCCGTGGTCGAGTTCGGTCCCATCTGCGACACGGTGAACGAGTGATCCTGCTGAGTTCCGGTCGTCGACAGGGTGAAGACGGAGACGCTGTGCGGGATATTCGCCGCCCCGCACGACGCCGCGAAGTCCTGGCAGGGGCCGGCGATGGCGGTACCGCGAGTGGTCTGATCACTGGCCAGCGCCGGGGTGACCCCCCGCCGCTGCGCCTGTCCTGAGGGCTACTCGACGGTGTAGAGGAGCCGGAGGGTCAGGTCGACCGAAAAGCCCTGCTCGAGCAGCTCGACCGCCGCTTCCGCAGGGACCTCGACCTGTGCCGCCAGCACGAGCGCGGCACACGGTGCCGCTCCCGCGTCGAGAAACAGGTTGAGACGGTGGCGGAGCAAACACTCAACCTCAGACGCCGTCAGTTGCTCGAACTGTGCCGCAGTCACCGGGCTCCTTCCTGGCCGCAGTCGCCGGAGCCTTGGATATCGGCGGGCGGGACGGTGCTCGTCTCCCCCGTTCGGGTATGCGGGCGGCGCCGGCCGCATCAGTGACCGGCGCCGCCCGCGAGGAGTTACGCGGCGCTGCGCCCCGAGATCAGCGCAAACACGGCCACGACGAGCGCGACGATCAGCAGCAGCCACAGAAAGCTGTTGACCGCGGCCCCGCCGGCGATCGCGAAGATCACCAGCAACAGAACGAGTAGCCAGAGAAGCATCGTGCCTCCTGTGTGGTCGTTTTCAGGAGAACGGCTTGGCCGCTGTCTCGGTTACGCGTGCAGGTAAGAACGCCAATCGCCCGGTGGGGCGGAGGCCGCACGCCAAGAGCCGGAGAAAGGGGAAGTCGGCCCGTGGCGGCGTGCTGGGGGATTGAGGCGGCCCTCTCGCCTCCGCAGCACCGGGCGTGTTACCAAGTGTACGCGTTCGACGCGGTTTGCGCCGCGCACGACCGCGCAGCGTTGCGGGTACCTACCGGGCGTGGAGACCCGTAAGCCGCGTCTGTTGATCCTGATCACGCTGAGCGAGCTCGGGGGCGCCCAGGCAGCGGTCTCGCTCCTGCTGCCGGGGCTCGTCGACCGGTTCGAGGTCACGTTGGCCGCGCATGGCCGCGGACCGCTGCGCGATTCCGCGGAGGCCGCAAGCGTGCCGTACGTCGAGCTGAAGCACGTCCGCCGGGCGATCAACCCGTGGCAAGACGCGCTCGGACTGCTGGAGCTCGTGCGCCTGTCCCGCCGGCTGCGGCCAGACATCGTCCATGTGCACAGCTCGAAGGTGGGCGTGCTCGGACGGCTCGCGGCGTGGCTCGCACGCGTGCCCGTGCGCGTCTACACGGTGCACGGCTGGTCGTTCGCCGCGTACGACGGCCTCGCCGGCCGCGTCTACCTCTGGCTCGAGCGGCTCATGCGGCCGCTGACGACGGCCGTCGTCTGCGTCTCGGAAGCGACACGGCGGCAAGGTGTCGCCGCGCGCGCCTGCGACGACGCACGCACGGTCGTCATCCACAACGCGGTCGAGGTCGGGTCGTTCGGCGCCCGCTTCGAGACCACCGGTACGCCGCGGATCATCAGCATCGGACGCCTCGCGTTCCCGAAGGACTTCGTGACGTTGCTGACGGCGCTCGCGCGAATCGACGCCGACTACCGCGTGTCCCTGGTCGGCGACGGCCCCGGCGTAGACGAGGTCGCCGCAGCCGTGGAGGCGAGCGGCCTGTCCGATCGAGTCGAGCTCCTGGGTGCGCGGCGGACCGTCACGGAGCTGCTCACTCGCTCCGACGTCTTCGTGCTCTCCAGCCGCTCGGAAGGCTTTCCGGTCTCGATCCTCGAGGCGATGGCGGCCGGCCTGCCCGTGGTAGCCACCGACGTGGGCGGGATCGCCGAGGCGGTCGTGGACGGAGAGACCGGGATCCTCGTTCCCGCTGCGGATCCGCAGGCCCTCGCTGCCGCCCTCGAAGAGTTGATCGCGGACGCCGAGCTGCGGCGCCGCCTCGGCGCGGCCGGGCGCGCGCGGGCGCTCCGCTTGTTCGACACGCCGCGCTACCGCGCCGCGCAGCTCGACCTTTACCGGCGCGAGCTCGGGCGCCTGCAGCTTCCGGCCCCGGTCACGCCGAGCCGGCGGGTGCTCAGCGCCTCAGCTGAACCTGGCGAATAGGAAGCGGCTCTTCGGCCGCACGCTGCGGCGCCGGCCCGCGCGCGGCGAGGCGCAGGAACGTCGTCTCGCCGACCACGAGCACGACGAGTGCTAGCCCGACCAGGAGCAGCAGCAGGGATTCGCTCGAGGACGGCGCTTTCGTCAGGCCGTGGGCCGAGGTCACCAGGATCTGGCCCCCGGTGGAGGCGATCGACTCCACCGGCTTCGTAGGACCGCTGACCGGCGGGTCCTTCTTCGCCGGTCTGTGCGCCGCGGTCTGGGTCGCGCGCGTGTGCGGCCGCGCCGGCGGTGTCGGCCGGTACGTGACCGCCGGCCTCGAGGTCTGCGAGGTTGACGGCGGCGTGTAGCTCGGCGTGGACGAGCCCTGGTACGAGGAAAATGTCCTCTGAGTCGTCTGTGCTGCCGGGGCACTCGGCGCCGCCTCGGGGCGGATCGGCGGCGTCCGCGCCGGGGATCGTTCCGGCTTGGGCCCGTCGGCGGCGGCCGGCCCGGCGGCTGCAGCGGCGATCACGACGCACGCGAGTGCGACGGTTCCGCGTCGAAGCCTCTTCGACCTTGTCCCCACGATTCGACCGACCTCCCCCCGTCGTCGTAGGTCTAACACTCTAAACCCACAACGGCCGGATTGCGAGGCAGTGCTATCGCCAGAGCACGACGACGAGCACCACGATCGCGACCACGGCCGCGAGGGCGACGATGATGCCGTTGAGGACGAACACGGTGCTGCTGATCCGCGAGCGTTCCTCAGTGCTCGCCGCGGGTTCCCCAGAGCTCGCCGAGCGGGGCTCGACGTCGCCCTCATCGTCGAGACCGGGAACGGCGCGGGCCACCTTCGCCTTCCGGCCGGTCGTACGCCAACCGAGCGCGCCGGCGAGGGTGTCGGTGATGAACTGGTTCAGGCTCACCTTCTCCCGCTCGGCGGTACGCGCCAGCTCGGCGTGGAGCGTCTGCGGCATCCGCAGCAGCAGGCGCCCGCTGTGGGAGCCCGCAGTCTTCGGCTCGGGGACATCCTTGCCCTCCCGCCTGGCGGCCAAAAGCCATGCGGCCATCGCCTCCGAGGCACGCTCCATCGCGTCGTCCGGCGTCGCACCCCGGGCCGTGCAGCCCGGCAGCGCGTCGATCGTCGCGAGCCACTCCCCCTGCTCGTGTACGAGCGTCACCGGGTAAGGCATCTCCTCAGTGCGTCCCTCGGCAGGAGGAGTTGCCGGGTCGGCTGCCTGGTCGGGCCTCGACTTCACAGAACGGCAAGTTTACGGTGCCCGCGCGGACGCACAAGAAACGTGCTAGGCCCGCGCCGCGCGGCCGTCAGCTGGCGAGCGCTTCGGGAACCGCGGGGCCGATCTCATGCCGCAGCTTCGCGAGCGCACGGCGCGTAAGGCGCGAGACGTGAATCGGCGAGATTCCAACCTCCTTCGCGATCTGGGGCTGGCTCAGCCCCGCGAAGTAGCGCAAGTGCAGGAGACGCCGCTCGCGCTCGTCGAGAGCGCGGAAGCCGGCGGCCAGGAGGGCGCGCTGCTCCCCACGCTCGTAGCCGCCCTCGAGGACGTCGAGCTCGCAGTAGGTCTCGTCGTCGTGGGTCGAGGCCTCCGAGAGCGAGAGCGGCGCCTGGATCCGCTCCGTGTCGAGAGCGGCCGCGACCTCCTGCTCTGCGATCCCGGAGTGATCGGCGATCTCGGAGATCGTCGCGGGCCGCGCGAGCTGCGCGGACAGCTCGGCCGAGCACGCGCGGAGCCCGGGCCGTAGCTCCTGCAGCCGCCGCGGGACGCGCACCGGGTAGGCGCGGTCCCGGAGGTAGCGCTTGATCTCGCCGGCGACGTTGGGGATCACGAACTGGCCGAACTCGGCCCGGGCAGGATCGAAGCGGTCGACGGCCTTGATCAGCCCGATGCAGCCGACCTGGACGAGGTCCTCGTACAGCTCGCCCCCGGCGCTGTAGCGGCGAGCGAGGCTCTTCACGAGCGGCATGTACTGCTGGATCAACCGTTCGCGCGCGCGAAGGTCGCCGCGCTCGTGGTACTCGCGGAGCAGAAGCCGCGCCGTGTCGCGCGTGCTGGCGCGCCTACGAGCGGCGCGCGGCTTCGCTGGCTCCCCGGGCTCCGGTCGCGGCAGGCCTCCGCGCGGCCGACTTGGCGTCACGCGGCCCGGAACGATCTGACGGGCAGCGGGACGCTTCCGTGGTGGTCTTTCCGAAAGCGTCTGCGAGCGAATCATCCAGGAGACCCAACGCCGACTATAGCGCTGCATTTTCACCTTGGCAAATCGCTTCGAATTCTCGAATTGTTGTGATTGTGTGATGTGCACATCTCGCGTTCTGGGTACTTACCGATTATCGCGCGAAGGTATCCAGAGACGGGGATCGATTCTCCATCCGAGCCGGCGGTCCGCCTGGGCCGGCTCCGGAGGTGGGCCGCGGCGTGCGCGGCACTCGCCGCGGCCACGTGCGTCGCGGCTCCCGCCGCCGTCGCGGGCGCTCCAGGCAGCTCCGGGGGGCCTCGAACGGCCTCGAAAGGGCTGGTATCTGCGCGATATCAGGCCTTTGGCTGTGATACTGCGGCCGCAGGCACCTCTGCGACCCGTTCGGTCGGGGCCAAGGCCTCCGATCCCGCCGTGCGAAGCGGGATCCGCGCTACCACACACCGGTTCGACCGATTCGCAGTGCGCGAATCAGGCCGCACGCAATTGCAGTATCAATTGCGCAATTCGATACCACGCTCCCTACATCCAGTTTCGCAGACTATTTCGACGCATCAGGTGCCATCAGCGTCTGAATCATGCCGCAGGATCACCGCTTCGATCGCTCCGACGAGCTTCGAGGCATCGATTCCGTCCGATGGGCGGCGCCTGTTCCAGATCGCCGTCGCGTTCGCACTTGCGTACGTCGTCTTCCTCACGGTCTGGTTTTGGGGCACACGAGAGCGCCGCAGCCGCGTCGGGAGGGCGGCGCGTTCCTGAACATGGACGCCTCTGCACGGAACGCGCCGCGCCTCCCGCGCGCCCTTCTGGTGTCGAGCTTCGTGCTGCCTCGAAGCGGGGGAATCGAGCAATTCGTCGACATCGCAGCCCGGCTACTACGTGGCCGCGGCTGGCGTGTTCGCGTTCTGGCGTGCCGTCCGCGAGCAGGCGATGCCAAAGCTGATGCAACCGTCCCGACCCGCTACCTCGGCGGAAGCGGCTGGCCGCTCCCGGTCGGGGGCCTGCGCACGCTATGGCGGGAGGTCGGCGAGGCGGACGTCGTGGTCGCGAACGGCACGCGCCACCTGCTTCCGAACGTCGCAGCGTTCGCCGCGCGCCTTCGCGGGAAACGCGTGGTCTTCGTGCTGCACGGGTCGGGCGCTTCGTTCTCGACGAGCTCGTTCTTCTACCACCGCGTGCTCGGCTCGCTGTTCGAGCGGCTCCTCTCACGGCCCGCCCTTCGCCGCTCGCACCCCGTCTCGCTCTCGCGTGCAGGCGTCGTGGGCTGTCGCAGCCGCTACGGCGTCGAGGCGACGTACGTCCCGTTCCCGCTGCGACAGCTTCCGCCCCCTAGCCCGAAGCCTCTCGCCTCCGACGAGCCGTTGCGAATCGTCTGGGCCGGCCGCCTGTACGGCGAGAAGAACCCGCTCGCCGCCGTCGCAGTCGTCGACCGGGTCCGGCAGCAGCGGCTGGCGACGCTCGAGGTCTACGGCAGCGGGCCACTCCTGGACGAGCTCGAGGAGCTGGCCCGCGACCGGCCATGGCTGCACGTGTGCGGGCCCCGCAGCTGGGAAGAGATCCAGCAGGTGCAAGGAGCCGCTCACCTGTGCCTGTCGACCTCGCTGCGGGACGCGACGCAGATGGCCGTCCTCGAGCCGCTGGCGCGCGGCGTGCCGGTGGTTTCGACCCGCGTCGGCGACGCCCTCGGCTACTACGCCCGCGGTCTGTGGCCATTCTGTGTCGAGCCGGGGGACCCCGAGGCCGCAGCCGAGGCGGTCCTCACGCTGGCGGCCTCCTACGACCGCTACCGGAAGCGCTTCGCCGCCAACGCTCACGAGTTGCTCCGACGGCACCGCGAAGGGGCGCGCCGCCTGGCAGAGCTGCTCGAACCCGAGACCCACGCAACCCGCAACGGCGTGCCTGCGAGCAGCCGAGCGGAACTTCCAGTGACGTGAGTGAGCCAGCAGCTACGCGACCAACCAGAATCGAACCGCGGCCCGGCGCTGCTGTTCTGGGCGCAGATCATCGGGAACTCGGGGCTCTTCGTCGGCCTGCTGCTCGTGACGCGGGCACTCGGCCCTTCCGGCCGAGGTGCAGTGGCCTTCCTCACGGTGACTGCGCTCGTAACGGCCTGGATCGCGCGGCTTGGCGTGACCGAGGCGACGGTGGTCTTCGCAGCCAGGCGGCCCCAGCAGCGACCCGCGTTGTTGACGAACAGTCTCTCGTTCTCGACCTTGATGGGCCTCGCGGGCGCTGCGGTCGTCTGTGGGACGCTCTGGCTCGTCCCCGCCTTGCGACCGAATGGCGTTGGTTCGGTCGAGCTCTGGGTGCTCGCGGTCAGCATCCTGGCCGCCTGCCTTGCGGACGCGGGCTACCGGTTCATGCTCGGCTGCAGCCGGTTCCGCACGCACGCCCTGGTGACCGCGGTCACCTCGTGGCTGTACCCGTTGCTCGCCGTGGTGCTCTGGGCCTCGTTCGGGCTCACCGTCGCGCTCGGGTTGGCCATCTGGGCGGCCACGCAGGCCATGCGGGCGGTGGCGCTCTTCTGGATTGCGATCCGTCGAGAGGGTGGGCTCGGCCGGCCGAGCTTTGGCCTGTTCCACGAGACGATCACCTTCGGCGTTCGGGCCTGGTTCGGGACGCTCGCCGATTCGCTGGGCTTCCGCATCGACCAGATCCTGCTCGCGCTGATCGCGACGGAGACCGCGCTCGGCTTCTACGTGGTCGCGGTGAACCTGTCGGAGGTCCTCCTGTACTTCCCAGGCGCGGTGGCGACGGCGCTGTTACCGGCCGCCGCCCGCAGCGCGGAGGGGCCGCGGCTCGACCAGACGTTGCGCGCCTGGAGGTCCGCGACGTACGTGACGCTCGCGAGCATCGTGCTCAGCGCCGCGATCGTGCCGCCGCTGATCCCGATCGTCTTCGGGGAATCCTTCCACGCCTCGGCAACGCCGTTTCTCCTGCTGCTACCGGGACTGATCGGCTTCACGGCGATGATCGTGTTCTGCAACGCGCTCATCGCGTCGGGGCTCCCGACGCAGTACTCGATCCCGCCAACGCTGTGCTTCGTCGTCGGGATCGCCCTCGATTTCGCGCTGATCCCCTTCTTCGGGGCCTCGGGCGCCGCGGTAGCGGCCAGTGCCGGCTACCTCGCGGCCGGCGCTTCCGCCGTGCTGATCTACCGCGCCCGCGTGCCGTTTCGCCTGCGCGAGCTCGTCGTCCCGCAGACGGGAGACTTCGCGGTCCTGCGAACGCTCGCCCCCGTTCCCCGTGCGCGTCTGGCGCGGCGAGGCGCCCAATGACTCGCGACCCTTGCATGCGGCCCTCTCGGAGGTGAACGAATGATCGAGCAGCACAAGCCGACCACCCCCGTTTCACAGCTTCGCCCAATCGAGCTTCCACCCGAGCAGCCGATCGACGTCGGCCGCTACGCCAACGCACTGCGGCGCTCGAAGCTCCTGATCGCAGCGATCGTGATCGCCGTGACGGGGATCGTGCTGCTGATGTCCCTCGCGCTGCCGAAGACGTACAGCGCAGACGCGACGATCCTGTTCGACGAGAGTCAGAGTCTCACCACCACGTCGACGACGGACGCTGAGCGGCAGCTCGCCACGATCCAGAAGCTGCTCGTGACGCGCGACGTGCTCGCGCGCAGCGCCCGCCGCCTTCCAGGGGAAACCGTTGCGTCGCTCGGCGGCAAGATCTCCGCGTCCGTCGACCCGACGGCCAACATCGTCACGATCACGGCCGACGCCTCGACGGCGAAGCGTGCCGCGCGGATCGCGAACGTGGTTGCGGCTTCGTTCCTCGCGCGGGAGCGGGCGGCGGAGCTCGCCGGTATCCGCTCTGCCGAGGCGAGGCTGCAGGCCTCGATTACGAAGCTGAAGGGCACACCCGGCTCGAAGGCGCAGATCGCGCTCATCCGCGAGCGGTTGAGCGAGCTGTCGCTGAGCGAGGCGACGGCGGGCTCGGAGCTTCAGCTCGCAGACGCCGCGGTGCCGCCGACGCGGGCCGACTCGCCGCGGCCGGTTCGCAACGCAGCGTTTGCGTTCGTCGCCGCGCTGTTCGTCGCGATGCTCGTCGCGCTCGGCCGTGAGCGGATCGCGCCGCGGATCAGCGACTCCAGGGAGCTGGAGCGGCTGACCGGCTACCCGATCCTCACCGAGATCCCGAAGGCGCGCCACCACTTCCGCGACCCGCAGGCTGCGCTGCGCGAGCGGGACGCCTACGACGCGCTCGCAGCGGTGGTCGCGGCCCAGCTCCCGCCTCGCCGCCAGCACATCCTGATGCTGACGAGCCCCGAGACGGACAAGGCGAAGGCGCGCGTTACCGCCGGGCTCAGCCGCGCTCTCGCCCAGGCGGGCGAAACTGCGCTCGTCGTGGACGCCGACCTGCGGCGACCGGCCCTCGAGCAGCTGTTCGGCATGGAACCTGCGCCCGGGCTCTCCGAGATCCTCGTCGCCGCGCGCCAGGGAGACAGCGACACGGCCGGCGAGATGATCGTCGAGCCGCCGACGTCCGCCTCGCCGCGGCGTACCGGGAGCCTCGCGGTGCTCGGCGCGGGCGAAGCCGCCTCGGCAGCGCTCGTCACGCCTGATGCGCTCGGGATCCTGTTCGCGGAGCTCGGCCAGTCCGGCTTCACGTGCGTGATCTTCAACGGGCCGCCGTTTGTCGGCTACCCGGAGTCACGCTCGTGGGCCCGCCACGCCGACGCCGTGATCGTCGTCTCGCGGCCCGACCATCTGCACCCCAGCGACGCGATCGAGCTGCGAAACCAGCTCGACCTCGTCGACACGCCCGTGCTCGGACACGTCGTGCTGGACGGCGACTAGCTAGGTAGGCGCTGAGCTAGCTCGGCCGACATGGCAGCGTCGGAGCTCGGCGTTCGCTCGCTTCAGCTGCCGGCTCGTCGGGTGGGCGCGCCCGAAGAAGGCAAACACGCCGACTTCCCGCGTGCCGACGCGCGTCTGACCCTGGTAGACGCCGATGCGCCTCGGAACGCCTTCCAGGCCGGCGATCTGACGCCGAGTAATGCGCGGAGGCCAGGCAAAGGTCTTGCGGACGCGAATCGGCCGCTCGACGCCAACTCTCACCTGGATCAGGATGTCGCCGGCCGACATGGCCCCGAAGGTTCGGTGGGGCAGACAGTCGAGGCAGTCTCGCCAGCGGATCGTCGACGCGGTGCTCGTCACCGTCGAACAGCGCGATGCCGGGACGCCAGGGCAGGCGACGATCTTGCCGCGCAAAAGGTGCCAGCCGAGAGCCGGAGCGAAATGCGCTGCCTCGAGAGGTGGCGCGCCGGTTGATGCGATCACGAGCGTTATGAGCAGTCCGTGCCTGATGACAAGTGGTACGTCCCGGTGGGCGCGAGAGGTCCCGAAACCAACCGCGGGGGAGCTGGTCGACTGCTAACTAGGCCGCGTCTCGCGTCTGGAAGCGCGAGGCGCCGGCCCAGATCAGGGCGGCGACGAACCAGAGGTGACGCCAGTGCAGTGTGTCCACGAACGCGCCGTTCAGGAGGATCCCGAGCCAAGCTCCTAAGAGCGCGGCCGAGCCGATGCCGTACGTGTCGTGCCCGCGGATCGCGTTCTGCAGCGCCCAGCCGAGCGTCGCGAGCATCAGGATCAGGAGGACGATCAACCCCGGGATGCCCTCCTCGGCGAGCGTCCGCGCGTACATGCTGTGCGCCGAGATGTGGGCGCGCCGCTCGAACTGGCCCGGCCCGATCCCGAGCGGGTACTCCATCGCCCACTTGATGCTCTCCGACTGCGCACCGAAGCGGCCCGTGTCGTAGCTCTGATGGACCTTTGCGCGCTGCTCGAGGAACGACAACGAACCCGAGAACGCGACCGCGGCCCCGAGCGAGATCGCCGCGAGGGCCACGATCGCCAACGCACGGCCCGCGGCCTTGCCCCCACCTCGGCGGAAGCTGACGATCACGAGCACGACCAGCAGGCCGACGACGAGGTTGAGCCAGGCGGCGCGGGAGTACGAGAAGAGGACGCCAAGCGAAAGCGCCAGGAACATCAGCAGCTTGGTCGTGCGGCGGCCGCGCAGGAGGCGC
>Ga0173483_10000333_pt1 | contig 12936 bp, 14 predicted proteins | sample NitcycUS178409R2_FD_122621 | JGI IMG/M metagenome (GOLD analysis project Ga0173483, IMG submission 122621) | Soil microbial communities from Arlington Agricultural Research Station in Wisconsin, USA - Nitrogen cycling UWRJ-S178-409R-2 (version... | ecosystem: Environmental > Terrestrial > Soil...
CTCATAGAACGCTTACTCCAGCAAAAAATCTAATAAATAAATATAATTTAGCCCTCAGAAAAAGCTGTACCTCCATTGCTGGAAGTTATTATCCTCAAACTATTCAACTTTTAAATAATAGAAATTTGGTTATATAAGAATTAATGCCTACGGTACCTGTACCCATATAGTCACGTCAAGGCTGCTATAGTATGCAGATTGACTTTCCAAATTGTGTAAGATTAATGCCAACAAAATACTTATTAAACTTCAGGAAAATTAGAAGACATTATCTTATATAGACAGTGGTAAATTATATATATAGATTTTTTATAGCAATCCATAAAAATCTCCAGAATGACTAACATTGGTTCTACAAGAAATAGCGAAAACACTGTTATTGAGGTCACAGTAATCGGAAAGGATCGGAAAGGAGTTGTTGCCGATATCACCAATTTCATTTTCAGAAATGAAGGCAATATCGAACAAATTAAGCAGAACGTAGTGCACGGCTTATTTGGGATGCAGCTGCAAGCTTCCTTTCAAAAAAAGGTCAATAGAAAACAGCTTGATGATGGACTACAACATCTATCAAAAAAATTACAAATGGAAATAAGGACGCACTATCAGGAGCCCAATAGGCTTAAAAATGTTGCAATTCTAGTCAGCAGGGAGGATCACTGTCTCTTAAAAATCTTGGAGTCCAACAAAAAAAACGACATTAAAGCTAATATCGCCGTTATTATTGGAAGCGAAGACATATTAAAATCAATTGCAGATAGTGTCAGTATACCTTTTCATTCGGTGGTCAATAACAATCAGGTTGAAGCAGAAACCAATATTTTGCAATTAATTCAAAGGTATAATATCGATTTAATAGTTCTTGCCAGATACATGCGCATCCTAACTCCAAATTTTGTGTGGCGCTATCCAAACAGGGTTATCAATATTCATCCTTCGCTCTTACCTGCATTTCCAGGGGCATATGCGTATATCCAGGCATACGAAAGAGGGGCAAAAATAGTTGGTTGCACAGCTCATTTTGTAACCGAGGACCTTGATCAAGGTCCTATAATCTGTCAGGAATCATTTAAGGTTTCCCAGTCTGATACATTGGAAACGATTAAAAGCAAAGGACAGGAACTAGAGGCCCTGACACTTGTTCTAGCTATAAAATTATATCTAGAAGGAAGGTTAGAAGTTTATTGGGGAAGGGTATACATTCTCGACGGCAAAAAAAATACGACGAGTTAAATCTAATGTCGACGGCTATTAATAGAATAAGCGATCTTGATTTTCGTCATTGTGTTACAAAAACGTCGCGAGCAATAATTCCAATAGGATCGCTAGAACAGCATGGTGCACATCTTCCTGTTTCTACAGACTCCCTGATTACAGAATATATAGCAAAAGTGGTTGCACAAAAAATTCCATCTTTTATTCTGCCTGTTATTTCATATGGAGTTTCTTATGAACATAAACCAAGGTTTAATCTTTCTTTGCGTAATTGTACTTTATCAAATATGATCAATGATGTATGTATCTCACTTGTCGAAAATGGTGTAAAAAAAATAATACTGCTAAATGGTCATCATGGAAACATGGGCGTATTACAATATATAGGACAGAATTTGTATGAGAAAGTTCCAAGCGATATCAAAATATATACTATAAATTATTGGCACTTGATGCAAAGTGAGTTCGATCACGCAGGCAACGTTGAAACCTCACTTGTACTTGCCATTGCACCAGATTTGGTAAAAATGGAGAGAGCGAAACCAAATTCTAAAAAACTGTCAAAATCAAAAGTAACCTATTCAAGTATTACTAATAATCCTGGTTATTTTTTAAAGATTACTGGCAATGGAGTCTGGGGGGATCCAAGAAATGCTACTTCCCAAAAGGGCCGGAAACTTCTCGATGAAATTGTAAAAAATCTTTCTAAAGCTATTCTCGAATTAGAAAAATACTAATTCTTCAATGACTAAATAAATTTTTCCTTATTGAATTGTAAAGCATAACCTCTTGTAGATAATGAAATTTTAATATATACCTCTATTACGTCTTAATTACAGAGGTAAAGTTAGCGTTGTCAGTAGATATGGCAGTAAAGGTCCTTGATGAGAGCCTTGGTAAAGTTGTGCTTATCAAGTTAAAGGGAGGAAAGGTTATCAGGGGTAACCTGCATGGTTTCGATCAACATATGAACCTATTACTTCAAGACTCAGTAGAACTATTAGAAGACAGTAAAACAAACGATTTGGGTACCATTGTTGTCAGGGGCGACAACGTGGTTATTATATCTCCTCCTCCTGTGTAACCGGATAATATAACAATAAGAGTGATTCAGGATGACAAAAGGCACCACTTCAATGGGTAAGTTTACAAGAAAAAGAACCCATATTAGATGTAGAAGATGCGGCCATAACTCTTTCCACAAACGAGGGAAGCAATGTGCAAAGTGTGGTTACCCAGATCCACAAATGAGAAAATATAATTGGGTAAAGAGTCGAGTAATTTAATTTAAAGCTGTAAGTAACGATATGACATATGACTATTATAAAGTTAGTCTGACTTGTGAAAAATGAAAAATACCGGACGTGTTTGAAGAAATAGCCGTTCTAGTAGGATCTATCATAGCAGGAGCAATTTCGGGTGCTGCTGTAGTCCATATAGTATCTAAAGTCAATAGTTCCTCTCTAAAAAGTCAGCGACAGGTTGTCAAGCCATTTGACAATGCCAAAGCCGAACTTCAATCATTACAATTTGAGAAACGCTTAGTAGGTGAAGCAATTACCAGAGTTTATGAAGCAGTACAAGAGGGAAAGGTTGACTCAGTCGAGCGCGATAGACTTTTAGTGCGATATAAACAGCAACTTGATTCCTATAATGAGAAAATCTGGGAATTACAATCAGCCGTAGATTTTACAGATCTTTACGAGATGCGTAATGACATTACTGGTCTACTTGAGAGAAGAATTACAGCAATTGATCAAAAACTAGGTGAGTTATCCAAGAAATATGGAATTAAACGGCGCGAGCCCATAAAGATAAAGCAGCAGAGATTTATAGAAAAAGGGGAAGAGAAAGGAGGAGGAGGAGGAGGAGAGTCATTGGCAGAGGTAGAAGCGTTAGTAGAAGAAGGCAAATCAGAAGGAAAAAATATAGACGAACTACAAAAAGAGATCATAGAAGCTCTACATCGTTTGGACCAAGTGGAGATAGGGGATAAAGAACCATCCAAGCCTCAAACTATTGGTACATCTGGCACCTTCAATGATAAGAGCTGCTTGCGTCAATTTAGATAAAGATAGATAAAGATTAATGGTTCCATGTTTTCTATTATTACCTAATGTCTTCGTCCTACTCCTCCTCTTCCTCCGCTCTACCGCATGATGCCATTAAAAATCTTGCTAAGGATGTAATTAAACGAGAACTCGCACCAGATAACAATTACCATGTCATTGGATTGGGCAGTGGCAGTACGGTGGCAGTTCTTGTGGGAGAAATGGCAAAATTGCCAAATAAGAAAATGTTGGAATTTGTCGCCGCTTCACTGCAGATAAAAATAGAAGCAGAAAAGAGCGGACTAAAACTAGTCGATGAAAACCGAATTCCAGACATAGATATTGTTTTTGACGGTGCAGACCAAATTGATTCCAAATTCTGTATGATAAAGGGAGGTGGAGGAGCTTTACTTAAGGAAAAAATATTAATTTCTGCAGCCAAGAGAGTAGCTATTATGGCAGACTCAAACAAATTTGTCGACGCCTTCAGCCGTGCAATTCCAATAGAAGTTCATCCGTTTGCCAGGTCTGTAGTAGGCATTAAATTAAAAACTACAGGTGGTCAGCCTAAATTACGAACGATCGAGAAAGACTATCCTTTTATCACCGAAAATGGAAATATAATTCTTGATACTACTTTCACTTCAGTTGCTGACGGCCGAAAGAAAGAACTCGAATTAAAGGGTATTGCTGGCGTTTTAGAAGTTGGACTTTTCACAAGGCGTGCAGATGTTTATTACAAAGCAAAAAGCGACGGCTCATTTGAAATTATCAAGTTTTAAACTTGAAGATGTTCAAAATAACTCCAAACGTGTTGTAATATATAATGGAACATCTTACAGATACATACAGAGCTATCTTTTCATTGTGACTATTATTGAAAAGCAGAATCATAATCATAATCTTCATCAGTATGAGGACGATTAATAAATTCACCATGTCCTAGTGTATCACTGTTAACTTGGCCATCCTGCATGATGACTTCTCCTCTTACCATTGTCAAAACGGGCCATCCCTGCATGATCCATTTATCATAAATTGTATAATCAGAGTAGGATTGCAATAAATCTGGTGTAACCTTTTGCTCCAATTGCAAGTCCACAATTGTCAGATCTGCATCTGAGCCTTGTTGTATAGTACCTTTCTTTGGATACATACCAAAGATTCTGGCGGTATTATAACTAGTTACTTCCGATAGTCTTTCCATGCTCATTCGACCTTCATTTACTCCCTTGCTAAGCAAAACAGGAAGCATAGTAGCAATACCCGGGAAACCAGCAAGTACAGACCAAATATCTCCATCGTCCATCTTCATTGATAATGTATTAGCGACGTGATCTGTACCAACTGTATCAATTCTTCCATTTCGTAAGGCCAACCATAGACCTTGAACATCTTCTTGAGACCGAAGTGGTGGAACAACCTTTCCAGTAAGACTTTCAAAATCTGTAGTGTGAGTTAAATAGTGAGGGCACGTTTCAATATACATATTGGAACAGGTCTTTTCTTTTTCTGCCAATATTGCATTAAGCGCAGAATTTGATCCTATGTGTACAAAGTACAGGTTTGATCCAAATCCCTTTGCTAAATTTGCTGCCTTGGCTATACTTTCCGCCTCTGAAGAAGGCGGCCTGCAATCAGACCACGTTTTTAGTCTTGTTGCTTCTAATCCATGATTTCTTTCTTGTTCTTTTCGTTTGCGAATACGTTCTGAGCAAACTGTTGGGTTTTCTGCATGGACAAGTACAGTCGAATGCACCTTTGAAGTCTCTTCTATTATAGAAGAGAACAATTCATCAGTCATGTTAACTTGTCCCTCAATGATATCATAACTACCAGGTTGAAGGTCCATAAAAATATGATTAAGGTCTGCACCCAGATTCATATAGACTTTAATAGAATTTATCCCAATACTTTTTAGATACGAAATATCTTTTAGCTGATCTAATTTTAGGATAGAGGCATGTATTGAATAATCAATATGATGGTTACCTTTGCTTGCTTTAATCTGATTTCCAATATTACGATAACTTTCATACATCCTTAGCATCCTAATCATCGTAGTAACTCCGCCAACTGCAGCGGATCTTGATTCAGTTTGTGCTGCCTCATCTATAGGGGTGTAAACTCCATAGTGAACGTGCGGGTCGATTACTCCTGGCAATACATATTTTCCGTTCGCATTTATTTTCTTCGAAGCTTGGACATTATCAACTGATTTTCTAAGGGCTTTAATTTTACCATCCTCAATCATAATACCTGTTTGAACAATTCCTATTTTGGGGATTACAACAGTCGCATTTGTTATCAAAAGATCGCAGGAGTTAAGTTGCATTTATTTGGTTAGTCAGTTTACGCAAGGCTCGTGTTTATTCTTTTAGTAGCAATACATCCCTCTCGTTATTAATACATTGTAAATACAGTAGATGTGTATTAGCTCAAAAGGATATAAAAATGCGTATATTATTTAACCTATCATGCATAAATACATAGGTCCTCTTTTCGTGTGTATAGAATTCAAATGGGATCTTGTCATTGATTTACGGAAATAAATATATTCATTATTAGAATAGAATAATTTGTAGTCTACTGCCAGGGAAATAAGAAAAAATTATAATATACATATATGTGTAGACTTATCCATGACAAGAGAGGTTATGAAAATTGACTTTACTTAATTCAATAATAATGCAGATTCCAGGACTCGCCCCTCATTATACGACTCACCCACTTTTCCACGATATGTTCCAAGGCATGATTGTGGCTGCCTTGATCGCAATTGGATTGAACTTTGCGATGGCAATGTTACGCAAAAAAACGACAGATATTGAAAAGATGAATAAAGTAATGAAAGAGACTAATGAATGGCGAAAGCAGTATACTGACGCAATAAAAAAACATGATAAAGTACGCATAGAAGAACTAAAAAAGAAACAGGCATATGTAAACAAGATGACTATGGAAATGCAGCAGCAGCAGATGCGTCCAATGCTGATTTATATGATGCCCTCATTTATGTTGTGGATATTTGTATTTCCCACAATCTTTGGTGCAATAGCAGCTATCTCGCCCATACACATTCCATATATAATGTGTGACACGAATATCAAAAAAGTTAACGATCCATGTACGGTCCCAGCCGGACACGTAGGTATAAATAAAGTATATCTTTTTGGATGGTTTCTTATCACGAGTTTTGCATTTAGTGGAATAATTTCTAAAATAACTAAAACAGGCATGCCGAGTATAACATAGAAAAGAAAGAAATTAGTAAGCTCCTACAGCTATATAGCTGCATATAGCCTGGCAACTATATATCTGATAATTTTCTCATTCTTTACACCTAAACCACTTTTTTTTCATACTATTGTATGCTAGCTTTTGTATAGCTCGTTTTAAACAATTGTGTTGGAAAAAACAATTCAATAACTTCCTTGTAATACATCTTTTGAATCCACAACACAAGTTAGTATTGTGTCATATATGGTTATATTAAGGAAAGGAGAAGAATAAGATTAACAAGGTAATGAAGATGACTTCTGGACGAAATGAAAAAATTTAAACGATGTCCCATATGTGGTTGTACTGAACACAGATTGATAGGATGTGCATTACACTGGCGAGATCATAAAAGGAATAACGAAGGCAGATGTGAAATGAAGATTAGATAATAATTGAAGTGGATTATTCCTTCGTTATCTGACCTCATAGAGAGCAAGTGATAACTTGAATACAAGCTTTTCGTCTGTCTTTTGTGCAATTGGAACAACATACTTTTGTGTTTCTTCTTTATATCTGAGTACTTTATCCTTATGATTTGAATTCCTGAGAGATCTGATATTGTCTAACTGATCTGCTATCTTTACGTATCTTATAGCTTCTGAACCCTTCCTAATATTTTGGAAATAGTCATCTAACAATTTCTCCCTTTCTGCCTCCCTTATCTTTGGTTTCGTGACTGCATGAACTATACTGTACACAGACTCACCAAACTCTTTTAGGTGGTCCTCAGATACAGTGTTGTCGTTGTTTTTACTACCGCTTTTTTCTATCGTATCGTGTAGAAGGGCAGCACATACAAGATCTACGTCATACTTATGTAGCTCTTCTGTTAGAATTAGTGCAACTCTCAATGGATGATTGATATATGGTTCAACTCTCGTTTCGTCTCTAAATTGCCCTTTATGGGCCTTTGTTGCCATACCAAATGCTCTCGTCGCTTTTATAACGTCATCAATTGAACTCTCGAATGGCTTCAGTAATTTAACAAATCCAGACTTCGTATAATCATTAAGACTCCATTTCATTGTAATATATACACACCTAGATTAAATCCAGATTATCATTGGTTGGAATATGGGAATTATAAAATTAATTATTGTTATGTAATTTATGACACAACTGCTCATATTAGTAACTGATGTCACATATCCATACCACATGTAGCAACTTCACAAAGAGCATATTTAGTACATGCATGAGTCAAAGAACCAGCAGGTTTCATGCTTGTTTAATCTTGTATTACATTGATTCGGTCACAGTATTATCATCATCACTGTCGGCAACCTCATCTGCAATAGCCGTCGAAGGTGGTATATCTTCATCAACTGGATGAATGACCTCTGGGACTGATTCTTCCTGAGTTTGAGGACTGGTATCTTCGTCTAACGATGATGCAGCCATATTCTCATCATCCAAGAGTTTAGCCTCTTGTGCTGATGTAGCGATGGTGCTACTTATTGGAGTAGTTGTTGTTTTTTTCGGCTTTCCAGAAGCTTTCCTCGTACGTGATACTGCCGAGCTTGTCTTCCTCTGATTGCTCTTCTTTATACCACTTTTTCTCCCAGGTGCCGACTTTGACTTTTTAGAACCCTTTGTCTGCTTTCCTTTCTTCTTTGCCTTTGTCTTGGTTTTGCTTACCATGTATATGAGCACTTAGCTAATACTTGCTCTTATATTCTTCGGAACAGGGTGTGATATAGATCTATACAAAAGTATTGAAATATTATTGTGGCAATATCTATTCTGACGCTCATTTTATTTGTATCAAGCGGATTAAGAAGATCGAGGTCTCCCATCTGATTGCATTCAGGGAATATATGTTCGAGCTTTTCAAGTCCTATATTCCAGATATCTATCTTTTTTATTAGGTCTTGTATGTTAGTGCGCTCGTGATACCTCAGCCAATATAATAGAGATCAGATATATTAGTGCCCTTCTGTCAGCGTTCTTTTCTGAACATCAGAACTTTCATGTATAATGTTTTACGGTAATAACAAGTCAGTTTATTTATGGATAAATTTGCTCGCCAGTATATCTATCTATAATTTTAATCGCCTTAGTAGGACATGTCTGCGCCGCCGCAAGTATTGTTTCAAGGTTTGCACCAGTTTCCGACTCGATAACCGCCTTGGGATTTATTCTTTTATTTTTTTCAACTACAAAGACTTTAGGAGCAAGCGTTTCACAGCTGCCAAATGCCATACATAGAGAAGGTTCTACAATTATATGAAAACGCCCTTTTGGAATATCTAAATCAGTGATTGCTGTTTGTACTTGAGGGTCTATTTCCCCCTTACGGACGTCTGTATGTATCTTCTTTTTATCGTAATAATTATCATCATTATAAATATCATTGGAATCAGAATAAGAATGCTTCCTGTTTTCATCATTATAATGAGCTTGATCCTGGTTATCGTAATAATTATTACTATCAACCTCCCCTTCATTTTTATGAAATATAGTATTGAAGCCTGTTTCATTGTACTCTAGCCTCTTCTCTTTATCTGAAAGAACTTCAAAGGAAGCATTAATTTTCTTAATCATATCTTCAGCAAAACACGAATTATTCCTATCAGGATGATATAGCCTAGCTAGACGCCGATATGCCCTCTTTATCTCTTGATAACTAGAGTGCTCGGAAACTCCAAGGATGGCATAATAGCCCTTGCTATCCATCGACAGTATAAAAGACACAGCATTACTTATCTCTTTTAGCCCGTTTGAGAAAATTTGAAATATCTGATCTGCGCTTGCCAAGCAAAAACATAGACTGCCAACTGACAGTAACCAATGGTTATAACCTAATCAATAACCATAATACATACTCGCATATTTTTATTATATTATATTATATTATTTAGTTTTCACGACAATTTTAAACAGCCTAAGCACTTATCTTTATATAAAATGAGAAAAAGAGCTCTTAGCAGGCAATTTATCTAAATATATTCTGCGGGAGCTACCAATTACTTTATGTTCAGCTCGTATGTTCAATGATCACAATACTTCTTAATTCAAGAATAGTTAAAATAGCTTTTTCAATAATAAGTTTTGTGATATATCCAAAATCCCATGCATCTATGAATCTTTGATATTCTTGTTCTAGTATTTTTGCCATATCCTGGAATGCTACCATTTTCTCAGGCGTCATAGGAGCTTCATAGCCTTTGGCAACCATAATAGGACATCTCTTATCTCCAGCCAGTGGAATATACCAAGCGTTCTTTGCAAATTCATATTTACCGGTCGTGATAGTATTGTACATACGCATTAGCTCGTCATTTGATAGTTTTTGTAAATCAATGAACCATGGTTCTTCGGCAAATTTGGTTATGGATAGTGTATCCTGGTCAATGTTATCCATCCTGCCTTTTTTGCTGTTATTTTGGAATAACAAATACATTATGATTATAGTCAAACAAATAAAAATACATTTTGTCTTTTAAATAGCGGTAAAAATTCTGAACGGTAACTAGTAAAAATATACTATCTAAATAAATGAATTAAACAGGGTATTCTACTTCCTCCTTAATAAAAGCGTCAGAGGCCGGTCTATAATCATAAAAGCCAGCTTATCAAAGATTGTATCCTAGACGGCATTCGGTGGCATTAGCATCAGATTTTACTTAAATTGTTCTCCTTGCTTTAGATAATACTAAAATTTATGAATCCTTCACAACGTCCAGCATCATTCCCCCAGCCACCATCATCAATTTTATCATCCACCTTTTTCCATGTTTTATCGTCAGCATTTTTATTAATCCAGTTTTCCAGCTTTACAGGCATAGTGCAATTATTAAGTGTAGGAGGTAAGTTATATATTATAAATTTAAAACCAATCCATTTTCCCTTTAGTGGAGAAGTTACATTTATCTTTGTATCTGTACTAACAAAACCATTTTCATGCGACTGCTCTTTTCCAAAATCGGAGTTACCAGAATAATATAAATTTCCTTGTAAGCTATTCCTTCACATCCTTTATTTGCATCCGTATGTATCCTCCCCTCGTATACCAATCAAAATTTTCATCGGATTTCTTGCCTTCATTGAATTTGACATAACCAATAATTTCCACACTTTTCCAATTATTAGGCGATTGCGTGTAGTCTTTAGCCGCTAATTTTGATTGATTGTATGTAGTTATCTTGTTTGGTTATAACGTGTTGAAGTATAAACCTCCGCTCTTACCTTTGGTTAAGTTACCTTACACGAGCAATCAGGATTTTTTAGTAAAATTAAATCTTGAAACATATTATTTTCCGACATGAGTATATTGATTATTAAGATTAAACCTTATGTCCCTTGTAGGATTACTCATATTTAAAAAATACCATTCTTCTCCCTAGAGTTTTATAGGATAAAGCTTTGTTATACCAAATTTATCTTCTATAATATTCGGATTCCTCGTTGAACTTGAATTAGGCTTAGCGGCATATCAGCATCGGGTAGTACAGTGATGGTGATGACGACGACAACAGACCAGAGGCTGAAATACACAAAGAACTTCCTAAAGTAAATGCAGATAGAGTAACAGCATTAAGAACATAGTAGTTATAATTCGTGAGCATTCCTAATACAATTCGTCTGTCACATGTTAAATTATATATCAATAGGAGCTGATTTATAAAAAATAGACTATTTTATCTGGGTTGTCCTCTTGACTAGCTTTTTACCAAGACGACAATTGTTGTCTTTACGTTAATATTCATTATTAAGATAATCATCAGCAGTATATAAATACAAAGACATTTTTGTCGCGCTCTAAACACATTTACATAACATATATCTTGCTATAAATTTTATAACAAAAGAAATTTAACATATCCCTAGAAAGGAGATGTCTGAATATGGTTACACACAGGAACGTGTCTGAAGGAAATCGTTGCTATTACCAAATTCTCCGATTTTGAAGTACGGCGAGTAATAAAGACCGTGATTTTTGGCTGTGTTGTCGAACATACCCGTACCATAGGAATCAAAGAAATGGTTGATTTTATGAATATGATAGTTATCTAATACTTTAAAATTTTGATAGACATCCTCTGTTGACACAGCAGTACTAAATATGCTTACAATTCCGAAAATCAAGACCCACATCACCACAGCAATTCTACCCACTCCTCGGTATTTTGCAAAAGTATAGTAATATCGCTTATTGTCATCCTTTCTCTTCTTTAGCGGAGTCTCAAGATTATCCTCTACCTGAGGTGCTGATAATTCTTGTCTTTCAATCTGTAACTGAGGCAATGGATCTATAATTCTTAGGATTTCTTTTCTTCTCTCTTTGTTATAGGTTATATCATTCTTCTCGCTGGATGGATATGAAATGTAACCCAAGCTAAATAAATTAGTTATTGCTTCTAAAACAAAATCTTCAGAATTATTAGGAAATCCTTCGATTAAACATGATATTGTGATTGGATTGTGCTTTTTGATCACTATTCTCAGAATGGCAATCTCAAAGCTGTTCACGAAATTATATATGAACACAAGTATTATTTAATTATTTATTGAATTCCGTTGTCAATTATGATCTCCATACTAGTCCCTGTATTACAATTAATATGATAACTTAGTCTATAGAAAAGGACAAATATGACTACAAATCAGTTGTTATGTGTCTTCCAAGATCGTCGACAACGAATTAAATTCACCTGATAATGGAACCCTGTCAGATATTTTTTCCTCGCGAGCGGTTGCTCAGATACTGGACTTTTTCCTTGATCACAAGGAATTCGACTATTCTCCTGCAGAGATAGCACAGAAGACCAAGTTGCACTTTAGGACGGTTTTTAGAGAGATTCCAAATCTTGAGATGACTCAGCTAATATATCATAGTAGGAAAATAGGCAAAACAAATATGTACAGATTGAATACTGATCTTCAGGCAGTATTATTATTGGAAAAATTTGTTTTACAGATAGCACAGGTACGAAATACTCAAAATGAAGCAAAACCAATTTCTGTTCAGGAAAAAACCACTGCCATTTCATAACAAAAGACAATTAAAATTAACCTCTGTCCACTATAAATTATGCTTTTGCGATCGGTTTTACTCCATTAATAAACACTTGGAATAAATAACTTTCAACTTCGTTTTCTTTGTGGAGCAGAATAATGGATGCAGTGACCGGAAGGAGATATGCTGCCACTACACTACTATAGGGTTAAGGATATTAATACGAAAACTTCCTGTAGAGTTCTACAGGGGCTGTATCAATTGTAATAAGCCGTCATAAAATTCATAAAAATATCAAAACAACAAGTTAGAAACAAGCCAGAAGAAAGATTAAGATAAGAGAGGGAGGGATGATCTAAATGTACATGCGAAAATTTTCTATTTATCGAATTCTGCGATTTGATTGTTATTCTCCGACTAACGAGAAAG
>Ga0173483_10000334_pt1 | contig 12908 bp, 10 predicted proteins | sample NitcycUS178409R2_FD_122621 | JGI IMG/M metagenome (GOLD analysis project Ga0173483, IMG submission 122621) | Soil microbial communities from Arlington Agricultural Research Station in Wisconsin, USA - Nitrogen cycling UWRJ-S178-409R-2 (version... | ecosystem: Environmental > Terrestrial > Soil...
CGTTGCGGGGGCCCATCTCGTCGCCCCTGCTGATGCCGAAGTCACCGTCGCCGCCACGGTGGTGCGCCAGGACCAGGGCGGTCGTCAGTCCCATGCCGACCACGGCGAACAGTGCGGCGAGCACCGCCACCGCGACCAGCGCCGCGCGGCCGCCGCCGGTCGAGGTCGCCTCGTTCCACCAGCGCCGCGGGCCGCTGGGTGCAGCCGCCGGGGGGGTCCAGCCCGGCGGCGCCGGGACGGCTGCGGCCGGCACGGCCTGCTGCGGCGGGAGTGCGGCCGTGTCCGCCGCACCGACCCCCGCGGCACCATCGGCCTGCGGGAGGGCCGCGGTCTGGTCGCCCGGGCCCGTCGGCGGCCGCTCGGGGTGGGCCGGGTCGGGAACGGGGGGGTTCTGGTCACTCATGGGGTCATGATCCGCCGCGCCGTGCGCTTTGGCACCACACTGCAGCGAACTCACATCGAACTCACATGAAGTCACCGTCGACCGGTCAGGCGTCGCAGCGGCCGGTCAGGCGTGCCAGCGGCCGGTGACGCGTCGCAACGGTCGGCGACGCCGCCGTGGTCAGCCTCCGGAGAGGGCGCGCACGACGCTCGACGGCGAGGGCCGGCCCAGCTGCCCGGCCATCCACACACTCGTCGCGACCAGGGCGTCGAGGTCGACGCCGGTCTCCACGCCGGCCCCCTGCAGCGCCCAGACCAGGTCCTCGGTCGCGAGGTTGCCGGTCGCCGACTTGGCGTAGGGGCAGCCACCCAGCCCACCGGTGGAGGCGTCGACGACGCGCACGCCGTCACGCAGGGCGGCCATCGTGTTCGCCAGGGCCTGCCCGTAGGTGTCGTGGAAGTGCACTCCGACCCGGTCCGGGCCGATGCCGGCGCCGTCGAGCGCGGCGAGCAGCCGGTGCACGTGCCCGACGGTGCCGACGCCGATCGTGTCGCCGAGCGAGAGCTGGTCGCAGCCCAGCTCCATCAGCCGTCGGCAGACGTCCACGACCTGGTCGACGGGCACCGGGCCCTCCCACGGGTCCCCGAAGCACATGGACACGTAGGCGCGCACCCACAGACCCTCGGCCCGCGAGCGCTCGACGACGGGCCGGAACATCTCGATCGACTCGGCCACGGTGCGGTTGAGGTTCTTGCGGGCGAAGGTCTCGGTCGCGCTGCCGAACACCGCCACGGCTCCGACCCCGGCCGCCAGGGCCCGGTCGAGGCCGCGCTCGTTCGGCACCAGCACCGGGCGCCGCCGCCCGAGCCCCTCGTCGCCGAGCAGGCCGAGCAGCTCCTCGGCGTCGGCGAGCTGGGGGACCCACCGCGGGTCGACGAAGGACGTGGTCTCGACGACGCCCAGCCCCGCGGCGACAAGGCGGCGGACGAACTCGGCCTTGACCGGCGCCGGCACGACCGTCGACTCGTTCTGCAGGCCGTCGCGAGGCCCCACCTCGTAGACGGTCACCGACCCGGGAAGGGTCGGGTCGGGCTCGACCTGCGGCAGCGGAAGTCTCACGACCCGATCCTGACACGACTTCGCGCAGCGGATGCCGGCGCAGGCTCACCCGCGCGCGCCTCGCCGAGCCCTCGCACGCCGTGGGCCGGCAGCGGCTAGCCTCGTGCGCGGCGGCGCCGACCGGCACCGCCGGACGCGCGCGAGGACGGCCGACCATGAACGACAGCACCGACCCGGGCCGCACCGGCGACGGGTTCGACGACCCGACCGCACCCGCGTGGACCAGCCCCGAGCTGGCACCGCCCACCCAGCCGATCCCCACCGACTCACCGGTGGCCCCGCCGTCGCCGTACGACGCGCCGCAGCCCGCCCCCTACGCGCCGGCGCCGTACGGGCAGAACCCGTACGGGCAGGGCCAGTTCGGCCAGAACCCGTACGACCGGGACCAGTCCGGCCAGGACCAGTCCGGGCAGGGGCAGTACCCGCAGCAGCCGTATGACCCCGCGTACGGCCAGACCCCGTACCAGCAGCCCTACGGCTCCACCGCCTACGGCCAGCCCCCGTACGCGCTGCCGCCCGCACCGTACGGTGCGCCGCCGGCGAAGAACACGAGCGCCATCGTGCTGACCGTCGTCTCGGGCCTGGCCCTCGTCGCCTGCTGCAACCTGCTGGCGATCCCCTCGCTCATCCTGGGCATCGTGGGTATCAGCAAGGGCCCCGACGACCCGCAGGGCGCCGCTCGGGTGACCAGGGCCGGCTGGATCACCTTCGGGGTGACCACGGCCCTGGTCGTGATCGGCTGGGTGATCTTCTTCGCCCTGCTCGCCGCCGGTACCTTCGACGGCAGCGCGTCGTACGACTACCAGGAGCTCTGAGCCACGCCGGCGACGCCACCCGACATCGCCCAGCAGACATCCAGCCAACTCACAGGTTCGGGCGCCACACTGGGAGGGTGAGCACCCAGACCCCAGAGGCACGCCTTCTCGTCGTCGAGGACGAGCCCAACATTCGAGAGCTCCTCGCGACGTCCCTGCGCTATGCGGGCTTCGACGTCGCCACCGCCGCCAGCGGCACCGAGGCCCTGCGCGTCGCCGGTGACCACCACCCCGACCTCTGCGTCCTGGACGTCATGCTCCCCGACATGGACGGCTTCACCGTCACCCGGCGGCTGCGTGAGCAGGGCCGCCAGCTGCCGATCGTCTTCGTCACGGCCCGCGACTCGGTCGACGACAAGATCAAGGGCCTCACCGTGGGCGGCGACGACTACGTCACCAAGCCGTTCAGCCTCGAGGAGGTCGTGGCCCGCATCCGCGCCGTGCTGCGCCGCACCCGGGGCGAGGCCGACGAGGACCGCCAGGTGATCGCGTTCGAGGACCTCGAGCTCGACGAGGACTCGCACGAGGTGCGTCGCGCCGGCCGGGTCATCGAGACCAGCCCGACCGAGTTCAAGCTGTTGCGCTACCTGATGCTCAACCCGAACCGCGTCCTGTCCAAGGCGCAGATCCTCGACCACGTCTGGGACTACGACTTCCGCGGCGAGTCGGGCATCGTCGAGTCCTACATCTCGTACCTGCGACGCAAGATCGACATCGAGGGCCTCCCCCCGCTCATCCACACCAAGCGCGGCGTCGGCTACGTCCTGCGCATGCCTCCCCAGGGCTGATGGGCTCGATCCCCCCACCGCGCACCGACCGCGGGCCTGTTGCCCGCGTCGTGCGCCAGCTCGAGGCGGTTCCGTTGCGGACCCGCCTCGTCGCGATCGTGGGCACCCTGGTCGGCGCGGCCCTGATCCTCACGAGCCTCGCCACGGCCTTCCTGATGCGCTCCGACCTGATGGACAGGGTCGACGCGGAGCTGGAGTCGGTGGTCCGCCCGGTCGCGAACCAGGCCCTGGCCGACCTGAACAACAGGGAATCGGCCTTCCCGTCCAACTACGCGTTCGAGCTGCAGAGCCAGTTCGGCGTCTTCGTCCGGCCCGCCACCGGGGTCACCGCCACGCCCGACCTGCCCGACCTGTCGGTGCGTGACCCGCTGGTCCGCAGCGGTGAGCCCTTCACGGTGCCCTCGGAGTCCGGCCCGCTCAAGTGGCGCTTCGTGGCCGGCCGGGTGAGGGGTGCGAACGCGACGTTCGCGGTCGGCATGCCGTTGACCACGGTGAACCACACGGTGGTCCGGCTGCTCGTCACGACCGCGGTCATCGGCACGTTCGCGCTCGTCGGGTCCCTCTTCCTGGCCTGGTTCGCCGTGCGCCGGGCCTTCCGCCCGTTGACCCGCATCGAGGACACCGCCTCCGCCATCGCCAACGGCGACCTCACCCAGCGCATCCCGGTGCGGCAGGCCGACGACGAGGTCACCTCTCTCGCGCGCAGCCTCAACGTGATGCTGGCCCGGATCGAGTCCTCGTTCGCGGTGCGCGAGGCCAGCGAGGAGCGGATGCGCCAGTTCGTCGCCGACGCCTCGCACGAGCTGCGCACACCCCTTGCCACGGTGCGCGGGTACGCCGAGCTCTACCGGCAGGGCGCCGTGCCCGACAATGCCGCAGTCGGGTCCGCCATGGAACGCATCGAGGCCGAGTCGACCCGGATGAGCGGTCTCGTCGAGGACCTCCTGACCCTGGCCCGGATCGACGACGCCCCGGTCGTCGAGACCACGCAGGTCGACCTCACCGTCCTGGCCGCGGATGCCGTGGCCGACGCCCGCGTGCGTGCGCCGGAGCGCCGCATCTCGCTGCTCGGGCTCGACAGCCCGGTCGCACCAACCGTGGTGCGCGGCACCGAGTCCCGGCTGCGGCAGGTGGTCACCAACCTCGTCGCGAACGCCCTGCGGCACACTCCCGACGGCACCCCCGTCGAGGTCGCCGTCGGGCAGGACGCCACCGGTGTCGCTCTCGAGGTGCGCGACCACGGTCCCGGGGTGCCCGACGAGGTCGCGACCAAGGTGTTCGAGCGGTTCTACCGCGCCGACCCCGCACGTGGCCGCACCGGCGGCGGCGGCAGCGGCCTCGGGCTGGCGATCGTCGCGGCCATCGTGGCGCAGCACCACGGCCGGGTGGGCGTGGCCCCGACGCCGGGCGGCGGCGCGACCTTCGTGGTCCGTCTTCCACAGGAGACTCCCAGCCTCTGATCAGGGGCTGTGCACCTCGGCCGGATTGACTGACGTCAGTCCCACCCACCCGAAGGAGCGCACCCCCGATGAGCGAGCAGCACCCCACCCCCCAGTGGTTCACCCCCAGTGGCGGCACCACCACGGCGCCGAGGTACGAGGGTGCCGGTGCGCCGACCGCCGAGGTTCCCGCGTACTACGGCGCCACCCCGCCGCCGATGGGCCCGCTGGGTCCGCTGGGCCAGCCGGCCCCGCAGGCGCCGGCACCCAAGCCGGCCAAGCGCGGCGTGGGCCAGCTCACCGCCGTCGCGGTGCTCGCTGCCCTCCTCGCCTCCGGTGGCACCGCCGCCACGGCCCACTACTGGGCCGATGACAGCCAGGCCGGCGCCACCACCCCCTCGGCCACCCAGCTCGGCAGCAACGCCTCGGCCCCGGTCAAGCAGGGCAGCGCGTCCGCACCTGACTGGACCGCCACGGCATCCGTCGTCTCGCCGAGCGTCGTGAGCATCACCGCCACCAGCTCCCAGGGTGGGGGACAGGGGTCGGGCGTCGTCATCGACACAACGCACGTGCTCACCAACAACCACGTGGTGTCCGGCGCGGAGAAGCTCACCGTCACCATGTCCGACGGCCGCACCTACGACGCCGAGGTCCGGGGCACCGATCCCTCGACCGACCTCGCCGTCATCACCGTCAAGAACGCCCCGAGCGACATGACCCCGATCTCGATCGGCAACTCCGACAAGATCGCCGTCGGTGACCCGGTCATGGCCGTGGGCAACCCCCTCGGCCTGGCCGGCACCGTCACCACGGGCATCGTCAGCGCGCTCAACCGCCCGGTCACCACCGAGGCCGAGAGCAACCCCCAGGCCGACCCCAACGGGCAGACCCAGACCCAGTCCGAGACGGTCGTCACCAACGCGATCCAGACCTCCGCGATGATCAACCCCGGCAACAGCGGTGGCGCCCTGGTCAACGCGAGCGGCCAGCTCATCGGCATCAACTCGGCCATCGCCTCGCTCGGCTCGTCGTCCGGTGGCCAGTCCGGCAGCATCGGCATCGGCTTCGCGATCCCGGTCAACGAGGCCACCTCGATCGCCAAGCAGCTCATCGACAACGGCGTCGCGGCGCACGCCTACCTCGGCGTGACCCCGCAGGACGGTAGCGCCAGTGACGGCTCGGCCACCCGCGCCGGCGCCGAGGTCACCTCGGTGGGCGACGACACCCCCGCCTCCAAGGCCGGGCTGACCGAAGGCGACGTCATCGTCGCCGTCAACGGCGAGCGGGTCGACTCGGCCGACTCCCTCATCGGGCACGTCCGCGAGAAGAGCGCCGGCGACGAGGTCACCCTCACCGTCCTGCGCGACGGCAAGAGCGTCGAGATCAGGGCCACCCTGGCGGCCAAGCCCACCACCAACAACGGCTGACCCGCACCGCGTCGACAGGCGCCTGAGCACGCAGATGAGTAAGCGTGCTCAGGCGCCTGTCGCCGTCCCGGCCCGATGGTGGAGGCATGAGCCACCGCGCCTCCGTCCTCCAGCTCGAGTCCGACTTCGCCGACGCCATGAACCGCATGTACGCCGTGGGCAACGGCCTGGCCAGGCTGCGCTCCGAGATCGACCGCGAGGATGCCGTGGGCGCCGCCCCGCGGGCCGCCCACCCCGCGCCCGCCACTCGGGTCACCACGGCCACGTCCACCGTGGCAAGCCCGCCCACGCGCACCGTCGCGGCCACGGCCGCTGCCCCGGCACCGACCGCCCGCGCGACGGCCGACTGGACGCCTCCGGGGCCGTCGGCCACTCCCCCGCCGCCCACCACGCACCTCGCGCCACCCGTCGCCTGGTACCGCCGCGAGGGTGCCGTGACCCGCGTGCTGGCCGTGGCCGGAGCCGTCATCACGATGGCCGGGGTGGCCATGCTCCTGGTGCTCGCCGCCCAGCGTGGGTGGTTCGGTCCCACGGCACGGGTCGGCGCCGGTGCCGCGCTCGCCGCCGCGCTCGCCTGGCTCGGGGTCCGCGGCGGCGAGGCCGACCGACGCGACGGGAAGCCGGCCGGGAGCGCGCCGGTGGCCTTGGTCGCCACCGGCGCCGCGGCCGCCTACCTCGACGTCGTGGCGGTCACCAGCGGCTACGGCTGGGTCGCGCCGGCGCCGGGGCTCGTGCTCGCCGGCCTGGTCGCCCTCGGTGGGCTGCACCTGGCGCGCCGCTGGGGCAGCGAGCTGCTCGCCGTGCTCCTCGTCCTCGGTGCGGCCGTGCTGGCCCCCGTGGTGGCGCAGGGCGGCGGCTGGGTCGTCTCCGCCTTCCTCGGAGTGCTCTGCGTGGCCGGGTGGTGGGCCGGCGGGAACCGGACCAGCCCGGCGCTGACCCTGGTTCGCGTCCTCCCGGTGACCTTCGCCCTGCTCGCCGGCGTCGTGGACGCGCCACGCGGTGGGGTCGACGCCGCCGGCCAGCTCGCCGTGGCTGTCGTGGTACTCGCGGCGACGTTGGTCACCTCTTCCATCTCGGTTCGGCGCGATTCCCGCGACGTGTCGGCGTCGGTCGCGGTCGCCCTGCTGTCCACCGGCCTGCTCGCCACGTCGGCGGCGCTGGCCGACCCTCCTCGTACGCTGGTCCTGGCCACCGCAGCGGCCCTGCTCCTCGTCGTCGCGACGAGCCTGGCCCGGCGCCCGATCGGTCCGCTCGCGGGTCACCTCGTCGCCACGGTGGGCACGGCTGGAAGCACCCTCGCGGTGCTCGCCGTCCTCTCCGGCGCGCCCGAACGGTTCGTCACCACCGGGCTGCTGCTCCTCGCCCTGGCGGGCCTCGCCGCGGCCGGGGCGAGCCGGTCGCGCACCTCCCTGGCACTCGCCGCCGGCGTCACGCTCGTGGCCGTGCTCGGCTGGGCGCAGCACCCGATGGCCATCCTCACGGCATCCGCCGCCGGGGCGCACGACATGGTCGTGGCGCTGCTCGACAGCATCCTCGTCGCGGCTGTCGTCGCCACCGGGCTGTGGGCCGTCGGCGCGCAGCGTGGGCTCGGCCGTGACCTGCGGCTGACCGCGACCGTGGTCGCCTGGGTGCTCGGACTCGGCGCGTCGACCACCGTGTTCGTCGCCCTCGGCACCCTGCTGGGGGCCGAGGCCGGCGACACCGCGCTCGGCTTCACCATCGGACACGCGGTCGCCACCGTGACCTGGATGCTGGCAGCCACCTGGCTCCTGCTCCGGGGACTGGAGCGGTCCCGCGACGCAGACCTCACCCTGCGAACGGGCCTCGTGCTGGCCGGCATCAGCGTCGCCAAGCTGTTCCTCTACGACCTGGCCGCCCTGAACGGACTGGTGCGGTCCGTCGCGTTCATCGTCATCGGACTGCTCCTGCTCGCCACCGGCAGCCGGTACGCGAAGGCCTACGAGCGCAGCCGTCTCACCGCATGATGTCGGACGTGGGGGGTGGCAGAGTGGCCGGATGGACGCGCTGAAGGGGCGGTGGCGGGCGGACTGCACCGCCCTGGCCGCCGGGGCGACGGTCGAGACCGTCGACGACATCGGCTCCGACCTGCTGCGGCGGTGGCACGAGCCGCACCGGCACTACCACGACACGACCCACCTGTCCGAGGTGCTCACCGCCGTCGACGCCCTGTGCGCCGTCGGCGGGCTGAACGGGTCGAACCATGCCGTGGCGGCCCTGGCCACCTGGTTCCACGACGCCGTGTACGCGGTCGACCCGGCGGCGGCCAACGAGGCAGAGAGCGCGTCACTGGCGGCGCGCCAGCTGGCGCGGCTTTCCGTCGACGCCGACCTGACCGCGCGGGTCGTCGCCGTGGTGCTCGACACGGCATCCCACGACCTGACGCCGCAGGCGTCGGCCGACCCGGCCCGTGTGGTGGTGCACGACGCCGACCTGTGGGTGCTGTCCGCCCCGGTGGCCCGGTTCGACGAGTACTGCGCCCAGGTGCGCGAGGAGTACTCGCAGGTGCCCGCGGCGCTCTACGCGACCGCGCGCGCCGAGGTGCTGAGGCCCTTCCTCGTGCGCGACCACGTGTACCGCACCGGCCACGCACGGGCGGAGTGGGAGCCGTCGGCGCGCGAGAACCTCGCGCGCGAGCTCACCCGCCTCGCGGGCTGAGCACGGCGGCGGCCAGCGCCCACCAGAACTGGTCTGAGCACTCGCGCTCGAGCTCGGCCCACGTCATCCACCGTCGGTCGGAGGTGTCGTCCAGGGCGGAGGTGAGGTCCGGGCGCCGACCCGGCACGCGCACCTGGAAGACCTGGAGGAGGTCGCGCCCCTCCTGCCACAGGCCGCCGGCAGAACGACCATGGAAGCGTTCGTAGCCGCGTGGCCGGAGTGCGTCTCCAGCGACGACGAGCCCTGTCTCCTCGCGGATCTCGCGAACAGCGTTCTCGCGCACCGACTCTCCCGGCTCCCGCCACCCGCCGGGAGACCCCCACTGGCCTCGCCGGACGGAGAAGACGACCGCGAAGTCACCGATGTCGTCCTGCACGAACGCCATCGCCGCGAACACCCGCGGCTCGTCGGCCTCGCGGTCGGACCTGATCAGGTCGACGTCGGCCGTCGTGCCGTCGGCGAACTGGATGCCGCGCACGCGCGCCACGCCCTTGTCGCCGCGCCGCTTCTGCATCCGGAGCCCGCTGGCCTGCAGGGCCCGGAGCAGCTCGCGGGCCGGCGTCGGGCGGGCGCCGGCGGCCACGACGGACGCGTAGCGCTCCTCGGGGATGTCGTAGTGGTCGCCCTCGAAGCCACGTTCGGGGATGCCGACCGAGCGGGCGAAGCGGTGCAGCTCGTCGAGGCTGGTGTCACTGACCAGGTGCGACCACCGACGGCCGTGCGCCTCGGGCCGAGGCGGGTCGATGAGGATGGCCACCCCCAGAGCCTAGGTGCGGCCTGCCCAGGCGCCGCACCCGAGAACACGACGTCAGGAGCTGTTGCGGATTGCGGGCTCCTGGCCGTCTCCTGCTCTGGTCGGTCCTCCCGAGTCATGTCGACCTCATCGGGTGGTGGTGCGGTGGCACGGCCGGCCCCGCAGACCACCGCCATCCCCGGGGCACGACCGGAGCCGCTGCCCGTGTTCGGCCCTAATCCCCCCTCGTCGGTGTGGCGGCCGACGAGGCCGGCTGGGTGGGCGCCTGTGGATAACCCGAGGCCGGTGTCCCCGGGCCGACCTACGCTCTCGAGCACGGACGCACCACCGTGGCGCGTCCACCACGAAGGGGGGCGCCGACATGAGCGCACAGTTCCAGGTCGACACCGACCGCATCGCCGCGGCGGCCGGTGACGTCGCACGCATCTCGGCCGAGATCGAGGGGCAGGTGGGGGTGATGCTGGCGCGCCTGACCGGCCTCCAGGACGCCTGGACAGGTACGGCATCCGCGCAGTTCCAGGGGGTCGTCACCCAGTGGCGGGGCACCCAGCAGCAGGTGCGTGCGTCGCTCGACTCGATCGGCCAGGTGCTCGGTGCCGCCGGGTCGCAGTACGCCGAGGCGGAGGCGAACGCCACCCGGATGTTCAGCTGAGGAAGCCGGGGCGCTCAGGTGAGGTCGAGCTTCATGCCCTGGTGGGAGTCGACCCAGCCGAGCCGCTGGTAGAAGCGGTGGGCGTCGACCCGGCGTCGGTCGGTCGTCAGCTGCGCCACCACAGCCCCTCGGGCCCGCCCGACGTCGACGGCCCAGCCGAGCAGGGCCTGCCCCAGCCCGGCTCCTCGCTCCGAGGCCGCGACGCGCACGGCCTCGACCTGCATCCGCAGCCCGCCCCGGCGCGAGAGCGTGCGAAGGAAGGTCAGCTGCAGGGTGGCCACGACACCCCCGTCCTGTCGCGTGACGACCACGAGCAGCTGGTTCGGGTCGGCGTCGATCTCCTCGAACGCGTGTCGATAGACGGCTCGTAGGTCGGCGGGAGTGGTCGACTCCCGCGCGGCGCCCAGCGCGTCGTCGTGCAGCAGGTCCACGATCGCGGGGACGTCGTCGACGGTGCTCCGGGTGACGACGTAGGTCCGCTCGCCCACGCGCAGCTCGTAGGGGAGGTCGTCGGCAGCCGGGGAAGAACCCACGTCGCAGACCCTATTCAGTGGCGATGGCACGAAGCACGTCGAGGCGTGCCGCGCTGCGGCCGGGCCACAGCGCCGCGAGCACGCCGACCAGCCCGGCCACGAGCACGAACCCAGCGAGCTGGGTGCCCGGGATCGCGAGCACGTCGAGCCCGTCGTCGGCCAGCGACCGTTGCAGGGCCAGCGCGAACGCCAGGCCCACGACGACTCCGAGCACCGCGCCGAGCAGGGCGATCGCCACCGCCTCCAGCCGCAGCATGGTGCGCAGCTGACGTCGACTGAGGCCGACGGCGCGCAGCAGCCCGATCTCGCGGATCCGCTCGATGACCGACAGGGCAAGGGTGTTGACGATGCCGAGTACGGCGATGACGACCGCGAGTCCGAGCAGTGCGTAGACGATGAAGAGCAGCCGGTCGATCGGCTGGCGCTGCTCCGCGGCGAACTCGGCCTGGTCGTTGACGCTCACCGTCGGCAGGTCCGCGACCACCCGGTCGAGCCCGGCCGACAGCGCGGCCCGGTCGGTGCCGGGCTGCGCGGTGACGAAGACGGTGCGGTCGGTCGGCGGCACCCCGATGGCGTCGAAACCCTCGAGCGACATCGTGAGGTCCGAGCCGAGCACGCTGTCGGGGACGTACGTGGCGACGACGGTGGCCTCGGTGTCCTCACCGGCGTAGCCGATCGTGACCGTCGACCCGACCGCGAGACCCTCCTCACGCGCGAAGTCGTCCGAGAGTGCCGCAGACGTCGCGTCCAGGGCCGACAGGGAGCCGGTGGTGACCTCGGGGTCGGCGACAGCCGCGATGGCCACGGGGTCGACGGCCGTGGCGAAGTCACGGTCGCCGTCGACCTGGAGCAGGGCTCCACGCACCTGTGCGACGGCGGCGACGCCCGGCACCTGGCGGATGTCGCGCGCCACAGTGCTCGAGAACGGCTGTCCCACAGGGTTGGTGACGACGTAGTCGGCGATGATGTCCTCGGCCAACGTCTGGTCGAGGCTGGCCTTGGCCGAGGCCCCGAGCACCGCCATCATGGTCACGAGCGAGACGCCGATCATCAGGGCCGAGGCGGTCGCCGCGGTGCGGCGGGGGTTGCGCAGGGTGTTCTGCTCGGCCATCAGGCCGACCGCCCCGAATCCTCGTCGATAGACCCAGCCGAGCCCCGCCAGCACCGGTCGGCCGAGCACCGGGCTGAGCAGGGCGGTGCCGACGAGCACCCCGAAGGCGCCGGCCCCGAGCACGTACGTGGGCTCCGACCCGACCCCGAGCAGCCCGGCGGTCATGCCCGCGATGCCGGCGGCGAGGAGCACCGCGCCCGTGGTGAGCCGCCACTTCAGACCGCTCTCGGCGAGGGCCACGTCGTCGCGCATCGCGGCGACGGGGGGCACGCTGCCGGCCCGTCGCGCCGGCAGGTAGGCGGCGGCCAGGGTGACGAGCACCCCGACGACGAGGCTCACGACCACCGTGCGCGGCTCGAGCACCAGCGCGTTCTTGCTGAGGTCGAGTCCGAACCGCCCGAAGACCTCCTTGATGCCGATGGCGAGCAGCACACCGAGGCCCACCCCGACCGCCGACCCGACGAGTCCCACCAGGCCGGCCTCGAGGAGCACCGAGCGCGCCACCTGCCGCCGGCTGGCACCGATGGCCCGCAGCAGGGCGAGCTCGCGGCTGCGCTGGGCCACGAGGATGGAGAAGGTGTTGACGATGAGGAACGCGCCGACCGTCAGGGCGATGCCCGCGAAGACGAGGAGGAAGGTCGTGACGAACGACAGCGCCTCGTCGATCCGGCTGGCCGCGCGGGCGGCGGTGGCGTCTCCCGTCGCGGCCTGGGTGTCCTTCGGGAGCGCCTTGGTGACGGCGGCGAGCAGCTGCTCCTGGCTGGTGCCGGGGGCCGCTGTCACCCACACCTGCGAGAAGGCGTCCTCGCCCTGGAGGAACAGCTCCTGGGCCTGCGCGGTGTCGAACATGACGACGCTCGCGCCGACGAGGGTCGACCCCCCGAACGACGCCGTGCCGACCAGGGTCGCCTCGAGACGAGGTCGCTCGGTGGCGGTGACGAGGGGCACCGTGTCGCCCACGACGTAACCGGCCTTGGCCGCGGTCGAGTCGTCGATCACGATCTCGCCCACGGCGCCCGGCCAGCGACCGCTCTCGAGGGTCGCCACGGCCACCCCGTTGGCCGCAGGCCCGGTGGTGTAGTTGACCGCGATGCCGGGTGGGCCCGAGCCGCCGATCAGCTTGCCGGCCTTGCCCACGACGAAGGTGCCGAAGCTGGTGATGCGGCCGTCGGCGCGAGCCGCGCCGGGCACCGCGGCCAGCTCGTCGACCAG